>Ga0209443_1000595_pt1 | contig 24352 bp, 22 predicted proteins | sample LauGreBMM110DCMD_2_FD_187571 | JGI IMG/M metagenome (GOLD analysis project Ga0209443, IMG submission 187571) | Freshwater lake microbial communities from Lake Michigan, USA - Su13.BD.MM110.DCMD (SPAdes) (version 2) | ecosystem: Environmental > Aquatic > Freshwater > Lake | place: Lake Michigan... | reverse complement strand
TTAGATTATCATATGGTTTTTTTTGGATAATTTAATTATTTTTTAAAAAGTTAGTTAATTTTTATTATTTTTACACATTAAATATAAAATAAATTAATTATGAAAAAACTTTACACATTACTAGTTTTATTTTCCTTTGGATTTACTTTCGGGCAAGTTAATTATTTAGTTGAACATTTTAATTATGCCGCAGCTGCGCCATTAACAAGTAACGGTTGGACTGCTCATAGTGCTGGAACTACAAGTCCTATTTTAGTGAGTACTGCAGGATTAAATTTTTCAGGTTATGTTGGAAGTGGAGTTGGAAACGCTGCTTTGGTTAACAATACTGGGGAAGATTTAAATAAACCTTTTGGAGCAGACATAACTTCTGGAAGTGTTTATACCTCTTTTTTGGTATCTGTAACTGCAACCACACCATTAGTCTACTTTTTTCACCTTGGATATTATGCTACTCCAACTGCACCTGTTTATACTGCTTTAAACTCTGCTTATAGAGCGAGAACATTTATAGCGCCAGGTACTGATCCAACTACACAATTTAAATTAGGTTTGGCATTTAATGCTTCTGCTACGCAGGGAGAAACTTCAAATTTAACTATTGGACAAACCTATTTAGTCGTTGTAAAATATAAATTTATAACTGGTGATTTTAATGATGAAGTTAGTTTATTTGTATACTCAACAACTGATGCAATTCCAACTACTGAGCCTGCTACACCAAATTTAGGGCCATTTACAAATACAACTTCAGGAACTCCTGCTGCTCCAACTGCAGATGCGCCAGTATTACAAGCAGTAGCTTTAAGACAAGCTGATCTTACACAAAGAATAACGGTAGACGGTATAGTTGTAAGAACAGTATGGAATCTTGTGAATGCAGGAACAGCTCTAAGCACCAACAATTTTGAATTGTCCCCAATCCGTTTATACCCAAATCCCGTTGCAAGTGTCTTAAATGTAACTATGAACTCTAATCTTATCCATCAGTCTTATACTATAATTGACAGTTTAGGAAGAGTGGTTTTAAATGGCAAACTGAATGATGGTTGAAAACACTATCAATGTGGAGCAATTGTCGAAAGGTATTTATTATCTAAAGCTATCAGACAATAAGTCTAGTAAGTTTATAAAGGAGTAATTAGTACTTCCTATTTAACTAAATTAAGCCATTCAGAAATGAGTGGCTTTTTTTATACGTTTTACATCAGTAGCTGAGAAATAAGTCAATCAATGGAATTTGTTTACTACTTGTAGATAGGTCATTACAAAGCTCTATCGCTGAGTTTATTGAAACCAAAAGCCTCTAGATTACTCTAGAGGCTTTTAGTTTAAGTGACCGCAGAGGGGTTCCCTGTCTGCCGAAAGGCAGGTATCCAGTTGAAATAAAAACTCCTTTAGAATAATACAAGGAGTAAAGTGACCGCGAAGGGATTCGAACCCCCAACCCTCAGAGCCGAAATCTGATATTCTATCCAGTTGAACTACGCAGCCATTATTTTAATTTATGATTTAAGAGCTATGATTTAAGAATAAATAAATCTATACCAATAATTTTTTAACTATCGTAGAAATGGTTTTTCCTTCGGCTGTTCCACCTAATTGAGCTGAAGCAATTCCCATTACTTTTCCCATGGATGCTATTCCTGAAGCGCCAGTTTCGGCAATTATTTTAGTAATTACAGCTTCTACTTCTTCTTCGCTTAATTGGGCTGGTAAGAATTTTTCTATTACGGCAATTTGGGCTAATTCAGGTTCTACTAAATCCATACGGTTTTGTTCCGTGAAGATTTTGGCACTGTCTTTTCTGGTTTTTACCAATTTTTGCAACAATTTAATTTCGTCGGCTTCAGAGATCTCTTCTTTATTTCCTGAAGCGGTTTGTGCTAACAAAATTTCCGATTTAATGGCGCGAAGTGCTTCCAATGCAATGGTGTTCTTTGCTCTCATAGCATTCTTAATTTCGTCCATTAATTGTACTGATAAACTCATATCTTATTTTGTTAATTTGGTTATTTGTTGAATAGTTGAATCGTAAAATAAAAAGTTATTTTTAAACGGTTCTGTTTTGCCCCAGATGGAAGTGGGAAGCTTTTATGGAAAAAAATGTATTTTTTTTGGACTTAAAAAGCGACTTTAGAAGCTCTTTTAAGTTCACAGAAAAAACCGTTTTGGACATAAAACTTGTAACGTACCACTGGATTAAGGCCCTGCAAATTTAGAGAAATATTATTGAACTCGCAACTGATTGCTAAATAGTCAAAAGAACCCTAATTGTTGTGAAGACTACAAAAAATAACCCGAAATCGTATTGATTTTCGGGTTAGCTCTCCTTTATTACTTCTTAAATTAATCTACATTGTCATGCAAAAAAGAATTATTACTTCTCAATTGGTTGTCATTATTACTGTCTGTTCCAAATGACGTTCTAGAATTAGCGTTGCTTTGTTGTGGAGTAGAAAGGTCTACTCCTGTTCTTTTATAAGCAGGTTCTCTCTCATATTCGTCCACTTTAGATGGATTGTTGTGGAATTTATAATTGAATTCTTTCAACTTTCTTATTCTCTCATCGGCAATAATTCTTGCAGATTCTTCAATTGTCATTTCCATTGGTGAAATTTCTTCCGCAAATGGATTGGAGTTAGAAGTCATTTCTACTTCTTTCATCGTGATGTTTAATTCTTCTGCAATTGGTTCTTCCACTACTGCTGCAATTGGAGTAGTGTTTGCCAATTTATTTTCAACATCCATAAATTCTTCTAAAGAATATTTAACAATTCCGCTTTCGTTCAATTCGGTCATTGGCACAAATTGAACTGGTTCTTTCACAAAAATATTTTTAGTTTCCTCTGTCAACTGGAAAAGGATGTTATCGCTATTTGAAGATGGAGTCTCTGTTTTCGCTATTGGTAAATCGAAGGAGAAGGTAATTTGCTCTTCTTGTTCGAATATTGGTTGGATTGAATTTACTTCAATTTCGTTTACTTCAGGAGCTGAGAAATAATATTCTTGATCTAATTCTGGAGCTACAATTTCGAAAGTAACTTCTAAGTTTTTCAAGAATTCAGAGGTTGGAACTAAGTCCATTGTAAATGTTGGCATTTCCACACCTGGAGTTTCAAATACTTCAGCGGGAGTTTCCGCAACGATATCAAATTCTACTTCGTCTTCTATTAATTCGAATACTATTTTCTCTTCTTTTGTAGAAGTTTCAAATGTTGAAAAATCAAAGCTTGGGATTTCTTTATTGCTTGATAAATCTTGTACTAATTTTTGTTCATTACCAAGTGTATGAATTATCTTTTTTGGCTCGGTATTTACAATGTCATTTTGTTGTTCCACATTAAAGCCAGTAGCTATAATGGTTACGGCAATGTCGTTACCAAGAGATTCGTCGTCACCAACACCCATGATAATATTAGCATTGAAACCAGCTTCTGTTTGAATGTGATCGTTAATTTCTCCGATTTCATCAATTGTGATTTCGCTAGTTCCAGAAACAATAAGCAACAATACGTTTTTAGCACCTGTAATTTTATTATCGTCTAAAAGTGGAGAGTCAAGTGCTGCAATAATTGCTTCTTTAGCTCTATTTTCTCCGCTTGCTACTGCAGAACCCATAATAGCAGTTCCGCTATCAGATAAAACAGTTTTAGCATCTTTTAAATCGATATTTTGAGTATAGTGGTGTGTAATTACTTCTGCAATTCCTCTTGATGCAGTTGCCAACACTTCGTCTGCCTTAGAGAATCCAGCTTTAAATCCTAAATTTCCGTATACTTCTCTTAATTTATTATTATTGATAACAATTAAAGAATCTACTTGCTTTCTTAATTTTTCAACCCCTAATAAAGCTTGTTCGTATCTTACTTTACCTTCAAACTGGAATGGTTTTGTGACAATTCCAACGGTTAGAATTCCTCTTTCTTTCGCCAATTGAGCAATTACTGGCGCAGCACCCGTTCCTGTTCCACCACCCATTCCTGCGGTAATGAAAACCATTTTGGTATTACTGTCTAACATTTTTTCAATCTCACTAATGCTTTCAATAGCCGATTGTTGTCCCACATCTGGATTAGCACCAGCGCCCAAACCTTCAGTAAGGGTTACCCCTAGTTGAATTTTGTTTGGTACTGCACTGTTTTCAAGGGCTTGAGAATCGGTATTACAAACGATAAAATCAACACCTTTGATGCCTTGCTTAAACATATGGTTGATAGCGTTACTTCCACCGCCACCAACGCCGATTACTTTAATTACATTTGATTGGTTTTTTGGTAAATCAAATGATATACTTCCAAAATCTGAGTTGCTCATCATAATATTGGTTTTTAAACTTTAATAATTATTTTATTTTTTTACTTTTTACTGAGTCGAGTAAAAAGGGGATTTAATTTGTTATTCTGCGTTGTCTAAAAATTCTTTTATTTTATCGACATACTTATCAAAAAATGATTTTCTAATTTTTACTTCCGTTGATTCAGGCTGCTTTGGCAATTCAATTTCAACTTCTTTTTCCACTTCCATTTCAATTTCAGGCGCTTGGTCAACTTCTTGAACTGATTCAGGAGCTCTATACACATTCACTTTCTCTGGTGCAGAAAACGAAACTCTAACTGCGCTTTGCGAGTTATTATCGATGGAGTTCATTACTAATCCAACAGCAGTTGCGTACAATGGACTTGAAATTTCTTCGTCTGAATCTCCAGCTAAATGCTCATTTGGATAACCAATTCTTGTGTCCATTCCAGTGATGTATTCCACTAGTTGTTTCACATGTTTCAATTGTGCTCCACCTCCTGTTAAAACTATTCCAGCAATTAATTTGCGTCTTGGATCTTCATGTCCATAGGCTTTTATTTCTACAAATACCTGCTCTATAATTTCCACCACTCGGGCATGAATTATTTTAGACAAATTTTTCAAAGAAATCTCTTTCGGTTCCCTTCCTCTTAATCCTGGAATAGAAACAATTTCGTTCTCTTTATTTTCCCCTGGCCATGCTGATCCGAATTTAACTTTCAATAATTCGGCTTGTTTTTCGATGATCGAACAGCCTTCTTTAATGTCGTCAGTGATCACATTACCTCCAAAAGGAATTACGGCAGTGTGGCGAATAATACCATCTTTAAAAATGGCTAAATCCGTAGTTCCACCTCCAATATCAATTAAAGCTACACCGGCTTCTTTTTCTTCCTGACTCAATACTGCGTCTGCTGACGCCAATGGTTCAAGGGTTAATCCTGACAATTCGATTCCAGAACTTTGAATACATCTTCCAATATTTCTGATGGAAGAGGCTTGCCCAACCACCACATGAAAGCTAGACTCTAAACGTCCACCGCACATTCCTATCGGCTCTTTTATTTCAGATTGACCGTCAATTTTGAACTCTTGAGGCAATACATGAATAATTTCTTCACCAGGCAACATCGCTAACTTATGCACTTGATTAATTAACAAATCAATGTCTTTATCTCCAATAACCTCTTCAGCATTGCTTCTGCTGATATAATCGCTGTGTTGAATACTGCGGATATGCTGTCCTGCAATACCAACAACTACGTCTTTAATTTTGTACCCTGAATTGGCTTCAGCATCTTTTACTGCAAGTTGAATGGATTGGATAGTTTGTGTAATATTATCTACTACGCCTCTTTTCACACCAAGACTTTTGGATTTTCCAACTCCTAGAATCTCCAATTTTCCGTATTCATTTTTTCTACCAATCATTGCGACAATTTTGGTTGTCCCAATGTCTAATCCAACTGCAATATTCTCTTTTTCCATAACCTATTTTTTTGTACAAACGACTTGCTGAGTATACCTAAGATTTATTTTTTTATATTTTACTAACGAACTATCTGCTTCCGCTTTTTGAAAAAACGCCTTATAATTTTTGAATTTTGACTCCACATTTATAGTTCTGCCAAAATCAATTTTGTAATTATAATTTCTATTGGACATAATTATCGCTCCAGTTGGCAAAATTTCTATTCCAATTATGTTTTTTTTCAAAAAATCATCATCATAAATAAATCGAAATAATTTATTTAAATCTTTGCTATCTTCATCGTTTATTTCGCCTGAAACTAACGGTACTCTCGCCGTAAAATTTTCAGATAACGGCATTTTATTCCCCTGATAATCAAAATAAAAGGATCCATTTTTGTCAAAAACCCTTGCTACTGGCGACTTCTGTTTTACAAATGCTTTTAGCACTCCATCGATACTTATAAACACTTCCGATTTTTCAATCATGCTATAATTGTCGAGAGAATTTTCCAATTTGTTCAAATCTACCGCAACTTTTTGAGGTTTTTGCACACTCCAATTTTTTTCTATTAACAATTTATTAACCGTTTCGTGAGTAATAAAAAGTTCGTCATTTCCGATAAAAATCACCTCCGATTTTACGATTTTCCGTTCCGAATTTCGTTTCGCAGAAAAAGAAAATAGAAAAATAACCACAAAAATCATCAAAATCAATCTTGCGTTTATCCAACTATTTTTTATTGTCTCTTTTTCCATTTTTATAACTTGAAAATCAATTAATCTTGACTTTGATTTTTATTAATTACTATTTTGTAATTTGTATTTAATTGACGGCACTAATTCACCAATATCACCAGCGCCAATGGTAACGATAATTTTTGCTTTACTTTTCAAAATTTCTTTAATCAAATCGGATTTTGAAACTACTTTTTTATGATTATTAGTCATTTTATCTGAAAGCCCGTAGGATGTGATTCCCTCAATTGGTAATTCTCTAGCAGGATAGATATCTAATAATAGTACTTCGTCAAATTGGGATAGGCTTTTAGCAAATCCATCTGCAAAATCTCTTGTTCTGCTATAAAGATGGGGCTGAAAAACTGCCAATACCTTTTGGTTTGGATACAACTCTGAAACGGCTTGAAAAACAGAGTCTATTTCAGTTGGATGGTGCGCATAATCATCGATATAAACTAAATTCGATTCCTTTATCTGATACGAAAATCTTCTTTTTATTCCTTTAAATGACTTTAAAGCTGCTGCAATATCCTCATTAGAAGTTCCAAATGTTTTGGCCATTGCCAATGCCATCAAAGCGTTCGTTAAATTGTGTTTTCCAGGCAATCCAAATTGTAAATCAGAAATTATTTCCTTTGGCGTTTGAACATCAAATACATAATTTCCATTTTCAATTCGTACATTAATTGCTTTGTAATCGGCATTTTCATTTACAGCTACAGTTACCCCTTCAAGATCCAAGTTTTTAGCAATGAAAAGCTGACTTTTATCTGTAATTTTATTTGCAAATTCCAAAAATGAAGCTTCAATTGATGCACTATCACCATAGATATCCAAATGATCCGCATCCATTGAAGTTACACAAGCAATATTGGGATACAAATGCAAAAAAGAACGATCAAATTCATCAGCTTCAACGACGGTTATTGTTTTTCCAGATCCTATTAAATTAGAATTATAATTCTCTACAATTCCTCCTAAAAAAGAAGTTACATCAGCACCACTTTGATATAATATATGACCTAAAATACTTGATGTGGTTGTTTTTCCGTGAGTTCCAGCAACGGCAAAACAAAAAGTATCTTTAGTAATTAAACCTAAAACTTCGGCTCTTTTTTTTACGATAAATTCTCTTTCTAAAAAATAATTCCATTGAGAATGAGTTGTTGGAACTGCTGGCGTAATCACCACCAATGTATTTTCAATATAATAATCGGTTGGAATAAGACTAATCTCATCTTTAAAATGAATTTCAATTCCGCTTTCAATTAATTCTTTTGTTAATTCTGTTTCTGTTTTATCATAACCAGACACCTTTTTCCCGATGGACTTGAAATAGCGCGCTAAGGCGCTCATTCCGATTCCTCCGATTCCTATGAAATATACGTTATGTATTTGGTTTAAGTTCATTTATTTTGATTACAGTTACTTTATCAGTTTAACAATTTCATCAACAATATCTTTTGTAGCATTTGTTTTAGCTAACTTTTTTATATTCTCAGAAAGTTGCTTTTGCAAATTATTATTAGTTACTAAATCACTAAAAACGGAATTAAAATTTTCGTCCAATTCAGTTTCTTTAATCATCAACGCCCCCTTTTTATCTACTATAGATTTTGCATTTTTAGTTTGATGGTCTTCCGCAACATTTGGTGACGGAATAAACAGTACTGGTTTCCCCACAATACTCAACTCAGAAACCGATGAAGCACCAGCGCGAGAAATCACAAAATCAGCAGCGGCATAAACCAAATCCATACGGTCTAAAAAAGCGAAAACCTGAATAGAATCGGAATTGTATTTTTTATATTCATCAAAATAAAATTTTCCGCATTGCCAGATAATCTGTACCTTTTGAGAAGCAAAAAAATCGAGTTCTTTTTCAATTAATTGGTTCACTCTTCGAGCACCCAAACTACCTCCTAATATTAGAAGTGTTTTTTTGGAGGAATCCAAATTGAAAAATTTGATTGCTTCCTCTCTCTTGCTATCGATAGCTATTAAATCTTTACGAACGGGATTTCCTGTTAGTATCATCTTTTCATTTGGAAAAAAACGTTCTAAATTTTCATAGGCAACACAAATTTTATTGGCCTTTTTACTCAATAATTTATTGGTAATTCCAGGATAGGAATTTTGCTCTTGAATTAACGTTGGTATATTTAAAAAGTTTGCCATTTGCAATAATGGTCCCGAAGCAAATCCTCCGGTACCTATAACCACATCCGGTTTAAAACTCTTAATTATAACTCTAGATTTTAATAAACTACTTATTAATTTTACTGGAAATAGTAAATTTTGCATAGTTATTTTTCTTTGCAAACCAGCAATCCAAAGTCCTTTTATAGCGTATCCAGCTTGAGGTACTTTTAGCATTTCCATTTTATCTTGAGCGCCAACAAATAAAAATTCTGCTTTTGGAAAACGCGATTTTAATTCATTTGCAATAGCAATTGCTGGGTAAATATGTCCCCCGGTTCCGCCACCGCTAATTATGAATTTAGCCCCATCCTTACCTTTCCAAAGGGAAGGAGCCAAAACTGAATTGCTACTATTTGTATTTACTGCTTTCATTATCTATTCTAATTCCCCCTTTGGGGGTTAGTGGGATTATTTCTTTTTCAAAACAGGTTTCATAGGATTAGCCGAAGCATCTTCTATTGAATAATTATCGTTTTGAATCAATTCTTCTTGCTCAAGAGTATTTTCTTTTTCGATTTGCTCGTCTATTAATTTTTGCAATATCTGTTCTCTTTTTTCTGCTTCACTTTGCTCTTGAGCAATTTCATCTTCTTTTTTGGTTACCCCAATAATAATTCCAAGAGAAACACAAGTCATCCAAATTGAACTTCCTCCACTACTTATTAATGGCAATGTTTGTCCAGTAACTGGTAATAATTCAACTGCCACACCCATATTGATGAGTGCTTGAAATATCATTGGAAAACCGAGTCCGACGACCACTAATTTTCCAAATAGCGTATTGGCTTTATGGGCTGCGACTATGAATCTAAAGAAGAGCAGCAAGTACAAACTAAGCACCAATAAACCCCCAATTAAACCATATTCTTCAACAATAATTGCAAAAATAAAGTCGGAAGACGATTGAGGAAGCACATTTTTCTGAACGCTTTTGCCAGGTCCTAATCCGTAAATTCCACCAGAAGCAATAGCTATCTTGGCATTTTTAATTTGATAATCGTCTTCGCCGGGTTTATTGGAAGTATAATTTTCAATTCTACTAGTCCAGGTTCCAACCCGATTAAAGAACTTAGAATCAGGAAATGCTTTTGACAGTAGTACAAAAAACAATAGAAAAACGATCCCTGAACCGATAATGATTCCAATGTATTTGAGAGGATAATTCCCTACAAAAGTCAACATAATTACCATTGAGAAAATCAACGCTGTGGTAGAAAAATTGGCTGGTAAGATAAACCCCAATGTAATAAATACCGGAATCCATAAATCAATAAAAGAGGACTTAAATGAAACTGGTTCCTCCGATTTTCTAGAGAGGTATCTTGCTACAAAAATCATTAATACAACGGATGCAAATGTTGATGTTTGAAATGTAATTCCAATGAAAGGTACTTTTATCCAACGACTTGCATTTGCACCAGCAATAACAGTTCCTTTAACCAAAGTATAGGCCAATAGGACCCAAACTATCGGTAAAGCAATTTTAGAAATAGGTCTAAAATAATGATAGGGAATTTTGTGTACTCCGTAAATAATCAAGAATCCCATAAATATATGAGCTAAATGGGTCAATAAATAACTAATAGTATTTCCGTCACCATCGTTCATGTAAGCCAAATTACTACTGGCGCTAAAAACAGGCATAAATGAAAACAAAGCCAATAGGGCCACGAAAGTCCATATTACTTTATCTCCTTTTAAATTGTTTATTAGTTCTTTCATAATTATTCAGGAATTGGGTTTTGGGTTTTGGGTCAAAGACCTAGCGCCTAAAACCTAGAACCTATTTACAAATGTTGTACTGCATTTTTAAATTGATTTCCTCTATCTTCATAGTTTTCGAATAAATCGAAACTGGCGCAAGCTGGAGATAAAAGCACTGTATCTCCTTTTTCTGCTAATCGTTGTGACATCGTAACTGCGTCTTTCATACTAGATACTTCAATCATCATATCAACAATATTTCCGAAAGAATCGATAATTTTCTTGTTATCAACACCAAGACAAATTATTGCTTTCACTTTTTCATGAACCAAAGACATCAATTCGGAATAATCATTTCCTTTATCAACACCACCAACAATCCAAACTGTTGGCGTATTCATACTGTCTAAAGCGAAGAAGGTAGCATTTACATTGGTCGCTTTAGAATCGTTTATATATTGTACATTTTGGATTTTTAAAACTTTTTCCAAGCGATGCTCAACCCCTTGGAAATTGGACAAACTTTCACGAATAGTTTGTTTACGAATTTGCATCAATTTCGCTACCGAAGTTGCTGCCATAGCGTTTTTCATGTTGTGTTTTCCTTCCAATGCAATGTACTGAGTTTCCATTACAAATTCTTCGTCGTTGATGTTGATTTCCATAGTATTGTCTTTTAAAAATGCTTCTTTTTCAACTGTTTTTGAAATTGAAAAAGGAATTAATTGTGCTTTTGTTTTATTTGTTTTAAACCATTCGGTGATTGCTTCATCATCAGCATCGTAAATCAAAAAATCATCCTCAGTTTGATTCATTGTAATCCTAAATTTTGAAGCGATATAATTTTCATATTTATATTCATATCGATCCAAATGATCTGGGCTAATATTGGTAATAATTGCTATTTCAGGCTTGTAATTTATGATTCCATCCAGTTGGAAACTACTTAATTCTAAAACGTAGACATCATAATTATCTTCGGCAACTTGCCAAGCGAAGCTTTTTCCAATATTGCCACCCAAGCCTACATTAAGTCCTGCCGATTTTAGCAAATGATAGGTTAACATTGTAGTTGTCGTTTTTCCATTACTACCTGTTATTCCAATCATTTTTGCTTTTGTAAAAGGAGCTGCAAACTCAATCTCAGAAATTACTGGAATCTTCTTTTCGACAAGCATTTTTACAATCGGTACTTTTTCGGAAATTCCTGGGCTTTTCATCACCACATCGGCATTAAGAATTGCTTCTTCTGTATGCTTTTCTTCTTCCCAAATTATTTCGAATTGATTAAGAACTTCCTTATAATTTTGTTTTATTTTTCCAAAATCTGAAACAAAAACATCATATCCTTCTTTCTTTCCTAGGATTGCGGTTCCTACGCCGCTTTCGCCACCACCAAGTATGACTAATCTCATTTTATCTTAATTTCAATGTTACAATTGAAACTATTGCCAATAATATTCCTACAATCCAAAATCTAGTTACAATTTTGCTTTCGTGATATCCCTTTTTCTGATAGTGATGGTGCAGCGGCGACATTAAAAATATTCGTCGACCTTCACCAAAACGTTTTTTGGTGTATTTGAAATAAGCTACTTGAAGTACTACTGAAAAATTCTCTGCTAAGAAAATGCCACATACTAAAGGAATTAGCATTTCTTTTCGAACAGATATTGCTAAAACAGCTATAATACCTCCTATTGTTAAACTTCCTGTATCACCCATAAATACTGATGCCGGATAGGAATTATACCATAAAAATCCAACTAACGCCCCAATAAAAGCAGCGATAAAAACAGTCATTTCCCCAGAATCCGGGATGTACATGATGTTCAAATAATTTGAAAAAACGATATTTCCTGAAACGAAAGTGAATATTGCCAATGCGAGTACTGAAATTGCAGAGGTTCCTGCAGCCAAACCGTCAATTCCATCTGTTAAATTGGCTCCATTTGAAACTGCTGTAATAATGAAGATTACAAATGGAATGAATATTAACCAGGCCCATTTTTGATATCCTTCGCCAGTCCATGCTAAAATTTCAGCATAATCGAATTCGTTATTTTTGAAAAATGGAATTGTGGTAGCAGTAGATTTTTCTTCAAGTGGCGCTTGATAAATTACATTTTCAGCTTGTACCATAGGTGGTTTAAAATTAGAATCATTTCTTACGGTAACATCTGGATGCAAATACAAAACAGAACCTACAATTATTCCTAAACCTACTTGTCCAATTACCTTGAAAATTCCTTTTAAGCCTTCTTTATCTTTTTTAAATATTTTAATATAATCATCAATAAAACCAATTATTCCCATCCAAATGGTAGTAACAATTAAAAGTATGATATAGATATTGTTCAATTTTGTTAATAATAAAACAGGGATTAAGGTGGCAATAATGATTATTAAACCTCCCATTGTTGGGGTACCCGCTTTTTGAGATTGCCCTTCCAAACCAAGCTCTCGCACTGTTTCCCCTACTTGTTGGTTTCTTAAAAAATTGATAATTCTTTTACCAAATATGGTTGATATCAATAAAGATAAAATCAAAGCCAATGCTGATCTGAAGGTTATATATTGAAATACACCAGTTCCTGGGATATTTAAAGCTTTGTGCAGGTATTCAAATAAATAGTATAACATAATCTTAATTTTATTTGTTCAATTGATCCAACATTTCTTTTACAATTTTCATATCGTCAAAATCATGGCGCACCTCATTAATTTCTTGATAAGTTTCATGACCTTTCCCGGCAATTAGGATAATATCATTGGCTTGCGCCAATTGACAAGCGGCTTTAATCGCTTGTTTTCTATCAATGATAGCAACAGTTTTTTTATAATTATGAGGCGCTACTCCGCTTTCCATTTCTTCAATAATGGTTTGCGGATTTTCGGATCTTGGATTATCAGATGTAATAATAATTTTATCACTTAAATCGGAAGCAATTCCTGCCATCACTGGTCTTTTTGTTTTATCTCTGTCGCCTCCGCAACCCACAACGGTAATTAATTGTTCGTTTTTAGTTCGAATATCGTTGATGGTTTTTAGTACGTTTTCTAAGGCATCTGGGGTGTGTGCATAATCTACAATGGCAGTGATTTTTCCATTGGAAATAATATATTGAAATCTGCCCGACACACTTTCTAACTCTGATAATAATCGAAGTACTTCTAATGATTCCATACCTAATTCTACTGCTGTTCCGTATATAGCAAGTAAATTATAGGCATTAAAAGTTCCTATTAAACGAACCCAAACTTCATTATCATTAATTTTAAGTAATAATCCAGACAACTGATTTTCTAAAATTTGTGCTTTATAATCCGCATATGTTTTTAATGCGTAGGTCCGTTTTTTGGCATTGGTGTTTTGCATCATTACTACCCCATTTTTATCATCACTATTTGATAATGCAAAAGCAGTTTTTGGTAAGTTATCGAAAAACAATTTTTTAACATCTCGATATTCTGAAAATGTAGAGTGATAGTCTAAATGATCGTGCGACAAATTAGTGAAAACGCCACCAGTAAAATGCAATCCTTCTGTTCTTTTTTGATGAATTCCATGCGAACTCACTTCCATAAAACAATAGTCAACTCCAGCACTTACCATTTCATTTAAATAATGATTAATTGAAATAGAATCCGGTGTGGTATGAGTTGCGTTAAATTCATATGTATCAACAACAATTTTAACTGTTGAAAGCAATCCCGTTTTATAACCTGCTTTTTGAAACAATTGGAACAATAGGGACGCAATTGTAGTTTTACCGTTGGTTCCTGTAATTCCTATTAATTTTAGCTTTTGAGAAGGATTATCAAAATAATTTGCGGCCATAAAAGCCATTGCTTTATTAGTATCGGTTACTTTTATGTAAGTAATACCTTGAATAATTTCAGGAAATTCATCACAAATAATTGCAATTGCGCCATTATTGATAGCCTTTTCTATAAATTGGTGACCATCAGAAATTGTTCCTCGAATAGCAATAAAGACATCATTCTCAGTAACTTTACGAGAATCAAATTCCATTTTTTCAATAGCAAGATCCGTCGGACCATGAACGGCCTCAATTGCTACTTTCCAAAGTATGTCTTTTAAATTAATCACGATAATTCTAATGTTATAATTGTATCACTTTTAATTGCTTCACCAGGGTTTAAGGATTGTTTTTTAACTTTTCCAACCCCAATAACTTTCACTTTTACTTTTAAATTCCCAAGTATAGCCACAGCATCCATTCCTGACATTCCCTTTAAGTTTGGAATTACATACTTTTTATCTTGTAATTTTGTGTAGTACTCAGAGTAGTTTTTTTCTTGATTTCGATTTTTTAATTCTAAATTTTTGACTTCATTCTTAGTTGGAGAATCGGTAAATATTTTTTGAGCAATTCTAGTAAATACAGGGCCAGCTACATCTGCTCCATAATATTGATTTGTTGAAGTATCCGGTTTGTGAACTACTACAATACAAGAATATTTTGGGCTTTCAGCAGGAAAATACCCTACAAATGATGATATGTAGTGTTTGTCTGCACCGCCATTTGATCCATAGTTAGCTTGAGCAGTTCCTGTTTTTCCTGCAAATGAAAAATCTTTAGAATACAGATCTTTCGCCGTTCCTCGCTTGACAACATTTTCCAAAACAGCTCTTAATTTTAAAATAGTAGCATTAGAGCAGATCTTGGGATTCATTACTATTTTATCAAATTTTTTGATGGTTTTATTCCATTCTTTAATTTCAGAAACGAATTGAGGTTTTACCATTTCACCATTATTGGCGACGGAATTATAGAAAGTCAATGTTTGTAGAGGCGTTATAGAAACTTCATAACCAAATGCCATCGAAGGCAATGACATAGACGACCAATGTTTATCTTTAGGTTGAGGAACTCTTGGAATTCCTTCGCCCTGAATAGACAGTCCTAACGGTTTATTTAATCCGTAGGCGTTCAGATGATTAACAAATTCAGTTGGATTGTTTTTATAATTATTATAAACCGCTTGAACCATTACGGTATTAGATGATTTTTCAAATCCTTTTCCTAAAGAAATGATTCCGTAGCCACCATCGTGAGAATCTTTTACTCTTCTACCTTCAATAAACATTAACCCACCATTAGTATTAAATACAGTACTTGTATCCACTTTTTTATCTTCTAAAAGCGCCATCATATCTGCTAATTTATAAGTAGAACCAGGTTCGTGTGATTCTTGAATAGCATAGTTGGTTGTTTCAGTATAAGAATTCTCAGCTATTTTTCCTAGATTAGAAATTGCTTTCACATAACCCGTTTTGGTTTCCATAACTACCACACAACCATGTTCTGCTTTAAACTTTAATAATTGATCCATCAATGCATGGTGGGCAATATCTTGAATGTATACATCTAGGGTAGAAATTATATCATAACCATCTTGTGGTTCCACTTCGTTGACATCTCGAATAGGCTTCCATTGTCCTTTAGCAATTTTCTGTTTTAGTACCTTTCCATCTTTACCATTTAAATATTTTCTGAAAGCCCACTCAATTCCTTTTCCATCAGGTAAACCTTTAGGGGTAATTCGCTCATAACCAATAGTTCGCGAGGCGATTTCTCCAATTGGGTGTTTTCTAACTACCTTTTGTTCAACTATAATTCCACCTCTATAGATGCCTAATTTGAATAATGGAAATTGTTTAATTCTCATGTAATCAGTGTAACTTAAATCTCTACCTAATAAATAAAATCTGTTACTGCTTGTTCTCGCTCTAGTTAATTCTGATTGGAAATAATTACTTGGTTTATTGAATAAAATAGATAAAGAGTCGGATAATGGTTTGATGTATTTTTGAAAATCTTTAGCATTTGGTGCAATTGCATCGAAACGTATATTGTAATTTGGGATGGACGTGGCCAATAAACTACCGTCAGCAGAATATATATTTCCTTTATTAGCCGGAATAACAAAGTTTTTTATCGAATGTTTGTTGGCTAGTTTACGCAAAGAGTCTCCTTCTACCCATTGGATATTAGTGATTTTTAGTACAATTGCAACCGCCATAAAAAAGATGACTACTGCAACTATATAAATTCTTATGGTGCTATTTTTATTATCTTCTACCATAGATTTTTGAAAAATCCTTTTTCTTCTTTTTTCTTTACTATTACTTTAACCGGCGGAACAGATGCAGGTAAAATTCCTTTTATAGCGATTTTTTGGGTTACTGTTGATTCCATTTTTAATTTCATTAATTCTGAACGTCGATCTACAAATTCGGAACGCAACTCTTTTACTTCCCCCGACAATTGAATTATTTTAAATACTTTTTGATCTACATTGTTATTGTTGGCAATCATAATTATAGCTAGTAAAATCAGAAACACTATGAAACGCCAATTTTTAGCTGCATTCGCTTCTTCGTTGATTAAAAATCTTGCCTTTAAAATGCTGTAAACACCGTTTTTCATTTATTACTTCTTTTCAGCAATTCTCAATTTTGCACTTCGTGCTCTATTGTTGCTTTTTATTTCTTGAAAATCAGGAACTATTAATTTTCTAATTGTTTTAAATGGAACAGAAAAATTTCCGAAGAAATCGCGTTCTGGTTCGCCTTCAAACATTCCGTTTTTCATTATTCTTTTTACCAATCTGTCTTCCAATGAATGGTAGGAAATCACACTTAATCTTCCGCCTATTTCCAAAATTTCTAGAGATTGCTCTAAAAACTCTTTTAAAACTTCCATTTCTTGGTTGACTTCTATTCGAATTGCCTGATACATTTGAGCTAAGATTTTGTGGCTTTTATGGGCTTGTAAAAACCGTCCTAAAACCACTTTTAGCTGTTCTGTATTTTTTATTGGTTCCAACTCACGAGCCTCAATAATTACTCGAGCTATTACGGGAGCATTCTTTAATTCGCCATAATCAAGAAACACTCTTCTTAAATTTTCTTCATCATATTCATTGACTACTTTATAAGCATTTAAGTCTTGTTTCTGACTCATTCTCATGTCCAATTCCCCTTCAAAACGAGTAGAAAAGCCTCGATAAGCAACATCAAATTGATGGGATGAAACGCCTAAATCACCTAAAATTCCATCAACGCTTTTAACATTCTGAAATCGTAAAAATCTTTTTAAGAATCGAAAATTCTCATTAATTAAAACAAATCGTTCGTCATCAATTGAATTTGCAAGTGCATCTTCATCTTGATCGAAAGCATACAATCTGCCATTTGAACCTAACCTACTTAAGATTTCTCTTGAATGCCCACCACCTCCAAAAGTCACATCTACATAAATTCCGTCAGGTTTAATATCTAGTCCGTCTACAGATTCTTTTAATAAAACAGGATTATGATATTCCATTTTCATCATCATTTACATTACCCATTACCTCTTCTGCTAAATCTGCAAAGTCAACTTCATTGTTAGAAATGAAATTTTCATACAAATCTTTATCCCAAATTTCAACTATATTAACTGCTGAAGAGAGCACCAAATCTTTGGAAATTGATGCAAAAGCAACCAAATCTTTAGGTACTAATAATCTTCCTAAAGCGTCTATATCTACTACTTTAACACCCGCAGTAAAACGACGGATAAAATCATTATTCTTTTTCACAAATCGGTTCAACTTGTTTATTTTATTCATCATCAAGTTCCATTCTGCCATTGGATACAACTCTAAACAAGGTTGAAAAACCGAACGCTTCAAGACAAAACCATCTAGAAGTGCGGCTGACAATTGCTTTTTTAAAGGCGCAGGTAAAAGCAGCCTTCCTTTAGCATCAACTTTGCACTCATATGTTCCAATAATCGAATTCAATTTTACTTGTTTTTAAATGATACTGACAAAAATAAAAAAAAATTCCCACAATTTACCACAAAATACCACTTTGTTAATAAGTTTTCCCACTTCATTAAAAAAAAAGAAAAAAAAGTAATTGTATTTTATAAACTTCTCTATAACAAGTCTTTAAAAACCTGCTGAAAATTATAAATTAAGGAATTAATATTAGGAGTAGGGAAAAATTAATGTAGATTTTATAGTTTGAAAACTTAAATTTAACTTTAAATTGAATTTTAAATAAATGATTTTATATCTGAAAAAAAAATTGATTTTATATTCAAAAAACTTTACATATTAATCCTATATTTGTCAGATAGAAATGCTTATATACACATGGAACAAGTCTTAAAAAAAGAGGGGCGATATACTTATTTTGAAGCTGGCGAAGGAACTCCAATAATCGTATTACACGGATTAATGGGCGGATTGAGCAACTTTGAGTCTGCAGGAGCTTTTTTTTCTAAAAGAGGATATAAAATTATTATTCCAGAATTACCTATTTATACTCAGAGTTTATTACGCACAAATGTGAAAGCTTTTGCAAAATATGTAAAAGATTTTATCGTTTTTAAGGGTTTCGACAGAGTCATATTAATGGGAAATTCATTAGGCGGTCATATCGCTTTGTATCACGCAAAAATGTATCCTGAAAAAATGCTTGGCCTAGTAATTACCGGTAGTTCAGGGCTATACGAAAACGCTATGGGCGATAGTTATCCAAGACGTGGTGATTACGAGTACATACAAAAGAAAGCCGAAGCCGTATTTTACGATCCTAAAATTGCCACTAAAGAAATGGTTGACGAAGTTTTTAGCATGGCTAACGACAGAATAAAATTGATAAAAACACTAACGATTGCAAAAAGTGCTATTCGACATAATATGGCTAAAGATTTACCAAAAATGCACATTCCAACCTGTATTATTTGGGGAAAAAATGACACGGTAACTCCGCCGGATGTAGCACTTGAATTTAATAAGTTATTACCCAATTCTACTTTATATTGGATTGATAAATGTGGTCATGCCGCGATGATGGAACGACCAGATGAATTCAACGAAACTATGCTTGAATGGTTAAAAAAAGTTGATTTATAAGATCATTTTCACCAAATAATTTCAAAATTTTTTGGTGTTTTTTTTAACTACCTTTGCAAAAAATCAAAAATTGATTATGAAAATTAATACCGCCGAATTTATTATTAGTAATTCAGAAGTGGATAAATGTCCGAAAGACTTTTTGCCAGAATATGCTTTTATTGGTCGGTCGAACGTTGGAAAATCTTCTTTGATAAACATGCTTACCAATCATAAAAATTTAGCAAAAACATCAGGAAGACCTGGAAAAACTCAGTTAATTAATCATTTTTTAATTAATAATAATTGGTTCTTGGTTGATTTACCCGGTTACGGTTATGCTAAAGTTTCTAAGAAAACCAAATCTATATTTCAACAATTTATTACCGATTATTTTGAAACTCGGGAGCAATTAGTTTGCGCTTTTGTATTAATTGATATTCGACATGAAGCCCAAAATATAGATATAGAATTTATGTCGTATATGGGAGAAAGTGAAATTCCGTTTTGTATCATTTTCACAAAAGCAGATAAAATCAGTAAAGTAAAAATAAATTCACACATTGCCGCCTACAAAAAACAGATGTTTGCTAATAATTGGGCTGAAATGCCTCATTATTTTGTTACCTCAGCAACTGAAATGACCGGTAAAATTGAATTATTGGAATATATTGACGAAGTAAATCAGGAGGTTTTTAAAAACAATAGTCAGTTTTAGAAACCATATTACTTTAATAATTCCAACTTCTCAGCAAAATAATCGCAAAAGTCCTTCATTGTTTCCGACATTTTTTCATCGCCAGTTGCACGCAAATAAGTATCGGACATTGCAACTAAAGTTTGATGAAAAAAAAGCTTCATTTCATCCACTGGCATGTCTTTAGTCCATAAATCGATGCGCAATGATTCCTTAGTTTTACTATCCCAAATAGCTAGCATAATTGCTTTGGCTTCTTGAGAATTTACACCACCGTCTTGTGCGGACCAACTTAGTTTTTCTGGGACTTTATTTTCGTCTAAGTCTATGAAAAAATTAATTTCAGAGGTTGAATTTGCCATTATTTTTTAGGTTTGTATTTTGAGTTTTGAAATATTTCTATTGGATCCATTTGCAATAATTGCTGCAAATTTACATCATTATTATTCATAAAGGAACGAACCATTTGCCATCCAACCCAAGTTCCTAGTCTTCCCGGTGATTCGTTATCAATTTCAAGATAAAACTTTGAAAAAGGAGCTGCATTAATAAAACGACTCGGTAATTTTGAATCGGTACTGTACAATAACTGTTCTTGTATAAAATGTCGCCACATATAACTCTCGTTTTCTTGGCACCAGGTTATTTGCTCAGGGGTGTAGCCAATTTTTTCAGCATCTGAAATTTCTGGTAATAAAACATCTTTTAAATAGAGCTGCTTTCCTGTATATATCATTTGGGAAAGTAAATTTGTATTGCTGCCAAATGGAATTTTACGAAGAGAAAAACTCGAAACAATATCGGGAATAATTTGATTTTGTTCAAAATTTTGTTTCAAATATTCTGGAAATTCATAAAATTTATGGTTTTTACCTAAATATAAATCTAGTGAAATTAGCACTAAACTATCCGTATAAATGACTTTATTTTGATAATCCATTTCAGAAATCAAGGTGATTACTTTTGGTGTTTTGGTATTTGGAAAATAATATTTTATGTGTTGGAAAAGAGATTCTAAATCGGAATTTACTTTTTCAAAATTGGAATATTTTTTTTGAACCTCTGAATACAATTCTCGGTAAAGTGGATTTTTTGTTTTGTTGACCCAAACAGAATCTGGAGTTTCTGCTGGAAAAAAATAAGGATATTTTTGTTTTACATTTTGAAAATTTTCTACTGTTGATTCATAGAAAATTTTGTCAAAACGTTCTACTTTTATGGTAACAGGAATTTCTTCCACTTCTTTTTCGATTTTGTTTTTTTTATCACAAGAAGATAAAAGCACCAATAGCGAGAATAGAGACAAGAATTTTTTCATAGTATATGTTTTTTAGCCCTGAGTACTTCACCTAACTTTTATTTCCATCGGAGTTCAGTGAACTTCGTTTGCAGTGGAAATCCTTTTTTTTGAGGTACAAAAAAAAGATTAGAACGGAAAGCAGGAAATAGCTCCAAATAATTATTATTTTTGCAAATATACATTGCAGTTCTATAAACAATAACAAAAAATGTCTAAAAAAAGTACAATTCAAGTTGAAAAAGTGAACCAACATATTGTGAACTGGTTAAAAGAGTACGCAATTGCTTCGAAAACCAATGGTTTTGTTGTTGGTATTTCGGGCGGAGTAGATTCAGCGGTTACTTCTACCTTATGTGCACAAACGGGATTTCCAACTTTGTGTGTTGAAATGCCGATTCATCAAAATGAAAGCCATGTAAGTCGGGGGAAAGAACATATAGAACAGCTTAAAAATAGGTTTTCAAATGTTCAAAGTGTTATCTCCGATTTGACTTCGGTTTTTGACGAATTTATCAAAGTAGTTCCAATTGGGGAAGATGAAAATAAAAAACAACTTGCTTTAGCAAATACTAGAGCGCGATTGAGAATGGCTACTTTGTATTATCATGCAGGAATAAATGGCTATTTAGTAGCTGGAACCGGGAATAAAGTGGAGGATTTTGGTGTTGGTTTTTATACAAAATATGGTGATGGCGGCGTTGATTTAAGTCCGATTGCCGATTTAATGAAATCTGATGTTTTTGCTTTAGGAGACTATTTAGAGATTCCAAATTCAATATTGATTGCCGAACCATCGGACGGCCTATTTGGCGATGCAAGATCAGATGAAGAGCAACTTGGCGCCAATTACGATGAACTCGAATGGGCTATGATTGAAGATGAAAATGGTAAAACTATTGCTGATTTTTTGGGTAGAGAACAAGAAGCATTTTCGATTTATAAAAGATTAAATACGGTAAATCAACATAAAATGAATCCAATTCCAGTGTGCTTGATTCCGAAAGAGTATAAATAGACTACTTTAGCAAGATGATAAAATGGCTGACTAATTTATTAAATAGAGAAATCACCTCAGAGAAATCGGATCATATGAATAAATTTTTAATAGTGGGACTCGGGAATATTGGTGCAGAATATACCAATACCAGACATAATATAGGTTTTAAAGTCCTCGATTTTATTGCCAATAAAGAAGGTGCTATTTTTGATAATTTAAAATTAGGAGCAGTTGCTGAATTAAAAATTAAGGGCAAAACTTTCATTTTATTAAAGCCAAATACCTATATGAATTTGAGTGGGAAGGCAGTACAATATTGGATGGATAAAGAAAAAATTTCTTTGGAAAGAGTACTCGTTATTACAGACGATTTGAATTTGCAATTTGGTACTATTAGAATTCGATCAAAAGGAAGTGATGGCGGACATAATGGATTAAAAAACACTACCCAAGTTCTAAATACCCAAGAATATGCTCGATTTAGATTTGGAATTAGCGATGCCTTTAAAAAAGGAAAACAGGTTGATTATGTGTTAGGAAATTGGGATGATGATGAAAAAATGAAGCTTCCAGAGCGACTAGATATAGCATCTGAAATCATAAAATCATTTGGATTAGCAGGTTTAGAAATCACCATGACATCCTATAATGGTAAGTAACACATTTTGGTATAGAATTTGTTTAAATCTATTAATTTTGTTAAACATTGTAGATTTTATTTAAAAAAGCTACCTTTACAAAAATTTTATTAATGCTAAAAAATTACTTTTATATTGCTTTGACGGTACTTCTACTAAGTTCTTTTAGCGCTAAAGCTCAAGATAGTAAGGTACAAGCTAGAAATCAAGAGACTTCAATTGAAGGCTTGAATTTCTATCCAAACCCTGTAAGCAATGGTAAAATTTACATCACTTCAAAATTATCCTTAGACAAAGAAATCACTATTTTTGATGTTTTAGGTAAAAAAGTCCTTCAAACAATATTGAACTCGAGAGAGTTAAATATTTCTGCATTATCTCCAGGAGTTTATATTATTAAAATCAAAGAAGGAGAGGCTACAGCTACTAGAAAATTAATAGTTAAATAGTTATCTGCCATTCCTATTAATAATTTAATGTAATATTTACATAGTAACCTGCATTAAGTTCCTATTAGTTCCTACATTTGTTTACTATTTAATTAAAAAAAATCATGAAAAAAATTTACTTATTTACATCAATGTTGTTTCTTTTCATTGGATTAACTTCGAATGCGCAAGTCGTAATTAGCCAAGTATATGGTGGTGGTGGCAACTCTGGAGCTACATATTCCCACGATTTTATTGAATTGTTTAACAGAGGAACTACTCCTCAAAATTTAACAGGGTGGTCTGTACAATATACGTCAGCTACTGGTACTTCTTGGACTTCCAAAACAGATCTTCCAAATGTTATACTTCAACCGGGTCAGTACTATTTGATACAAGAAGCTACAAATGCCGCTGTTGGAATTGCTTTACCAACCCCAGATTTAAATGGAATAAGTTCTGCGAGTACTCCTGCTACAGGAATTGCCATAAGTGGGTCTACTGGAAAAGTAGTTTTAGCTAGTTCAACTACTTTTGTTACTGGCGCAAATCCAGTTGATTCTCAAGTTGTTGATAAAGTGGGTTTTGGAACTACACCAAATGGTTATGAAGGAACCGGACCAACTGGCGCTGTAATTTCTGCAACAACTTCAGCACAAAGACTAAATAACGGTTGTACTGATTCAAACAATAATGCAACTGATTTTATTGTTGCTTCTACAAATCCTAGAAATACTTCTACATCCATTTCAATTTGTTCTACAGCTCCTTCAATTTCAATTGTTTCGCCTTCAAATGCAACTATTTACAATCCTTTAACTACAAGCGTTACCGTAAATGTTTCGGTGTCTAACTTTACTGTTGCCAATGGAACTGGAACGGGCCACATTCATTATACAGTGGATGGTGGAGCTACTGTAATGAAATACGATACCGCTCCAATTGTATTAAATG
>Ga0209443_1000594_pt1 | contig 24358 bp, 26 predicted proteins | sample LauGreBMM110DCMD_2_FD_187571 | JGI IMG/M metagenome (GOLD analysis project Ga0209443, IMG submission 187571) | Freshwater lake microbial communities from Lake Michigan, USA - Su13.BD.MM110.DCMD (SPAdes) (version 2) | ecosystem: Environmental > Aquatic > Freshwater > Lake | place: Lake Michigan... | reverse complement strand
CTTGTGACATATTGATTAATTACGGACGCAAAAATAACAACAAGTTCTTAATTATGAACGGGTTTCGTTACAATTTTGTCAAAATGATGCTTATTTTTTATAAAGTACTGCCAAACCAAGGATCCCCCATATACTCCATCAAGCGATTTCATTGGTTTTGTATTTTCAGTCCTTTTTATCTTCCCTGACATCAAATAACCGAAGAAGGAGAAATGGGCCTTCCCGATCGCCATAAAAAAGGACAAATCTCCGCTTAATAGCCCTTTATATGCCGATATAGCATCCAACCCAAGTCTCATAGGCATTTTCCATATTAATTCACTTAAAGGCAAATTTTTAGACAGCATCGTTAAATTATTCCTGAAATTCAAAAACACCTTTCTTCCACCTTTAGGTAAAGTTCCTCCACCCACATGATAAACCACTGAACTCGGGCAAGCAAATAATTGATAACCTTTTAGCTGCATTCGCCAACAAAGGTCAATTTCCTCCTGATGTGCAAAAAAGTGCGCATCAAAACCTTTTAATTCATGGAATAAAGAAGATCTGATCATCATACATGCTCCAGTCGCCCAAAAGATAGGTGCAACGGAATCATATTGTTGATGATCTGTTTCACATATATCAAAAACACGCCCTCTTGAAAATGGATACCCTAAAATATCAATCCATCCCCCAGCTGCACCCGCATATTCAAATGTGTTTGGATTATCTTTTGCTAAAATTTTGGGTTGACACGCCCCAATACGCGGATTAGATTGTAATAAATTAACCATCGGTTGCATCCAATTGGGTTCTACTTGTACATCTGAATTTAGAAGTACATAATAGTCACTGATCACTTGCTTCAATGCCCAATTATACCCACCAGCAAATCCTTCGTTCTGTTTATTAGTAATTACTTTAACAGTGGGGAACTGCTGCGACAAAATCTCCAACGAATTATCCGAAGATCCATTATCAGCAACAATAATTTCAAATGAATCATATTGGGTTGCTAATACCGAAGGCAAAAACTCTTTTAGGTATTTTACACCATTAAAATTTAAAATAACAATAGAAACAGTTGGATTCAAAGTGAATTGTTTTAGCGAATGTACCACCAAATCCTTGGAATTTGCACTAAAAAAACTAATTTGCATACATGAACAAAGGCCTTTTTTTATTTGCTAATTTAGATTTTCTAAATCATCCCTCGGGGTTAGTTTAACCTCCCCCATTTTTTTGTTACGAGGTACCCGTATTTGGTTTTTTATTCTTGTTTTTTCTTTTTTTACTTTTAATCGTTTCATGATGAATCATTCTTATGCATTAAGCAATGCTGCTGCAAAATATTTAGCCCTTGAAGATCAGTTTGGCGCGCACAACTACCATCCTATTCCAGTAGTCATTGAAAAAGGGGAAGGTGTTTTTTTATATGATGTGGATGGAAAAAAATATTACGATTTCTTAAGTGGCTACTCAGCTGTGAATCAAGGTCATTGTCATCCAGCAATTATTAAAACTTTGCAAGAGCAAGCAAGTAAGTTGACATTAACATCACGCGCTTTTCACAATAATATATTAGGCGAATACGAAAAATATATCACTTCCTATTTTGGTTACGATAAAGTATTACCTATGAACACAGGTGTGGAAGGTGGGGAAACGGCAATTAAATTAGCAAGACGATGGGGCTATAATGTAAAAGGCATTCCAGAAAATCAAGCAAAAATTATTTTTGCAGAAGGTAACTTTTGGGGGCGCACATTGGCTGCAATTTCATCTTCAACCGATCCAAGTAGTTATGAAGGATTTGGACCTTATATGCCAGGCTTTGGTTTTGTCCCTTATAATGATTTGATTACACTTGAAAAAGCATTTCAAGATAATACGGTTGCTGCATTTATGGTTGAACCCATTCAAGGCGAAGCTGGTGTAGTAATACCAACGGAGGGTTATTTAAAAGGAGTTCGTGATTTATGCACGCTTTACAATGTATTATTTATTGCAGATGAAATCCAAACTGGTTTAGCACGCACTGGAAAAATGTTAGCATGTGATCATGAAAATATTCGCCCAGATATTTTAATACTAGGTAAAGCATTGAGTGGAGGTACGCTTCCCATTTCAGCAGTATTGGCTGATAATGAAATAATGATGCAAATTAAACCAGGAGAACACGGATCTACCTATGGTGGCAATCCTTTGGCTTGTGCTGTTGCTATGACTTCATTGGAAGTATTAAAATCAGAAAAAATGGCGGAAAATGCAGAAGCCATGGGAAAATTATTGCGCAGTGAATTAGCAAAATTAAATTCCCCATTAATAAAAATAATACGTGGTCGTGGTTTATTAAACGCTATTGTAATTAATCACGAAGACCCAGAAGCCGCTTGGGAACTTTGTTTACATCTTCGAGATGAAGGAGTTTTAGCTAAACCAACGCATGGTGATAAAATAAGATTTGCTCCACCGTTAATCATAAATGAAAAACAAATTTTAGAATCAGTTAATAAGATAGATAAAGCTTTAAAGAAAATATCAGTTTAAATCAATTCTGTTTTTTAAATTATTAGCTGACTTTAATTTTTGGTAAAAATGTCATTAATAAAATAAGGCCTGATAAAATTATACATCCATACAATGCCCATTGCCTTTGCGGACACTCCCCCATTTGACAGGTAGATAGAATTAAAAAATTGCGGAAGGCCCATGCCAACATCAATGCTCCAAACACCATATTGAATCTTTTTGCCCATATATAAGGTAAAGCAAAAAACAAAGTACTCAAGACCGCAAAAAAAGATAAAAATTTTCCAGATTGACCAAAGGAGCTCCCTACTGGATTCCAACCGGTAATTACCCAATTCCTACTTTCTATGATGACAAATGGTTGTGTAGTTGCATATATCAATGCTAAGCAAAGTAGTATTCCGATGGTTTGAGAGTGCTTCATGATGTAAAAGTAGATAAAGCCTTTGAAAGGACAAATAGGTTCTAGAGAATGGATGGCTAGCTTCACTTCGTTCGCTAGCATCCGCTTCGGTATACCCGCTTTACCCAAAGCCTTTCCAACACAAATCGTTGATTTGTGTTGGCCTTTTTTCATGCCCCCCAACTTTCGAAAGCAAGCTTTCGTCGGATGAGCTCCTCATTTTATTCGTCGCTCAGCCGCCTCGGCTATCTCGTCTTACCCAAAGCCTTTCCAACACAAATCGTTGATTTGTGTTGGCCTTTTTTCATGCCCCCCAACTTTCGAAAGCAAGCTTTCGTCGTTGTGTTGCATGAAAAAAGCCTCCTCCGATTATCGGAGGAGGCTTTGTATCGAGGTCCCGAGCGGATTCGAACCGCTGTGGGAGCTTTTGCAGAGCTCTGCCTAGCCACTCGGCCACAGGACCTTTTCTAGGACGCGAAAATAACACAAACTAGTTAATTATAAAAGAATTTTACCACTAATACGATTTAAACGACATTTGTGACATAAAATTCAAATATGCAACCCATTGGCGCATCGGAAATGATTATTAATGAAAGAGGGGCAATTTATCACCTTAATGTAAGGCCAGATCAAATAGCCGACACTATTATTACCGTGGGTGATCCTGATCGTGTAGCAGAAGTGAGCAAGTATTTTGATCGCGTGGAGCATGTGTGCGCACATAGAGAATTTATTACGCATACAGGTTATGTTGGGAATAAGCGAATTTCAGTATTATCTACTGGAATTGGACCCGATAATATTGATATTGCCTTAAACGAAGTGGACGCGCTAGTGAATATTGATTTTGAAACCAGAACCATTAAAGAACAAAAAAAATCAGTGGCCATTATAAGAATGGGGACTTGTGGTTCATTACAAGGCGAGGTGGGTGTTGATCAATTGGTTGCAGGAACGCATGGGTTAGGCATTGATAATTTATTGCATTTTTATAATTTACAAAACAACGAGGAGGAAAAAGCAATCTTAGCTGCATTCGAATCCCACACGCAAATTAACTCACACAAAGTGTTTCCTTATATTGCTTCCGCTAGTGCAGGATTAATAAAACACTTTACGCAAGGTTACAACCATGGAATCACTGTTACCTGCCCGGGATTTTATGGTCCGCAAGGACGTATATTAAGAATGCCTTTGGCAATGCCTAATTTGGTTGACCAGATGACGAGTTTTAAATATGGCAATCATCATATTGCAAATTTCGAAATGGAAACCAGTGCTATTTATGGCTTGTGTAATATATTAGGCCACCAATGTTTGAGTATTAATGTGATTGTTGCCAACCGTGTTAAAAAAGAATACAGCAAGGATATGGGTCAGGCTGTCAATAATATGATTCAGAAATCATTAGCCATCATCGAAAAAATTTAAAATAAATTTCAATACCCGATTTTAAAATGAAAATTAGTTTTTCAAAATACCAAGGCACCGGAAATGATTTTGTAATCATCGATAACAGACAAAATAATATTGTACTAACCACCGAACAAATTGCATTTATCTGTGATCGCAAAAAAGGTATTGGTGCAGATGGGCTGATGTTATTAGGCAATAAGGAAGGATACGATTTTGAGATGATTTATTATAACGCTAATGGATTAGAAGGATCCATGTGTGGTAATGGCGGAAGATGTTTAACGCAATTTGCTTCTGACATTGGTTTGAATAAAAAACAATTTAATTTTATTGCAATTGATGGCCCACATGAGTCTACGATCAATGAAGATGGATGGGTTTATTTAAAAATGAGTGATGTAAATGCAGTTGAAAAAAATATAGACAGTGGAATCCCCTTTTTTGTTTTAAATACCGGCTCCCCGCATTATATTGAAATGGTCGATAGTATTAACAGTGTGGATGTATTTGGCTTGGGTCAAATGATTAGATATAACGATCGATTCAAATCAGAAGGTATTAATGTAAACTTTGTCGAACAACAAGATGATAAAATATTTGTGCGCACTTACGAACGTGGTGTAGAAAATGAAACATTAAGTTGTGGCACAGGTGTCACGGCTGCCGCCTTAATTTCAGGTATTGAAAAACTAGGCGAGCAAACCATACAAATAGAAACCTTGGGCGGTAAATTAGCAGTTCGCTTTAACAATAAAGGCGATCAAGTATTTGAAAATATTTGGCTAATGGGCCCCGGCACATTTGTATTCAGTGGAAGTATTACTGTTTAATTAAAATTAGAAAAATGCCCTTATTTAATGTTAGAGTATATGGCGTATTGCTTGACAAAGCCAAAAGATTACTGGTGAGTGATGAATTTATCAGAGGAAATTATTTTACTAAGCTTCCTGGTGGCGGATTAGAATTTGGTGAAGGCACGCGCGAATGTGTTGCAAGAGAATTTATGGAGGAGACTGGATTAACAGTAACGGTGGGCGAACATTTGTATACCACTGACTTTTTTCAAATTTCAGCATTCAATAATAAAGATCAAATTATCTCTATCTATTATCATGTGCATTGTGATGACACAAGTGGAATAAAAACTTCCACCAAAAAATTTGACTTCTCCCCTGACCAAACATCGGATGATGTTAATGGGCAAGCAGAATCATTCCGCTGGGTCAACTTTGAAGATGTGAATGAGGATACAATGAGTTTGCCCATAGACAAGGTAGCCATTCAGTTATTGAAAGAAAAGTTTTCCCTTTAATCTGCTTACACTTCGTTTTCAATACCCATTGCAGCTAGCTTCATTTTTTTGGCCGTCTCATGTCCTAGGTATTTTTCAATCCTATTTTCTACTATCCCTATTACCGGTGTTAAAATAATCGCCATGGTAAACTTGTACATATAATTGACCACACAAACTGCTAATACAAAAGACCAGCTCCAATTGTTTCCTATTTTAAATGCAATTACGAGTACCACAAAACTATCCACTAATTGAGATACCACTGTAGAACCAGTTGCACGTAACCAACCCATCTTTTCGCCAGTCATCTTTTTGATTTTATGGAAAACAAACACATCAATAAACTGACTCACTAAAAAAGCAACCAAGCTTCCTAAAATAATCCACATCCCTTGTCCAAAAATTGCTTCAAATGCACCTTGCATACTGGGTATCCCATCTGCAGTTTTTGAATCCACCCAAAATTGTGCGGGCGCAATATGCATGGCCAAATAAAACATCAAAAAGGCATAAAGAATTAAGGAAACCGCCGTAATACTAATACGCTTTACTGCTTTAGGGCCATAATATTCATTGACGATATCTGTAATAACAAATTCCAAAGGCCACAACAAAACCCCGCAAGTTAAATTGAACGATAATCCCTTTTCACCAAACAAAGTCAAATTTGCAGGCGACAAACCCAACACCCCTTCTAATGAAAATATCTTTCCCCCAATACATTCTGCAATTAAAGCATTGGCCACAAAAAAGGCAGATATCCCTAGAAATAATTTTGTTGATTTATCTTTTAAAATAGTATGCATCATAACGTATACGAATTGAATAATTAAACAATGACAAAAACGAGCTGAAACAATAACATTAAAAGATTAGTAATTGTTTGCCAGTGGGGTAAATCAATAACCTGTTTCCTACCCCACATAAATAATAATGCTACTCCGAACAAAACACTCACCACAGGGGCCATCTCCAAACCTAAAACAGCAACGAAATTTGAAAAAGCAACCGGAAAATTAATATTAGGCACCAACATGACCATCAGTGAAAAAACAAAACATAGATTACATATAATGGCCAATTTGGACAAAAACGCTAAAATGGTATTAAAACGGCTCATTTTCGGGTCAGTAATTTAGAATGGGAAGATAAGAAAATTTGGCTTCCCGTCATTTTTTCAATATCCAATTAAGTTGTAGGTTTGTTGACACAATGAAACCATTATAATGAAACCATTTTTTAAGGCTAATTTGACTCATTTTATAGCAGTGGCTATATTTTTACTCTGCTCCATTATTTATTGTAAACCAGCATTGGAAGGAAAGGTATTGCAACAATCTGATATAAGTCAATGGAAGGGAATGGCGCAGGAAACCCTAACTGCAGGTGCTAAATATGGTCAAAATCCATTATGGACCAATAGTATGTTTGGGGGTATGCCCACATATCAAATTACAGGGGTGGCAGGCTTTACTTTCACCATTGGTTTATTAGATCGAATTTTAACGTTGAACTTAGCAGAACCTATTAATTTGTTTTTTCTTGCCTGTGTATGTTTTTATTTTTTAGCAATCGTTTTAGGCATCAACCCACTTATTGGAATCATTAGTGCACTCGCTTATAGTTTTGCTACTTACAACCCCATCATCATTGTAGTAGGTCATATTACCAAAATGCACGCGATCGCTTACCTACCCTTTTTTGTGGGCGCTATCTTACTCATCTTTAAAAAGAAATATTTAATTGGCGGAATTCTTACGGGCATTGCTACTGCTTTATTTGTGCAAGCCAACCACTATCAAATAACTTATTACGGTTTAATTATTGTATTTTTTATGACTTTGTATTTTCTAATACAATGGATCCTAAAAAAAGAATATACGCATATTTTAAAAACAATGGCAACCGCAGTGATTGCAGGATTATTAGGCTTAGCGGTGAATGCCCCTATTTTAATTAGCACTTATGAATATGGTAAAGAGTCCATTCGCGGTGGAAGTATTTTAGCAACCAAAGGAAGCAACACTACAAGTGCTGGTTTAAATAAGGATTATGCTTTATCCTATAGTATGTTTAAAACAGAACCACTGGTATTAATGTTCCCAAATATTTATGGCGGTGGAAGTGATCCAAGTGCGATTGATCCTGATAAATCAAAAGCGATTGAAGCATTGCAACAAATGCAACCGCAGGTAGCACAGCAATTACAATCATTTATTCAGTTTTATTGGGGTGGCATTGGCTTTACCGCTGGCCCTCCATATATTGGAATTTTGATTTGCTTTTTTGCCTTTATTGGCATTTCATTTAAAACCAATGAACACAGATGGTGGATTATTCCTACAGTTATTTTTTCATTGTTATTATCTGCCGGCTCTTACCTTGAAAGTTTTAATTTTTTCATGGTGGATCATCTTCCCTTTTACAATAAGTTTCGTGCACCTAGCATGATTATGGTTATTCCAACTTTACTTATTGGCATTATGGCTATGTTTGGATTGCAAGGAATCGCCGAACAAAATAATTTTAAGGACTTTTACAATAAATATAAGCCAAGCTTTATTGCTTTGGGCGTTTTACTAGCTTGTGTACTTTTATTTTATATCAATAGTGATTTTAAAAGTTTAAATGAAACCCAATTACTTTCTCAAATATCACAAATACCAGATGCAAATCAAAGAAATGCATTTGAACAACCAGCACGTGATTTAACCAACGCATTAGCACAGGACAGAAAAGCGTTTGTTGAAGGTGATTTATTTAGGGCATTTATTTTTATAGTTTTCGTCTTCCTATTCATTTTCTTGTACTTCAAAAAAACCATTAATCAAACAATATTCATTGCAGCTATTGGTATCATTGCCATGATTGATTTGTTTCAAGTCAATGTAAAATATTTAAAACCGGAGAACTATATTGAAGCAGCCGAAAATGACAACACATTTACTGAATCACCTACTGATATTGCGCTGAAAAGAGATGCATCCAAATACCGTGTATTGGATATGAGGGGCGGTATTCAAAACGCATTTAATGGTGGTGCTTTAGTCGCCTACCACCACAATACAGTGGGCGGATATAACCCGGCCAAACTAAGTATCTACCAAGATTTAATCGAGAACCAATGGTATAAGTTCCCAAATTGCTTGCCTGTTGTGAATATGATGAATACCAAGTATGTTATCACAGGAAATATAGCCACTGATACCATGGCAAATCCCGAAGCATTAGGCAATGCATGGTTTGTTAAAGGAATAGAATATAAAAAAGGGCCAGCCGAGGTCATGAGCAGCTTAAGCAGTTTTAATCCAAAGGATACAGCTATCATCGAGGAAAAAGACAAATTAAATGAATTGTGTAACATAGCTTATGACAGCGCTACTACTATTAGTTTAATTGAAAATAAAAATGATATTGTTACTTATAGTTCCAATGCAAGTCAAAAACAATTTGCAGTATTTAGTGAGGTCTATTATAAGCTAGGATGGAAAGCATATATTGACGAAGTTGAATCCCCTATTATCAAAACAAATTATGTTTTAAGAGGCTTGGTGATACCAGCGGGCAAGCACAATATTAGATTCGAGTTCAAGCCAAGTTCTATTGCAATGGCACAAAAAGCCTCAACTTTTGCTTCCATAGTTTTATGGGGATTACTTATTGGAATAATCATTAAATCATTCAAGAAAGAAAAATCACTTTCTTAAAAGACAACCCGACTGAATGACATTATCGATTATCATATGTAGTTACAACAGAGCAAGCTATATCAGCGATGCATTGTCAAGTTTATATGGTCAATCTGCTGGCTTAGCAAATTTTGAAGTAATCATTGTAGATAATAATTCAACAGACAATACCAAGGAAGTATACGCACAATGGAGACATACAAATGCGAATGGACAATTTTCATTCATTAGTGAAACAAAACAAGGCGCTTCTTTTGCCCGAAATACTGGAGCCGCTATAGCCAAAGGAGAATGGGTTTGTTTTATGGATGATGATGCAGTAGCGACAACTAATTATGTTGAAAATATTTTAAAGCATATTCATACCCAACCGGAAGCCCTGGGTTTTGGTGGACGAATCATTCCAAAATATATACCTTCCGAACCTAAATGGATGAGTTATTATGTATCCTCCCTTGTAGGTAATTTTGACTACGCCCCTAGTGCCTGTGCTTTTGAAAATGGGAAGTACCCGCTTGAATCAAATATGATTGTGAAAAAATCAGTGTATGATCAAATCGGCGGCTTTAATGTGAATTTACCCGGCGTGGTGGGCACATTAAGAATTGGAGGTGAAGGAAAAGAATTATTTTATAAAATAATTGCATTAGGTCATACAATATATTACGACCCGAGTATTTGTGTTCATCATGTAGTGGAAGTGAAAAAGTTGACCTCGGAATATTTGTACCGTGTAGCTAGTGGTATTGGTCGTGGTGAAAAAACTAGAACCTCAGCAATTTCAAAAGCTGCTTATTTGATAAAAGTATTGGAGTATTTTTTAAAATTAGGGGCAGCAGTAATTTTAGGCTTCAAATATGCCTTACAGTTTACGCCAAGTAAAATATGGCCGATAGTAAAATTTAGGATTGACGCATTAAAAGGACTATTAGGATAACTTAATACAAACATTAATATAATGAACGAGCTTAGAGATTATTTTGAACATAATGAAAAAAGATTGATTAATAAATTTGATCATTATTTTGATGTGTATGATCGATACTTTAATCAATATAAAAATAAAAAAATAACGATAGTTGAAATTGGTGTTTACCAAGGTGGGAGCCTTCAAATGTGGCGAAAATATTTTGGCCCTGAAGCCACTATTTGGGGAATTGATATTGATCCAAGATGCAAACAATTGGAAGAAGAAAATACACATATACTCATTGGCTCACAAGAGGATCGAAATTTTCTTAGATCCATCATAGACAAGATTGGACCCATCGACATTTTAATAGATGATGGCGGACATACACAGGACCAACAAATAGTATCCTTTGAAGAATTGTATAAGCATATTAAAATTGGCGGAGTTTACTTATGTGAAGATGTGCACACTTCTTACATGAATGCATATGGTGGAGGCCTAAAAAGGAATGGCACTTTCATTGAATATACCAAATCATTGATTGATCAATTAAATGCACATTATACAGAACAGCCCAATTTCATGGTAGATGATTTCACCAGAACTACCAATACGATACATTATTATGATAGCATTGTTTTATTTGAGAAAAGAGCAATGGTAAAACCAAGTTCAAAAATGACAGGCCAATGGTCATTTGAATATGATAAATCAAAAAAGACTTTTGCAGAAAAATTTAAATTCCACCTACTAGTAAGGATAAATAAAATATTACAGACTTTAAAACTAAAAGGCATTTTTGTTGACGAAATGCTAAGATTAAGCAGCAAGGGGTAGTTTTACTTTTTACCCATTTTATTAAAACAAAAGGCGAAAATCCCTTTCATCACGTTGATATACACCTGCGTTAATTGCGGATGGTATATTAAATCGTTTTTTAAAATCTTCATACATCTAATCAGATCTTTTTTCATTTCTTCACTTAACCCCTTGTGTTTAAATAACAGGAGAAGCCCATTTCTTGTAATATAAAAAGCACGTATAGGTGCATGAATAATACGTAATGATTTTTTAAAAGTCATTAGTGATCTCCCGAGCACTAATTTACCTAGCGCATGATTGAGCAGAATATTTGAAAACATTAAATTAATTAAACCATATTGAACCACGCGGTATGAAAATTCCGCGTCCACAAAATCAATAAATAAATCCTCATTAAAGTCCCCTACTTTTTTAATTAATGACAAATTTAAAATGGAACCTGATGTAATTAAAGTAAGGGCTTCTTGTGGTTGCTCACTGCTCATGGTAATTAGTGGCTGACAATTGATGCCAAACTGAGCCACTTTAATATAATCTCCTTTTTGAATGAGTGATTTATACTTTTCAAAATCACCCGGCTTAAAAGAGGAGTCCTGATCCATGGTCAATAAATAATCATACTGAGATTGCATTGCCGCTTCAACTGCTTGATTAAGGCGTTTGGCAATTCCCTCATTTGAATTAAAAAAATGATACTTAATACATGGATGTAGATTATGTAATGCCGCTTCAATACCTGGGGTTTGGATTTCAGAATTGTCGTAAATATAGAGTTGCTTAAGTCCAAGGACATAAGTGTTAATATTCTCCGACAACTGCTTAATATCAGGATGATATAATATTACAACCCCTGCAATGTTCATCCCACAATTCATTTAGTGTAACCAAATTTAAGCCAATTACATAAAACCGCCTTCATTTACCCAGTAAAAATTGAATATGTTTAAATTTTAAGCATAAATATTTATCTTGTAGATGATATGAGCGGTAAAATAAATAATTTTTCAATAATCATCCCTTTCAAAACGGGAAAGCAATATTTGCTAGATTGCTTGCAATCAGTTTTAGCGCAGGACTATCCGCACTACGAAATAATTATATTGGCTGATATTACCAGTAATACAGATGATGCCTTGCATACAATTAAGGATTTGAAGAATCCAAAAATTACCATTCAACTTTCTGATAAAAATTTGGATATTTTACAAAACTGGCGCCGCATCAAGGACCTTGATAAAAAAGAGTACATGACCATTTTAGGTTATGATGATATTTTATGTAAAGGATTTTTAAATTGTATTAATAACTTAATAAATACTGATCCAGAAGCAAGTTTATATCACACTCATTTTAACTATATTAACAGCAATAGTGAAGCCATAAAAGAATGTCAGCCATTGCCTACCCAAATGACCGCATCAGACTATTTGGAATATACTTTAAAAGAATCCATTGACATTATGGCCACTGGATATGTTTTCAGATCCAAGGATTACGATGCCATTGGAGGTATCCCTACTAGTTATCCTAATTTGATATATGCAGATGCACAGTTATGGATTGAACTAAGTAAAAAAAGTCACTTAGTGATTGACCCATCTATCCAATTCTCATTTCGCATTCATTCCTCTGTAACTAAAACATCAAAAGATAAAATTTTACTTGACGCTTTTATTCTTTTCCTAGATTATTTAAAGGGATTAAAGCAAGAATCGGCCAATTTTGAATTAATCATACAATCTAACCTAACCGCTTTTGCAGAAAGTACGACAAAAGCAATGGCACATAGGCTATTACGCACACCAAAAATGAATAGGCAAGGATTAACTATCGACAAAGTAACGAATGAAATAGCCGGTAAATGCAAGCAAATGGAGGTGCCCTATTCCCCATTCAAAATCAAGTCCATTCAAATAGCACGATTTATTGAAACCACACCCCTACTAAATGAACTGTTTTTGATTTTTAAAAAAATTTACAAAAAGCCAGTATTGTAAATAACTACTTTAGATAGTTGGCTTTAATAAAGTATAAAAACTTTCCGAAACTAGATTTTAATAAATAGTATAATATCCTTAATCGAAATTGCCAAATACGCGCAGCTATAGAGTATCCAAAATAAGATTCATACACTTTTGTGTTTTCTTGAATCGAATTTAAATATTGATTTGTACTTACGCCAGAATCATCAAACTTTATTAAAGTTTCATTTAGATAAGCATAGCTTTCCCCTTTTATTCTGCACATCAAATCGTAATCCATTGCTATTTTAATATCAACAGAAAAATGGCCCACCCGCTCATAAACTTCTTTTCTTACAAACCAAGTTGGATGGGAAACAGCACGCATGCCCTTATATAATTGTTTAGGATCAAATGGCACACCAATATGTACCCAAATTCCGCCGCGTTTCATGTAAATATTTCCACTTATCCACTGCGTTTGCGCATTTTGATTAAAGTAGTTAGCTACAGTTTCAATAACCGAATTGGAATAGTAAATATCTGCCGAGTTTAAAAGATGGATGATCGACCCAGCTGCCAGCTTGATCCCTTTATTAAATGCATCCGAAATACCCTTATCTCTTTCACATATCCATTTGCGGTATACTGGCTGAACTGTATTACTTAACCATTCTGAAATTTCATTGTTGCTGGATCCGTCAATAATGTAATGCTCAAAAGGAGGCAAGGTCTGATGATCCACCGAATCACATGTTTGCTGCAATTCCTTTAAATTATTAAAGCTAATGGTGATGACCGACAATTGTTCCATATTGTAAAAATAAGCCCATTTCATTACATAATTACTTTTACCACATTTACAATATATTTGTAGTATGGGTATTATTCAAAAACAAGGGGTTAAATCATCATTTTTTATCATGATCGGCTTTTTAATTGGAGCCGTTAACCTATTGGTATTATTCCCGTTGTTCTTTTCAAAAAATGACCAAGGATTGGTGAGGGCCATGTTGGATATTGGCGCTACACTATCGGTATTCTGTACACTAGGCACTTTACCTGTGATTTATAAATTTTACCCCTTTTACAATCATTATTTAGGGCCTAAAAAAAACGAACTCCCCTTCATTACCTTAATCATTAACTTAATTGGTTTTGGTATTTTATTGATTATTGGATGGCAACAAAAGGATTTTATCATTCGCAAATTAGGCAAGTCCCCCAGCTTAGCACAATACTTTAATTATGTTTATCCTTATACTTTTTTCTTATTAATATTTTATTGGCTAGAAGCATTTGCTTGGGGTTTAAGAAAAGGGGTTTACTCGAATTTTTTAAGAGAAACTTTAATTCGTATTTTAACTACCCTACTTATTATTGCCTTTGGATTAAAATACATTGACCTTGCTGTGTTTTTAACTTTATTTAGTTTGCTATATGTAATACCAAGTATATTATTATTAATTAACTTAATTCAATCGCAACAATTTTCATTTAAAAGTTTGCAAATTAGCAGTGTCACCAGAAGACTCAAAGGCAAGATGTTCAGTTTTGCATTATTTGTTTTTGCAGGACAATTTTTCAATTTACTAGCGCGCACCAATGACACTTTTCAAATTGTAGTCTTAAAGGGATTAGATGATGCTGCAATTTTTGCTATTGCTACTTACGTTTCAGCTATTTTAGAAATACCGCAACGTAGCTTAAATTCAATCAGCATTCCTGTATTAGCAAGCTCTTGGAAAAACAAAGATTTTGCGAACATCAAACATATTTACCATAAAAGTGTATCTAACTTATTAGCTATTGGATTACTATTATTTGGACTCATTTGGTTAAACACAGACAACCTAGTTAATTTTTTAAATTGGGTAAGTAATAAAGAAGCTGGTGGATATGACGCCATCAGTAAGCTGATTTTTATATTAGGATTGGCCAAGCTAATTGATTTAGCCACGGGCGTAAATAGTCAAATTATTGGTACTTCTAACTTTTGGAAATTTGATTTTTTTACCAACTTATTTTATATCCTTTTATCATTACCATTAAACTACTACTTGATAAAAAATTATAATCTCGAAGGTTTGGCTTATTCAAATTTGATCGCACTTTGTTTATATAACAGTATTCGTTTCCTATTCTTGTACAAAAAGTTCAAATTACAACCCTATACTTATAAGCATGGCCTATTTTTAGTGCTAAGCATTGGGCTCATTTTACTAGTACACCAAATTCCAAGCGTAAATAATATCGTTGCAAATATATTTTTGCAATCTACTATTTTTGGAATCAGCTTTTATTTATTGGTTTCATGGATTAACCCTGCACCTGAAGCACTTGAAATAGTCAATAACTTTTTCAAAGTAAAATTACCGGCAATTTTTAGCAAAAAATAAGAAAGCTACTTTTTTTGCGCAATACTCACCAAATGAAATGGCGGATAAGTTTGTTGATGTATCATTTCAAAACCACAATAGATAAGCAGCTCCTTAATTAAGCCTAGGTTAAAAACATGGTGATGTACTGCCCTATTTTCAATATTTAAATGGGTACGATTTATTAAATCATCCTTCGACTTTACAAAAGCATCATATTTGAAATCATGCAATGCAATCACTTCCTCGAAATGCGTAGTATCCGATTCGGTCACATGGTTATTATAATCTTCAATCAAATGTGTCAAAGTGGTGATGGGTCGATTATGATCAAAAGTAAATTCTTTATCAGGCAGCACTAATACTAAACGTCCATGCTGTTTCATTACCCTACTCCAATCTTTTAATGCCTTTATTGGATTTGCCACATGCTCTAAGGAATGACAGGAAAGCACAAATTCATAACTTGCATCTTTCACGGCGCTCAAATCCGCTGCTTCCCCAATAAATTGAAAGCCCTGTTTATTTTTATAGTATTTATATAAATTACCTTGTTGAATTTCTCCTTCCCAAATGGTGTTATTGGAAAAATTAACGCCATCAATCATCTTCGCATGTAAATAAATCGGAAAGGCACTCTTAAAATTAAATAAAGCACTTGGACCACCAACTTCCAACCCTACTTGATTGTGGAATGTCGCAGCCATTTGAATCATCTTCCTTTTTGCAGGCTGTTTGATATAAGAAATCAGGGTAATTAGTTTTTCAAATAAAGTCATGCGTAAAAGTAATTAAGATTTAATAAAGTTTAAAAAAAGCAGCTAAGCCCTTCTTCATTTCTTCATCATACACGTAACTAATATTCTCGGCATAATACTTATGCAAATCATACACTTGCTCCTGCGTAGGTATCAAGGCGATTACCTCATCTAAATGCGCTAAACCATACCCATTAGCTGCATCAAAAGCAGCCATGAATTCGGCAGGAACTGGTTGATTCGCCACCCAAGCTGCAAATACAAATGGTAATCCTGTATGCTGTTTCCAAGCCAAGCCAAGGTCATACACATAAGGGAACTTACTTAAATTATCCAAGGCCCTATCACCAATGATCAAACCTGCAGTGGTACCCGAAATTTGGTCAATATACCCTTCCGAAGCCGTTGAAAAATCCACTTCTACTTTCCAATATTCTTTTAATAATATCTTTAATAATTGAACCGAGGTTCTGCTCTGATAATCTAAATAAACAGTTTTAATTTGTTCCAATGGGACTTCACTAAATAAGGCCACCGACGCAACCGCTCCATTGGTACCAATAACGTATTTGGATATGATATGGGGATGGGTTAATTGAGGAATAATAGCGACTGGCACTAAACCAATATCAATTTGACCGGATAACAAATCCTGGGCAATTTTAGCGGGATAAGATTTAACCAAATCAATCCGATTTTTAAAGCCCTCTTGGGCTAATCCTAATAATAATGGGCGGGTATTTAAATAACTTACCGCGCCTATGCGCCATCTTTTGTCCAATTGAATTAACTTTGCACAAAGAAAAACCTTTTTTTTAATATAGTAACTACTTCTTTAAAGCACAAGCCAATGTCAAAACTTACAGCCATATCTCCTATTGACGGTCGTTATCAAAAGCAAACGGCCTCATTAAGCGCTTATTTTTCTGAATTTGGCCTTATCAAATACCGTGTATTAGTCGAAATACATTACTTCCTGTTTTTGGCAGAAAAAAAGTTTTTTAAAGTGACTCCTGCTTTACGCAAAGCTTTACTTGGGGTAGTTGAAAATTTTAGCGAAGCAGATGCTGAAAAAATTAAAACAATTGAAGCTACCACCAACCATGATGTAAAAGCCGTTGAATATTTTTTGAAAGAAGTGCTTGACAGCAACAAAGCAAGTGAATTAAAAGAATGGATCCATTTTGGATTAACCTCTCAAGATATAAATAACACCGCTATACCATTAAGTTGGAAGGAGGCAATGGAAAACAATGTTTTACCTGCGTACATCAATTTGCAAAATAATTTATTTCAGTTGGCAAAAAAATGGAAAAAAGTTTCTTTGTTAGCAAGAACCCATGGACAAGCAGCGTCTCCGACTACTTTAGGAAAAGAGCTGATGGTATTTGTTGAAAGATTACATCATCAAATTGAATTGTTTGCTTCAATTCCTTATGCTGCTAAATTTGGTGGTGCTACTGGAAATTTTAATGCACACCATATTGCTTTCCCTAAAAAAAATTGGGTTAGTCTGGGCAATGAATTTGTAGACGACGTTTTAGGTTTACAAAGAATGCAGTTTACTACACAAATTGAACACTACGATCATTTTGCTGCGCAATGCGATACGCTTAAGCGATTGAATAATATCTTAATTGATTTAAGCCGTGATATCTGGACCTACATCTCCATGGATTATTTCAAACAGCAAACAAAAAAAGGCGAAGTAGGATCAAGCGCTATGCCACATAAAGTAAATCCAATTGATTTTGAAAATGCCGAAGGTAATTTAGGTATGGCCAATGCGGTATTAGAACATCTGGCAGCGAAGCTCCCTATTAGTCGTTTACAACGCGACTTAACCGATTCAACCGTATTAAGAAATGTTGGCGTTCCTGTTGGTCATATCATTATTGCATTAAATTCTTTAGAAAAAGGTTTGAGCAAATTAATCTTGCATGAAGAAAAAATGCAGGCCGATTTGGAAAATAATTGGGCAGTAGTGGCTGAAGCAATACAAACCATTTTACGCCGCGAAAACTACCCTAATCCTTACGAAGCTCTAAAGGATTTAACAAGAGGCAATAATAAGATTGATAAAAAACTGATGCATAAATTTATTGACGGCCTAAAAGTTAATGCAACTATTAAGAAAGAGTTAAAAGCAATTACTCCACATAATTATACAGGTGTGACTGCGGATTATTAAAATGCGCCATTCAATTATCTTTAATTAATCTTCAGCATCTGACCGATCATTCGCGATTTCATTAGGAGGCGGCACTATTTTTTTCCTTGGTTCTTTTTTCGCCAGCAAACTATGAATGGGTTTCATCCCTTCTTTTTCAATCGCCATGGTTAATACTTGTGCGGTTGCTGCGGCATCCCCCCATGCTCTGTGTCTTCCTTCAATACGAATGCCTAAATCACGGGTTAAGGAACCCAATCCATATTTTTCCAATCCAGGGAAAACACGTCGACTTAATTTAATGGTACATAATTTAGGCGCCGACCACTGAAATCCACATTTTCCCAATAAATAATGTACAAAGGAATAGTCAAAGCTTACATTGTGTGCCACAAATACGCGCCCATTTAATAAATTAAATATCTGTGGTGCAACTTCCTCAAATAATGGCGCATTTGCCACCATAGCATCACTAATGCCGGTCATATTCACAATAAAAGGGGGTATTTTTTGCCTAGGGTTAATCAAAGTGACATATTTGCCCGTCACTTCCACCCCATTATGAATCACAATAGCGATTTCAGTAATCCCCGCCGATTGGGGGGTACTGCCTGTGGTTTCTATATCTACTACTGCAAATTCCATTGAGTGGCTAAGGTCGTATTTTTTAGCAACTTATTGCTTGTCCCTTTTCCTTATTTTTGTGGCTTAATATAGGTAAAGAAGCAAAGCATGGAATTGAGTAAAAATTACATACCGGGTGAGGTTGAAATTAAATGGTACAAACATTGGGTGGACAGCGGCTATTTTCACAGCACCCCCAATGATAAAAAGGCATACACTGTGGTGATTCCTCCACCAAATGTGACGGGTGTGTTACATATGGGCCATTGTTTAAATAATACGATTCAAGATATTTTGGTGCGTCGTGCACGCATGCAAGGATTTAATCCATGTTGGGTTCCAGGAACGGATCACGCTTCCATTGCAACCGAAGCAAAAGTAGTTGCGATGTTAAGAGAAAGAGGCATTGCAAAATCATCTTTAACCAGAGATGAATTTTTAAGTTACGCATGGGAATGGAAAGAAAAATATGGCGGTATCATTTTACAGCAGTTAAGAAAGATGGGTTGTAGTTTGGATTGGGAGCGAACCTCATTCACCATGGACGCGGATTACTACGAGTCAGTAATAAAAGTATTTGTTGATTTATATAAGAAAGGAAAAATTTATCGCGGTAAAAGAATGATCAATTGGGATGTACGTGCTAAAACTGCATTAAGCGATGAAGAAGTAATACATAAGGAAGTTGCTGGAAAAATTTACCACTTACGTTATAAGTTAGATCTACCTGGAGATGAGTTTATCACCATCGCAACAGTTCGTCCTGAAACTATTTTAGGGGACTCCGCTATTTGTGTGCATCCTAAAGATGATCGATACAAACACTTGGTGGGTAAATTTGCTTTTGTACCATTAATCAACAGACGTATTCCAATTATTGCAGATGATTATGTTGAAATAGACTTTGGAACTGGTGCATTAAAAGTAACACCGGCGCATGACATGAATGATTTTATGTTAGGCCAAAAATATAATTTGGAAGTGATTGATACGATGAACGACGATGGTACCTTATCAGAAGCAGCTGGCTTATATATTGGGCAAGATAGAATTGAGGTAAGAAAAATAATTACCAAGGATTTAGATGCAGCAGGAAATTTAGTGAAGATCGAAGACTACACACATCAGGTAGGCTTTAGTGAAAGAACTGATGCAATTGTTGAACCAAGATTAAGTTTACAATGGTGGGTGGATATGAAACAATTAGCTGCGCCTGCTTTAGAAGCAGTGATGTCAGATGAAATTAGTTTTCATCCTGCTAAATTTAAAAACTTATACCGCCATTGGATGGAAGGAATTAAGGATTGGTGTATTAGTCGTCAGCTTTGGTGGGGACACCGTATACCTGCATGGTATGACGAAGAAGGTAATTTTTATGTTGCACATAATGAAGCGGAAGTAAATGCAAATCATCCTGAAACCAATGGAAAAAAATTAATACAGGATGCTGATTGTTTGGATACTTGGTTCAGTAGTTGGTTATGGCCTTTCGAAGTATTCAAAGGATTATCCAATCCAAATAATGCAGAAGTTAATTACTACTACCCTACCAGCACTTTAGTTACAGCGCCTGAAATTATTTTCTTTTGGGTGGCGAGAATGATTATGGCTGGAGAAGAGTATATGGGTAAAATTCCATTCAAGGATGTTTACTTCACTGGTATTGTTAGAGATAAGCAAGGAAGAAAAATGAGTAAAAGTTTAGGGAACTCTCCTGACCTTTTAGGATTGATTGATCAATATGGCGCAGACGCTGTTCGTTTTGGTATCATGATAGCATCTCCTGCTGGAAATGATTTATTATTTGATGAATCTACCTTAGAACAAGGAAGAAACTTTAATAATAAATTATGGAATGCCACTAAATTAATAAAGATGTGGGAAGCACGTCAAAATAAGGTGGGTGAAATTCCGGAGGATGCAAAATTTGCCATGGATTGGTTTCAAGCAAAATTAACGAGCACGCAAAATGAGGTGGATGAAATGCTTAAAACATTCCGATTAAGCGAAGCCTTAAAAACTATTTATGGTTTAATATGGGATGACTTTTGTAGTTGGTATTTAGAATGGATCAAACCAGGCTTTGAACAACCAATGCATGAAGGGGTTTATGAAAAAACGGTGGAATTTTATGATGCGCTTTTACAATTGTTACATCCTTTCATGCCATTTATTACAGAGGAAATTCACCATACATTAAAAACACAGACCGAAGATTTATGTGTTAAACTATATATACCAACATCAAAAGTGGATGATGCAGTTTTAAATGCAGGCGCATTATTGCAAAATGTAATTTCTACTTTACGTGACGCCCGTAATAAAAATCAGATCAAACCAAAAGATGCAATTGAATTACATATTCAAACATCGAATAATGCACCTTATCAAACAATACAAAAAATATTAGCAAAGCAAATTAATGCATCTGATATACAATATACTTCAAGCGCCATTGGTGCTTCCATTGTAGTGGCTTTAGAAAAAGATAAATTTTATATCGTTTCAGATCAAGCTATTGACACTGCGAGTTTAAAGGAAAACTTATTAAAAGATTTAGCGCACCAACAAGGGTTTTTAGTGAGTGTTAGCAAGAAACTAGACAATGAAAAATTTGTTCAAAATGCAAAGCCAGAAGTTTTAGCAATTGAACAAAAGAAAAGAGCAGATGCTTTGGCCAGAATTCAAACGATTGAAGAAAGCTTAGCGCAATTAGGGTAGTATACTTCTTTGATAAAAATTATTCCATAATAAATGAGTGAAATAATCATAACCCGCGCTGGATTATCCGACCGAGCTTTTATTCGTTCCGTTTCCGAGCGCACTTGGCCAAGCACTTACGGACATATCATTTCACAGGAACAAATTGATTTTATGTTAGACTGGATGTATAGTGATGCATCTTTAGAAAAACAAATGATTACGGGCTGTGAATTTTATATTGCAAGCACACAGAATGAAAATGGAGATTTGGACCCGGTGGGCTTTTGTTCCGTAAGTCTAGAGGAGGGCGCGCACAAACTAAATAAACTCTATGTACTTCCCGCTGCACAGGGCACTGGCGCTGGTAAAGCTTTATTAAACAAAGCCATTGACGTTGCCAAAGCTGCAGGATCAACCTCTTTATTTTTACAAGTCAACAAACAAAATACGGCCTACACTTTCTACTTAAAAAAGGGCTTCATCAAAGAACTCGAATTTAAATTTGATATTGGCAATGACTTTTACATGGACGACTACGTAATGCGTTTACATTTCTAAACAGCAGAGATCATTTTTCTTCTTTAAACCCAATTCTATTTCTTTCATTCCATTTAACTCTATTTATCGTCAGATCCAATAAGTGCTCAATAGTATCATATATTTTATTAAGTTGAATATCATGTTCTCCAATCCTTTCTCTCATTTCTTGAAGCTGACCTTTAATAGAAGCATTTTTAAGTAACACTCTTTTCATTTCAATAAACATTCTGATTATTGAAATATTCATCATTAAAGCTTTCTCGCTTTTAAGTACTCCTGAAATCATGGCTACACCATGTTCAGTAAATGCAAAAGGTATTAAACTTTTATTTCTTTTATACCCCGATGATATCACATTTTGTGATATCATACTATCCCACTCTTTTTGAGTAAGCCTGAACATAAAATCTGCGGGGAACCTTTGTTCATTTCTTTTTACTGCTTGATTTAATGTTTTCGTGTCTACTTCGTAAAGAAAGGCCAGGTCAAAATCCAACATCACCATTTCGCCCCTTATTTCATGAATTTTTTGTTGAATTAAATTAATTTCTGTCATTTTAAAATTTTAGCAATTAAAATAGGCTTTAATAGAAATTAAGATTTAAGTATAAATACGTTTTAGGGGTATGCGGTCACAATTTGTGACCGCATACCCCCATTTTTGCCCTATGCGGTCACAAATTGTGACCGCATGCCTTAAAATAGCCCATATGTGGTCCCGAGTACTCGGGACCGAATACCCTTAGAAAATAAACTATGTGTTGCTAAATCTTGGAAATCACCACCCCTTTTAAACTCATTTGGCGGTCATCGGGATTGATTAAAATATCAATTTTATTCTTCCATCTTTTGTTCATCAAATCATGAATAAACCAAATCCCATTATATTTTCCTGCATTCGATAACATTACTTTATCACCGAAAGAGAACAGCTCTTTTAAATCTCTACTTATAGCAATAACGCGATGCTTTTTTGGATTCAAACTATCCAATTTAAATCCACTAGCTGTTATTAATGGTGTGCTATCCGTTTCATTTGAATCAGTCGTATAAGTAGTCAAGGATACCTGTTTAAAAACATCAAGTGAAAATGGATATCTATGAACCAAATATTTAGGTTGCTTTCCAGGATTTAAAATAAAATAGCCAACGATGATAATAACTAAGGCTAATCCAAGTCCAACAAGCTTATTATTTTTCATAATATTTAAATTGAAAGGGTTAGGAAATTATATTATTAAATGGGTTTGTTTAACGATACCCATGATGAAAACGCTTTGTACCTGACTAATATTGTCGGCCTGGCTCAATTTGTTCACGTGGAAATTGTAATAACTGTTCATATCCTCTGTAACAATCTTCAACATAAAGTCAAATTCACCTGAAATACTATAGCATTCAACCACATCCGGCAGTTCATTAATAAGCTTAATAAACTGACCTCCCGACTGTTTACTATGTTGATTAAGAGATACATAGCAGATTACCATCAACCCTTTTTTTACTTTAGTACCATCAATCAAAGTGGCATATTGCTTTATTACCCCGCCAGCCTCTAGTCGCTTTATACGCTCATGCACAGGCGTAGTACTTAAATGAATCTGATCTGCGATTTCTTTCACCGTGATCCTAGCATTGTCTTGCAATAGGCGTAAAATGGCTAAATCCTTCTCATCTAATGAGATAGATTGTTGCAGACTAGCCGAATCTACTAATGGAGTACTATTTTTCATTGTTTTTTAGCATGAATCATCATAAAAATAGTATTTAATAGCTGAATAACCTAAAAATATCAAATATTTTGTTATTTTATCCTATTTCATACCTTTGCCCTCTAAACAAAATAACATGTCTAACTTACAAAACATCGATTTTAGCCTACCTTATAAAGTAGCCGATATCACATTAGCAGATTGGGGTCGTAAAGAAATCCGTTTGGCTGAAGCAGAAATGCCAGGTTTAATGAGTATCCGTGCTGAGTACGGACCTAGCCAACCATTAAAAGGAGCTCGTATTGCGGGTTGCTTACACATGACCATTCAGACTGCTGTATTAATTGAAACATTAACTGCATTAGGAGCGGAAGTAAAGTGGAGCTCTTGTAATATATTTTCAACACAAGATCAAGCCGCTGCCGCTATCGCTGCAACAGGCGTTGGTGTTTTTGCTT
>Ga0209443_1000593_pt1 | contig 24370 bp, 14 predicted proteins | sample LauGreBMM110DCMD_2_FD_187571 | JGI IMG/M metagenome (GOLD analysis project Ga0209443, IMG submission 187571) | Freshwater lake microbial communities from Lake Michigan, USA - Su13.BD.MM110.DCMD (SPAdes) (version 2) | ecosystem: Environmental > Aquatic > Freshwater > Lake | place: Lake Michigan... | reverse complement strand
AAACTAAAAATAATTATGAAGAAGAATTAAAAAAATATTTTGAAAAATATCGCGAAGATTTATCGCAAGATTCACAAAATCGTCTTGAAAAAAATCCGCTGAGAATACTTGATTCTAAGGATCAAGTTGATATTGAAATTTTAAATGAAGCGCCACTTATTAGTAATTTTTATACCGATGATTCTAAAAAAAGATTCGATGAAATTCTAAATTTACTCGAAAAATTTTCAGTTAAATATCAATTAAATCAACGATTAGTGCGCGGTCTCGATTATTATACTTCGACGGTTTTTGAATTTGTAATGAATCACGAAGGTGCTCAAAATGCTGTTTTGGCGGGTGGTCGTTATGATAATTTAGTTGAAAAAATGAGTGGTAAATCGGTTCCGGCAATCGGTTTTGCATCGGGCATTGAAAGGTTAATGTTATTGTTAAATTTAACTTTAGAAAATATTCGCCCAATTGCCGTTAATTATATTTCAGAAAATGAAAAAAATTGTGCTTTTGAAATCGCGAATCTCCTACGCAATTCTGGATTAAATGTTGATTTTGTTTTTGATGGAAACTTTAAAAAACAAATGAAAAAATCTTCGCAAAATAATGCTCGATTCGTAATAATTATTGGCGAAGAAGAGATGAAAAATAACGAAGTTGTCGTGAAAGATTTTGATAATGCTAAAGAACAAAAAGTTAAACAAGAATTACTGATTCACTATTTACAGGGAAAAATTTAATGATCGGATTTGAATTAATCGAAGATAATCTTAAAAGAAATTTTGAGGAAAATAAATTACATCACGGCATCATAATCGCTGGCAAAAAAGGCATTGGAAAAGCCAGTTTTGTTAAACAATTTTGTCAAAAAATTTTACACTCAAGCGGTGAAGCAAATGCTGACTTTCGCGTTGTTGAAAAAGTTGATGATAAAAAATCAATTGGCATCGAAGAAATTCGTAAACAAAGTGAATTTTTAAATCAAACTTCGGCGATTTCTGAATATAAATTTTTAATTATAGATTCAGCTTGCGAGCTTACTAATCAAGCTTCAAATTCACTTTTAAAAACACTCGAAGAGCCAAAAAATAATAATTTTTTAATTTTAATAACGCACAATTTAAGTAAAATAATTCCGACCATTCGTTCGCGTTGTTTTATTGTTAAAGTTCCGGAATTTTCGATTGCACAATTCTTTGAAATTTTGAATCAAAATAAAATTAATAATTCAGAAAAAGAAAAAATTTTTCTAGCGCAAATTTGCGATAATTGTCCAGCGCTTGCAATTGAATTTGGAGCTGATTTGGTAAGATTTTATCAGTTATTTTTGCAATCAATTTTAAATCAGAAAATTAGTGAAGAATTGTTAAAAAAAATATCTGAAAAAAATTTATCTTTTATAATTTTTGAAAAAATTTTATTACATTTTTTTGCGCAATTGCTTAAATCAAGTAATAAAATTAATCTGGATTTTTATTTTTCGGAGTATGAAGTTTTTGATTTTTTAGCGCCAAGATTTTCTTCTTCGCAAATTTTAAATTTAGCACAAGAATCCTTGGAAAGCCTTGAAAAAGCTAAAAGCGCGCATCTTGATAAAAAACTTAATTTAACTAATATTTTTAATAAAATTTGTTATGTCTAAAATTTTTCGTACTATTGGCTTGATGAGTGGAACTTCGCTTGATGGCATAGATTTGGCAATGATTGAAAGCGATGGCGCCGAGTATATTAAATTAATCGCTAGCGATTATTTTGAATACACGCATGAATTTCGCAAGCGTTTGCGTGAGTTAATATTTCAAAATCCAACTCTTGGGGGCATCAAAGAAATTGAAAATGAAATCACTATTTTGCATGCAAATCTAGTAAATAATTTTTTGAAGAAAAATAATTTAAAGGCAAGCGAGATAGATTTAATCGGCTTTCACGGGCAAACTATTTATCATCAACCTGCCAAAAAAATTACTTGGCAAATTGGTAATCCACAACTTTTAGCTTTAGAAACAGGCATTAAAACAGTTGGTGATTTTAGAACTCGCGATGTTCTTGAAGGCGGGCAGGGCGCACCTCTAGTGCCAATTTATCATTTTTATTTATTTTCAAAATTATCAAAACCAACTTTGATTTTGAATATTGGCGGAATTTCAAACGCAACTTATTTCAATGAAAATTTAGAATCTCTTCAAGCTTTTGATGTGTGCTTTGGAAATGCTCCTAGCAATGATTTGATGTATAAAAAATTTCAAAAAGAATTTGATGAAAATGGTGATTTAGCAAAGTCAGGAAAAATAAATTTAGAATTAATTAATAAAATTTTAGAACATAAAATTTTTAATCAAGCATTACCAAAATCTTTTTCACGAAATGACTTTGATGAAGCGTTGGCGCCACTTCAAACTCTTGAAGCTCATGATATTTTAGCATGTTATTCACAAATTTTTGCCGAAGTTTTAGCCAAAGATATAAAATTATTTTCAAAAAAACCAACGCAAATTATAGTTTGCGGAGGTGGCGCAAAAAATAAAAATTTACTCGAAGTTTTACAAAAAAAACTTGTCGATATTAAAATTTTAACAGCAAAAGAGGTCGGATTTAATGTTGATAGCATTGAAGCCGAAGCCTTTGCTTTCCTTGCCATCAGGCGTGTTTTAAATTTACCAATAAGCTTCAAGAAAACTACAGGAACTTTAAATTTAGAAGGTTCAATCGGTGGAATAATTTACGAAAATTAAATATTTTAATTTACGAAATAAAATTTCAATTTTAAATCAGGTACCATTCGTTTAAGTTAGCACGATAGAAAAACCAGTCGTTTGCGTTAGCACGATAAAAAAATGATTCGTTTGCGTTAGCACGATAAAAAAATGATTCGTTTGCGTTAGCACGATAAAAAAATGATTCGTTTGCGTTAGCACGATAAAAAAATGATTCGTTTGCGTTAGCACGATAGAAAAATGAATTGAAAGCTAAATTCGCTATAATTCCACATATCATTTAAAATTGGCGATCAAATAAAAATAGCAGGGACACATATTTGCATCCCTGCTATTTTGTTTAGATTTTTAGGATCCAAACTATTTTTTTGCTGGAGCTTTTTTAGCAACAACTTTTTTAGCTGGAGCTTTTTTAGCAACAACTTTTTTTGCTGGAGCTTTAGAAGCAACAACTTTTTTAGCTGGAGCTTTTTTAGCAACAACTTTTTTAGCTGGAGCTTTTTTAGCAACAACTTTTTTAGCAACAGTTTTTTTAGCAGTAGCCATGATTTATAAAAATTATTTGTTAAAATATTTACCAAGCAGAATAACAATTTCGAAAAGAATGATTAACAAAATCGCTAAACTAATTTGACTCAAGATGTCTGGAGGAGTAAGAATTGCAGATAATATGAAAATTATTACAATCCAATATCTCCTCTTACTTCTCAAATCTTTAACTTTAACATAACCACCTTTAATTAAAAAAAGCAATAGTATTGGTGATAAAAAAGCGATACCAAATCCGAAGAGTAAATTTATGGTAAAATTTAGATAATCACTGATCTTAGTTTCGAATAAAATTGGTAATGTGCTATCATCAACTGAGCTTAGATTTTCAAAGCTCGAGAAGAATTTTAAAGCCATCGGTAAAATAAAAAAATAGCAAAAAATTGCACCAAATAAAAATAAAAAAGATGAGAAAAATATCGTCAATAAAATATTTTTTTTCTCATTTTTATATAAAGCTGGAGACAAAAAAAGATATAATTCTGCAAAAAAAATTGGAAAAGAAAAAAATAATGAAGAATAAAAAGATAATTTTAAATAGGTCGTGAAAGCTTCAGTTGGGCTGGTGTAGATGAGTTTACGATTTTGGTTATTTTGCGAAACTTCGATAAAAGGCTTGAGTAAAAAGTGATAAATTTCTTTTGAAAATAAATAGCACAACACAAAAATTACAATATAAAACAAAATACAAATCATTGCGCGACTCCTAAGTTCATTGAAGTGGGAGCCTATTGTCATTTCGGAATTTTTATTTTTCATGATTTTTTTCTGATATAAAAATCTTATTAAAAATGCAAATTTAATAAGATTTTCTTATTATTGAAATTATTATTTTATTTCAATTCTTATTTGGCAAGATGGTTTTGAGTTGTTGATATCAAAGGAGTCGCCACGAGCGCAAATAGAATTTTGAGTGTAGTTTAAAGTGTCACCTCCGGCAACTACAACATTTCCTTTATAAGGATTTTCATCATCAACTTTTTTATCATAAGAATAAGCTTCATTTGGAGTAAGTGTATTATTTTTTGTGAAGAGTCTATTAGCATTTGAATGCGAAAATCCTATTTGAAGATAAGTCTTGCCAGCGCTACTAAAAGCAACGATTCCAGCATTTCCTATTTTACTTTCAGGAAAAGTTGAAGAGGGGCGCGCCATTTCATTTTCAAATCCATCATATTTTTCATTGAGCATTTGTGAGTTCGATAAATGCATCCAAAAATTTACAATTTCACCTTCGGCCATTTCGATTGAACCTCTCGAATCTGTAATATAATTATCACCATTACCATCGGTGTTATAAACACTTATTCCAAAGCTCATGGCGTTTTGAATATCGCCCGGAAGTGCGTGATATTTTTCACTAAAACTTTCAATTGCAGAATTAATTTTTTTAATTTGCATCACTAGAGATTTGGTTTGATTGTTATCAATCAAATCTTTAATTAAATATGCAAAAATAATAGTTATCGAAACAGATATAATGATTAAAAATTTTGATAAAATTGTGCCGTTTTTCATGTTATTTTTTTTAAATATTTTTTTGATGATTATCTTAAATTTTTTAATTTTAGTTTAAAGTTATAATTTGCAGAGCTAAATATTTTGTAGCAATTTTAATAAAAACTACAGCAAGTCATATTTTAAAATCAAAGCCGAGAAGAGCCTTAGGGATTTTCAATCTCTTATTGCGATGATGGCAAAGCAGTTGGTGCTGGCGGAGGTGCTGGCGGAGGCGTTGGTGCTGGCGGAGGCGTTGGAGGAGGAGGTGCTTGCGGAGGTGCTGGCGGAGGCGTTGTTGCTGGCTCTGTTGGTGCTGGCGGAGGCGTTGGTGCTGGCGGAGTTTGAGGTGAGTCCGGTTTTTCCGATCCTCCAGCGATGCTTGTTAAATTTTTTGGTGATAATTTTTCGATAGCTTCATCTATTTTGGCCCCCTTTTTTTCATAATTATCCAATGTCGCTTCGCTTGAAACTAAATTTTTATTCGCTGTTTTTGTTTGCTCTGGATTGCTGGCCGAATCAAGTGCTTTTTTTGCTGAATTAACTTCTGCTGTGGCTTGTTTTTTGTTATCTGTATTTTTACTCCCTTCATCTTTCAATTTTTCAATAACTTTTGACTTAGATTCATCGCCAATTGCTTTAATTTCATCCTTATTTGACGAAGCATTTAATAATTTGCTCTTTGCGTCAAGCTGATCTTCCTTGCTATTTTTTCCCTCTTTTACTTCAAGATAATTGGCGAACGCATTTAATTTAGCGATTCTTTTCCCATCAACTTCTTTGCCTCCACTAAAAGATTGCTCGTTTCTATTTTTCCCAATTCTTTCGAGAATTTTCCCTTCGGCATCCTCACTTCTTCTGCTAAAAGCAGCGTTAGGATTTGCAACGGCACTCTTAACCTTATCAATAAAGCTTGGGTTAGGTTTTTCTGGATTAAAGGTTGAGCTTAATTTTGCAATATCTCCAGATCTTTCCAGTTGATTAATCGCGATTTGCCTCTCTTTGTTAGAAGGAGCTAAGTCGTTGCGACCTTTTTCTTTTTCTTTAATATTTCCGTTTTTAACATTGTTAATAAATTTTTCGCGATCATTTGCATTGTCCATTCCTTTTATAGTTTTATTCATTTCTTTTTTGGACATGCCCGTATCAAACTCCATGGATTTTTCATTTAACGATTTTGGTCCGGATAACGACCCTCCTCTAAATCGATCTTTTCCAATCGACATCATCGCGCCAAAAACATTATCTCCTTGATATTTGGAGCCAGATTTATCTTTCATTAACGCATCTGTTTGTTTATCTGTTTTGCCCATTGATTTGGCGGATTCTTTCATAGCATTTGTTTTAACTTCCTTAAGCTTCTCCCTTTTTTGCCCCTCTGTCATTTCAGCATATTTTTTAGAATTTTCTACTTTATAATTACTTACGGCTTTGTCGCCATCTTTAGTCATTTTGGCTTTTGTTTTATTATCACTGCTTTCATTATTTTTTGCTTTTTTTCTAGCCTGTTTAGCTAACGCTCCCGAGTTAAATAATCTTTGATCAGCTTCATCAACAAGTTTTTGGCCAGTTTTTTTATAAAGATCGCCCAATTTATTTTGCACTTGATCTACCATTTTATTCATTCCGCTAGCAACTGATGAGCCCAGATCTGTTGCAGTAATTCCGCCACTTAAATTTGCCGCTAAATCGGTAATTGTAGATATAAATGATTTCATTATTACGCAAATCGTCCACAAAGATAAAAGTTCTGGAATGGATGGAATCGACCCTGAAGAGCCTTCTGCAGATGGATTTACCGATTCTCCTAAATAGGATGGGGAATCTTGAAGCGTCCAAAAAGATAAAAGAGAAATGTTTACTCCGTTTGGTAAATTTAAATGCCAAACGCTATCCCAACAAACTCTATAACCAAGCGTTGATTTAATAACTAAATAGAGTATCGAATTAAAAAGGCTTAAAGTAAATACTAAGAATATTTGTTGTAATCCAAATCCAATCAAAGCATTGAGCCAATTATCAAAAAATCCCTTTGTTTGTTTAAATAAAATAAAGACGAAGAAGATGGGGCCGACTATAAATAGAACTGAGGTAAAAAATTGCGAAGTTAAATATAATAAAACCGCGTTGGAGATTGCATAAACATAGGCAATTGCACTATAATAAATTATCATTACATACAAAATTCCAAAGAAATTGTAAAACAGCAATGCGCCAATTTTTTTATGAATCACATCGTTTATTAAAAACAATCCAACCACTCGATCTACGCCGGAAAAAATTAGTGATTTATTTGAAAAATTTCCAGCTTTAATTGCGGAATTTATTTGATTTGTGTCATCAAAAAGTTCAGCCATGGTGAATGTTAAAAAATCTGTTCCATTTTTGAAGAAAGTAACAAAAAATTTTTCAAACCAAACCCATCCAAATTCTGGATTGGTGAACAAATAAATTATAGCAATTTTTATAAGTCTATCAACTATTTCTGATTGTTTTAACTCGCTTACGCCCATCAAAAATCCCATTCCATAAAATGAAAGCATGAGGACTATTGATAGCGTTAAAAATGATTTATAAACAGGGTTTACTAATATGGAGTTATAAATTCTTCTTACTTGATTTTCTTTATACATAGGCTTGTCTGATTTGCTGTAGACATGCTCAATATAAACTTTTTGTATTTTACAACTCTCGCTTGGAACAGAATAAATTTCTTCTCCATTTTTATATTTAATAGAGCTAGTATTAACTAGAAGAGAGCATTCTTTATAACCCTCGCAGTAATTTTCCAATTCTGATTTAATACTCCATGGCGAAGCGCAATTATTTTCAAAAATTAAAACAGCTTTAATTATATAACTAATGTAGCAATTACCGATACATTTTAAATCGACAGCTTTGAATGTGGCATCTAGGTTTACATCATTACGTAATATACCCATAATTCTCGTATCTTTACTAATTGCAGTATCCAATGGCTCTGTTTTAATTGCGTCTAGTGTAGGATTAATATAACTTAAAAAAGCTGGTACTTTGTCATAAACAACCTTGTCAGTTTTATGAAATCCATCAACTTGGCCCAGGATTGGCGAAATTATTGAATCAATAAAATTAGAAACCTGAACTTTGGAGTCTCTTCTAATTTTAACCGCAACATCGTAATGACCTTCGTTGTTAGCATATTTATCTGGATTGCATTTATATTTCTCAACGCATTCCGTTTCCGATCCGCAATATCCTGAGTTCCTTATGTCACCACTCCAATTTGGATTAATTATTTTATATTTATTGCAGCTTAGATCGGTTGAGGCGCAATCCTGGTAACTACCAACCTCTCCTTTGCAACCTGGAGATTCATTATCAAATATTTTAAAACTTAAGCGATATCTATTGGAACTTGATGGATTGGAAGAAGTTAAATTAGCAAAGTCCCTGAAGCATAGAAAATTTGCTCCAATGTATGGTATATCTTCTACAGAATGACACTCTCTTTTAAATAAAATATTGGTTGGTTGCGATGAGCCAATCTCTCTGGCTCTAATTAATTGTCCAAAATCATTAAAGGCATAGTTAGATTCTGCTGCGGGGCCAGAAGTTGAATATTCAGTAATTGGAAGCGCTGCATCTTGCATACCAAATGTATTTTTTTGTTCTGGCAGACTATACTGCTTGGAGCAATTATCGGAATCGGAGTTATTTTCTTTACATAGTGCAATAGTAAGTCCTTCACCGTTGGATAATTCGTTGCTAGATTTTATATTAATACGCAATTGGTTATTATTCATTGTTATTGGTCTAGGATTTGTGGATATTTCAAAATAATCAGGATTGGTTGTGTTTATCGGAATATCATCAAGTATTATAAATTTTATATAGCCCGCTCTTCCGATTGATATCATTTTTTGTAATTTATAAATTGGAAGACCTCTATCGTTTTCTTTGCCGGTATAATCTAATGGATAAATATTTCCATAATTGCCGTCAAATGTTTCTAATTTTTTAAGACCTTTTGCTTTAAAACCAGTTACTATTGGATCTTCTAATATCAAATATGCATTTTTGGTATTTACATCATCAGAAGGATCTGAAGCATTTAATTGACTTCTTAATTCATCCATTGTTCCAGTATAACTTTCTAAATCGTAACATTGCTGTAAATCAATTAGAGTTTTATTGAAAAATGGGGTTGTAGCTTGCTTTTTTAAGGCCGTTAAGCATTTTTCGCATGAAGCTTTTATATTTGAAGGTAGAGGGCTTAAGTCACTATATGGTAACTTAGTTAAAAAAGAGTTGTATTGTTTGCAAATTTCTGGGGCGCTGGTAGCCATACACGGATGGGTAAGAGGGTCGCTGTTATCGTAACAAATATTTTCGGGATTAGATGTAGTGCAGGATGCTGCTGCGGACGTATAAGGATTATTACTAGTAGTTATTGTGCTTGAAGCTCTACAAGCTTTAAAATCTCTATCAATACATTCGCTTGGGCAGAACTTTTCTCCTTCTTGACATTGAGATCTATCTTCTAGGCATCCTGTATATTTGTTTTCTATGTTGTCATAGTATAAATTATTGCAATTGTTAGTAGGATCAAGGTCTTGGTTAATATTTATAAACTCATTATCTTTTCGATTTGAACAAAAAACTGCGGGTCTTGGGGTTAATTTGACATAAAAACCTACTCCACATTTCTGAGCAGAAGTCGAAGTAACTCTTGGTGTCCATGTTCCATTCCAACTATCCGGATGGAAACTTAATGTTTGACCTTTTCTTATAAAATATTTTTTAGGGTTGTTTGTTGTTCCGCTTAAAATAGGATGAGTTGATTGATCTTCAACAGCTGTGTGATATTTTGTTGATACTGTTGATACTGGATATAAAAAATTTGCAAATTCATCTTTTTCCGCATTTTTATTAAAAATTTTAAATTTTAAATTGCAATTAGCTGAAGTAGGTAAAACTTTGTCAGGAATTCCAAATTCAATATAGCCAGATTCGCTAAATTCAATTTCATAAAATGGATAAAAAAATACTTGCACACTACAATTGTTATCGGCTTGATAATAGATACTCTCGAGATCTTTTTTGTTAATTGTATAATTTTTTAAGGGTAGAGAAGTGAGGTCAACTGAATAATCGTTATTAGGAAAGTCACTAACTACTTTGTATCTAAAATTTTCACATTTAGTTACCCCAGGAATATTTTTAAATTTAACCACCCAATCTTTTTGATTATTTGGAAAATTTGGAAACTTCTTTGCAAGATTAGATACGCTCAGTGACAGACCTGCTTCTTCAATATTAGTTTCAATTAAGTTATCACCTTTATATCTGATAAAGCCTGTTCCGTTATTATATCTTGAGTTTTCTTTGCTTAAATTATCAACATTAAAAATGTTTGAAAAATGAAAATCATATTTGCTTACTCTCGCGGGAGGAAGAGTGACTTTGCTACTATAAAGATCACACATTGTATCGGCTCCATCTCGTTCGCAATTTGAATTTCTACTGCAATTTAAATATGCAGAGCCAGTTTCACTTTCCATTGAACATTGCCATGTAGATGGATCGGGAGCGAGTGGAAATTTATCATTATAAAATTCTCCAGCGTTGGGGAGCGGAATGAAGTAAGCAAAAAGTCTTCTTGCTCCATTTGCTACACCTTCTTCACTATAATTAATCTTATTAAAATCAAGTTTAGCAATTTCGGGATCGCTACTAAAATCTTTATCTGGAAAATATAAATAATTTGAGTCTGTAAATTGACCGTCAATATTTATAACAACATTTTCTTTACCAGAAAATTTTACAAGATTTACGCTATCGCTAGGGGGGTTCCCTGATATTCTAAGGGTTCTCCAGTCTTCTTTTCCGGTGTGATTTAATTCAATAGATGCGGCTGACTTTTGCACTTCACTTCCCAAATCAACCTTGCCTTGAGCGGTTATTAAAATTTTAGAATTATGTTCTATAGATATTTCTTTACCACCACCAACTGAAGTCCAAAACGGCTCAGCAGTTTTTGCTGGATCGCCTTGCAAAATAGATTTAAGGGTAGCGGTAGCGTCCCCTTTACACTTTTCTTGACATTCTAGTGAACATTTTTTTTTATCGATTTGTTTATTGTTGTTATCTTTTCCGTAGCATTTTGTTATAATACAATCTTTTATCCCGCTCGGCTGTTCAACATCTTCAACGCCATCTAAATATGTGCAATATTCGCCCAATCTACTAGATTCAACCTTAAAAGTATAAATTTCATATTCACCAAAATCATCAGAATCAATGCATCCATAATTATTGCACGATGTTGCTAAAAATAAAAACAACAAAACGCAAAACTTTTGCAAGCAAGACTTTTTTTGATTGTTGTGAATATTTTTATTAAACATTAATTCCCCAATGAAGTTGATGTTAAAGGAGACGCAGTTGGATTTGAATTTTTTTGCCTTGGCGCATCAGCTTCAGGTAAGCTTCCGCCAGCAATAGAAAAATTATCAGATTGACTACTAGCCTTAATAAATTTTTCAAAATCTTTGGGTTTTTTTATCGCAATAAATTTTTTTATAGCTTTTTGAGCTTCTTTTGAAGATGGGTTTTCTATGTTTTTTTGGTTAATTTTACTTGCTTTTTCAAAATTACTCTCAAATTCATTTGTTTTTTTCTCTTTTTTATTCCAATCTTCTTGTGTTTTTTTCATTTTTTTATCTTGATCGTTTAATTGTGAATTAACTTTCTCAATATTAATATTATTTTCTATTATTTTTTTAAACAATTCAGGATTTTTAGAAGTTTCATTTTCTATTAATTGATCAAGATATTTAGTTAATTTAGGCTTAGATGATAAAGCTTCAATTTCGCTAATATTACTGCCCATTCCGATCTTTTCCATCTTATCCTTAATAGCATCGTCAATATAAGCTTTTTTACCACCAAGACCAGTGTCTTGTTTTTCTTTTATAGAATTTCTTGCCTCTTCTAAAATGGAAAACTTTTCATATTCCTTTGAATTTTTCATTTCCTTATCCAAAGAAATAAAACCACTTCTTTCTTCTTTTTTTTCCGAAAGATATTTTTTATCCAAATCATCAGCCTCTTTTCTATCTGATCTAATATTTTTAAAATTTTCTTCATTCATTTTTGTAAATCTTTTAGATTTTTCTTCAATTGATTCTTTTGGATCTCTTGAAAATAAATTATTCATTCTATCTATAGCTCTGGTAACCTTAGCACTGTCATCGTTGAATTTTTCACCTCCAGTATTTTTCTTGGTATTTTCAGTATATTTTATAGTTGCTTCTAAATCTTTTATAGTTGATTTGTCGGTTAATTTTGGCAAGCTAAACGCATCATTTGCTAATTTTTCACGAACTTCGTTATTAATCGCATTCTTTTCATCAGTTGTTCTTGTCCACTCTTTTGAAGTATTTGATATAAACTTTGAAGCTGTGTTTAAACCCTTTAACACAGCTCTTCTTACCGTTTTTGGAAGATGCTTTGTTATTGTTTTTAAAGGTGCACCATCTGGCATTCGAGGAAGAGGTATATATTCTTGTTTTTTTGTTATCTTTCCTTCATTTTCAAGATTTTTAATCGCTTCCTTTCTTAATTTATTTTCCTTGGTTGAAACGCCAATTGCAGTTCCAACTGATCTAACAGTCGAAGATACGGCAGAAGATACAGCTGAAACAGTTGCTTTTCGAGCCGAATTGGCAGTTCTAATTGGATTTAAAATTGCTTTTACTGTCGATTTCGCATTCTCTATTTTTCCTTTATTTACATGAACCGTACCCTCTTTAACAGCATTTATGAATTGGCCTTGCTGTCCTGAATCCATTTTTTTCAAAGCTGAGTTAGCTTCTGCTTTAGAAAATGAAGAATCGATTTTTTTATCATTCATCGAGTTAATTAAGCTCCCACCTGAAGTAAAGGCTTGTTTTCCAGCTTGAGCAGCCATACCAAAAAGATTATTGCCACTATAATTCAATCCAGTTGCATTAGCTATTCTATCGAGTTGTCTTTCATTTATTCCATTACTTTTTGCATATTCTTTAATGGCTGTTTGTTTAACATCTCTAAGTGTTTCTTTTTGCTTATCAACACTCATTCCTGCTAATTTTATAGCATTAGTAGGATTTTTTTTAAACTCGCTTATAGCTTTATCACCCTCTTTATTTAATGTCACTCTTGTTTTAACATCGCTTATAAATTGTTGCTTTTCTGCTTTTTTTCTTTCGTCAGCAATACTTCCTGAGTCAAATAGAGTGTTGTCAATATTAGAAATAACTCTTCCGGCTGTGTTTTCGTAAAGCTTGTTTACTCCCGCTGAGGCGGCTTTTAAAATAGATTTACCCATACTTACCGAATCACTAGCAATTGATGAAGCTTTTAATCCGCCCGAGAGAGTTACTGCTAGATTTGTAAATAATTCTATAAATTTACTCATTAATGAAATGATAATCATCACATAAAGAAACAAATATATGGAGGGCATATTTTGAGAATTACCAAAAGATTCGTCGGGAGAGTCTTCTATAGAATTTTCTGGGGAATTAGTTCCGGCGATTGTCCAAAAATTAAGTAATGTTACTTTGCTGATATATGTGTTTAAGGTTAAGATGTTTGTCCAACATACTCTGTATCCCAAAGCGAGCTTCAAAAAGCCTAGAACAAAAGAATTAAATAAAGCCAATGTCATTATTAAAAATATTTGCTGTAGAGAAAATCCGATTAAGGCTTTAAGCCAATTATCAAACATATCCTTGGTGACTTTAAACATTAAAAATAAAAAGAAAATAGGTCCGAGCACAAAAAGAATTGAGGTGATTATTTGGCAAGTTATATAAAGAAGCATAGAGTTTGCGACTGCGTATACATATGTTAATAAAGAGTAATATAATATTAAAAAATACAACCAACCAAATATACTTGAGAATAATAATGCCATCATTTTCTTCTGAACCGCGCCCGCTAGAATTAAATTAACTACCGCATCAACGCTTCTAAATAAAATTCCTCTATCGTAAAAATTATTATCAATAATTCTTAATCGTAAATCTCTGGAATTCTCTTGATCAAAATTTTCAGCAACTGAAAAAGAAATATAATCGGTAGCATTTTTAAATAATTCTACAAAAAATTTATTAAACCATGACCATCCAGTCTCGGTTGATGTGAACAAATAAATAAAAGCTATTTTAAATAAAATTTTTACAATTTCGGAATGTTTTAGCTCATTAACACCTATTAAATAACCCATTCCATAAAATGATAAAGCTAAAACTATGGTTAATGATATTAAAGATTTATAAAATGCATTATTTATTAGCAAAACATAGAAATTACGAACAATGCCTGGCTTACTTTCATTTACTTGCGTTAATGGATTGTCTTTAATTCCGTCAAGATTTTCTGTAATTGGTTGCAGAATTCCGTTAACAAAGCCCCCTGCAAGAGACGATAAAGAATCTTTTTTTTCAACCTTAACATTATATTCCCCAGTATTATTTGAGTAGTTATCATCCTCATCTTTTACTTTAAAAATTAATCTATATTTCTTAAGCTCATCTGGGATGGTTTCGGAGGTTATAAAGCATATAGCGTTATCGCCAGGATTAGAGCCGGGGCAATCGGAAATTATAATACCGGCTTGTTTAGAATCTGCTTGAGTTAATACTCTTATTCTTTCCAAAACCCCAAAAGAATTAAATTTAAAAGCATTGGTTTCAGTTTCAGGAGATTCTATAAAATATGCTAAAATTCTAGTAGGATTATCAGTAGAACAAATACTGCTATTTGCATCATCTTCCTTGCAAAGAGCAACTTGTAAACCTCTTCCCTTTTGTTTAATTTTTGTTTTCACGACTTTAACCGTTATATCGCTTGACTTTAGCTCAATATTATCTCTACTATTTATTACAAAATTTCCATCAGAGTTCTGGAAAGCTATTTTAGCTAAATTACTAAAATTATCATTTTTAATAAGAAGCGCATCAACCTTACTATTGCCGAAACTAATTAGATCTTTCGTTTCAAAAAAACTTTGATTTCCTGGACTTTTTATATAATTATTAAAGTTTCCAAAATTCTTAGTGTCATTATAGTTTTCAATTTTTTGGATATTTTTGGAATCTACTAAGCTTTGTTTAGAAGCGCTATCAGTGGTTGCATATTTTTTTAAAAAATTATGTACGCTAATATGAATATTTTCAAAATGATAGCAAATGAAAGCATTTATATCAATTTTTGGAACCTGCGCTTGCATTAGAGCTATTTTTTGAGTTGCGCATGTCGCACAGCTTTGAGTGTTGCACCCCGCCGCTAAATTAGAAGTTTCTCGGCTACATCCGCTCTTTGGAGCGGTATCACTTCCATCAAAAGTACACTTAATTTTCGTACAATTCGAATCTGGACAATAATTAGCATCAGTCGGTTTGTCACAAACTAAATCGGCAATGCATCCTTTGATGGTAGTCATATCTTCATTTGCATTACCCGATACTGTTGTTGCTGGACAATCAGGATTTGGTTCATTCGATTGTTGACATAAAGCCGTCTTAAGAGATCCCCTATCCGCTATACAATTGGGATTTATGAATCCTTTTTCTTCGATGCCATTCAAACAAAGAACCGCAGGTCTTGGGGTAGTTTTTATAAAAAGACCATCACCACATTTTTGACCCTCAAAACTTTTTGGCAATATTCTTAAAATTTGACCTTTGCGTACAAAAAACGGTTTGCTATAAATCGTATTGTTGACATCTATGTTGCTCAAAGGATCCTCAGAGTTCAGTATCGTCTTGGTAAAAAAATCATCATATTCATAATAGTCCGAAGTAAAGCCAGCCCCCATAGTTGGAACAGATTCGAGAGTTACAGCTAATCTTAAGCCATTTTTAATAGATTCTAATTTTTTACTTCTTGTGTAAATCTCTGCACCATCTGCATCAGACCCCTTTGTGTCTATACCACCGCCGCCACCGCCACCACCACCAGCAATCACTAAAAAATCCTCACGATTTGGGTCATTAGTTTCATCTTTTCTTTCTAATGAAATATAAGAAGCTGAGCCACCAGCTCCACCGCTGGCTTCTGCGCTGCTATTTATTCCGCCATTCCCACCTTTCAGCATTCTGGTAGTTGTGGAAAGAGCATCAGGATTTTGCGATGCATTTGCAGGAGAAGAAGTTAAATTACATTTTTTTCCAGAATAACCTCCGGAACCAACTTTTATTTTTAAAGAAATAGTTGAACCCGATGAAAACTTTGAAAAATCCAGCGTTCCTGAAAAATAATCTCCATTTCTACCATTTCCCCCGTTTTTATCGCACTTTCCTCCGGCGCCACCACCACCTCCATAAATTTCATAATGTAATTTTTTAAGACCTTGTGGAACCGCAAAAGAAGAGTTGAGCTCGCCAGAAGTAGTGGTGAAGATTCTACTAGCATTCCCTTCCCACCAAAGAACTACATAACCATCACCACCCTTAATAATATTGCTATCTTGAACGGTTTCAGAGGAAACCCCTTTACCATGAAGTGCACGATTTTCATTACTTATTTCTTCATTTAGTTCGCCAAATTGAAATTCTGGATTAACATAAGATTGTCCATGTTTACCTGACCCACCATTTTTATTAACGCCATTGTAAGAACCCGCAGAACCGCCGACATTTCCACCGCCTCCACCACCATTACCAGCGGAATTAGAGGTGATAGTGCCATCAGAACCGAAGTCATTACTACAACCAGCGGGGCTTTGATTAATATCTGAACTAAGTATTGAACAAAATGAATCTTCAATTTTACAGTTTGGAAGATTTTTTAATTGAAGCCTACAACTTGAATCAGCTAAATCTTTTTTATCTTTACTGGCATAGGCGTTGAGGCCAATATAAACATTTTTTACTTTATAATTCCCTCCTGGATTAGCGAAATTAGTATTTCGTGAATTAATAAAAGCCCTATCAAGGTCAGCATCATTTATAATTCCGATTTTCTCTAAAGGGGCAGGATTGGGGGGTATGATTATATTACCATAAGGATTTATTATTCTGCCATATAATTTACAACTATCGTAGGCATCTAAATCTTTCATTTTAAACTGCGCAATACCAGAATTTATAATATTTATATCAAGATATTTTTGGGTTTGCATTTTTATTGAGCAATTTTTTGGCGTAATCTTAATCTCAATTTTTGAATCAGAATATGTTGGAATATTTTTTGTAGTGTAGTTCGTAGAAAGCTTTAAATTGGTTACTTTGTAATAAATAATATCATTCTTTTTTATAGAAACATCAATTTTAGCATCTTCGCAATTGGACGCAAAATTTATAAGACCATCGGTCGAAGAATCTCTATTAATAATGTCCAAATCAGATCCTAAAATTTCAACCTCATCTTTAATGTTTTTAACTTTATCAATCTCAACTTTATCAAATAGCACTTCATTGGTTGGCGATTTTAAAAAAAACAAAGATCTCCTTGCTAAACTTTGCATATCTGCAACACTAGTATTTGATATTGATTTTTGTTGAAGAATTTGGGTATAATAATCATTCGTTGTAAAAGTATCATAATTTCCACTGAATATTAATTTTACCACTTCATTACCATTAAAAAGATCTAAGGGTGTGTTTTCAGGTGGCGTAATATTGCTTCCATAGGTTTTATCAAAGTTAACTTCTCCTAGTGCGCTAACTAATATCTTGCTATTTGGAGTAATGTTAATACCAGTGCTTCCATCAACAAGTCTCGGCGTATTAGATTTCCATACCATCTTCATTAATTCAGTCTTTCCGACCAATTTTAGGTTTCTACTTCTACACTCAACTTCGCAAATATTTTCACAAATCTCTCTATCTTCTTTGCTTTCAAGCCCTATGCAACCCTTGATAGTGTCTGAGTATGAGATCATTCCATTAATTAATGCTTTACTATCATTTCTTGTTAAATAACCTAATTTGAGATTCTCTTTTGTTAAACAATTTATCAAAGCAAACGGATCAACACCATCTCCAGGGGGGGCGCTGGTTGCGATCGGAATAATATCTGAATAATGATCTAAATAAGAATTAGGTTTTATAGTTTTATAACAGACCTCTGAAAGGGAGGCCCCAACGTTGATGATTTCTTTTTCTGAATTGCCATAATCATCTGCATCAATACAGATACTATTATTTTCACAGGAAAAAAGCAGAATAGTGGATAGCAAAAAGAATTGACCTAAAAATTTTTTAGGCACCGCAATAGAGGATAGAACTGAGTTTTTTAAGTTGAATTTAAGTATAATATTTAGAATTTCTTATAAAAAAGACTTACAAAAAAATATTATAAAATTTTAAAGGATATTATCAACAAAAATCATCAAAAAATTATCTTACTAATTCTAGTTATCTCTTGAAGCTCCTTAGGCTTGAAAACACTGAGTTTAGAAAAATTTTTATCAAAAAATTTAGCATAATTTTTGGCAAATAAAATTTTATGAAATTTTTGATGTTTTTTTGAAGAAATTTTGCCGTCATCAAAGATAAAAACTGACTTTCCGGTTGAGCAACACTGGGAAATCATTGAAACCGAATCACCGCTAATAATAAAAAAATCTGCAACATTGATAATTAATCCGAAAGGGTTGCTTTCTTTGATTTCATTATAATCAAAAAATACTAAATTTTTTTCATTAATTTTTTTAATAAAATTATTAATTTTAACATCGGTGCGCCTACTATTTACAATAATTAAAGTGGCATTCATATTTTTTTTAATAACCAAAATTTGCCGAATTAATTCTTGAGCGCTTTTTAATAAAAATTGAGTTTTTTTAGTGCTTCCACCAATCAATAAAGCAATAATTGGTTTTTGAAAATTTTCAAATTGGTCTTGAAATTTTTCATAAATTTTTTGATCATTATTTCTTTCAACTTTGGTTAAAGCTCCGATTGATAAAATAAGATTTTTAGGGTAGGGGGCTTTCGGCTCATCATGCTCGGGCAGAATGACAAAATCAAATTTATTCAAACTAATTTCCGGGCGCATTATTTGAATAATTTTAACTAAAAAATTATATTTTTTTTTTAAAAAAAGTGCAATTGGGGCAGTTTTTCTGCCAGCTGAAATTATATATTTTGGAGTATAATTTATGGATAAAAGTTTTTTAATTGAGGTTTTTTTTAGACGAATTAATGATTCTGAAAAAAATAAATTTGGCAGGGCTTTTAAAAAATTATATTCAAGAAAAATTATCTCATAATCAAGACCCGATTCTTTGGCAAGCGCAATGCTTTGAGAGTATGTGCCAACTCTCTCATCCGCTAGAATTAAAATTTTATTTTCAAGCATTATTTTTAATTTTTTTATTCAAAGCTTCAATCGCATTTGATGAAACAAATTTTGAAATATCGCCTCGCAATCGAGCAATTTCTTTTACTAATTTTGAAGCAATAAAATGATGATTTTCTGAAGCTGGCAAAAAAATTGTTTGAATTTGTGGCTCAAGCTTTGAATTCATTCCAAACATTTGAAATTCATACTCAAAATCCGAAACCGCTCTCAAACCGCGAACAATAATTTTAGCATTTTTTTGCTTAGCAAATTCGACTAATAAACCTTCAAATTTTTCAACTGAAACTTTATTTTCAAGGTTAAGACTTTTGATTTCATGCTTAATTAATTCAACTCTTTCATCCAGGGAAAATAATGGATTTTTATTTGAATCTTTTGCCGAAGCAACAATTAGATGATCAAAAAGTTGTGACGCTCTTTTGATTATATCGATATGACCAAAGGTAATTGGATCAAATGTTCCCGGATATATTGCGATTTTCATAATAATTTGCTTAGAGTAAAAAAAATTTTAACTAAAGAAGTTTATTTTAAATTTTTTAAGTTAAAATTCAATTTGTATAAATATTAATTTACGAATCAATTATTCATGAAAATAACAATTTTATCAATTGGTAAATTTGACAAATCGCTATATCGAGAACTTTTTGAATATTATTTAAAAAGATTAAAATGGAAAATAGAATTAAAAGAAATTGAATTTAAAAATACCAAAAGCTACGAAGAGTCTAAAATAAAGCATGAAGAGGGTATTTTACTATTAAAACATTTTCATAATTTTTCTAAAGTTATCGTTTTGGATGAGCGCGGAAAGCAATATTCAAGCATCGAATTTGCCAGTATTTTAGAAAATTTTAATGTGGCAGGAGACTCAAATATTGCTTTTGTAATTGGAGGTGCTTTTGGTTTAAGCGAAGAGGTTAAAAACAAAGCCGATATTTTGATGTCGATTTCTAAAATGACCTTACCCCACCTAATGGTAAGAAGCTTTTTGATTGAACAAATTTATCGCGCCTCGACCATAATATCCAATCATCCTTATCACAAAAATTAATTTATTAATTTAAGATATTATTATGCTGGTTTTTCAGCAACGATTGTGAGCCAACGGCTTCGAGCTCTTGTTCTTCTGGCATCAATTGTTCCGCGAATTCTTTGTCCGCGCTCTTTTAAACTAACTCCGCCTCGCCATTTTTTTCTAATTTCTTGCTCTCTTTCCATACTTCTATCTCTTTGAAGATCATCTTTTTGTTTTACTTTTTCTCTACGCGCCATAGCTCTTTCGCGAGCATTGCCAGCAATAGTTTGACGGTTCATTTTTGCCAACCTTTGATGATGCATGATAATATTATCAACAAATTGACGCTTTCTTCTATTAGTCATTTTGCGCATTTGCGCACGACTTAAACCGCGTTTTTTGCGATTTCTCTTAATGAATCCATATAAAATTTGACCAAGGGTATGACCAACAACTTCATAAGCAATAATAGGATAAGACGCAATCAAAGCAACGGGGCTAAAGGCAATAGATCCGATGGTTGGCAATAATAAAAACATTTTTTATTAAATCATTTGTAGCATTATTTTTGAACTTTATTTTTTTGATTTATAATATTTTATTAAAAATTGTTTTTTAATAAAATACAATCATAAATTGAGCGTTAAAATTTTAAAGTAAATCGTTGCTTCACTTGGTTAAATCTAGGCGCGCAAAGATTTTTCTAAAAAAATTACATTATATTTTATTTTCCAATGCAAAACTTAGAAAATATTAAATCTAGAATATTTTCTATGTCAATCTTGCCATTTATTTTTCCAATTTCATTTATACAAATCCTTAAATTTTCGGCACAAATTTCAATATTTTTATCCAAATTAAAACTTTCTAAACTATTTAAACAATTTTGCAAAGAGCTTCTATATCTTTCCTGGGTAATTAATGGAGAATTAAAGCTCGGAATCAATAAATCAATTTTTTTCGTAAGCGCTTCAAAAAATTGAGAGAAATTGATGTTTTTTGTTATTGAAATTGTTAAAAAAATAATTTCTTTATCTATATTAAAGGTAGCAATTATTTTTTCAAAATCAATTACATTATTTGAAATTTTATCAATTTTATTAAAAACTAAAATTGTATTTTTATCGATTAAATCTTTTTGAATAATTGGGTTTAAAGCATCAACTAAATAAATTTTTATATCCGCATTTTGTGCTTTTTTTATAGCTCTTTTAATGCCTTCTTGTTCAATTAAATCTTCACTTAGACGAATTCCTGCGGTATCTGAAATAATAACGGGGACGCCAGCAATTTCTAGGTGGGTATCGATAATATCGCGAGTCGTTCCAGCGATTTCTGAAACGATTGCCACTTCACTTTGCGCTAAGAAATTTATTAAACTCGATTTGCCAGAATTTGGTGCACCAATAATCGCCAAACTTAAACCATTTTTTATTTTTTGACCAACTTTATTATCATTTAAATGCTGAGAAATTTGACTTTTCAAATCGACAACTTCTTGATTGATTTTATCAACAATATTCGTCGGCAAATCATCTTCGGGGAAATCAATCAAAGCTTCAACAAAAGCCGATATTTCCATAATTTTATGACGCCAATTTTCATAAATTTTACCAAGATTTCCTTGAAGTTGTAAAATCGCCTGCTTGTGCTGTGCTTCTGTTTCGCTGGCAATTAAATCCGGTATTGCCTCAGCTTGAACTAAATCAATTTTACCGTTTAAAAAGGCTCTTTTAGAAAATTCACCCGCACCCGCCAAATCAACATTTTCAATCGATAATAATTTCTCAAAAATTTTCTTTAAAACATATTGTGAACTATGAACGCTAATTTCTGCAACATCTTCTCCAGTAAAGCTTCGTGGCGCTTTAAAAAATGTAATAATTGCTTCATCAATTAATTCTGCGTCATTCTCAAAAATAATTTTATGAAAAAAACTTTTTTGCGGAGTTACTTGATTTTTTACACCAAATTTTTCAAGACATTTTAAAGTTTGCGAACCAGAAATTCTAATAATCGTTACCGATGAGCGAAGTGGAGAGGTGATGGTTGCGCAAATGGTTTTCATTTATTAAAAATTTAAAATTTATGGAAAAATTGGTGCTAATTTTAGACCCTCATTTTCATCATAACCAAAAATTAAATTCATGTTTTGAACTGCTTGGCCAGAAGCGCCTTTGCACAAATTATCAATTACCGAAACAATGACTATTTGATTTTTTTTGCGTCCTTTTTTGATGGAAATTACGCACATATTTGTGCCCACAACATCTTTAATATTTGGATCGCCGGCAATTACTTCAACAAAAAATTCATCATCATAAAAAGTTGATAAACAATTTTGTAAATCTTGAAATTCAAAACCGTCTTTTATAGTTGCATAAATCGTTGAAATAATGCCACGATTTATAGGCAAAAGATGCGGTGTGAATTCAATAATCATCTTACTTCCAGAAGCCTTTGATAACTCTTGTTCAATTTCACCAATATGACGATGTTTACCAATCGAATAAGCCTTAACTGATTCATTAATTTCGCAAAATAAATTACCTAATTTTAAATTTCTGCCAGCGCCCGAAGTGCCGGACTTAGAATCGATTATAATGTCGTCAAAATTTATAAGATTGTTTTTTAAAAGCGGGATTAATGGCAATAAAGCCGAAGTTGGATAACATCCGGGACAAGCAACCAAAGAAGCTTTTTTTATTTTTTCACGATAGATTTCTGTTAAGCCATAAACCGCATTGGGCTGAAGGTCTTTGGCAACATGCTCATGTTCGTACCAAATTTTATAATCATCAACATTTTCAAGACGAAAATCCGCCGATAAATCAATAATTTTTAAGTGAGAATTTTTTGAATCAGCCAAAATTTGCTTAAAAGTTTGTTGCGAAGTGGTGTGGGGCAAGCATCCAAATACAACATCGATTTGTGAAAAATTAATTTCTTCAATTTTTTGTAAATCTGGCAAATTAAAATGAATTAAATGCGGATAAAGTTGTGCAATTTTTTGCCCGGCGTTACTATTGGCAATTAATGCCGAAATATTAACATTTTGATGATTAACTAAGATACGGATTAGCTCAACTCCGGTATAGCCAGAAGCGCCAATTATTGCAACATTAATTTTTTTCATAATTATTTCCTCGCATTGTGTTTTCGATAGTCTTTTGGAAGCTCAAAAGCGCCTTGCCAAATGCCAATTTTATTATTCTTAGCTTCTTTTTCGAGATTGTCCATTTTTTCACTACTTTCGGTAAAATTATAAATTACCGCCATGCCATTTTTAATAATTTCTTCATTAATCGAAACTTCTCCAACAAAACATTTTCCGAGAAAGCGCTCATATTTATCTTTTTCAGCATAAACGCATTCAACTATTTTGCCGGTTGCTAATTTTGTTAAAAATTCATGACTAATAGCTCCGCAAGAATATTCTTGATTATTTTTATCAAGGCATTTTTGCTTATATTCAGGGGCGTCGAGACCAAATAAACGAACTTCTTTTTTGCCAACTTTAATCGAATCGCCATCGATAGCAAAAGCTTTGCCCGAGAAATTTTTATCAAAAACTAAATGTGATTTAACGCGAAACGAAGAATTTTGAGCATAAGTTTTTTGTGAAGTTGCTATTTCGTAAAAGAAATAACAACAAAATAAAAAAATTATTATGCAAAAAATGTTTAAAAGTTTTTTAATCATAATCCGCGAACTAAATTATGATAATCTTGCATTAAATCAAGAGTGGTTTGACTTGCATTCGCATATTTAATCTCTTCGATTGAGCTAATTCGCGTTAATTCCGCGGCGCTTCCCGTTAAAAAAGCATCAACCGCATCATTTAATTCTTCTGGCATAATATGTCTTTCAACAACTGTTATGTTTCTTTTCTTAGCCAATTCGATAACGGTTTGACGAGTAATGCCGTTTAAAAAGCAATCGGGTTTTGGTGTGTGCAATTCGCCATTTTTCATAATTAAAAATAAATTTGCACCAGTCGCCTCAGCCAAGAAACCACGATAATCAAGCATTAAAGCATCATTATACCCATTTCTCTCAGCTTCATGTTTAGAGATCGTGCAAATCATGTAAAGACCCGCAGCCTTAGAAGCAATTGGAGCGCATTCGGGAGAAGGGCGACGATAACGCGCAAAACAAAGTTTTAAACCAGCTTTGCGAGCCTCTTCGGAGTAGTATGGAGGCCAAGGCCAACAAGCAACCGCAACATGAATTTTATTATTTTGTGCCGAGATGGCCA
>Ga0209443_1000591_pt1 | contig 24426 bp, 19 predicted proteins | sample LauGreBMM110DCMD_2_FD_187571 | JGI IMG/M metagenome (GOLD analysis project Ga0209443, IMG submission 187571) | Freshwater lake microbial communities from Lake Michigan, USA - Su13.BD.MM110.DCMD (SPAdes) (version 2) | ecosystem: Environmental > Aquatic > Freshwater > Lake | place: Lake Michigan... | reverse complement strand
CCGGTTCGTTGACCAGCCATGATCCGAAGTCCACGCGGTGCGGCACCTCGGAGGATTCGAGCGCGTTGCGGCCGAGGTTGACCAGGATGCGGAGCAGGTCCGCCTCGCGCGCCTTCAAGCCTGCGGGATCCGCGATTCGCTGCGGTAATTCAGGCCGATCTGCACCTTCTCGCAGAGTTTCCAGAGGATCCCCGCGTTGAACCCCGGCGCCCAGCCGGAGCCGTTCAGCCGCGACTGGCCGACACCCGCGATCGGCGACAGACCGCTCCGCAGGTCGGCCTCGGCGTAGTTGATCATCGCTCCGCCGCCGATGGATAATGTCGGCGTGATCTGCCACGCGACCACGGGGTTGAGTGTCAGATAGGTCAGCTTGCCGCCCAACACCACGCTGCGGAATCCCGTGTCCTCCGGCCACTCCGAGCCCAGGCCATAGGGCGAATACGCTCCGAAGCCGAACGAGACCGGCGATTTCTCGGGGGTGAAGGTGTAGAAGAACTGCGGGACGGCGTGGAGGCCCTTGCTGTTGTCGTGCTTCTTCCCGACAGGTGAGGTGTAGCTCACCCCTAGGTTGATCCCATAGACGCCGAATCGCGCCTGATGGCCTTCGAGCTGCGTGATGCCGGCCGGATTGTAGTAGACCGCCGACGGGTTGTCGGCGGTCGCAGCGAAGGCTTCTCCCCGGGCCGTGGCGAAGGCATCGTGGCTCGCGAGCCGGAAACCGCCGGCATGCGCCGGGACCCAAGCGGCCGCCACGCAGACAGCCAGCGACATCGAGCGGCAATGATAGGGATTTACCAACATATCGATAACTTTAACGACAGGAAAACACCTTCTGCAATCGTTGAGTCTGGGGATATACGGTCCTCCGTGCATAGGCGACCATGGCAGATAGATTCCCCATAGCCGGAGGCCGGAGGCAGAGGCGATAGCCGGTCGCGGGGATCGTTCCGGGCTCATCCTTTCCCTCCCTTGGAAGCCTCGTGGGCGCACTTGAAGAACGCGTTCGTGCCGGTCCATTCGGTCATCCATTCGCCGAACGCGGGGAACAACGTGGTCAGCGCCAGCACCGGTCGGATCGGGTAGCGGTTCACGATGATCTCCGGCACGTCGTCACGGACGGCCCGCAACAAAGCGGCGCAGACCTTCTGGGGCGAACAGACCCCGAGGAAGATGGGCGCGGACCGACCGGTCTGGACCTTGAGCCGGGAATAGATCCCCGCCTCGACGAAACCCGGCGTGATGACCGACGCGCTCACACCGGTGCCGCGATAGGTGTTGCGGAGGGACAGCGTGAACGCGCTCAGGCCCGCTTTCGTGGCGACGTAGGGTTCCTGGTGACCCGGCCCCGATTTCCCGGCGAGCGACGAGATGTTCACGATGTGGCCGCGTCTTTGCCGGAGCATGTGCGGCAACGCCAGCCGGGTGAGCATCATCGGCGCCTCCAAGTTGACGTTGATGACGTCGCGGATCCGGTCGACATCGAGGTCGTGGTAGGTGGACGAGAACTCGACCCCGGCGTTGTTCACCAGCAGATCGATCGACCCGAATCGCGCCATCGCCGTCTCGACCACGCGGGTCCGTTCCTCGGGCACCCGCAGTTCCGCCACCAGGATCTCGGCCTGGACCAGATCCTTGCGCGCCGCCGCTTGCACGTCTTCGAGACCGATGCCGGGATAGGCGACGAGGAGCAGGTTCATCCCCGCCTTCGACAAAGCCGCGGCGAAATGGACTCCGAGGCCGCCGTTGGCGCCCGTCAAGATCGCGTTCCGCCTTGCCAGGTTCAGCCTCATAGCCGTTCTCGCGTTGGTGGTGGCCTAGGGAACTTGTACCCCTAAAAACCCACCTTAGGGCCGGGGAAGTTGCCGTGCCGAGAAAAAACACCCGGACGCGCCGGCGTCCCGCACTTCAACGGGCGCCGGCGGCGAATGCCGTGTCCAGTTGGTTCAACGTCAGCCACAACTGGCTGCGCGTCGTTTTGCCGTCGACGGCGTCGAGGTTCCACTTCAGCTCCATCTGCATCACCGGCGCGAGTTCGCCGAGGTCAAGGAACACCGTGCGGCCGTCGGCGAGCAGCTTCGCGGATCTCACCGGGACGTCGTCGCGGCCTTCCTTGCCGGGCTGCGCGACCGACCAGTCCTTCGACCCGTACTGCGCGGCGTAGCGGTAGTTCCAACGTTTCACCGCGTAGCTGCCGGCATCCTCCGCGGTGTCCCGCTTCAGCGGTCCGCTGAAGGTGACCGTGATGCCGTTGGCATGGGCGTGCCATGCGACGGGGAGATGGGCGGGACGCCCGGTCCAACGGACGCGTTGGAGCGCGCCGTCCTTCACCGCGCTGGTCTGCCAACCGGTGCTGCCCGCCACGTAGAGCGCGCCGTCGCGGGCGTTGAAGGTGGCGCGGTTCGGGCCGCTGAGGAGCTTCACCGGCAACGGCACGACCGCGCCTTGCGAAACGTCGCCCACGGTGTCCCGCAGCACGGACATCATGCCGCAGCGGCCCCAGAGCAGATGGAGCATCTGCCCGCCGAGCGGACCCCACGCGTCGCGCGGCAACCAGACCTGCGATCCGCTGGAGTTGTCGACCGTGTGCGGGATCCAGCACAACGGCGCGTCGTAGCCGAGCGCGCGCTCGGCGGTGATCTTCGGGCCGCCGTAGCCGTAGTAGCCTCCGGGACGCACCTCGCTGATCTGCGACGACGGCGTCCACTCGCCCTGCTGCGGCGCGACCGTGAGGAGACCGTCGGGCCGGACGCCCATGCCGTTCGGGTTCCGCCAACCGGTGGCCAAGGTGATGTTGGTACGGCCGTCGGGCGAGACCCGGTGGATGCCTTTCGGGTCGACATAGTAGAGGTTGCCCGCCGCGTCGGCTTCGAGGCAGGTGACGTAGTCGTGGCCTCCGGCCGAGGTGGCGATGGAATCGGTGAAGCTCTCGTAGAAGTCGGCTTCACCATCGCCGTCCTCGTCGTGGAGCCGGGTGATCCGGTCGCGTCCGAGCACGAGCACCTTTCCGTCGCGGACCCGCAGGCCGAGCGGCTGGAACAGCCCGGTCGCGTAGCGCTTCCACTTGAGCTCGCGCAAGGAGTCGTCGATGCCCGTCACGCGCCACACGTCGCCGTGGAGGGTGCAGACGTAGGCCGCTCCGTCGGGTCCGAAGTCCACGCCCGACGCGAAAAGCAACGCCTTCCACGGGTTGTCGTACGGCAAGGTGAGCGTGTCGACGGCGAGGATGTCCGTGTCCGCCCCGCGTTGGCCGCGGGTGGTGAGCTCGGGCCAGCGGGGAGCACTGGGGACCAGTCGCTTCGTGATGCTGGCTGGAGCCTTCAGTTGGTCGAAGGCCAAGCGGGCGGCGGGAAGCGAAGTTGAAGGCCCTGTCCACAAGGCTAGTTTCAGCAACGTGGTTTTTTCCAACAACGGGAGGCGGATCCAAGTCAGATCATCATTGCCACCTGATTCTTTGATGGAGACACCGCTAAGACTGACCAACTGGGCGGTCATCTTGTTTGTGTCTTCGATAATCAACCGGTCTGAACGATAGTCAGTGGAGCGTGCTTGGTGGCCATTGTACGGGGCCACAGCGAGACTCAATTCGCCATCGGTTGGGCCGAGCTCGAACTCTCTGATCCAAATCGGGCCGGCCGGCGAAGACACCAGAGTCGGTGATTCCAGAACGCGGGCGCCCTTGATTTCGTAATCCAAGACAACCTGCTTTCCGCCCAACCGAATCCCGTTCATATGGAATTTCTGGCGGTTGAATCCCAGCCCCCCTTGAGCCGTGAACGCCATCTTGCCCGCCGGCTGCGGCGCGCGGATGAGCCCGAACCGCACCGGGCTGAACTGGAGGAACCCGCCGGTCCACGCCGCGCGCAACGCGCCGGTCGCCATGTCGTAGGCGACCGCGCCTTCGTCGTTCTCGCCGACCTTGATGGTGAGCCCTTTGGCCACCGCGCCTTCGGGGAACATCAAGGTCGACGCCAGGAACGGCCCCACCTCGGTCTGCTGCCAGCGGTTGTCGTTCCAATCGGCTTCGCCCTGCGTCGACGCCTCGCGGCCGGAGATGGCGGGCTCGCCCGCGCCGGCCTTCGCGACCGGTCTGGCCGCGCTCTTGGAACCGCCGACCGCGGGAGCGGTGGACCGGGGCAGGGCCGCGAGATCCGCTTCCGACCCGTCGCTCTTGCGCCAGACCGCCAGCGACACTGTCTCGCCCTTGCCGGTCCCCTGCTCCGTCACCTGCAGGTCCTCGATCCAACCGTCGCAACCGAGACCGCCCTCGACGAGCCGGCCGACCGCGATCTGCGCCGCGGTGCCGTCGCCCTCCGTCTCCCGCCGGATGGTGGCGCGGGCGACCTCGGCGCCGTCCACCGACAACCGGACCGCCTCGCGCGCGAAATGCATCACGACTGTGTGCCACTGGCCGTCGCAGATGTCCCGGCCCGAGCGCAACTCGGACGGCGTCACGCCCGGCACGTACATGCTGAGTTCGCCGGTGCCCGCGTAGGTGTAGAGCTCCCAGTGGGAAGGCGAGGACTTGGCCTCGCTCGCGGCGATGATGTTGAACTGCGCCTTGCTGCCGAAGCGCACCTTGGCGGTGACGCGGATCGGCGGCTGGCGGAACCATGGTTTCCCGTCGAGCACCAGGCCTGTCACCCGTGCGTCGAGCGCCGGACCGGACTTCCCTGGCCGCACCACCGTCGAGGCCGGAGGCAGGAGGCCCGCCGCGGCGCGCGACGGACGCGGAGCCTTGGGCTTCGGCGGCGCGTCGAGCTGGGCGAGCACGACCTTCAGGCCGTCGAGCTCCTTCCGCAGCTTCACCTCGGCGTCCTCCTCGGTGTGGCCGAGGATGCCGACCGGGCCGCTCCATCCGCTCGCGCGCAACGTGCGGACCATGTCGACCTCCTCGCCGCCGGTGCCGAGCGGGATGATCTTTTTCCCCGTGCGGTCGCCGTCCCGGACCATCCCGTTGAGGTTCACCGCGAGCAGGAACGGCTGCACGAGACGGAGCACCGCGGCGAAGTCGTCGATATGGGCGTGGCCGTGGTGGAAGTTGTGGACGATGCCGACGTTCGGGTGGCCGGCGGCGCGCAGGCGCCGGATGATGGCCACCTGGTTCGTCGGTTCGCCGAACCAGCCGAGATGGTTGTACAGGCCGACCGTCGACCCGATCTTCTGCGCCGCGTCGCAGATGGGCGCGAGGGTCGCGACCGCACCGTCCAGCTTGGCGGCGACCTTCGCGGCATCCGGCTCCGGTTCGGTGCCCATCGTGACCCAGAGCTGCGGGCTGAGCTTGTGGCGTGCGAGGCAATCCAGCACGGCCTTGGCCTCGTCGTTGAGCGAGGCCGGGAACCACCAGGCGGTCAGCTCGATGCCGCGCTTCCCGAGGGCCGCCACCTCGGCGTCGAAGGTCGGCACGTGCTCGGACCGCCAATCGTAGGCGAGCCGCCGGATACCGAGCCGCTGCAGCATCTCGGCGCGCTCCTCGGGTCCGCGCTTCTTCGTGTCGAACGGCACGATGCACCACGCGACGAGGTTGGTCGGAGCGAACAGGGAGTCGACCGCGCGGGCGGCCGGCGGACCGGCGAAGAACAGGAGAAGGCCGGCGAGCAGGGAACGGGAGCGGAACAACGGGTGCACGGCCGCATGACGCGACAAGCCGCGTCCGGCTTCAACCCCGGAAACGGCCCGCGGCGCGCTCGATCGCAGGAGAGCCCGCGCCGCGCCGGCTCACATGCCCATGATCTGGTAGCCGGCGTCGACGTAGATCACCTGGCCGGTGATGGCCGCCGCGCCGTTGCTGGCCAGGAACACGCCGGTCGCGCCCAGCTCGTCGGGCAGCACGTTGCGCTTGAGCGGCGAGTGCGCCTCGTAGTGCTTGAGCATGTCGCCGAAACCCGCGATGCCGCGGGCCGCGAGCGTGTTCATCGGACCGGCGCTGATGCAGTTCACGCGGACCTTCTTCGGCCCGAGCGAATACGCCAGGTAACGCGTGCTCGCCTCCAGCGCGGCCTTCGCCACGCCCATGACGTTGTAATGCGGGATGACCTTCTCGGCGCCGTAGTAGCTCATCGCCACGATGCTGCCGCCGTCGGTCATCAACGGCGCGGCGCCGCGGGCCAGCGCGATCAGCGAATAGGCGCTGACATCGTGCGCGACCTTGAAGGCGTCGCGGCTCGTGTCCAAGAAATCGCCCTCCAAAGCCTCGCGCGGCGCGAACGCCACCGAGTGCAACAGCAGGTCGAGCCGGCCGAACTTGGCGCCGACCTGTGCGAACACCGACGCGATGTCCTCGTCGCGCGTCACGTCGCACGGAAGGATGATCGTGTCCGCGCCGAACGTCCCGGCGAGCTCCTCGACGTTGTCCTTGAGGCGTTCGCCCTGGTAGGTGAACGCGAGGGTTGCCCCTTCGCGGGCCCACGCCTGCGCGATGGCCCAGGCGATGGAGCGTTTGTTGGCGACGCCGAAGACGATACCGAGCTTTCCGGTGAGAAGTCCCATAGAAGCCCGGAGGCTTAGCCGAAGACGGTTGCGCGTCAACGTCCGCGGATGCCCTCGGTCGACACCTCCACGGATCGCGCGCCCGCCGGCCAGGCGAACTCCTGCGACTTGCCTCCCGGCCAACGGACCTGGAGCCCGGTCGGAGTCGAAGGCGCGGCCAGCAGCACCGTCGCTGAATCTTGGGACCAGTATCCGTGGCCCGCGTGGACCTCGCGCGCCGGACCGCTCCGGTCGCCGGACCGCAACCGCACGATCGCACCGACCGCGTCGGGATTGTCCTTCGGGCCGCGCAAGGCCACGCGGACGCCCGGTCGCCCGGTCTCGTTCCGCAAGAGCCGCACCGGACCGTTCTGTTGTCCCACTGCCAGGTCCGGACGCCCGTCGCCGTCGAGATCCCCCACCGCGCTGCCGCGCTGCTCGCCGTGGATGGAGACGCCTGAAGCCAGAGGCCCGAGCGCGCGGAACCCGCCGCGACCGTCGCCGAGCAGCACCAGGCCGGCTCCCGCGTCCTGCCGCGCGGTCTCGATATCCATGCCGAAGAAATTCTGTGCCAGGAACACGTCCTCGTTCCCGTCACCGTCGAAGTCCGCGACGCTCACGCCGAAAGCTGGCGCGAACTGCGCCTGCACCGGCATCGCCCGCGCCTCGAAGCGGTCGCCGCGGTTCAGGAAGACCATCGAGTCGGACGTCGATGCGACCCACTCGCGGGCCGCGGCGGCGTGGTCGCCGAGCACGGTGGCGATGCTCGCGCGCCCGTAGGAGTGGTGGTCCGGCACGCGCCCCGCCACTGCTGGCAGCAGCGCTGCGACCGTCTTCCATTGGCGCCACGGCGTCACCATCGAGAGCTGCGGATCCATCGACGCGAGCAACGTCTGCACGCCGCCGTTGTCCGCGAGGTCGCCGTAGAAGAGCCGCGCGGGCAGGTCGCTGCCGGAAGGTGGGTCGATGCGCCAGTTGCGGCCCCAGTTCGAGACGACCAGGTCCATCCGGCCGTCGCCGTCGAGGTCCGCCGTGGTGATCCCGTTCCAGCAGCCGGTGATGCCGGTCATCCCGTACGATGTGGTCACATCGGTGAACTTGCCGCCGTCGTTCCGCAGCAGTCGGACCGGGCCCCAGTCGCAGGCGAGCGCCAGGTCGGCATCGCCGTCGCCATCGAAGTCGGTGGACACCGCGCCGCTCACGAGGCCGATGTCGGCGAAGGTCTGGGCGACCACGAAGACACCGCCGTCGTTCCGCAGGAGCAACGAAGTCGCCGGCTCCGGATACCGCCCGGCGACCGCGCGACCGCCGATGAAGAGGTCGAGGTCGCCGTCGCCGTCGATGTCCGCCATCGCGACCGGACCGGTGGAGTTGAGATGGTTGATGACCGCGAGCTTGGCGGCGGGCGGTGCGGCACCCTTCAAGGTCGCGATGACGAACGGCGCCGCATCCGAGTCCGAGTCCTCCCAGTTCGACGCGCCGGAGACGATGCGGACGGCGCCGTCCGCGACCCGCCACACCGCGATACCGGTCTGGTCGCGCGGATTGGACGGCGGCACCGGAGCGTTGGTCCATTCGATCAGACCGCGCTGGCCGTCGTTGCGGAAGACGACGGTGCGTCCGGTCTTGCCGCCGGCGATGACGAGGTCGTCCGTGCCGTCGCCGTCGACATCGGCCCAGGCGAGGCCGGGCCCGAGGGTGCTGAGCTTGCGCGGAAGCAGCGGTTGCCGCGCGAAGTCGTCGTAGGGCTCATCGATATGGCCGTGCCGGACGGACGCGCTCACATCGCGGAACAACGCCGGCGGCGCGGCGACGGCGGGTGGTGAGGGCCGCGCCGCGGCCTCGTCGATCTCGTAGATGCGGTCCGGCACCACGTCGTCCACGACGGTCCTCTTGCCGCTGCGCCAGACGACCTCGATGGAGAGCCGCTTGGCCGGGCCCGCGGCGAAGACGCGCATCGGATCGTCGCTCGAGCAGTAGCGGCCGCCCGCCATCATCTGCTGCGTCTGCGTGACCGGGCCGCCGAGGACCTTGATCTTCGCGCCGATGCCGCGGGTGTTGCCGCCGGCGCCTTTCAAGCGCACCGCGACGCGCGGCGCGGACGAGTCGTTGCGGAGGACGCGTGCCGGCCCGTTGAGACAGTTGATGACGACATCGAGATCGCCGTCGTTGTCGAGATCGGCCAGGGCCATGCCCTGTGCCACGCCCGTGGTGTCGAACCCCCACGCGGCGCCGGCGTCCTCGAAGTTCAGGTCGCGGCGGTTGCGGAACGCCATGCTCGGCACCTCGCGTCGCGGCATGCGCCCGAGGAACTGGAGCCGCTTCTCCGGCGTCCGCCACGCGCCGGTGCGGCCGACCTCGGCCATCACGTCCGCGTCCTGGACGTCATGGTTGCTGCCGTTGGCGATGAGCAGGTCCTCCCAGCCGTCCAGGTCCACGTCGAGGAAGGCGGCGCTCCACGTCCAATCGGTCGCCGCCACACCGGCGAGCGGCGCGATGTCGGCGTAGGTGCCGTCGCCGCGCGCGAGGTGCAGCGTGTTGCGCGGGACTTCCGGGCGGAACTCCGGGTCGGCGACCGGCCAGGGCAGGATGCCGTCCAAGGTGAACGGCCGTTGCCATGCGCGCGTCTGCCGGCGCGGGGTGAGCATCTCGGCGACGAAGAGGTCGTCGAAGCCGTCGCGGTCGATGTCCGCGGCATCGACCGCCATCGATGACAGGCTGTAGTGGCGGAAGGCGGTCCGCGGAGCGGCCTTGAAGCGTTTGCCGCCCTGGTTCAGCCAGATGCGGTCCGGCCAATAGACGAAGTCGTTGCAGACGTAGAGGTCCGGCAGGCCGTCGCCGTCCAGGTCGCGGAACATCGCGGCCAGCCCCCAATCCGGCGGTGCTTCCTTCAGCGCCTGGCCGTCCTCGTCGAGGAACACGCCGACGTGCCATGGGGCGGGGATGAAATTGCCGCCGCCCTTGTTCACGTAGAACTGGTCGCCCTCGCCCTTCTCGAGCACCTCGGTCGGGCCGCCCGGGTTCGGGAGCGCCAGGAAACGATCGCGCGGTTCGACGACCGGCGAGCCGTCGGGCGCGCGGCCCGTGGTCATCCGCAGGCCGGGCGGGTTGTCGTTCACCGTGTCGGTGCGGTAATGCGTGACGTACAGATCGAGGTCGCCATCGCCGTCGACGTCGGCGAGGGCCATCGATGTGGCACCGGACTTCTTGGCGAGCTTCGGATCGGCGACCTCGGTGAAACGGCCGCGGCCGTCGTTGAAGAAGGCGCGGGTGCCGCCGCCGAGGCTGTTGACCAGCAGGTCGAGGTCGCCGTCCCCGTCGATGTCGGCCAACGCGCAGCCGGTCGAGAACTGGCCCGGGCACGCGACGCCGGACGCGGCGGTGACCTCTTCGAACTTCCAGCCTCCAAGATTCCGGTACAGGACGTTCCCGCCGTCGAGCCGGCAGAAGTAGATGTCCACCCAGCCGTCGCCGTCGACATCGCCCAAGGCCACGCCCGAACCGTTCTCGAGCAGGCGGTTGGCGGCGACCATCGCGTCGGTGAGACGGTTGGTGAAGCCGATGCCGGTACCCGCCGGTGGCAGCAACGTGAAGCCGGGTTTCCCGGTCGCCGGGACCTCGGCCTTGGCGCTGCGGAACCCTTCGCCGGTCTGCCAGACGAGCGGCGCGGCCGCGAGGACCGGGACGCTGGTGCAGACGACGAAGGCGAGCGCCACACCTCCGGCGAGATCGCGGGCATACCGGGTTGCTTCCATGGTGAGCTCCCGAATGTATGGAGGCGGCCCGCCGGGGGCGACCGAATTTACTGAGGCCGGAGCGGCCGCGTGCGGATGGATCATCGACACAAAAAGGGCGGGCCTGGAGGGCCCGCCCCGCGATCGGTCCGGTGGTGGCCGGTTCAGGCACCGATCTTCTTCTTCGCTTCTTCGGGAACCTCGACCTTGGTGGTGCCCACGGCCTTGAGCTCGTAGGTGGTCGTGCGGGTCATGTCGCGGTCCTCGCCCTGGATGTTCACGGTGCTCGAGATCTTGACCTGCAACTTGGAGATCTGGCCTTCCTTGAGCCAGTACTTCACCGAGCCTTTGGCGTTCTTGGGCTCGGGCGCCTGGCCGCCGGGACGTCCGCCGCGACCGAAGGCGGCGAGTTCCTTGGCGCCTTCTTCCGTGAGGTCGCCGCTGACCACGCCGTCCGAGGCCTTCAGCTCCTTGACCTTGTCGGCGAGCTTGCCCGCTTCGTCGCCCGGGATCCGGCTGCGGAGCAGCTGCCCGCGCATCCAGCCGCCACCGCCACCGCTCGCGGCGGCGCGGAGCTCCTCGGCGGTCTGCCATCCGTCCTCGGTCTTGAGCACGCCCTTGTCGCCTTTGAGCACCGCGGTGGTCGTGTTGCCGTCACGTTCTTGGGTGAGCAGCGCGAACCCGCCTTTCTCGGCCTTGCCGCTGATCGGCGCCGGCGTGGATTGCCTGCCCTCGATCTCGGTGACGGCGGTCCAGCTGTAGTTCGGCGCGTCGGAGAGCTTCTTGGCGGCCGCTTTGACATCGTCCTTGGCGTCGGCAAGGCAGAGCGTCAGCGCGAACGAGGAGAGGAATGTGGCGGTGAGGATGCGTTTCATGGGGTCGGGGAGTGGGTGCGCTGGTTTGAGCAACGGTGGTGACTTGGAAGTAGACCCGGCTGGCGAACGGACGGTTACAGCGAAGGTTCCAGAGGGTCGTGCCCGACGACGTCCGTCGGACCGGCCGAGGCCGCCTCAGCCCACGCGGAAGCTGATCTTCTGGACCATCGCCTTGCCGACGGCGAGCTGGAGCCGTTCGAGGATCTCGTGGCGCCGGTAGCGGACGATCTCCGAGAGCCACGTGCTGCTGTCGACGTTCACGAAGAGCGTGCCGCGGACGAGGCCGGCCGGCTGCGCGTGCTGCGCGATCAAAGGGTCGATGGTCCGTTGCCAGACGGATTGGATCTGCGATTCGGCGACGCGCTCCTCCAGCCGGAGGCCGGCGAGGACCTGCGGGATGAGCTGGCCGACCGGGCGCCCGGCGGAACGTGCGGCGATCTCGAGCGGCCGGACGTCGATCCCGCGCCACGCGGCGAGCACGCGTCCGCGGGCCTGTTCGGCTCGGCGGGCTCGGGCGGCTGGGGACGGTGGCGACACGGCCGCAGGCTGCGGAGCGCGGAAGGCGGGGTCAAGCAGCCGGCCCTCTTGCGCAAGATTCTCCGCAAGAGATAGGCAGCGCACTTGCTAAGGCGAGGGCATGACTATGGGAACCCCGTCGCCCCGCTCCGTCCGGAAGTTTTTAGTTCCCCGTGCCGGAGCCCTTTGCCAAAGTCGAGTCATCATGTCTTTGGTCCGACAAGTCCTAGCCTTGCTGTCGTGCGCCATGGTGGCCCTGATGGTCCAGGCCGCCGAATTCCGTCTGGTCACCGGTGACGTCTTCAAGGGCGAGCTTTCCGCCGCTGACAAGGACGGCCTTGTCGTCCGGCTCGACAGCGGCGATTTCTCCCCGCGCATCGACTGGGCGAAGCTGAGCGACGAGACGCTGAAGGACCTGGCCGACAACCCCAAGGCCCGCCGCTTCGTCGAGCCGTTCATCGAACCGCCGTCCGAGACGATCGCCCTTCAGCAGGCCAAGGAGATCCCGGTCAAGCAGCCAGCCCGGGTCGAGTTGCCCGACGTGAAGAAGGGCCTCGCCACCGCGCTGACCTCGCCCAACGGCTTGGTCCTCCTCGGTGTCCTCTTCTTGGCGAACCTCTACGGTGCCTACGAGATCGCCCGCTTCAAGTGGCGTCCGGTCGCTCTCGTGTGCGGAACCTCGGCGATCTTGCCGTTGCTCGGCCCCCTCATCTTTCTCTTCCTGCCGCGCCACACCGTCGAGGCCCAGGAGAGCGCCACCGAGACCGCCGTGCAGCAGACCCATCTCGGCGTCCCCGTGGGCGGGGCGGTTCCCGCGAGCGGCGGGGGTGTCGCATCCGCGCTCGGTGTCGCCAAGGGCGGCGGCAGCGCCACGCAGCAGGAAGGCCTGCCCAAGATCTTCAAGCGCGGCGATATCACCTTCAACCGCCGCTTCTTCGAGACGCAGTTCCCGACCTTCTTCCGCGTCGTCTCCAGCGAGGCCGACAAGGACCTCGTCATCGAGATCGCCGCCGGCAAGCACAGCGTCGTCGCCGTCCGCATCAGCCGTATCTCGGCCAATGAGGTCTTCATCAAGACCGCGACCAACCAAGAGCTGCAGGTGCCTTTCGCGGAGATGGTCGAGGTGAAGCTCCGATCCAAGGACGCCGCCTGATTTAGCCTGTCCCGGCGCGGCCCGACAGATCCCAACACCTTCCCATGAGATATCGCGCCATCCTGCTGTTCGGTGCACCTGGAGCCGGCAAAGGCACCCAGGGCAAGATCCTGGGCCAGGTCCCGAACTTCATCCACTTCTCCTGCGGCGACGCGTTCCGCAACCTGCGCGTCGATTCATCCCTCGGCCGCGTCTTCGTCGAGTACGCCTCCAAGGGCCAGCTCGTCCCCGACGAGCCCACCATCGAGCTCTGGCACAACTCGATCAGCGGCTTCATCGCTACCGGCCGATTCAACCCCGAGGCGGACACCCTGTTGCTCGACGGCATCCCGCGGAACCCGAACCAGGCCCGGATCATGGCCGAGTTGATCGAGGTGAAGGCCGTCTTCAACTTGTTCTGCCCGGCGATGGACAAGCTGATCAACCGCCTCCAGCGCCGTGCCCTCCGCGACAACCGTCTCGACGACGCCAACGTGGAGACCATCCGCGCCCGCCTCGAGACCTACAAGCGTGAGACCCGCGCCGTGCTCGAATGCTACCCGGAGGAGCTGATCCACCAGATCGATTCCACCCAGGAACCGCTCCACGTCCTGCTCGACATCCTCAAGATCGTCGCCGGCGTCCCCAAGCCGGCGGTGAGCGACGGCAACACCACCTTCGCGGTCAAGCCGAACGCCTGACCAGCCCCCGGCCTCCCGCTGGGCGTCGCGGATTTTCCGGCGCCCGGGCCGGCCCCATCGGATCAGGAGCCATCGACATGTCCCAATGACTCCGCTCCGGATCATCTTCATGGGCACGCCCGACCTGGCCCGCGACGTCCTGGCCACTTTGGCGGACGACCCTCGGTTCCCGGTCGTCGCGGTCGTCGCCCAACCGGACCGACCGAAGGGCCGCGACCTCCAGCTCCAGCAGCCGCCGGTGAAGATCGAGGCGCTTTCACGCGGCTTGCCGGTGCTGCAACCGGAAAAGGCCCGCGACCCGGCGTTCCTCGAACAGCTCCGCGCGCTGGCGCCCGATCTCATCGTCGTCGCCGCCTACGGCCAGATCCTGCCGCAGGCCCTGCTCGACATCCCGTGCCACGGCTGCCTGAACGTCCACACCTCGATCCTGCCGCGCTGGCGCGGTGCGGCGCCGATCCAGTGGGCCATCGCGGACGGCGACGCAGAGACGGGCGTCACCTTGATGCGGATGGAGGCCGGACTCGACACCGGTCCGGTCGTCTCGATCGCTCGCACGCCGATCAGCGACACCGACACCGGCCAGACCCTGCACGACCGTTTGGCCGGGCTCGGAGGCAAGCTGCTCGTCGGGACCTTGCCCGCCTATCTTGCGGGCGAGATCGTCCCGCAGCCCCAGCCCGCGGAAGGCGTCACCTACGCGCGCAAGGTGACCAAGGAGGACGGACGCCTCGACTGGACACGGTCGGCGCGGACCTTGGCGGCGCGCATCCGGGCGTTCACGCCGTGGCCGGGAGCGTTCTGCCACATCCCGTCGGGGCCCAAGGCGAAGCTGCTCAAGGTCCACGCGGCGCTGCCCGTGGCCGGATCCGGGGCGCCCGGGACGCTCCTGACGGCGGACAAGGCGGGGCTGGTGGTCGCGTGCGGTGAAGACGCGCTGCGCCTGACCGAGGTCCAGCCCGAGGGCGGCCGACGCATGACCGCCGAGCAGTTCCTCGCCGGCCACACGATCGACCGCCTGTCGTGAGCCCGTGCCGGCCATCGGGGGCCGGAATCCCATCCGATCGCTGCGCCGGCCTCGTCCGTGTCCGCTTGTCCGTTGACAACCACCGTTCACGCGCATAAACGTCTTTCGTCTACTCGTTAGGTACTCACCTGCTATCTTTATGGCGAACCTTCCCCGCATCTCCGAGACTGAATGGGAGATCATGCGCGTCGTGTGGGCACAGAGCCCGGTCACGGCGGCCGACATCATCGAGCAGCTCTCGAAGGACGACCCCACCTGGCACCCGGTCACCGCCAAGACGCTCCTCAACCGCTTGGTCAAGAAAGGCGCCCTAGGCTACGACCTCGACGGCCGCGCCTATGTCTACAAGGCGTTGGTCAAGGAGCGCGACTGCGTCAACGCAGTCAGTTCGTCGTTCTTGGAACGGGTCTTCGACGGATCGCTCTCGACCATGGTCGCCCACTTTGTGGAGCACCGGAAACTCTCGGCGAAGCAGGTGAAAGAGCTACGGAAAGCTCTGGAAGAGCACTGATCCGGCCCGGCGTTTGCTTAGTGCGGCCATCCCTTCGCCGCCATGGACGCAGCCCCATTGACCGAGTTTTTCGCCCAACTGGGCAACGCCTCTGCCCAAGCTTCATTGCTGGCCGTGACCGTCTGGGCGACGTGCCGGGCATTGGGACGGCATCTGGATCCGCGTTGGCGGTGCAGGCTCTGGTTGCTGGTGATCGTCCGGTTGGCTTGGCCGTTCTCCCTCCCGAGCCCGGTCAGCCTCTTCAATCTCCTCTCCGCGCCGACCCGCTTGGCGGGTCCGGATGCCGTGCCGTTCTGGCTGCCCGGCGAGGTCGCGGCTCAAGCAGGACGGTGGGTGGAACAACCTTGGGTGGCCTGGACCTGGACCGGAGTCGCTATCGCGCTTGCCCTACGGGTGGCCGTCGGTTGGCTCCGGTCGTTCTGGATATGCAAGGCCGCGCGGCGGATGCATCCAGGGCAGGTCGGGTGGCTCGCCAAAGAGTGCGAGGACGCGACCGGACAGGTGGCTCCGTTCGCCGTCCACGAATCGGCCCACGTGCAAAGCCCCTGCTTGGTGGGCTTCTTCCGGCCGTGTCTCCTTCTCCCGCGAGGGCTGATGGGCGAACTCTCGCGGGACGAGCTCCGATTGGTCTTCCTCCACGAATTGGCGCATCTCCGGCGCCGGGACCTGGCCTTGAACTGGTTGCTGGCTGCCGTCGAGAGCATCCACTGGTTCAATCCGTTGGTCTGGCTGGTGACCCGCCGTTTTCGGGCCGACCGGGAGGAAGCCTGCGATGCCTCCGCGCTTGCGGCTCGCCCGGAAGCACGCAGGGCCTACGGCGAGACATTGATCAAACTTCTGGAGCGCGGGGCCCCGTTCGCGTCGGTGCAGGACAGCACGGCGTCTGTCGGCATCCTGGGCGGCGATGAGAACGAGTTCGCTCCGTTGGTGCATCGGATGCAGGCGATCGCCCGTTACCGCCCCGAGGCCCGCACTTGGGTCGTCGGATCTTGCACCTGGCTGGCGCTGGTCTGCGTGGGCTTGACCGACGCCGAACCGAGACCCGCGACGGAAGCTCCGCCCACGGTCGTCGTGGCCGAGACCGGTCGATGAAAAGGTAGCCGTGGGAGTCGCAGGAAGGGCTCCGAGTCGGGGCGGTTCCCGGCGCGAAGTCGGTCCGGCCCCCATGTTGCCCGGCACGGGCGTCCTGAGCACGATGTCGGTGCGCTATTTTGCGACATCCCTTGCCTCGGCGTGACCCCCTGTTAGCGTGAACCCGGTTTTGGAAGAGCGGAGGATCGCTCGTGGCGCAAGCCGCGGGAGGAAAGTCCGAACTCCATAGGGCGCAGGCCCACGTAACTCCGGTCAGGCCGGAGATACACGCGGGCAGCCGTGGCGAAAGCCGCGGTTGACAGATAGTGCCACAGAAAACGTAGACCGCCGCCGGCCGCAAGGTCGGCGGTAAGGGTGAAACGGCGGGGTAAGAGCCCACCGCCCATAGCGCAAGCGACGGGGCAAGGAAAACCTGCCTGGGAGCAAGACCAAATAGGGGACCTCGGTGCTGCCCGCACCAGTGGCCGCGCAAGCGGTCCGGGTCCCGGGTATCGGTTGCTCAGATAAATGATCCTCTCCGTCCGCAAGGGCGAAGACAGAACTCGGCTTACAGCTCTTCCAAGACCACTTCACCGGAGCCGAGGCCCGGTCCGCGGTCCGTCGCTGAGAGGTTCAACGGTGTCCGTGGAAGCCGCCGCCGTGGAAGCCGCCCCGATAGCCGCCCCGATAGCCGCCCCGGTATCCTCCGCCGAACCCGAACGAGAGCGACACCGCGGGATAGCGATAACCATAGTACGGATAGTATCCGTGGTCGTAGACCACCGGCGGGGCGATCACGATCTGAGGCGGAGCTTGGATGTAGGTGGTGACCGCGGGCTGCACGACGACCTGGGCCGGTTGGACGACGGTCTGCGTCGGCTGGGGATTGGCGCCGACGTAGGACGCAGGAGCTGCCGACGGCGTGATCGCCGCGGCAGGAGCGACCGGGGCCGAGGCAATCGCTTCGGCTCCCTTGGAACGGGTCAGCATCGCGCTGAGGACCTTGTCGGAAACGCCTTCGGAACGGAGATAGATCAGATCCGAAGCGCTCAGGGCGTATGCAGCGGCCGCATGGTCGATGTAGGCGACGACCGTATCGTCGCCGACCTTGGCGCGGACGAGTTTGAGCACTTCGTTCGATCCGTAGGAGAGCGTGGGCGCCGACGCCGGTTTGGCCGCGGCCTCTTGGGCTGCGGCCCGGGACACCGCACAGTCCGCCAGGACGAGCACCACGGCCGCGACCAACGAACTGCTGACGACGAAGCTTTTCATAAGAACGATTCTCCAGACCGACCACCGACCACTTTGCCCGGATCCGGGCCCTAAGTGAGGGGATGGACGAGCCGCAGCGCCACGAATTCATCGTGCACGCCGGGGTGCCTTTTCGGTTGCTCTCGCATCACTCCTTAACAGGACACGCCGCTGCCTTCCTCGACAGATGGAACACGCTCACGGGTTCTTGTTGACAAGGTCCGGAACGACCTGTGCCTGGGTCGAGAGCTTGTAGGTGTCGCCTTGGGGAGTCGGCAACTCGACCTCGGCGAAGAAGGCGGTGAAGCCCGATGCCGGTTTGGCCACATCGGCATGGGCCGACTTGCGGTCGCCTTCGATGGTCAGTTCGCGGCTGGTCCAGGTGTCGTCGCGGAAATCGCGGTCCTTCGACTGGGCGGTCCACAAGCGGATCTTCTTTGCCGGACGGTCCACCGCCACGTCGATCCCCGCCGCGCCGTTGGCGCCGTCGCGCAGCTTCCACGTCACTTCGGGCAACGCCTCGTCGGCGGCGACCTGGGCGAACCAGTTCGCGAGCGTGAGGGTGGCATCCTTGCCGCCCCCGAGGTCGTGGCCGGCGTTCGGCGTCTGGAACACCACCTTCTTGGCCGGGAGATCGTCCCAGTAGTTGCGGAGGGAATCGACGACCCAGTAGGGATCGTTGCTTCCGAGCAGGAGCAGCTTGGGCATCGTGTAGCGCGCGCGATAGGCGTACGGATCGACCCAAGAACGCAGCTGGCGCATCGGTTCGTCGTCCCGCGTGTCGAGGTGCAGCTCGGTGTAGTCGTTGATCTCCTCGCTCTGGCGGCCGTACATCTTGCCGGTCCATTCGAGCTGCTTCTTCATGTTCAACATGTCGATGACCATCGGAGCGATGGCCTTCACGCGCGGATCCGCGGCGGCGGTGAGCCAGGTCGTCCAGCCGCGCTTGCTCGCACCGGAGATGACGAACTGTTTCACATCTTGGCCCCATTCCTTCTTGGCGAACTGCTGGACGGTGTCCATGCCGCGGACGGCGCTCTTCACCATCGGGAAGAGCAGCGGCCAGGTCTTGTCACCGGTCTTGAGGAACTGGTCGAAGGTGTACGCGATGAGCGCGTCCTCGGTGCGGCCGTCGTAGAGCGGTTGGTTGGGGATCTTGGTGATGATGGCGGTGACGGCGCCGGCGCGCTGGGCGATGAGGTTGAAGCGCTCCGCTTCCTTGTCGTCGGGCGCGCCGTAGCCGCCGCCGGTGACGAAGAGCAGCGCGATGTCGGGATGCGTCAGCTTGTCCGGTCGGACGACCAGGATGTGGTGGCTCCAGAACTGTCCCTGCCACGTCTGCGAGACGAGTTCGAGATGGCTGAGCGTGGCGCCGGGCAGCGGCTTCTGCTCGTTGCGCTTCCAGTTGAAGGAGGCGTCCGGTGCTCCCACGTAGTCCTCGAGCGGGCCGGCGACGAGACGCAGGGCCAGGACGCTCAAAGCCGCGGCAGCGGACGGCAATAGTCTCGGGATATGCACCTGCGGAGGACACGCGTTGCCGTCCGGGGCGTCAAGGGCGGGCGCGTCGCGTGCCCGCGCGGAACTTGGAGCATCCGGCACCTCGCGGCTTGATGCCGCCTTGGTCGGCGGGCTATCAACCGTGGAAACGTCCACGACGCAGCCTCCACCCGAAGCCCCATGCCTGCCTCACGCCACTCCTCCTACAGCCACAACACGCTCGCGGTCATCATGGGCGGCGGCCAGGGCACGCGGCTCTTCCCGCTCACGCGCGACCGTGCCAAGCCGGCGGTCCCGTTGGCCGGCAAGTACCGGCTGGTGGACATCCCCATCTCGAACTGCCTGAACTCCGGCCTCAACCGGATCTACCTGCTGACGCAGTTCAATTCCGCCTCGCTGCACCGCCACGTCTCGCAGAGCTTCAAGTTCGACCACTTCGGCGCCGGGTTCGTCGAGATCCTCGCGGCCGAGCAGACCTTCTCCAGCACGTCGTGGTACCAGGGCACCGCGGACGCGGTGCGTAAGAACCTCCAGCACTTCCAGAACACCGATTTCAACTACGCGCTCATCCTGTCGGGCGACCAGCTGTACCGGATGGATTTCCGCCGGATCATCGAGGCTCACGAGGAGAGCTCGGCCGACCTCACCATCGCCACGATGCCGGTGCCGGCGAGCGAGGCCGGGGCTCTCGGGATCATGCACATCAACGGCGAGCGGCGCGTCACGACCTTCATCGAGAAACCGAAGGACCCGGCGTTGCTCGATTCGCTCCGGTTGGACAAGGAGAGCTACGCCGGCCTCGGCGTGAAGGGCGACGAGCAGTTCTACCTCGCCTCGATGGGTATCTACGTCTTCAACCGCGAGGTTCTCTTCGAGCTGCTCGACAACAACCTCGCCGATTTCGGCAAGCACATCATCCCGGGCGCGATCAAGACCCACCGTGTCTACAGCCACGTCTTCCAGGGCTATTGGGAGGACATCGGGACGATCCGAAGCTTCTTCGACGCGAGCCTCGACCAGGCGAACGACCTGCCGAAGTTCAATTTCTTCGACCCGCCCGTCTTCACCCGCCCCCGCTTCCTTCCGGCCTCGAAGATCAACGGCGCGGCCATCGACCACGCCGTCATCGCCGACGGGTGCATCCTCAACAAGGCGCGGATCCAGCGTAGCGTGATCGGCATCCGCGGCATCATCGAAGAGGGCGCGTCCCTCAACCGTGTGGTGATGATGGGCGCAGATTTCTACGATTCGGCGTCCCGCCAGTCGCGTGCCGAGAACCAGGGCATCCCGATCGGCATCGGCAAAGGGACGCGCATCGAGAACGCGATCGTCGACAAGAACGCGCGCATCGGCGACGGCTGCGTCCTCTCGCCCGCGGGCAAGCCTGCGGAGGTGGACCATCCGCTCTACTACATCCGCGACGGCGTGCTCATCATCCCGAAGAACGGCGTCATCCCGCACGGCACGATGGTGTGATCCGGCAGTGTCCGGTCCGACGGTCACAGGCGTGGATCGTCGCTGGCGCGGGTGGGCAGGTCGGCCCGAGATGCGGTTCCCTGCCGGCAGTCGCAGGCGGGAAGCGCGACCATTCCCCAGCCCATGCAACGGGTTGATCTCCTGGCCCGGACCGGCGCTCCGGTCATCACGACCCCGCCGGCTGACACGATCGTCGCGCTCGGTGGCTCGTTCCTGTTGTTCGTCCCATGGAGCGGAAGCGGACCGGCCGGCCAACTCTGGACCCAGGCCGGCGTCCGCCTGACCCACGAGAACAACCACGCGCTCATCCGGTCCGTGTCGAAGGCGAGCGATGCGGGCGTCGATGCCGTGGACATCACCAACGCGTCGGGAAGCGCCATGTCGTCCCCGGCGATGGTCACGTTGACCACGCCTCCGACGATCACCGTCCAGCCCAGGTCCCGGACGGTCGCCGTCGGCACGGACACGGTCTTCAGCGTCGGCGTCACCGGGACCTCCCCGCCCACCTGCCTGTGGTCCTAGGACGGCTCAGCGCTCGCCGACGCGACGAACGCGACGCCCACGTTGACGAACGTATCGGTGGACGATCGAGGGGGCTACACGGTGCGGATCGAGAACGGCGTGGGGACCGCGACCTCCAGCCCGGCCGGGCTCGGGGTCGGGGTCGCGTCCCTGCCGGTCTTCACCGGTTTGCCGGCGGACCCCTCGGTCTCTCTCGGGCAGACCGCGACGTTGAGCGGGCGAACCCGGGCCCCGACCTCTTTGGTGATGTTTTCCTGGTGGTCGGGCTGCTCAGCACCGATTCGCGCACCAAGGCCATCCGCCACCAGAACGCGCACGGCGACGGCGAGAAGACAGGGCCTCATGGGCGACAGAACGCCGCGGGGATCATCTCGCCGGTGCCCCGGTCACATCGAGGTCGGGCTTGGTGCTCCATCGTCGGGTCCAGCCGGGCCGATCGATCCGGGCGCGGAAGATGACGGTGTTGTCGAGGTCGAGGTCGGCGGTCCAGATGAACTTCGCGCCCTTGAAGTCGGCTTCAAAATAGGGGGCCTTCGGGTTCACCCGTTCCTCGGTGTATTTGGTCGCCCGCGCCCATTGGCTGTCGTCGAAATCCACCGCCCACCAACGGTCGGGCAACGGAAGGTGTTCAACCTTCGGGTCGCGGATGTCCCGGGCGAGGGGCCCCTTGAAGAAGCACTTCGCTTTCCAGGTGGCGTCGGTGACCGTCCCGTCGGCAAACTTGAGTATGAAACCGCCGTCGCCGATGTGGTCGCCGTATTCGAGGCCGGTCTTGGGATCCGCGTTGTCCTTGGCCAGGACGGCGATGGTCAGCGGATACTCGGGCAGCACGTCCACCGAGACGACGTTGTGGGGCAGGAAGTCGATGCTGTCGACGGTCGTCAGTTTGCCGTTGAGGTAGAGGACGAACCAGTTGTCTGCGTAGATGTTCGCCTTGGTGGTGTCCGCCATGGTGGGTTTCACGAGCCCCTTGGGGTCGGCGCCGCCCTCCCGGTCCGGTCTCCTGGGCGCTCTTCCCTGGTTTGCTTGGCCGTTCCGGCGCGGCTCGCGTGCTGGCTCGTCGACCGCGCCCCGGGTGTGGACCACGTCGAGCGAGGCGCTGGCGAGGACCTTGTCCTTCATCGCGCTGAGCAGCGTATCCCGGTCCACTTCGCCCGCGGTCCGGAGCGGTCCGGAGAGCGCGTAGACGGTGAGCACGTAGGTCTTGGCGCCGGGGCCCTGCGAGCGCGGAGGTTCGTAGCCCGACTTCCCCTTGAAGCTGGTGCCGGTCCGCCCGATGCCGGTGGAGTTCTTCGGGAGCGCGGTCACGTCCGCGGGGATATCCCAGAGGGTCCAGGAGCACTTCACCTCATCGCCCGGGGCGAGGTGGTCCATGATGAGGACATAGCCTTGGGTGCCCGGAGGGGCACCGTGCCAGGCGAGCGGCGGGGTGATGCCAGCTCCGTCCCCCGTATATTCGGTCGGCAGAGCCCCGCCATCGACGACGTCCGGACTGGTGAGGACGAAGGAGGGGTCCGGCCGCTTGAGAGCGTTCCACGATCGCGGCGCTGACGAGCCTTCGGTGCCTTCGGCCCGCGGCTTTCCCCGTTGGGCGGGCGACTGCTCGTCCCGTTGTCGCGGCCGAGCGCGTTCACCGTCGGGTCGCGGCCCGCCGTTGTCCCGGCGGCCCCCGCCTTCCCGGGCTGTGTAGACCTGTTTCACCGTCCCGCCCCGGCCGTCCTGGAACTCGAACGAGAACGTGCCGTCGGGTCCGACAGCGAACTGGACCGACCGGGTCTCTCCCTCCACCGTGTAGATCAACCGATGGGCATCGGTTCCGACCGCTTCGAATCCGGTGATCTTGGCTCCTCGCAGGGCGGTCAGCGATGGGCGCACCGGACGGGCCCGGGGCTGCGGATCCACCTGCCCGTCGGCTTCGGTGACCTCGCCGTGGAATCCTCCGTTCACGAACGGATATCGCGTGGATGCGTGGTAGTGATAGCCCAGCGCCGGGGTGGAATGGCCGTTGAACGCGTCGAGCCCGGTCGGCGACGTGCCGTCCGGCTCCGTGAGGCCGAAGAGGGCGTAGCCGTCGAGGGCGTAGCCGATCGGCAGGGCAGTCCCTAGGACGTTCTGCAGGTGCAGCGGTGCGGCGTGGTAGTGGTAGTCGTCGGCCCGACCGCAATGGCCGCCCCACTGGTCCAGTTCGCCGATGACCGCGGAGATCTCTCCTCGGTTGTTCTGCGGGTTGAAGATCGGGATGCCGTTGGCGGCGATGGCGATGGCTCCGCGCAGGAACCGGTCCTTGATCGACGCGGGCACCTTCGCTGGCGTCGGGAAAAGCGGGATGCGCCATGCGTTGGCGCCGGTGTAGCTCTGGGGCAACGGCACCTGTTGTTGCCACGCGGTGATGCCGACCATCATCGGGTGGGTCGGTAGGCCGTCGGATTCGACGTAGAGGAAGCGGACGTCCGACCGGACCGCGACCTTCGGTCCGAATGCCGCGAACGGGGCCGCTTGTGTCGGGCCGGCCTCGCGGGCGGTCACCGGTCGGGTGGCGGCACGTGATGTCGGTCTGGGAGCCTGGGCGAGGAACCACTTCGGCACGAGCGCCTCCGGGGAGCGGACCCCCACGTCGGGGTGGGCGTGGGTCGGGTCGCCGGAAAGGTCATGCGCGGAAGCGGCCCCGCCTGCGCACAGGATCGCCAGAGCCACCAAGAACCGGCGTCCAAGGCATTGCGAGCGTTTCAATCTCATGTCCGAACCCTGCTCGATGGCAGATCAACGCCCGATGAACGGGACGATCTTCCGACTTTTCCTTGAGGTCGGCGCGAGCTGCCGTTCATCTGCGGTCTGACAAGGTAGCGGTCGACACCGTGTTCCGGCAAGCCCTCGTCGCCGAGGGGTTCACCGAGTTGCTGCCCGCCCTCGATGCGGCGGTGAACTGTCCTTTCCGCGCGTGGCTCGAGGATGATTTCTCGGGATACCTTTCGGGCCTCCAGCTACCCGGCTTCGCCGAGGCCGTGGATTGCGATGACTGGTCCATGTTCGCCAGGGCGATGGCCGGCTACGCCAACGGTCTTTCGGGCTCCTCGGCCGGGGTCGCCTTCGCCGTGGCGAAGATCACCATCTATCCGTCCAGCACCTTCAACGGCCTGCCTGGGCCGGGAACCCATCTGACCAACGCCGTCCTCTTGGACACCGGTGAAATCGTCGCTTATGAACCGCAAACGCAAACTATGGCCTCTTTCAAGCAGGCTGTCGCTGATGGCGCTATTGGTCTGGACTGGGTGCTTTACTGAGGGGTGCCAGATGGGCGGCACCATCCCGGCGCCACCGGTCATGCGGTGAAGGCTAGAAAGCCAGTGAGCCTGTGAACTGGCTTACTTGCCCACTCGCCACTGACCCACTGGCCTGTGTCTTGCCAGCGAGTTAAAAACTCAGACGCATTGTGAAGGGCGGTGCTAAGCCAGCCAGTGAGCCAATGAGCCAGTGGGCAAGTGAGCCAGAAAGCCAGTAGGTGAGAACAGCGAAGGCGCGAAGGCGCGAAGGTGCGAAGAAGCGAAGATGTGGCGGCCTGTGGAAGCGCGGCCCGAAAGCGGCAGAGGACTGCCGCACTCCAAAACCTTGCGGCGGGCGGCCAGAGTCGCGCCAGCGTCTTGGAGCCAGCCA
>Ga0209443_1000590_pt1 | contig 24446 bp, 27 predicted proteins | sample LauGreBMM110DCMD_2_FD_187571 | JGI IMG/M metagenome (GOLD analysis project Ga0209443, IMG submission 187571) | Freshwater lake microbial communities from Lake Michigan, USA - Su13.BD.MM110.DCMD (SPAdes) (version 2) | ecosystem: Environmental > Aquatic > Freshwater > Lake | place: Lake Michigan... | reverse complement strand
TTTTTCGGTTTACTATCATTATTTGCATCTTATAAAAAACACAGGTTTTCCAACATTTTTTCATACATAACATTGGCGTTAGCTTTAGTGGCTGGTGTATTAACTAAAAGTGTGGGAACTACAGGTGGCGAAATTCGTCATACTGAAATCAGAGCTAATTTTGTTCCAACAACTGGTGCAGAACAAAATGCTGCTGGTGAAGAAGGCAAAAATGACGAAGATTAAATAATCATTAATTTATTCACAATTTTGAGAAAGCAATTCTTTTTTATATTACATTTGCACTATAAATAAAAAAAAAATGTTTCAAAATAATTTACATCAACATCATTTCCATATTTGCTCTCAAGCGATGTGTTAATGTTATATGTGTAATTCACAAATTTCTAAAACCCGTTTGAGTACATCAAACGGGTTTTTTGTTTTATCCAAGTTGTACTCATTCAAATTTAATTTAAAAAAATGAGTACTTTAAAAATTGCAATTCAAAAATCAGGTCGATTAAATGAAGAAAGCATCCAAATTCTTAAGGATTGTGGTATCGCTATTGATAATGGAAACGACCAACTTAAAGCCGAGGCTTCCAATTTTTCACTTGAAGTTTTGTATTTACGAAATTCAGATATTCCTCAATATCTCATCGATGGCGTTGTAGATGCCGCCATTGTAGGTGATAATTTATTGATTGAAAAAGGTAAAAACATTCAAGTAATTGAAAAATTAGGATTTTCTAAATGTAAGGTTTCAATCGCAGTTCCAAAATCATTTGAATACAATACCATTCAGGATTTAGAAGGTTTACGAATCGCAACTTCCTATCCCATTACAGTTAAGGATTATTTTTCCTCAAAAAAAGTTCAAGTTGAGTTACACCAAATATCAGGTTCTGTGGAAATTGCACCAAATATAGGTCTTTCAGATGCTATTGTTGACATTGTTTCAAGTGGTAGCACATTGTTCAAAAACAATCTAAAAGAAGTAGAAGTAATTTTCAAAAGTGAAGCTGTTTTAGCTGTTTCTCCCAAAATTTCTGATACTTCAAAAGTAATTCTAGACAAGTTACAATTCCGAATTCAATCAGTTCTTAAAGCGAGAAATTCAAAATATATTTTGATGAATGTGCCCAATGATAAAATTGAATTAATCAGTAAAATTTTACCCGTTTTGAAAAGTCCGACAGTAATGCCTTTGGCAGAAAAAGGTTGGAGTAGTGTTCATTCTGTAATAAATGAAGATTTGTTTTGGGATGTTATTGATCAATTAAAAGCAGCTGGAGCAGAAGGTATTTTAGTATGTCCAATTGAAAAAATGGTGCTTTAAATACTATTTAATTAACATTTAAATAAAAAAAAATGAACATAATACTAAATCCAATTCAATCTACTTGGGAATCTATTTTGCAAAGACCAACTTCAAATTTTGCCGAATTAGATGCAATAGTTACCGAAATATTTAAAGAAGTACAAACTAAAGGAGACATTGCTTTATCAAAATATACGCAATTATTTGATGGTATTATTTTAGAAAATATATTGGTGTCAGAAGAAGAAATTGAATTTGCATCAAATGAAGTTTCAGATGAATTAAAATTGGCTATTAATTTGGCTAAAACGAACATTGAAAAATTTCACTTTGCACAGAAATCTGAAAAAATTGAAGTTGAAACCCTTGAAGGTGTTTTATGTTGGCAAGAAAAAAGACCAATTCAGAAAATTGGATTGTATATTCCTGGAGGAACTGCTCCTTTATTTTCAACGGTATTAATGTTAGCGATTCCTGCTAAAATTGCGAATTGTAGAGAAATAATTATTTGTTCGCCACCAAATAAAAAGGGGAAAATTCATCCTGCGATTTTATATACCGCTCAATTATGTGGCATTACTAAAATTTATAAAGTGGGAGGAATTCAAGCCATTGCAGCAATGACTTTTGGTACTGCAACTATTCCCAAGATGTATAAAATTTTTGGACCTGGTAACCAATTTGTAACGGTTGCAAAACAAAAAGCTACTCAATTTGGAATTGCAATTGATATGCCAGCAGGACCTTCTGAATTGTTAATTGTAGCAGATGAAAGCTCCAATATTTCCTTTATATCCTCGGATTTATTGAGTCAAGCAGAACACGGAACTGACAGTCAAGTGATTTTGGTTACAACTTCAAAAACGATATTATATGAAGTAGAAGCAGAACTTCAAAAACAAATTGAAAATCTCCCACGAAAAAAAATTGCCGAACAAGCAATAGCAAATTCAAAATTGATTTATGTCGAAAATGATATTTTAGCCGTAGCTTTAATAAATGAATATGGCCCAGAACATTTAATTATTTGTTGTAAAAATGAAAGTTTTTTTGTGGATTCAATTGAAAATGCAGGCTCTGTTTTTGTTGGAAATTTCACACCTGAAAGTGCGGGTGATTATGCCTCTGGAACCAATCATACACTGCCAACAAACGGATTTGCTAAAAATTATTCAGGGGTGAATTTAGATAGTTTTCAAAAAGCAATGACATTTCAAAAAATATCTGAAAAAGGGATTCAGAATATAGGAAATGCAATTGAAATTATGGCAGAAGCCGAGGGTTTACAAGCGCATAAAATGGCAGTTTCGCTTAGATTAGAATTCTTAAAAAACAATTTAAACAGTTAAATAATGGGAACGTTTGATGTAAATAATTTGGTTAGAAAAAACATTCAAAATATGAAATCGTATTCTTCAGCACGTGACGAATTTAAGGATTTTAATACGGAAATGATTTTTCTTGATGCCAATGAAAATCCATTTGAAAATGGTGTAAATAGGTATCCTGATCCGCAACAAAACAGCGTTAAATTGGCTTTAGCCGAATTAAAAAAAGTCAATGCAAATCAAATTTTATTGGGAAATGGAAGCGACGAAGTTTTAGATTTATTATTTAGAGCTTTTTGCGAACCGAACAAAGACAATGTAATAACACTGCCACCAACGTACGGAATGTATGGCGTTTTAGCTGATTTGAACGCGATTGAAAACAGAGAAATTGTATTAAATTCGGAATTTCAACCTAATGTAAAATCTATTTTAAAATGTGTTGATGCAAATACAAAAATAATTTTTTTATGTTCCCCAAATAATCCAACGGGAAACTCTTTTTCTGATACAGCAATTTCAGAATTAATCGATAATTTCAACGGATTAATTGTTTTGGACGAAGCCTATATTGACTTTTCAAAAAGTGAAAGTTGGCTTGCAAAAATTGAAAAATATCCAAATTTAGTAGTTACCCAAACCTTGTCAAAAGCTTATGGAATGGCAGGAATTCGAGTAGGTATTTTATATGCTTCGGTTACCATTATTGCAATTCTAAACAAGATAAAACCACCTTATAATATCAATGTATTGTCTCAGGAAAAAGCATTGGAAAGGATTATAAATATTGATAAATACAAGACTGAAATTCAAACTATTTTAGATAATAAAAGGGATTTGATTGAGCAGTTATCTGAAATTAAATATATAGAAATAATATTTCCATCGGATGCTAATTTCGTATTAATCAAAGTGGATGATGCATCAAAAAGATACAATCAACTTATCGATTTCGGAATTGTTATTCGGAATCGAACAACACAATTATTATGTGAAAATTGTTTAAGAATTACAATTGGAACAAAATCAGAAAATGAAAAATTAATTAATGTATTACGAACTTTATAATGGCAAAAAAAATATTATTTATCGACAGAGACGGCACAATTGTTCTTGAACCAAATGATTATCAATTGGATAGTTTAGAAAAATTGGAATTTTATCCGAATGTATTTCAATTTTTAGGTAAAATCGCCAAAGAAATGAATTTTGAATTGGTTTTAGTCACCAATCAAGATGGATTAGGAACGAATAGTTTCCCTGAAAATGACTTTTGGCCAACCCAAAATTTCATATTAAAAGCATTCGAAAATGAAGGCGTGGTATTCAATGAAATTTTCATAGACAGAAGTTTGCCCGAAGAAAATTCGCCAAATAGAAAACCCCGAACAGGAATGTTAACAAAATATATAGGTAATTCAGAATATGATTTAGAGAATTCTATTGTAATTGGCGATAGGATTACAGATATTGAATTGGCTAAAAATTTAGGTTGTAAAGCTATTTTTATCAATAAAAACGAAGATTTAGGCAGTCAAGAATCTAAATTGAGTCTTGAAGAAATGAAAAGAACTATTTCATTAGAAACGATTTCTTGGAAAGCAATTTATGAGTATTTAAAGTTAGAAAACAGAACTTCTGAAATTTACAGAAAAACAAATGAAACCGATATTTTCATTAAAATTGATTTAGATGGAACAGGAAAAAGTGCAATTGAAACAGGGATTGCTTTTTTTGATCACATGTTAGATCAAATTGCACGACACGGACAAATAGATTTAGAAATAAAAGTAAAAGGTGATTTGCAAGTGGACGAACATCACACAATTGAAGATACGGCAATCGCTTTAGGCGAAGTTTTTTCAAAGGCATTAGGTTCTAAATTGGGAATTGAACGTTACGGTTTTTGTTTACCAATGGACGATTGTTTGGCACAAGTAGCCTTGGATTTTGGAGGGAGAAATTGGTTGGTTTGGGATGCCGATTTCAAAAGGGAAAAAATTGGCGAAATGCCAACAGAAATGTTTTTGCATTTTTTCAAGTCATTTTCTGATGGCGCAAAGGCAAACATTAATATTAAAGCCGAAGGAATTAACGAGCATCATAAAATTGAAGCCATCTTTAAAGCATTTGCAAAAGCAATAAAAGCTGCTGTAAAAAGGGATACCGAAAAAATGATTTTGCCATCTACAAAAGGAATGCTTTAAAGTTTATGGTTGTTGGTTCATAGTTTTTGGCTATCAACCAACAACCGACAACTAACAACTAATAAAAAAATGAAAATTGTTATTATAAATTACGGGGCTGGAAATATTCAAAGCATTATGTTTGCCATAGAAAGGTTGGGATTCAAAGCGGTTTTAAGCAATAATCCAGAAGAAATAAAAGCGGCTGATAAAGTTATTTTTCCGGGAGTTGGAGAAGCAAGTTCGGCAATGAAAAAACTAAAAGAAAGCGGTTTAGACAAATTAATTCCTGAGTTAAAACAACCTGTTTTGGGGATTTGTCTCGGAATGCAACTGATGTGTAACTTTTCTGAAGAAGGAAATACGGAAGGTTTAGGGATTTTTGATGTCAATGTTATAAAATTCACTACCAAAGTTAAAGTGCCTCAGATGGGTTGGAACACCATATATAATTTAAAATCGGAGTTGTTTAATGGTATTTCAGAAAATGAATTTATGTATTTGGTTCATAGTTATTATGTTCCAAAATCTGAAAATTCAATTGCAACTACAAATTACGAAGTTGATTTTTCATCTGCTTTACAAAAAAATAATTTTTATGGGGTTCAATTTCATCCAGAGAAAAGCGGAAAATTCGGTGAGCAGATTTTTAATAATTTTTTAAAAATACAGATAAAATGAGAATTATTCCTGCAATAGATATAATTGATGGCAAGTGTGTTCGACTTTCAAAAGGGGACTATTCAACAAAAATTATTTATAATGAAAATCCTTTAGAAGTCGCTAAATCATTTGAAAATCACGGAATTAAATATTTGCATTTGGTTGATTTAGACGGTGCAAAATCAAGTGAAATTGTAAATTATAAGATTATAGAACAAATAGCTTCTAAAACTAAGTTAAAGATTGATTTTGGTGGAGGTTTAAAATCGGATAAAGATGTTAAAATTGCTTTTGAATCGGGTGCAAGCCAAATTACGGGTGGAAGTATTGCAATTAAAAACAGTGAATTATTTGAAAAATGGATTTCTTTTTATGGTTCAGAAAAAGTGATACTTGGCGCAGATGCTTTAAATGAAAAAGTTGCAGTTTCAGGTTGGTTAGAAAATTCAAATGTGGATTTAATTCCATTCATAAAAGGTTACAAAAACAAAGGTATTCAATATGTTATTTGTACTGATATTTCTAAAGATGGAATGCTTGAAGGACCAAGTTTTGAACTTTATAGTAGGATTTTAGCTGAAATTCCCAATATTAAATTAATTGCTTCTGGAGGAATTTCAACATTTGAAGAACTTCCAAAACTTGAGAAAATGGGCTGTGAGGGTACTATCATAGGAAAGGCAATTTATGAAGGTCGAATAAAATTGAAACAAATTGAGAATTATATTTTAAATACTAAATAGAAAATAAATGCTTACAAAAAGAATAATTCCTTGTTTAGATATAAAGAACGGTAGAACGGTAAAAGGCATCAATTTTTTGGATTTAAAAGATGCTGGAGATCCGATTGAATTAGCTCAAAAATACTCAAACGAAGGTGCTGATGAATTGGTTTTTTTAGATATTTCTGCTACGGAGGAACGAAGAAAAACATTGGTAGATTTAGTTAGAAAAGTTGCCGCAACAATCAATATTCCATTTACAGTTGGCGGTGGAATATCATCCATTAAAGATGTGGAACTACTATTAAATAATGGCGCTGACAAAATAGCAATTAATTCTTCGGCGGTCAAAAATCCAAATTTAATTAATGAATTAGCATTGAATTTTGGAAGCCAATGCGTTGTTGTTGCTATTGATGCAAAACAAATTGAAGGCGTATGGAAAGTTCATCTTGTTGGTGGGAAAGTCCCGACTGAGTTGGATTTATTTGAATGGGCAAAAGAAGTAGAATTACGTGGTGCGGGAGAAATACTATTCACTTCTATGAACAATGATGGTACTAAAAATGGTTTTGCTAATGATGCTTTGGAACTATTATCAAAAGCAGTAAATATTCCAATCATAGCTTCTGGAGGAGCAGGTTCTATTCAACATTTTATTGATGTTTTCAAAATTGGAAAAGCTGATGCAGCGCTTGCAGCAAGTGTTTTTCATTATCAAGAAATAGAAATTAGAGATTTAAAAACAGTTTTAAAAAACAATTCAATACCAATACGATTATGATTACAGATTTTACAAAAAGCAATGACGGATTGCTTCCCGCGATTATTCAAGATAGTGAAACGAAAACTGTTTTAATGCTTGGTTTTATGAATTTGGAAGCTTACGAAAAAACTTTATTAACAAATAAAGTCACGTTTTTCAGTCGTTCCAAGAATAGATTATGGACAAAAGGTGAGGAAAGTGGTAATTTTTTGAATTTAATAGAAATGAAAATGGATTGCGATAATGACACCTTTTTAATTCAAGTTCAACCCGAAGGACCAACATGTCACACGGGTTCAGATACTTGTTGGCAAGAATCAAATACTGAAAATTATGGTTTTTTATCCAAATTAGAAAAAACAATTAAAAGCCGAAGAGAGAATAGTTCTTCAGATAAAAGTTATGTTGCATCACTGTTTGAGTTAGGAATCAATAAAATTGCTCAAAAAGTAGGGGAGGAAGCGGTGGAAGTTATTATTGAAGCAAAAGATAACAATGACAAGCTTTTCTTAGACGAAAGTGCAGATTTACTTTTTCACTATTTGGTTTTATTGCAAGCAAAGGGATTTCAATTAAAAGATGTAATTTCTGTTTTGAAATTGAGAGAAAAATAAATAATTATAATAATTGTAATTGATTTTTAAAACGTTCTATAAGCATAGCAATAATTCGCTTGTTTAAGCTAGATGTATTTTTTACATACAGTAAATACTCATCAATTGAGAATAATCCAATTACAATTCCAATTAAAAGATTTCTAAATTTAGTATCTTTTTGAATACTAATCTCTATGAACTGGCATTTTTTATCAATCGTGAAAGTTTCAAAATTAGCTTTGCTTTTTAGAATGTAGTTTTTAAATAACTCAATATATAAATCATTCTGTAACTTTAAGATCGGGCGAAGTATTTGATTTTGAAAGTATTCATCAGATGATGTTTCAAAATTAATAATTCCCAAAGCGTCACCTCGAAATTCTTTTAAAAATTGGCTTCTGGTACTCATTTTTTTTATAAAGGTAAAAAGGATTTTTTGAATATAAAAAATTTGAATAGTAATTTTTTATATTTTTTAAATGATTACAAATTATAAGTAATAATCTGTAAATTTGAAAAAAAACTGTTTATGAGATTTCACACACGAAAATGGGTAAAACCTGAAGATTTAAATCCTAACGGAACATTATTTGGAGGAAAATTATTAGCTTGGATTGATGAAGAATTAGCACTTTATTCCATAATACAATTAGAAAATTCAAGGATTGTTACCAAACACATGTCGGAAATTAATTTTAGAAGTTCTGCAAAACAAGGCGATATTATCGAAATTGGTATTGATGTTGTGAAATTTGGATTTTCCTCATTGACATTAAAATGCGAAGCTCGAAATATAATGACAAGAGAAACAATTATCACAATAGAATCGATTACAATGGTAAGTCTAGGTGCCGAAGGAAAGCCACAGCCTCACGGAAAAACTGAAATAGAATTCATTAGAGACCGATTAAAATAGACTATTCAGATTGATTTCCCTCATCTAAATTCGAAGATAATTCAAAAATTTTTAAATCAAAGTATTTTATAGAAGCAAAAATATGGTCGAAAATGTCTGCCATTATATATTCGTAATTTTCGAATTTCTTATCATTCGAAAACGCATAAATTTCTAATGGAATCCCGTTTTGTGTAGGTTGCAATTGTCTGCAAAGCAAAATCATATCTTTATTTAAACCAGGGTAATTGTGAAGATATTGGGTGATATATTTTCTAAACAATCCAAAATTAGTTAGATTTCTTCCATTAATAGCAATTGATTTATCTATGCTGTTTTTAGAATTAAACTTTTCAATCTCATCTTGACGATGAACAATATAGGAACTAATCAATTGAATTTTCTTCAAATTTTCAAGCTCACTTTCATTCAAAAAACGGATACTATTTGCTTTAATTAGAATGTGTCGTTTAATCCTTCTTCCGTCTGAATTCAACATGCCACGCCAGTTTCTGAAGGAATCAGAAATCATACTGTACGTTGGAATAGTAGTGGTGGTATTGTCGAAATTTCTAACTTTTACGGTAGCCAAATTAATTTCGATTACATCTCCATCGGCACCAAATTTGTCAAATGTAATCCAATCTCCAATGCGAACCATATCATTCAGCGAAACCTGAACGCTTGCCACAAAACCAAGAATTGTATCTCGAAAAATTAATATTATAATAGCGGAAGCAGCCCCAAGAATTGCTAAAAGTTTTTGTGTGTCAATATCAAAAATTTCGGAGACAATAATAATTACACCGAATATCCAAAATACAATCATGATAACCTGAATGTAACTATCAATTGGTTTGTCGCTGTATTTTGGAGTTTGTTTTAAATGATCTCTTAAGGCATTAAAAACGGTTCTAATAATCCAAAGCACTAATAAAACAATATAAACACCAACTAATTTTCCAAAAACAGTTTCCCAATATACAAAATCATTTAATATTATTGGAACTGACTTATAAATGAATAAAAGCGGTATTAAATGGGCAATATATTTGGCAGTTTTATTTGAAACCAATAAATCATCAAATTTGGTTTTGGTTTTTTTTGCAATGAAAATCATCACGGTTACCAAAACTATCCTAAAAATAACATAGATAAAATAAGCCAAGCCACACAGAATGATGCTATTTACAATTATGTTAATATAGGAAGCCATTGAAGAATCCATCCCCCAACTTTTAAGTAAAGGCTCACACCATCCAAATATATTTTCGATTAGTTTATGCATTTTTTAAATATTTTTTTTCAATGAAAAAGGTTGCAAAAGGTAGGAGCGAGGCTAATAATATGAATCCCAAACTGATAAAATTCCAATTTTGAGATTTCTTTAATAAAATTGCCAAAGCAACATATCCGATAAAAAGCAGTCCATGACTCATTCCAATTGGATATAATAATTTATGATATAAAACGAAATCATTTGGTTTTATAAAAAGCATGTTTGAAAATAATACCAAATAAGAGATTCCTTCAAGAATTGCAATGATTTTAAAAGTTTTAAGCATTTATTTAATAAATTTAGAATTACAAAATTAACTATTATCATTGATTAATTTCAAAAGAATCAAAAAGTAATTTACTTTTGTAATAATTACAACACATTATGAGTAAACGAGATTTAAAAAAATACCTAAACGAACTCGATAAACAGCAATTAGAAGAGCAAATCATAGCTTTATATGACAAATTTCTTCCTGTGAAAACCTATTATAATTTTGTTTTTAATCCCAATGAGAATAAATTAGTTCAAGATTGCAAGCTTAAAGTTTCCAATGAATATTTCCCTATTCGAGGTAAAAGACCCAAAGCAAGACGTTCCGTTGCTCAAAAATTCATTAAACACTTTATAACATTGGGCGTTGATCCATTTATTATTGCCGATGTAATGTTGTATTCCATTGAAATTGCTCAAACTTATTCATCTGAAAAAATCATCAAACAAGAATTATTTTATAAAAGTTTACTTATTTCATTTGAGCAAGCTATTAGTTTTATGATAGCAAATGGTGTTTTATATGAGTTCAAAAATAGGGTAGAAGCCATTAAAACCGAAGCAGAATCACAAGAATGGTTTAATGTTTTTGAGTTCAATGCCATAATTGAAAGATTTGAATATTAAAAATAGTTATGATTTATACTTTATTAATGCTTGAATAACCCTTTTTTAGGTGTATTTTTGCAAAAATCATAATTTAAAAAATGCCACATAGAGAGTTAGAAATTGAAATTGAAGATAAAAAAGAACTTTATGGGTATCAACAAGGCGACATTGACGCTATTTTTGAGCGCTTAGAAAACGCCCCTAAAAATCACCATTTATTATATCAATTACCTACAGGTGGTGGGAAAACAGTTATATTTTCTGAAATTGTTAGACAATACATTGCCAAGCACGATAAAAAAGTTGTCGTTTTGACACACCGAATTGAATTGTGTAAGCAAACTTCAAAAATGCTTAAAGGTTTTGATGTTAAAAATAAAATAATCAATAGCAAAATTAAAGAATTACCAGATCAAAATGAATATTCGTGTTTTGTTGCAATGGTTGAAACGCTCAAAAACCGAATCAATGACGAAAAATTACATTTAGACAATATCGGTTTGGTGATTATTGATGAAGCACATTATAATTCTTTCAGAAAATTATTGAGTTCTTTTACAAATGCATTTATTCTGGGTGTTACCGCAACGCCATTGAGTTCTAATGTAAAATTGCCAATGAACGAAAATTATGATGAGTTGATTGTTGGCGATACAATTGCTTCTTTAATTGACAAAGGGTTTCTTGCAAAAGCAATTACGTATAGTTATGATGTGGGATTAACGTCCTTAAAAGTTGGAATTAACGGTGATTATACCGTGAAATCATCTGATGATTTGTATTCAAATATGGTAATGCAGGAAAAATTACTTCATGCCTATACAGAAAAATCGTTGGGTAAAAAAACCTTGATTTTCAATAATGGAATTAATACTTCCTTGTTTGTTTATGAAACTTTTAAAGAAGCTGGATATATAATTCGTCATTTAGACAATACCAGTAGCCCTGAAGAACGAAAGAATATTTTGAGTTGGTTTAAGAAAACCCCAGATGCAATTTTGACTTCAGTGGGAATTTTGACAACAGGATTTGACGAACCTACTGTGGAAACGATAATTCTGAATAGAGCTACAAAATCGTTGACGTTATATTATCAAATGATAGGTCGTGGATCTCGAAAATTAGCTAATAAAAACACTTTTAATGTAATTGATTTGGGTAATAACGCAGCTCGCTTTGGGCTTTGGAGCGCCCCAATTGATTGGCAGCATATTTTTAAATCTCCAGAATTCTATCTTGAAAATCTTCGTGATGATGTAGAAATTGAACTGTTTTTCAAATATCAAATGCCCCCAGAATTAAGAGAAAAATTCAAAAACACAGACGTTGTGACATTTGATGTTAATGAGGAACACAAAAAGATAATAGCTCAGAATTTACGTTCAAAAATTGTTTTGGATAAATCGTTAGAACAACATGCTTCAATGTGTGTTGATAATTCGGAAGATTTAAAAGAAGCAAAAGTTTTAGCCCGTGAACTTCACGATGATATAGAATGCCGAATGAAACGTTATGCAACTTGCTTGAGTCATTGCTCAAAAAATTACCGTGAATGGCTGGTTGATGATTATAAAATTAAATTAAGCCTTTTGATAGGAAAAAAAATACGAGAAGCGTTATTCGATTAATTAATTAATAATAAGATGCTAAAGCAATTTTCCGATTTAGGAGTTTCAGAAGTTCTAGTCAAAGGTTTATCCGATTTGAAAATTTCAATTCCAACAGAAATTCAAGAGAAATCCATTCCGATTTTACTTACTAAAACAGATGATTTTGTAGGTCTTGCAAAAACAGGAACGGGTAAAACAGGCGCTTTTGGTTTGCCATTATTGCAATTAATTGATTTGAAAGCAACAAATATTCAAGCGGTACTATTGGTTCCAACCAGAGAACTAGGGCATCAAATTTTTACTAATTTAGAGTCGTATTCTAAATATTTACCCGAAATTTCCATAGCTACAATTTGTGGTGGAATTCCTATAAAACCACAAATTGAACGCTTAACACTTCCAACTCATATTGTAATAGCCACTCCCGGTCGTTTAATAGATTTAATCCAAAGAAAAGCCATAAACATTAAGGAAACTAAGTATTTAATTCTTGATGAGGCAGATGAAATGGTTTCTATTTTAAAAGATGGTTTGGATGAAATTGTAGCTGAATTACCAAAAAACAGAAGAACATTTTTGTTTTCGGCAACAATGCCAGGAACCATAAAACAATTGGTTCAAAACTATATGTCAAAGCATGTTATTGAAGTAACTGCCAATATGGAAACGGTCGGAAATCAAGGAATTGACCATCAATTTGTGGTGGTAGAACCAATTGAAAAATTAGATATTTTGATGCATTTTCTTTCATCAAAAGAAGGAGAACGTGGTATAATTTTTTGCAAAACAAAAGCTGCTGTCAACAAATTAGCTAAGAATTTAGCCATAAATAGATTTTCTTCGGGTGCAATTCACGGAAGTTTGACACAACCGATTCGTGACAGAATTATGGGGCAATTTCGCGAAGGACACATCAATGTATTAGTTGCCACCGATTTAGCCGCTAGAGGGATTGACGTTCAAGCAATTTCGTATGTCGTAAATTATCATTTGCCAGATGTATATGAAACCTATGTGCATAGAAGCGGAAGAACGGCACGAGCGGGAGCCAAAGGACTTTCGTTGACGGTTTTGCAAAAGGAAGAAGTTATTGAAATTGCTGGTTTTGAAAAAGAATTGGGAATTAAATTTATTCCATTTAAAAAGCCAGATGCTATTAGCATTGATGAAAATAATGCTTTTTTATGGGCAAAACAAATCTTCAAAACCAAACCAAATAAAGAATTGGCAAATGAAATAAAAGACCGAATCAAAACGGTTTTTCATCATTTAACCAAAGAGGAATTAATTGAAAAAATGCTAGCGAATTACATGCTTCAAAATAAAGAAGTTGTTATAAATAAAGAAGTTAAGAATAATAAGAAGTGATTTTTCTATATTATACGAAACGTCACAATTTAACTTTTGAATTTATAGTATAAACGTTTGAAAAAAAAATTCTATTTTCTTTAGCTTTAACAATTAATTACCTCTAATTATTTTTTCTTAGCTATGTTAGGATAATTTTCATCTCTTTGTTTTTTACCTGAATAAAAAATATTCCAAATAGTAAAAAACATATAAAATGCAAAAATTACACCACCTACAATAAAAAATCCTATACTCATGTTGTTCTTCTTTGTCTGATTACTAATGCAAATAATAAAATTGTACCAGGCCAATGCGCGGAATAAAGGGCTTCATCATGTCTACCAAGAAGACCTAATGTTATTGAGTACAACATGCAAATAAATGCTAGAATAACTGGATACCACTTAAAAATAAATAATCTCATAATAGTTGTTTTAATTTGTGTTAATTAATTTTGTTTATTCAATTTAAAAAATAACAGACGATTTTTTTAAAAGCTAATATAATTAAAAATAAACTTAAATAAATAAAACAAATGTTATTTAATAATTAATTTCAGATATTGTATTATTAAATGCACTATAATTTATATTATGTAAAATAGAATATTTAAACACTTACTATTGTTGCGTCATATAATAATAAAGTTTAATTTTACAAACCTATCTAATTTCTTTTACATTTATGAACACTATTGCTAGTCGTATTGCTGACTTTTTGAAGCAATTCCCTCCGTTTAACAATCTTTCAGTTGAAGAATTGACAATTGTTGCTATGAATATCCATGTTATCAATTTGGAAAAAAATAAAAGTTTATTTCAAATCAACGATATTTTACACGATAGTTTTTATATGACCGCATCTGGTGTAATTAATTTATCTGTAATTTCTGATTCTGAAGAAACACTTTTAAATAAATGCGTAGCTGGTGATGTTTTTGGTTTACGTCCATTTTTCGCCAAGAATAATTATATGATGACAGCAAAAGCTCGAGAAGAATCTATCGTATATGCAATACCAATTGCTACATTTCGACCTTTTGTTGCTCAAAATTCAGAAGTTTTAAACTTCCTTTTAGAAAGTTTTGCTAACAATACTAGTAATCCCGCTGATAAAGAAAATAGAGGTAAATTGCTCTCCGACAATGTAGCTTACACATCTAAACCTACTGAAATTCAGTATTTTCAATCCTTATTATATAATAAAAGTCCTTTAAAAGTAGCATCAAGTTATATTGTTAAAGATGTTGCTAAATTAATGACAGACAATTTAATTGATAATGTTATTATTTCAGAACACAACTTCCCTATTGGAATTGTTACCGATACCGATATGCGAACTAAAATTGCAACCGGACGTTTTGAGATTACTGCTACAATTAATAAAATAATGACTTCTCCAGTAATTACGGTTGCTGAAAATGTTTCTTTAGCCGAAGCACAATTACTTTTATTGAAAAATAATGTTAGTCATTTGTGTGTTACAGTAGATGGTTCTGATAAATCTGAAATTAAAGGAGTTATTACAGAACATGATTTAATTGTATCACAAGCAAGTAATCCTGGGGTTTTTATTAAAGAGATAAAACGTTCTCAAAATGCAATTGATTTAAGTAGTGTTCGTTCCAAATTAGCTGATTTGATTCAAACTTCTTTAACTAAAAACATTCCTTTAACGCATATTACAAATATTGCAAGTGAAATTAACATAGCGATAATAAAACGTTCAGTTGAACTAGCAATTTTAGATTTAGGCTCTCCTCCTGCTCGTTTTGCCTGGTTAAGTATAGGTAGTCAAGGTAGAAAAGAGCAATTATTATTAACCGATCAGGATAGTATTTTGATTTTTGAAGATGTTGCTGCAGAAAAATATCGAGATGTTAAAAATTATTTCTTAAAACTAGCTAAAAAAGCAGTCACCATTTTAGAGATCGTTGGCTATGAGCCATGTCAAAATGGACACTTAGCAAGCAATATGATTTGGTGTAAATCAATGACTGAATGGATGAAACAATATAGCAATTGGATGAATTCACCAGGTGAAAAAAACAATGAAATTAGTAGTATTTTCTTTGATTACGAGATTGCCTTTGGGGAACAAAAAATTGAAGATGCTATTACCGATATTATTTTTGTAAATGCTAAAAAAAACAAATTATTCTTTGATTATTTAGGTAATGATGCATTAAGAAAACCTCCACCTTTAAGCTTTTTCAAAAAATTTAACATAGAGGAAACAGGATTAAACAAAGGTAGGTTTGATATTAAAAATCGTGCAATATTACCTCTAATAGATGGCGCTAGATTGTTTGTTATTAGTCATAATATTAAAGGAATAAACAATACTTTTCTAAGGTTTAAACAGTTGTCAATTGTTGATCAAAAACATTCAGAACTTTATTTAAACTGTGCGGATGCATTTCAAACACTATCTAAATTAAGAACTTCTGAAGGTTTAAAATATGATAATTCTGGACAATTCATTAATATAGAAGATTTGTCTAAAGTAGATAAAGAGAATTTAAAGAATGCTTTGGCACCAATGAAAGAATTGGAAGAATTAATTAAAGATAGTTTTCAACTTACTCAATTTTCATAGTCATGTTAGATTGGATTAAAAATATCAATAAAGAACACCCAGAATTTTGGAAGAGTTATCTTTCTAAATTTGAGAAAAAACCGCAACGATATGTAGCATTAAGTATCGATTCTACAGGTTCAAATTTGGATAAAGATGTAATTTTAAGCATTGGAGCTGTAGCCATAGAACAAGATAGCATTCGAATTGGAGATAGTTTTGAAGTTGTTTTTTTGCAATATATCTATTTACACGACAATGGACTATCCAACGAGTTTATTATTAAAAGTACGCAACCAAAACTAGGCGAACGAGAAGCAATTCAAGCATTCATTGAATATTTAGGTAATTCAATTTTAGTGGGTCATAAAATAAATTTAGGTGTTGATTTAATAAATACAGCTCTTGAAAAATTAGACTGCGGTAGATTAAAAAATGAAGCTTTGGATATTGAAATTATGTTTCAAAAACTAAATGACCTTTCAGACAAACCCGTTTCAATTGATCAGTTATGCGCTCATTTCAAACTTCCTGAATCTACAGAAATAGCTTCAACACCCGAAGAAGCCTATATTATTGCGCTTTTGTTTTTAAAATTAAAGCTGCGCTTGGGATTAAAATAAAGACACTATTTTTTCAAAATTCCCGTGATTACTTATTGATATGGGATTTATCTTTTTATTATTAGCTTCTTTTAGATATGGAATTCCTTCGATTTTGATTATTTCGTTAGATCTATTTATAATTTTAATGTTTTTAAAATCAGTTCTATTTAGAACGGAAATAGTATGAATGTAATCTACATTAATTTCTGTTTTTGTATAATATAAAACGCCATTATTCATTACTTTTCCGATTGATTTATCAGTGTCAAAACACTCAAATTGTATCGGATTATAGATTCTAACACCCGTATTTCTATTGAAAATTTTGTACGCAGCTTCCTTTCTGGTCCATAAATTCCAAACCATATTTTCAGGATTATCAGATTTTATGATACGTAATTGTTCGTTTTTCGTGAATATTTTATCCAAAAATCCTTTTCTTTTCCAATTACTTTCTTTTGGTGCCAATGACAAATCAACAATATCATTTCCTATCATTTTTCGGCTAATTTGGCTTCAATTATTTCTAAAGCGGCTTTAATAGTCAACATTTTTTCCATCGATTGATTGTCAATATCAATGGCAAAAGCTTCTTCAATATCTAATATTATATCGACCAAATTGGCGGAATTAATATTCAAATCAGTAATAAAATCAGTAGTTTCCGTAAGATTTTCAAATGCTTCTTCATTATTAATAAACGGTTTTATAATTGCTTTTAATTTCGTAATCGTTGCTTCTTTATCCATTATTATATTATTTAGTTTTAATATTTCTTAAATACGACACATCCATTTACGTCACCAAAACCAAAACTTGCTTTGATGATGATATTCAACTCTTTTTCAATCAATTTTTGCGGTATGCGACTTTCGTCAATTATTGCAATAATTTCAGGATGCAAATCCACACAATTTGTATTCGGAAAGATAAAACCTTGCTTTAATTGTAAAATAGTTGCAACACTTTCAATACTTCCTGACCCGGACAAACAGTGTCCTACCATTGATTTTAATGAATTTATATAAGGAAAATCCAATCCTTTTCTTTTTAAGGCAACACTCCAATTATCAATTTCTAAACTGTCTTTTGAAGTTGCTGTTAAATGTCCATTAATTGCATCAATATCATTTGCTGAAATTCCCGAATTTTCAATTGCACTTGTAATGCACTTCTGAACCGCAGTTGGATTTGGTGCCGTCATCGTTCCTGCTCCTCGTTGACCACCCGAATTGATATTTCCACCCAAAACTTCTGCATAAATTCTTGCTCCACGAAGCAAAGCACTTTCTAAATCTTCTAAGACTAAAGCTCCTGCCCCACTTCCAGGCACAAATCCTGAAGCACTTTCACTCATTGGCCTTGAGCCACTTTCAGGTGAATTATTGTGTTTGTAGGTACAAACTTTCATTGCATCAAAACCACCCCAAATGTAAGGTCCAGAATCACTTGTGCTACCTGCGAGTATTCGTTTGGCTTGACCGGATTTTATTCTTTCAAATGCCATCAATATACTTTCAGTTCCTGTTGTACAAGCTGATGAATTGGTAGAAACTTGATTTCCTAAACCTAACTTTCCTCCTAAATAAGCACTTACGCCGCTATTCATTGTTTGTGCCACTGCGGTACTTCCTAATCTCCGAGTCTGAAAAGCATCAATTTTGTATATACTTTCTCTAAATTTATCAATTCCAGAAGTGCCAGTTCCAAAAATAGTTCCACTATCCCAATCGGGTTGACTATCATAATTAATAAGTAATCCGGCATCTTTCCAAGCATCAATTCCTGAAATTACTCCGTATAAAATACCTGTCGAATTAAAATTTCTTAATTCTAATTCTGTAAAATAGTTTGATATTAATTCGGGTGAAATAGATGGAGTTCCAGATATTTGGCAAGAAAACTGCAATCGTTCCAATTCGGGATTGTGTTTTATACCCGAAATACCGTTTTTGATGGAATGAGTAAACTCGGAAAGCCCTACCCCATTTGGAGCAACTACGCCAAGACCTGTTATTACTACTCTTCTATCCATTTACTTATTCAATTAATAGTAAACAATAATTCCTGCTATTTCTCCCCGACAAACAACTTCGTCGTGTTCATTTTTCATTGTAACTTTACATTTTAATTTGCCAAAACGAAAATAAATTTTCTCAGAAATTACAGTCACTTTTTCAGCAGGAAATACAGGCTTTAAAAAATCTATATTCGTTGATGTTAAGGCAATTGAAGTATTTATACTAAATTCATTATCTAATAAATAAATACCTAAACAAACCAATCCGATTTGTGCCATAACTTCAGTCAATATTACTCCTGGTGTAACAGGTTTTTCTTTAAAATGACCTTTATAAAATTCTAAATTTTCATCAAATATAAACGTTCCTTCAACTCCATTTTCATTTATTGATATTAGTTCATCAACAAACAGAAAAGGTACTGAATACGGTAATTTTGATATTATTTCTTGGTTGTTCAAATTGATATTGTATTCATTCTACAAAATTAAAAACGCAATAAAACTCTTTGAGCAGAAAAACCAGGTCCAAAGCTCAACATTAATCCCAAATCTCCTTTTTGAGGATTTTTATCCATAATTTGTTCTAAAACATACAAGACGGTTGCACTTGACATATTTCCATATAATCTCAAAACTTCTTTGGTATCGTTAATGTTTTTACCCAAATCAGAAAATAAATCTTCTACAGTTTGCACAATTTTTTTGCCACCAGGGTGAAATATTAAATGGTCGACATCTTCAATTTTGAAGTTATTTTTTGCTAAAAAAGGATGAATTATTTCAGGAAAATGAGTTGCAATTGTACTTGGAACTTCCACATCTAAAACCATTTGTAATCCGGAATTGGTGAGTTGAAAACCCATCATATCAATAGCATCATAAAAATGATACATTTCTTCCGATAAAATTTCTGGACCTTCCTCCTCTTCACAAGATGAAAGTAAAACACAAGCTGCACCATCCCCAAAAATAGCGGAACTTACAATATTTGCCATCGAAAAATCATTCAACTGAAAAGTAGCTGTTGGACTTTCTACCGCAATTACGGCAGCTCGTTTTCCGGGATTTGCTTGCAAGAAATTCTTAGCGTATATAATTCCTGATATTCCGGCTGCACAACCCATTTCTGTAACTGGCAAACGAACGATGTCTTGGCGCATTTTTAATCTGTTAATTAAATACGCATCCAAAGACGGAATCATAATTCCAGTGCAACTCACCGTAATAATATAATCCAAATCTTCGGGATTCCATTTGGCTTTAGCCAGCGCTTTTTCCAAAACTTTTTCACCTAAATCAATGACTTCCCGCACATAAATTTCATTTCGATCTTCAAACGAAGTGTGTGTAAAAACTTCAATAGGATCCATTATTGAATAGCGTTTATCAACAGCTGCTCCTTCAAAAATTTTCTTTACTTTTCGAATAAATCGTGGCTCCTGACCCAAAAGCCAAGTGTCTAAAAAAGGTAAAATTTCTTCTGTAGTTCTTGAGAATTTAGGTAATTGTTTGCAAACCGTTTTAATTTTTACGCTCATTTTTTTTAAATCTAGTAGTCTATTTTGCTATTATCCATTGGTATCTAAAAGCCCATTTCCATTGGATTTTATATTTTTTAAAATCTAATTTCTTTGAAAATGTTACCAGTTCTGATTTTTTAAAACCTCGTAAAATTGAAGTCAGTCCATCTTCACGTGACATTGAATTCAATTGAAACAGGAAACAAATTATTTGAAATAATCTGTATGCAAGCCTGCTTCTGTGTAAATCATTGATTACAATTCCAAGTTTTGAATTGGCATAAAATGTAGTCAATAAGCTTTCAATTTCTTCATTTTTAAAATGATGTAAGGTCAAGGTGCATAATATAATGTCGCATTTTAATTGGCTGAAATCCAATTCAAAAATATCTTCGCATTTGGAAGTAATATTTGAATAGGATTCCGATAATTTTTTAGCGTGATTTACTGTGAAGGCATTTGCATCAATTCCAATTAAATTAAACGAATAATTATTCTCTTTTCCGTAATTTGACAAAACGCGTAACATATCTCCATTACCACAACCCACATCAACAATAGTTATCAATTTTGATTTTGGCACGGTTAAAATCAATTCTTTTACACCGTTCAAAGTCAATGAATTTCCGCCTAAAAACCGATTAATTTTGGTGATCTTATCCAACGCTTCCCGCAATACTTCACCTTCCAAAGTGAAATCATCCATAATTTCTGGAGTATCAGTTCTGTATTTTGTGTTTATAGACATATTTTTATCTAAAGTATTGGTTTTCCGTGAGTTTTCTTAATTATAATTGGTAATAGGAATGGAAATTGTACTAATATACGCATTAATATTGACGCAATAGGAGATTCTTGTAAAAGATTGGCTATTAATCTACCTGTTCTTAATCTTTTAGCGAAATGAAATTTCCACAGTTTCACGTATTGTTTTTCTAATGAAACCCTTGATGGAATTTTAGAATCATAATAATTAATTACTAATTCTGAAGCAATTTTAGCACTGTGAATTGCCATTGCCATCCCATTTCCGCACAAAGGATGAATTAATCCAGCAGTATCTCCAACCATCAAAATATGATTTTCAACAGCTTCTTTTTTGTCAAATGATATTTGTCCAATTGTTAATGGTTTTTCAAAAATCAAAGTGGATTTTTCAAATAGTATTTTCAAATGTCGATTTTCAGAAAGCACCAATTTTTGAAACTCCTCATTATTTTTATATAATTTATAAGTCTCGTAATTGGTAATGTAACAAATATTAATGGCATTATTTTCAACTTTAGAAACGCCACAATAGCCACCATTAAAATTATGCAAACCTACCAAATCATTAGGAAATTCTCCAGTGTAATGTGCTTTAACAGCCAACCAATGTGACTTTTTAAGAATAAAATTTCTATTTAATTTAACATCAATAGCAGATCTTTTTCCAAAAGCTCCGATAACTATTTTTGATTTTAATATAGTTCCTATTGAAGTCGTAATTGTAAACTCGTCATTATCAAAGATTACATTTTCAACAGTTTCTTGAAGAAAAATACAACCATTAGCTATTGCTTTATTGTATAAATAAAAATCCAAAGCATATCTGCTAATTCCAAATCCACCCAAAGGCAATTCAGTGGTAATTGTTGTTCCGTTTTGGGTTGAAAATTGAAGTTTAGTTATTGAAGTAGGATTTATTTTTAATATATCAATTCCGAGCCATTCGAAATAAGGAAGCACTTCATTAGAAATATATTCACCACAAACTTTATGTTTTGGATAGCCATTTTTCTCTATTACCGTTACTTGAAGTCCAAGTTTAGACAAATGAATAGCAGCAGTTAATCCGGCTAAACCTCCTCCTAAAATTAAAACTTCTTTTTGATTTTTCATATTAGGTAAATTTAAGGAATTGAATTCTTAAATCTAACAACGATTATAATAGATTTAACAAGATATTAGCTACTGAAAATTCTATAATAATAATTTCATATTAAAAAAAAAGGCTGCTTCGTTTCCAAAGCAGTCTTTTCATTTTAAAAAATCTCTTTACAATTTCCCATTTTTAATTTCTTCAACAATTTCGGGATTTAATAATGTAGTGATATCTCCAAAATTCGAGAAGTCACCTTCTGCAATTTTACGCAATATTCTTCTCATGATTTTTCCAGAACGAGTTTTAGGTAATCCAGTTACAAATTGAATTTTATCTAATTTTGCAATAGGCCCAATTTGATCAGAAACCAATTGGTTGATTTCTTTAGCCAAATTATCCCTGTCTCTGCTTTCGCCAATTTCTTTTAAAATTACATATCCATACAATGCATTTCCTTTTATGTCGTGAGGAAAACCAACGATGGCACTTTCTGCTACTGCTGGATGTTCGTTTATTGCATCTTCAATAGGCGCTGTTCCAAGATTGTGTCCCGAAACAATAATCACATCGTCTACACGCCCCGTAATTCTGTAATATCCTGTTTCATCTCTCAATGCGCCGTCACCAGTAAAATATTTGCCTGGAAAGGCAGAAAAATAAGTTTCTTTATACCGTTTATGATCGCCCCAAATGGTTCTTGCAATTCCTGGCCATGGAAATTTGATACATAAACTTCCTGTAACTTGGTTGCCTTCAATTTCGTTGCGTTTTTCATCCATTAAAACTGGTTGAACTCCCGGTAAAGGCAAGGAAGCATAGGTTGGTTTTGTTGGTGTTACAAATGCTAATGGTGAAATCATAATTCCTCCCGTTTCGGTTTGCCACCACGTATCAACAACTGGGCAACGCTTCCCTCCTACGTGGGCATTATACCAATGCCAAGCCTCTTCATTAATAGGTTCTCCAACAGAACCAATGACTTTTAAGGAACTTAATGGAAATTTTTGAACGTAATCTAAACTTTCTTTTGCCAAAGCACGAATTGCTGTTGGCGCAGTGTAAAACTGAGTAACTTTATGTTTTTCAATTACTTCCCAAAAACGACTGAAGTCAGGATAGGAAGGGATTCCTTCAAAAATCACAGTTGTCGCGCCATTCAATAATGGGCCGTAAAGAATATAAGAATGTCCAGTAATCCATCCGATATCTGCGGTACACCAGAACACATCATTTTCTTGATAATTGAAAACATTTTTGAAAGTATAGGCAGAATAAACCATATATCCAGCGGTTGTATGCACCATTCCTTTCGGTTTTCCTGTAGAACCCGAAGTATAAAGTATAAATAATGGATCTTCAGCGTCCATTATTTCGGCGACATTATTATCCGAAGCTTCCTCTAATAAGGGTTGAAGCCATTGATCACGACCCTCTTTCATAGAAATATTAGAATAAGTTCTTTTAGCAACTAATACTTTTTCGACGCAAGGACAATTATCCAATGCTTCGTCAATGATTCCTTTTAAGTCGATCGTTTTGTTTCCTCGAAACCCACCATCGGAAGTGATTACCATTTTACAATCGCTATCGATTATTCTTGTTGCTACAGCAGAAGCAGAAAAACCAGCAAATACAACTGAATGAATAGCACCTATTCTTGCACACGCCAAAGTAGCTATTGCTAATTCAGGAATCATCGGCAGATAAATACAAACTCTATCTCCTTTTTCAATTCCTTGCTCCCGAAGTACATTTGCCATTTTACAAACGCGTTCGTGCAATTCATTGTAAGATATGTGTTGTGCCGCTTCACTTGGGTCATTTGGTTCAAATATAATGGCGGTTTTATCCCCTTTTCTAGCCAGATGCCTGTCAATACAATTCTTTACAATATTCACTTTTGCACCAACAAACCATTGGATTTTGGCTTCAGCCATATCAAAATCAATTACTTTTTCCCATTCTTGGTACCATGTAAAATTTTCTGATGCCACTTTTCCCCAGAATTTTCTTGGTTCGCGAATTGATTTGTTGTAATGCTTAAAATACTGTTCTAAATTGTCAATTTTGTAGTAACTCATTTTTTTAAATTTTAACCAATTATTCCTCTCAAATATAAAAAATAGTTAAGCAAGTTAAATGCTATTTTTTTTCTTTTATGAATTTGTAATTAATAGTATTAATAATAATCATATTTATCACAATTTGCAACCTTTTTTTAAATGATATATAAATAATAATATAACAATGAAGTAAGAAACTATTAATAACTGGAAAG
>Ga0209443_1000589_pt1 | contig 24468 bp, 44 predicted proteins | sample LauGreBMM110DCMD_2_FD_187571 | JGI IMG/M metagenome (GOLD analysis project Ga0209443, IMG submission 187571) | Freshwater lake microbial communities from Lake Michigan, USA - Su13.BD.MM110.DCMD (SPAdes) (version 2) | ecosystem: Environmental > Aquatic > Freshwater > Lake | place: Lake Michigan... | reverse complement strand
AACTAGCCAACATTGTAGAGGAGAAGCTATCGATATTGATATGGGTAACAATACAAAGCCAAGCAATAAAGATTTATTTGATTACATTAAAAAGAATTTAGAGTTTGACCAATTAATCTGGGAGTTTGGAACTGATAAAAATCCAGAGTGGATACACGTTTCATATAGTTCAGTAAAAAACAGAAAGAAAATATTAAGAGCAGTTAAACTTAACGGAAGAACTCATTACGAGAACTTTTAAGCAACTAAAATACATTTTTGGTATACTTATATACTTTTTAAATTATCGTCCTTTAAAACGCTTTAAATTGATTAATTATGATAATATTATTTTTACTTACGTTTGTGTTTTTCTTTATTATAAATTTTGTAAACTGCGATATTATTTTTGCACCTATCAAAGGTTTAATGTTTGGAGCATTATATCACGATGAGTTATTTGACGAAGATGAGACAGAGCATACTATCCAAGTATTGCTATTTTTTTTCAGTGTAAATTTCATTTGGAGTACATTTAAACAATAAAGTTTGTAAGAATTTTATCACTCTGTAAAACCCTATAAAATAAGGGATTTTTAGCTAGTTTAAAGATAAATAAAAAGTAATGTACTAATACGTTTATTAAAAAATTGTTGATAAAAATAGCCTTAAAATCGATTTTAGCTTTTTTTTTGTGTAGTTTTACATAAAATAACTAAATATAAATTATGTCTAAATACCAGTATTTAAATAGTAGTATTTTAGAATTTTTAGACTCTAATCTTAACAATACCGAGATAGCAAAAGAGTTAATTCCTGATGCAGATTTGAAAGAATTAGAAACTTTACGCAAGCATATTGGTAAATTTAGAAATAAGGATTTAGATAAATTAGAGCCATATAATTTTGGTAACCCGAATAACATTTTAATAATTGGAGATTTACACGCTCCATTTAATTTACCTAATTATTTAGAATTTTGTCTAGAGCAACAAAAAAAGTTTAAATGTGGGACAGTAGTTTTTATTGGCGATGTTATCGATAATCATTATTCAAGCTATCACGAAAGTGACCCAGATGGAATGTCAGCTGGAGATGAATTAGACGTAGCAATTAACGAACTACAAAAGTACTATAAGGTATTTCCAAAAGCTAGTGTTATAATTGGTAACCACGACAGACTAGTATATCGTAAAGCATTTTCTGGAGGAGTTTCTAAAAGGTGGATTAAAGAGTACAAAGAAGTTTTAAAAGTCCCTAATTGGGAATTTGTAGAGAGCCTAGATTTGTTTGATGTAAATATTAATCACGGAGAGGGAGGAACTGCAAGAGCTAAAATGAAAAAAGAATTGCAGAGCCAGATACAAGGCCATTTGCATTCAGAGTTATATATAGATTTTATAGTAGGAAAGAATTTTAGAATATTTGGAATGCAAGTGGGATGTGGAATAGATAATAAGAGTTATGCTATGGCCTATGGAAAGCATTTTAAGAAACCAGCAATAGGTTGTGGAGTGCTTTTAAACAAGGGAACGTTACCGATAGTAATACCAATGGAGTTATAAACATTTTTAGTAAATAACTTTATTATTGTTATTCGAAATAAGTTTTTATATTTGGTGCATCGATTTGGCTAGACACCTATTGATAAAAGTAGGATGCCATTTTGAAAATTCGAAATAAGCCCTTAACAAAGAATGTCTAGCCTCTTTGATTAAGGGTTTTTTGTTACCTAAACAAATCGACATAAGGAATTAAGGGGAAGATTACAACAATTTGACTTATGTTTAAAGCACTAAAATGGGCTTCTAATGGTGCAACTGTATACGAAACTGCAACGGTCTAACGAAGTAGAATTAAAACAGAGAGAGAAGGTATTAAATGAAAAATATTAATATCTGGATTAAGACTAACGTACTTATTCTCTTAGGCTTCCTCTGTTTACTCACCAGCTATAATCTTCAAAGTAGTATTAATTAATATATAAATAGTATGAATATAAATAATCTTATACAAATATTTGATAAGCAAATCAAACAAGAATTTGAAGATGAATTAAAAAAAGTAATTAATAGTAAAGAATTAAATGATAAAGAAATTATAAAATGGAAAGAGGATAAAAATAATTTAGAACTTTGCGAATCATATTTATCAAAGCAAATATTTTTAAAATCATTTAATTTTAATATTCAAGACTGGAGAGAAATAAGAAAAGGAGATTATTTTAATGAATTACATTTAGAAAACGGATTGAATAAAAAAAAATATACTCTTGATAAGATAGAGCAATATAATAAACAACTTAAATAGTATGATAATTAAAATAGAAACTAAATATGAAACATATACAACTGAATTTACAAATGTAGATGTAAGTATGGAGCAAATTACAAAAGCATTAACCGGTATGTTATTAAGTTACGGTTGGGATATAGATATTATAAAAGAATATTTAAAAACAGAAGAAGATGAGTGATATATCAAAATGTAACGATAGTTTTTGTCCGTCAAAAGATTACTGCCATAGGTTTACTGCTCCAGCAAGTTTAGTTTACCAAAGTTATGGAGGATTTAGTAGAGATGACGATGCAGATAATTGCGATATGTTTTGGCCTAATGGAAGAGATGCAAACAAGTGTAAATTAAACGGAGTTAAAAGAGACGGAGAGATTTGTAATTTAGATTACTGTACGTATCCAAAGTGCGTAAATGATACGTACTGCAGTAAATGCCATCAAACTGATGGTGTACATAAAATGGGATGTGAAACAATAAAAATACAAATTAATTTATGAGTGCATCAAACTACCAAAGAATCAAAAGAGTTATGAATTTTTACTATAAAAGAGGCGTAAATAAAGAAAGCGTAAATAGTGTGTATTTTAAAATAATAAATTTAAAAAAATGAAAACAACAGAAAACAACAACAGGAATAATTTTATACTAACTATTGTATTTAGTTTTATAGTTTTATTATTTATGACTTCTTGTGGCTCTAGAAAGGTAGCAAAGTCTAAAACTCAAGAACAAGAGCAAAAAACTGAAAAATCTACTCTTGAAATAGAAACGAGGGTAACTGACAACACTAAAATAGTTGACACTTCAACAAGTGATGATATAGAGATATGTCCTATATCTGACACAATACCTATGGTTGTGAATGGAGTAACGTACATAAACGCTAAAATTAAGCGTTCAAAAAAGAAAAACAATATAAGTATAGTAAAAGATGTAAAAGTCCAACAGAACGTACAAAAAAGCGATTTAAAGGCGGTTAAAACAAACAAAGTAGTTGAAACAAAACAAACAGAACGTAAACAGTCTTATTGGTGGCTACTTTGGTTTTTGTTATTAATACCTATATACATACTTTGGAGAAAGTATAAAGGGTTAATTTTTTGGTCTCTATAATAATCTAAATTTGGGACAAGATATAATGGAAAATATTATCTAAAAATAACTGTATACTGGAAAATGAAAGATAAAAAATGCAAAGTTTGTCAAACTATATTTACTCCGGTCCAGTTCGCTCAAGCAGTATGCGGTTATAAGTGTGCAATAGATCATTCAAAGAAACTTAAACAACTAAAAGACCAAAGAGAATGGAAGGCAGAGAAAGCCATTTTAAGAGACAAACTCAAAACTCTAGGCCAATATGAAGCAGAGGCTAAAAAGTCCTTTCAAAAGTGGGTTAGAATGCGAGACAATAAACAACCTTGCATATCTTGTGGAATAGAAAACACAGAACTATGGGACGGAGGTCACTATAAGAAAGCAGAGATATACTCAGGAGTTATATTTGATGAGAATAACTGCCATAAACAATGCAGAAAGTGTAATAGGTTTTTAGGAGGTAACGAATTAAATTACAGATTAGGATTAATTCAGAGATACGGAATAGAATATACAGATGAGATAGAAGCCAAAGCAAATGAAACTAGAAACTATAAGTTTGCAAAATGCGAACTAATAGCTAAAAAATTAAAGTATGATATTTTAATCAAAGAGTTTGGTAAACTTAATTAAATTACTATATTTGTAAAGATTTTGTTAATCATAATATTACTTTGTTTTTGTTTGAAAGTCCCAGTCTTTTATTAGGTTGGGATTTTTTTTTATCTTTTTTTAAAAATAATTGCAAAAAAGTTTTTTTATTAACAAAATGTTTATATATTTGTCAAATATTAATAACAAAAAAAACACTAAAATTATGACAACAGAAACTCAAAAAATCGAACAAACAAACTACTACAATGTAGTTGATAGTATGGGCAGACCTACAAGTATTTACTATTGTGCCTCTAACATAAAGGATGCTTTAAAAATGTTTAAAGCTGATACAACTAATTATCAAAAATATTACTACGGTAAAGTAAAAAGAGGATATAATGGTGGTGTAAGAGGTTAAAAATAAAAAACAAATGAAAACATTTTTATCAAAACAAAAGTATCAAGTTTACGCAATAGGATTTATTGCAGTATATTTTTTAACAAGATTATTTTATTAATCATAAAACCAAAACAATATGAAAAACGAATTATTTTTAGAATTACAAAAAGCCAATTTAGATTTAGACAGATTTTTTAACATCTCGATTAATCACTCAAACGTAAGAGCGATGGCAGATTACGACACGCAACTAGAGCAAGATTTATTAAATGATAATTTTGTAAGATTTTATGGTTTATACGATAAAAAAAGATTAGATATGATTGAGTACAAAAAAGGAAATATACAAATCGTTTTAAGCAAATAGATATGAAAAATTTTTTAAAAGCAGAGAACCAATTTAAATTTATAATAGTAGTATTGTTTTATATACTTTTACAATTTACAAGATGAGAAAATATTTAATTACATACTGGTCAGAGTATAGAGATGAGTGTACAGACTTTGAAAGAGTAATAGAGGCACAAACATTTGAAGATGCATTTAACTTATTTTTAAAAGAGAATATAGTTTTTAAAAGGATTGATTCAATTAAAGAGATAGCAAATGGATAGTAAAGATTGGGCAAAGATATACGCAGAGATGCGAAGTGTATTTGAAAGAGACAAAGAATTAACTCACATAGAATTAACATTTAACATCAAGCCTGTAGTATCGGAAAAAAAAGTAGCAAAAATTAACATTATAACATATAAAGATGACAATAGAATTAATAGATAATATAGAGTTTGGAGGAATAGACTGGGAGGATAATAAAGATTATAGCGATATTTATATAGTAAGTGCAGATTACAATGGTAGACCTATGGACTCTGACCAATTAGACGAGATAAATAAAGATATACAAATGATTGCAGAATTATACGAAAGAGATGGAGATTAAAGATACTAGATTTGTATTGTTAGAAGAGGGAAAGCCTTACATACTTTTTTTAACTGAAAGACAAGCTAAGCAAGAGCAAAGAAAATATAAAGAATTGCATCCAGATTTAGACTATACAATTTTTTACGATGAATATTACGAGTACAGTGAATATAATTAATTTAAAACTAAAACAAAATGAAAGCAAACGAAAACTGGAGTACAAAAGAATTGGTAAATTTTTTAAGCCAATCAAACGAAGCCTTAAGAATTGAAAACTTACGCTTAATGGACGAGGTCGAAAGACTGACAAATAACATCGAAGTTCACCAAGCAGAAATAGTAAGCAATTATTACGAGGATAAATTTTATACATTTACACAAACTAATACTAATAACTTTAAAACAAATTAAGATGCACGAAATATTTACTTTATTAGAGATTTCAGATAAATTAGAACAAAGCTATAGTATAAGAATTTTTAGTGATTTTAGCGGTAGAGTTATTGAAAATGAATATGAAGAAGAAATACATTTTGAAAATTTACAAGAGGCAAAAAAAATATTAATGAATCTAATTATAAACTTTTAAACAACTTAAAATGGCAAACAAAATTGAATTACCAGCATTAGAGATACCATTATGTATCGGAGAGAAACTTTGCAAAATACAGCAAGAGTTTAAAGCAAAAAAAAGCAGATTTAATTCATTCGGTAAATATAGCTTTAGAAGTGCAGAGGATATTCTAGAGGGATTAAAACCTATGAATGAGAAATACGGAGTTTACTTTACAATTAATGAGCAGTTAATAAATGCTAACCCTCCTGTAATGACATCGGTTGCTACTATTTGGGACTGCGAGAGTGGTAAAAGTATTGATTGCTCAGCAGTAGTAGGAGTAGATTTACAACAAAAAGGAATGCAAACACCACAAGCGTTTGGAAGTGCATCCAGTTACGCAAAAAAATACGCTCTAGGCAATCTTTTATTAATAGATGACACTGCAGATGCTGACGCTACAAATACTCACTCTAAAGAGCCTATAAAAGCAAAAGAGACAGTATCTTTGGAAATAGGTACAGAGGCATATAATAAAGCAGTTGACTATTTAGCTGGAGGAGGAGACATAGAACTAATAGAGAAAAAATACAAATTAACTAACGAAGTAAAACAAGCACTTTTAAACAACAAATAAGATGGAAATACAAGGAGAATTAATCGTTATAAACGAAACAGAAACAATCGGAGCAAAAGGATTCCAAAAGAGACTAGCAGTAGTAAAAACAGATGAGCAATATCCTCAGACTATACCTGTTGAATTTACTCAAGACAAAGTTTCCTTATTAGACAACTTTAAACTAGGAGATATAGTTAAAATAGGAATTAACTTAAGAGGCACAGAATGGAAGGGCAGATACTTTGCAAACATCCAAGGCTGGAATATAAACAAAGGAGAAAGAGAGAAGTCAGCTGGTAGCTTTATGCCAGATAGACAAACAGAAAATGTAAAGGTTGTACAATTACAAGAGGACGATTTACCATTCTAAATATAATAGGCTGGATGTAATAGTCCAGCCATTATTTAACAAAACAAAACAAATGCTAATAGATTACAACAAACAACTAGATATACTCCGCCAGATTAGAAGTGGTAAACTAAAAGAGGGATTAAAACTAGATATCCCTCAATTAGACGAATACATACGTTTTAAGACATCAAATTTCAATATAGTACTTGGACACGCAAACGTAGGTAAAACTACTAGCATTCTTTATTTAATGCTTTGTTACTCTTTAAAGCACGATTTGAAATGGTTAGTATGCAGCACCGAAAATGATTCCTACTCACTAATAAGAAAGTTAGTTGAGTTCCTGGATGAAACACCTATAAATTTAGTTTCTGAAAGCAATTTTAAAACTCACACCGATTTTATTAATAGTCACTTTAAGTTTGTTGATAATGCAAAGATGTATGATTATCATTCTGCTATTGATATGTTCAAAAGTGTAAAAAAGCAATTTAATTATAATGGCATATTACTTGACCCTTATAATGCTTTAATTAAAGATAACGATTTAATGAAAAATTTAGGAGGTCACGAATACGATTACCAAGCCTGTACAGAAATGAGAATGTTTTGCAAAGAATTTAAAGTTAGTTTATGGTTAAATACTCACGCAAACACAAACGCTTTAAGAATGGTTTATAGAAACGACCACCAATTTGCTGGGCATCCACTTCCACCAATGGCAAGTGATGTAGAGGGAGGAGGAAAGTTTGTTAATAGGGCCGACGATTTTATAGTAGTACATCGTTTAACTTTACATCCACAATTATACACAACTACAATGTTACATATACGAAAGATAAAAGAGATTGAAACAGGAGGCAGACCAACTAGTATTGATAATCCAATAGAAATCGTAGCTTTACAAAATAATGTAGGCTTTAGTATAGAGGGCAAATCTATTTTAAGGACTATAAAAGAAAGTCAACTTAATTTTTTATAAAATGAATATACTCGATGTTCTTTATCTGAAACATTCCACTTGGTTAAAATATGTTAAATCATTTGGATGTCCAGATGACATCGCAGAGGACTATGTCCAAGAGATGTATATTAAAATTTATAATTATAGTCAAATAAAAAATAACGAGTTGATGTACGATGGCGAAGAGGTAAATTACTTTTTTGTATACGTTACTTTAAAAAATATGTACCTAGATGACTACAGAAAGAATAAAAAGAAAATACTAGTAAACATAGAGGATGTTATTTTAATAGAAGAGCCAAGTGAATATTCAGAGGACAAATTTTACTTTCAGAAAGATTTGGTTAGTAATTGGGTAAAAGAATTAAACAACGAAATTGACTCAATAGATGAGCATACAGAGTACAAAGCAAGTCTTTGTTATATAAAGTTTATTTATCAAAAGATATTTGTTGAAAGCTACTCTATTACAGATTTAAGCGAAGAGACAAAATTAAGTTACTGGAGCATAAGAAACACAGTTAAACGAATTAAACAACAGATAAAAAATGAAATTTGATTTACACGAACAATTTACAAGCGATTTAAGAGCCGATAACCTATTGAGTAAATACTCACTACCATATTTAAAAGAAGTTATAAATGGGCTTATTCAAAACGCTAAAAACAAAGGAGAGATAAAAGAGTTAAACTACTGGAACGAAGTAGCAATAGAAATTAAAAAACGAATAGTATGACACCAAGAAAAAAAGCAACCGAATTATTTAACAAATATGAATCAACTATAGTATTAAATAGCTGGTGCGATGAAAACACAACCGAGGATGAAATTAATTCATTAATAAAACGATGTGCATTAATAGCAGTTGATGAATTAATATATGAAACACAATTTGAAGTTCCCAATATTAGACAAAGATGGTGGATTGAAGTTAAACAAGAAATAGAAAAGCTATGAAATATATATTATTATTATTTGCATATGAATTTATCAGGTCAAAATTAATTTGGTTATGGCATTATTTAATTAAAAGAGGAGAGTAATGAAAGAGTATAAAACAATAAACCAAAACAAAGTAAATATGGAAATTGGTTATAAAGAAAAAAAAATGGCAAAGTATAGAAAAGAATTAGAAGATTATAAGCAAGAGTTAAGAGACCACCATACATTTATATATTTTAAGTTAGGAGATTATTTAGAATACTTATTTAGAGTTACAGGAGTAAAGTGGCTAGTTAAAAAAATATATCCTAATTGTAATTGCGATAAAAGACAAAAAGCATTAAATTTTAAAATCAAAAGAAGATGACAAAACAAGACTGGTTATGGTGGCAAACATTTAGAGATAATTTAAGAGGCACAATAACAAACGATGAGTATTTGAAAGTAAGTCAATTACACGCTAACTATTTTAATCATAAAGTAAACTATCCTTGCAAGTGTAGTCCTAAAATAATACAAAGTTATATAGATGACTTAAACGAATTTTGGAGTACTAATCCAAAGCCTAGAGCAAGATGATTAATTCGCACCACAAATGGGAGCAAGGTATAATTAAGATACTAAATTTAGACGGTTGGGAATTGGAATGGACTGGAGCAGAATATGAGCATTACGATGCAAGAGGCAAAACACCCAAAGGATTAGATTGCGTAATAGAATTTAAATTAAGACACTCTTATTATCATACTAAAGTACTAGAGCAATATAAGTATAATAAGTTAATGCAAATGGATTGTTTAAAATTTTACTATGTGTTTGATTTAAAAGGTAACTATCTTTATTATTTAGATACTTTAGAACTTCCAGATGCAAGTGTATTAAACTGCAAAGCGACAACTGACTTTGATAATAACGAATTGATAAACAAAAATGTTTACTTTTTATCAGAAACCCAAGCAGCAATAATTAATAAATATTAAAAAAAAGTAATAAAAGTTTTTTTATTAACAAAATGTTTATTAAGTTTGTGCCATAATAATACTAAAACAAAAACAAATATTATGGAAAATTTAACAATGGAACTTTATGTTTCTCCAATCAAAGAAAAAAACGAGGAAAAATATGGGACTAATGATAATCAGTGTATATGTTGCGGTAAGCCAATGAAAAATGGTTTAGTAGATGCAGTATTAATGAATGAGTCTTGGGACGCAGTTAATCCATCTTTTGTTAATGGTGATAATTGTTTCGAATTGACTGGCTCATATCCGCAAGGAGTCTTTTTTTTAGGTGCAGATTGTGCTAAAAAAATGAAAGGATTTACATTTAAATATGAATTAAAATAAAAAAAGAAAGTGGAGCAGCATACTATAAACTGCATTATAACCAAAACAAAAAATAAAATGAATGAATTAACTAAAACAGAAGCCATCCTCAAACAAATAATAGCAGAGAGAGAAAGAGCCAAAAAAGAACTAGATGAGCAAATAGAACAAATCAATAGACTGGTAACAATATGATAGTTTTAATAGATGCCGACAGTTTAATATGGAGCAGTTGTTATAAGCAAAAAGAAACTCCAGAGGATAGTGGTTACCATAACATAGAAGAGGCCAAAGACAAATACAACGAGGTAGTAATGAAAATAATCAATACTATTGAAGTAGATTACGAAGTAGATAAGGTAATAACATTTGCTGGTGCAAGAGGCAACTTTCGTAAACAGATAAGCAAAACATACAAAGCAAATAGAATAGACAGAGAAGTACCTCCTATATTAAATGAATTGCAGGACTATGTCAAAGAGCAATACCAATCCAAGCAAGGTTATGGAGTAGAGACAGACGATTTAGTAGCAACCTACTGGACTAACTTAACAGATACATTTGGAAGAGACGAAGTAATAATTGTTTCAATAGACAAAGACTATAAGCAACTGCCTTGTATAATTTATGATTATCATTATAAGAAACAATGCTACCATAACATAACAGAGCAAGAGGCAAAGTATAATTTTTATGAGCAAATGATAATGGGAGATACTGCCGACAATGTAAACTTCTGCAAAGGATATGGCAAAGCATATTGTAAAAGTGCATTTAAAGAGTGTTTAAGCGATTATAATTATATTAGAGTAGTATTTAGTCTATTTAAAAAAATATACAAGCAGAAAGCACGAGAGAGATTTATAGAATGTTACTTACTTTTAAAATTAAAAACAAAATGAGTTTAACAATAACAAACGAGGATAATATGTTATTGATGGCAAGGTATCCTGATAACTATTTTGACTTGGCTATTGTAGATCCGCCTTATGGAATTGATAAACTTTTACATAGGAGTAGTTATGGTAATTGTACAGGAAGTTTAACAAACTATGCTGATAATAGGTGGGATAAAGAAACGCCTACTCAAGAGTATTTCGATGAACTTTTTAGAATATCTAAAAATCAAATTGTGTGGGGTGGCAATTATTTTATTGATTATTTACCAAGCACAAGAGGTGTTTTGTGTTGGGATAAACAAAAATATGTACCAAATTTTTCTGCTTGGGAAATGGCTTGGACTTCTTTTGATTGTGTTGCCAAAATATTTAGACAATTAAATATTGACCCAAAAAGAATACATCCTACACAAAAGCCTATAAAACTCTACAAATGGTTATTAAAAGAATTTGCAAAAGAAGGCGATTTGATTTTAGATACTCATTTAGGTAGCGGAAGCATTGCAATAGCCTGCCACGATTACGGATTTGAATTAACCGCTTGTGAATTAGATAAAGAATATTACGACAAAGCAATAGAGAGAATAAACAACCACGTAGCACAACAAAAACTATTTTAAAAAAAAACAAATGGAATACAAATTAATAGCCAACGAGATAAAAGATACACTAAAAGTAAATGTATTTGAGAACTCACGAAAGAGACCAATAATAGATGCAAGAAGTTTATTCTGCTACATACTACGCAAAGATTTTAATTTAACGTTACATAGTATAGCAGACATATACAAGAGCAAAGGAAAAAATTACAATCACGCCACAGTTATTCACTCTGTAAACAATTACGAGTTAGCTTGTAAAGACGATAAGAGACTAGAAGAGATAAGAGGCAAAGTTTTAAAAATATCTAATCCACAAGCAGTACTTATAAATAGAATAAGAGACATATACGACACAGACAGATTACAAGGATTACACAACTTAATAGACTTCCAAGAACAACAACTAAAATAACAAAATATGGGCAAGCCAAAATACATAGAGACACCAGAGATACTATGGGAATATTTTCAAGAGTACAAAAAAGAGACAAAGAGCAAACCATTTCTAATTAAAGACTGGGTAGGCAAAGATGCTTTTAATGTACAAAGAGAAAAAGAAAGACCACTCACAATAGAGGGATTAGAATGCTGGTTATTTAACAACCAAATTATAGACGATTTAGGAGACTATTTTAAAAATAAAGATAATAGATACACCGACTATGCACCTATCTGTCACGCGATAAAAAAAGCAGTAAGACAAGACCAGATTGAGGGAGGTATGGCTGGTATGTACAATCCAAGTATAACACAAAGATTAAACGGATTAGTTGAAAAGACACAGACCGAGGTAAGTGTAACCAAGTTTGACTTTGATGAGTAGCATAAAAGGATATAAGCCACATATAAACCAGAGGCAGATTCACGATTCAATTAATAATGAGCCATACAAATACTATGTCTTAAATATCGGGAGGCAGTTTGGTAAAACGATGTTGGCTATAAACCAAATGTTATATTGGGCAATTAATAATAGAGGATGTAATATTGCTTGGGTTACTCCAGTATATAAGCAAGGTAAAAAAGTATTTAGCGAACTAGAGAAGGCCACTAGGACAAGTGGCTTTTTTGATTTTAACCAAAGTGAGTTAACAGTTAAAGGATTTGGAAGTACTATATCTTTTTTCTCTGGAGAAAGACCAGATAATATTAGAGGAAATACATTTGACTATTTAATAATTGATGAGGTTGCATTTACTAGAGAGGAACTATGGAGCGAGGTACTTTCTGCAACCGTATTAGTCAAAGGTAAAAAAGTAATATTCATATCTACACCAAAAGGAAAAAATCATTTTCACACACTATCACTCCAACCTAATTACGACAATCGATATAAGTACTTTCACTTTACATCTTACGATACTCCATTTATTAATGAGTTAGATTTAGAAGAGCGAAAGAGAAGTTTACCTAGTCACATATTTAGACAGGAATACCTAGCAGAATTCCTAGACAATTCAAGTGGACTATTTGCAAATGTAAGAGAGTGCATAGGAGAGCCAACAAACTCAAATGTATACTATGGAGGATTAGATATTGGACGAGCAGATGACTACACAGTACTAACTATTATAAACGAACACAAGCAAATAGTATATTGCGAAAGGTGGAGACACAACGAGTGGACTAGAATTATAGAGAAAGTAGCAGTAAAGATAAACGAGTACAATGCGAAAGTATATGTCGAGGTAAACAACCAAGGAGACGTATTTTATGAGATGCTAAAAAAGATATGCGGTAAAAGGGTATATCCATTTGTAACAACCACAAAGACCAAGCCTATAATGATTGAAGACTTGGCAGTATTGTTTGAGCAGAAAGACATACAGATATTAAATATCAGTTGGCTAATAGATGAGTTAGAAGCATTCACGTACATATACAACCAAACAACACGTAACGTACAATATTCTGCACCACAAGGAGTACACGATGACAGTGTAATTAGTTTAGCATTATCTTACCAAGCAATCAAAGAATTAAAAAACAGAGGTACATACGCAATAAAATAAGACTCACAAATAAATAAATCAAACGTTATATAGTTATGAAATTAATAGTACCAAGCACACTAGAGGAGATTAGTTTAAGTAAGTACCAAAGGTATTTGAAAGAGTTTGAATATAGCAAGAGCCAAAAAAACCAAGAGACATATCTAGGTTTAAAAATGCTTGAGATATTCTGCGAAATAACAGAGGACCAAGCCAAACAAATAGATGCTGACTCTGCAAATAAAGTAGTAAAGATATTAGTAGATTTACTTTCTGGAGATACTTTGCATATTGAAAGTTTTAAACTAGGAGGTATTGAGTTTGGGTTTATTCCTAAATTAGATAATCTTTCATTTGGAGAATTTCTAGACTTGAATAATAACATAGACAATTTAGAGGATATAGTTACAGCTATGGGAGTATTATATAGACCAGTAACAGGAAGAGGCAAAGACGGTAAATATTTAATAGAGAAGTACGAGGGAGACAAGTACCACGAGATACTAAAAGATATGCCTATAAATATTGTATTAGGTGCTAGGGTTTTTTTTTGGAATTTAGGCTTGGATTTAGTGACATCTACCCTTTGCTCTTTGGAGCAGGAAATGAGCAAGATGAGTACTCGACAGAGAGCCAGTTTTCTAAAGAATGGGGATGGTTTGCTAGCCTCGCTGAACTCGCTAAAAACGATGTTACAAGAATTGAGAAGGTCACAAAATTAAATATGCATTTGTGCTTAAAGTTTTTATCTTACAAGTTAGGTAAGGCAGAATTAAGAGCAAAGCAATTAGAAAAAATAAACAAACGTTATGGAAGATAAAAAAGGAGTAGAGGCATTGTATAATATTATTGATTCTTTAAACGAGGAATTGAGTAGCAATCCATTTGTAAACAAAGTAACAGTAGGAAGATTAACCGAAATTGATTTGGCTAAAAATACTATATTTCCTTTGAGCCATATAATGCTAAATTCAATAAGACATAACGAGAATACTTTGTCGTTTAATTTAACAGTAATTAACCTAGATATAGTTAACATATCAAAGGAAGCTGAAATAGGCGTTTACGGTAACGATAATACTATGTATATACTATCTAACCAACTTTATGTTATTAATCGATTATTGAGCCGTTTAAAGCAGTCTACAATATACAAAGATGGTTGGGAGTTAGAAGGTACTCCAGATAGCGATGTTATAGATAAGGAGATGGAAAATATGCTTACAGGTTACCAAACAGATTTCACGATAAACGTACCTAATGATATATCTAAATGCTAAATATAAAATTTGAACATTTAGTAGATGCTATGAATGCCTTTGGAGATAAGGTTGTAGCAGATGCAAAGCAGAACTTAAAAGATAAAAAGAAAGTCGATACTGGTACACTTGAAAAAAGTGTAGTTAATAACGGAGTAAAGTTTATGCCTAGGTCATTAAGTTTAAATATAGGAATGTCAGACTATGGTGGTTTTGTGGATAAGGGAGTAAGAGGAGTAGGAGGAGTAAGAAAGATGACAAGCACCTTTAAAAGAACAAACAACAAAGGTAAGATGTGGAAGCAAAATGGCGGAAATAGTCCGTACAGTTTTAAAGAGGGAACTAAGCCAAGTGTAAAACATTTTGTAGAGTGGAGTAACAAAAGAGGATTAAGTCCGTATGCAGTAAGAGAGTCAGTTTACCATCAAGGTATAAAACCAACTTACTTTTTAAAAGATGCTATAGAAGAGAATATAAAATTAATGCCAAAAGAAATAGCAGAGGCATTTGCTCTGGATGTGAAATCAACTGTAGATTTAATAATAAAATCAAATATAAAATAATATGCCAGCATCAATAAAAGTAATACTAGCCAGAAGTCCATTTGAAATAATTATAAACGAGGCTACACAAGTAAGTACTAAAGTAGAGTTAAAACTTTGGAATAAAGGAGATACTGTACCTACGCTACCAACTTATATAATGAGTGAGGGTATTGCATCGGTAACACAAACAGAAACAAACTATAATATATCTCCATTCATTTTAGAGTATATAGATAAATACAAACTACAATATAGTAATGCTAACGTAACACAAGCAGGAAACAAAGAATGGTGTATAGGAGAATATCGAACTTATTATAGTACAAATGGAACTACATATACTTTATTAAGTGCAATTTCTTTTGTGGGTGTAAATGGATATACAACTGTAGAGCAAGGTATGAATTACGATATTGCAAACACATTACCATATTTATTATTGGCAAATCCAAATTTAAAAGTTTACTGGAGTGATACAATACCTTATTATAATTTTATATGTAAAAATATAGACGATGTTTATACTGCAAAATGGTATGACAAAGCTAATGACCTTTTAAAATCACAAACATTCTATACTGGCCAAAATGATTTTTTTAATTTCGCTATTCCTTTAGTTTATGAGTCAAGTGTTTATGTAGCAATAGTAGACGAAAATAATGAGCAGATATATAAAGTTGAAACAGAAGAGGTATGTGAGCCTACATATCCAGTACAGGCTATGTGGTTTGTAAATAAGTATGGAGGATGGAATCAATTTACATTTTTTAAAGCCAGTTATAATTCTATTAATATAAAAAATAGTGATTACTCTTTAATGCAAAAGAATGTAAACTACGATGCACGTAGAGGCCAAACAAAGCCATTTAATATAAATGGTAACGGAAGTATTAAAGTAAATACTGGGTTTGTTACAGAGGACTATTTTGAGTGGATACAAGATATAATGTTAAGCGATACAATTTTGCTTTCAAATAGCGAAATACCAGTTACAATTAAAACAACTAGTATGCAGAAAAAAACATATTTAAAAGACAAAAATATAAACTATACTTTAGAGTTTGACTTTGCGAATAAACTAATTAACAACATCGTATAATGAAATTAAGCGTAGAGGTCTATATTAAAAAAAATACTTTAGTAATAGGAGGCACAATTAATAGCGATAATACTTCGCCATTTTTTACAGTCACTCCTAGTATAACTATGACTACTAATCAGTACGCTGGTTATTTTATTAAAATGACATCTGGAATAAGTAACAACTTAACAAGTTGGATACTGTCAAATACTACAACCGTATTAACTTTACAATATGATTTACCGGTACTAGCAGCAGATACATTTGAAATTTACAGAAGTGATTACCAAAGACTAGATTTATTTAAAGATGAAAAAATAAGTATTACTTCCCAGATTGGGAACGCAAACGACATAGGCAAATTATACACTGACTATACACAGAGTTTCTCAATTCCAGCATCAAATAATAACAATCAAATATTATCTCACTGGTATGAAAGTTCAATAGACAATGGATTTGACCACAGAATGAGATACGATGCTTATATCGAGATTAACACGCATAGATTTAGAAACGGAACTATTCAATTAGAGAAGGCAGACAAAAAGGATGGATTTATTGAAAGCTATTCAGTTACTTTTTATGGCAAACTAACTCAACTAAAAGATATAATTAAAGACGAAAAATTACAAATTTTAGATTTTTCAAGTTTTAATCACGAGTATAATAGTACAAATGTAAAAACAAGAATAACAACAGATATTGCTGGAGTCAAATATCCATTAATAGGTTATCGAAAAAAATTTTATTACCAAGATCCATTAAGACCAACAGAAGACATTACTACTTTAGCTGGTGCTATACTATGGAATGAGTTATTTCCAGCAATAAAAGTTTCAGATATATTTGCAAGAATACAAGCAAAATATGAAATAACATTTACCGGAAGTTTTTTTAATTTAGACCAATGGACAAAACTATATTTATATTTAAAACCAGCAGAAACAATAACTTTTAAAAGTGAACCTATATTATTAAATTTTACTGCATTATTACCGTTGTCTCCAGCATTTCCAGAAATAAATTTCGTAACAGATACTCTTACAATTTCTAATTCAAGTTATGTAACTTTTAGTAATACCACAACTTATGAAATAATATATAAAACATTATCTATTGCTATTACTTTTACACCTTCAAATATAACAACACCATATACTTTTTATGTTTATAGAGATGGGATACTTTTTTCTGCTTTAGAGTTAATAGGAGTTTCTACTGATTTGATTACAATAGATTATTTAATATCAAATCCGATAGGAAGTGGTCCGTCACATTCGTATACATTTAAAATAAGTTCTAGTAGTTCGATGACAATTAATTCTACTTTACGTTTAGTAAAAACAGAATTTTTAAGAAACAGAACTACAAATAACAGTAGTTTTAATCAAATAGTCTCTGCGGCTATTAGTAATAATACTACAAACACTTATATTCCAATAGGTAATTATATGCCGGATATTAAAATTGTGGATTTTATTACTGGTATAATAAAGGCATTTAACTTAATGATTATTCCAAGACCGAACAATATTTATGAGTTTATACCTCTTGAAATGTATTACAACGCTGGTAAAACATTAGATATAACAGAGTACACTTATGAAAACGAAATGAGCATAAATAAGCCAACGTTATTCAAAAGTATAAACTTTAAATACGAGGAAAGTAAGAATATATTAAACAATGCCTACAAAGGTTTATATCAACAAAATTATGGAGATTTAATTTACAATTCAGATAAGATTACAGAGTCATCAACTTATGATATTAAACTACCCTTTGAGAATGTTTTATTTGAAGTTCCAAAGCAAGGCAAATTATTTCAGACTGCGACATTAGTAGATAAAGACAACAATCCATATACGCCAAAACCGATGCTTATTTATTGTAATTCGTTAGTAACTCCGTTAACTGGTGCTGATAGAATTTATATGACTAATTCAAGTGGAGCAGCAACACAAATAAGTAACTATAATCGTTTCTCAAATGAGTATGATAGTATGCCGACAGATGCAACTCACTCACAATTAATGACTATGAATTTTGGTAACGAGCAATCCAGTTGGCTAAATTTACTTGCACCACAAGGACTATATTATAGACACTATAAAAATTTTATAGATAATCTTTACGATATAAAAACTAGATTAATAAAAGTTAAGGCATTACTACCAGCAAGTCTACTAGGAAGTACAGTTACAAATGGAGGTGGCATTCCTTTAGGAATTGCATTAAATGATAGGTTAGTTATTAGAAACAAAAGATATATTATAAATTCATTCACTACGGATTTAACAACCGGAGAAACTGATTTGGAACTATTGACAGATTATAGAGGAGTAAATGCAGCAAGTACAGTTGGTTATAGAATAGCAAGTATGGAGAACATACAAACAAACAACCAAGCATTAACATTTGAAGTAGTAATATATTTAAATGATTACGAAACTTTTAATGTAAAAGCACCCGCTGGATTTTTAACTTATAGTACATCAAATAATAATAAAACAGATATAACATTAAGTGTTACAGTACCAGCAAATGCAACAGGAGTAGACAGGTCCGATTCAGTTATATTAGATTATAGAATAGGAGGAGTAACACAAAAATTAGAATATATATTCGTAATACAAACTGCAATATGATAGAGCAAATATTAAACCTACTAAAAGCGTCTAGTCACTATGGACAAAGTGAATTAATAGAAATAGCAAAAGGAAAAAACAAACATCCAGAAACTTGGATGGAAGCATTTAAACAACATAAAAGACTATTGAAATGGCGCAAGAAATAGATATTAAATTAAACGTAAATACCGGTCAAGCAGAAAAACAATTAAATAATTTAGGAACTGCAATTAAAGATGTAGATAAACAAGCTACTAATCTTGACGCTACATTTCAAGAAGTCTATGGAGATTTACAACCATTAACTGCTAGAATGGGAGAAGCAGAAGATAGACTTTATGAATTAGCAAAAGCTGGAAAACAAAACACAACAGAATATAAAGAATTATTAAAAACAGTAGGGGAATATAAAAGAGTACAACAAGAAACAGATAAAGTTGTAGATGCTGCTGCTCAAACAATGGCTAGCAAACTTGGAGGTTCATTGAATGCTGTTGCAGGAGGCTTTTCTTTAGCTCAAGGTACTATGGGATTGTTTGGGACTGAAAGTAAAGATGTAGAACAGGCTGTCTTAAAAGTTCAATCAGCTATGGCTATAAGTCAAGGATTTGAGACTATTCGTGAAGGTGCGAAAAGTATAAGTGCATTAGGGGCTACAATATTTGGTGCTACCGCTGCAAAGACTGCCGATACGGTTGCAACAGAAGCAAACAATGCATCGCAATCAAAGAATATTATAGGACGTGGAATACAAATAGTTCAAACGGGAATCCAAACAACATTAACAGCGGGTTTAACTGCTGCAACTTGGCTGTTTAATGCTGCTATGGCTGCTAATCCTATTGGTGCTATTGTAGCTGCTATAGCAATTTTAATCGCTTCGGGTTATGCTTTGATAAATATGTTTAAAGAAAGTTCAGCGGCTGCCAAAAAAGCTGAATCAGCAAACAAAGCTTTAGCAAATGAAATTAAAAATAACAAAAAAGAACAGGATAAAGCAAACGAAACATTCCAAGCCTCAAGAGACCATCAATTAGGAATGGCAAAAGCCTCTGGCAAAAGTGCAGAAGAAATTAGAAAATTAACTTTGCAATTAGCAAAACAAGAAGTACAACAAAATTTAACAAACTACGAAACAAATAAAGCAATTGCTTTAGAGGCCTTAAGAATTGCTGGTTTAGAAGATGCCACAGATGCTGAAAAAAAGACAGCACAAGAAGCTGTTAAATTAAGTAATGAATCCGTTAAAGCAGTAGAACAAGCAGTTAAAAGGCGACGAGAAATTGAAAGTCAAAACGCTATCGCTAGACAACAAGAAAAAACCGATGCTATAAAAGATTCACAAGAAAAGCAAAATAAGTTAGATGATGATAATAAAAAACACGTATTAACAGAGAAAGAAAAATTAGAAAACTTAAAAAAACTAACAGACGAATATAATAAAAAATTAAGAGAAGAGGATATACAAGTACCAGATGCAATAGACACAACTGGACTTGAAAATAAAGCAGCTAACGATGTTAAATTTAAAGAGGAAGAGTTAGAAAGACAAAGAGCACAAGAATTAGCACTTGCTCAAATATACTACGATAGTGTATCAGAAAGAGAAAAAAGAGAGGAAGAGGAAAGACAACGAAAAATACAATCATTCCAAGCTACAACAGAAGCAGTAGGAAGTATAGCAAAGAGTGGAGAGGAATTATTATCTTCAATACAAGCGACTGGATTAGCAAAAGGCAAAGCTGGTCAAGCAGCTATGAAAGCACTAGCTTTAGTTCAAATAGGTGTAGATAGTGCAGTCGCATTTTCAAAAATGATGCAAGGAACAGAACAAAGTGCAGCTGGTGCAGCAACTGGAGCACCCGGACCAGCAGCACCAGCAGTATATTTAGCAACTAAAATAGCATTTTATGCTACTGGTACGGCTACAATTTTGGCTAATATTGCAAGAGCAAAAGCATTACTTTCAGGCGGTGGAGGTGGTGGTGGAGGAGCAGCCGGTGGAGGTGGAGGAGCAGTACCACCAGCACCAAGTTTTAACGTAGTAGGGCCAAGTGGAGCAAATCAAATAGCAGAAAGTATAGGATTAAATAAAGAAACACAACCTTTAAAAGCATTCGTAGTAGGTGGAGATGTAACTAGTCAACAATCATTAAATAGAGGGATAGTTCAAAATGCAACTTTAGGATAAATAAACGTTATATAAAAAAAGAAATTAATATGAAACTTATAGAATTAATTATAGACGAGGATATGGAGTTATCTGGAATTGATGCAATTTCGATTGTTGAAAGTCCAGCAATAGAGGAGGATTTTATTGCTTTAAAAACAGAGCAAAAAGAATACAAGTTTGCAGAAGTAGACAAAGAGAAAAAAATTATAATGGGTGCTATGCTAGTCCCAGATAAACCTATTTACAGAAACGACGATAAAGAGGGAGAGTACTACATTTATTTTAGTAAAGATACTATTCGTAGATGTATGGAGATGTTCTTTCAAAATGGTAACCAATCAAACGCAACCTTTGAACATATGGAAGCTATTACTGGTTTAACTATGGTTGAAAGTTGGATAGTAGAAGATACAGAAAAAGACAAATCAAAACTTTATGAATTAAATGTACCAGTAGGAACTTGGATGGGAACTATTAAAGTTGCAAACGATGTTATCTGGAATGACTTTATTAAAACTGGCAAGGTAAAAGGATTTAGTATAGAGGGATATTTTGCAGACAAAGCAAAGACTCCACTTTCAAAAGTTGACGATACAGAAGTGCAAATACTAGCTGGATTAGAATTATTAGAAATTAATACACTTTTAAACTATGGCAGATAAAGATTTTAAAACACCAAGTAGGACAAGTCCTAAAAACGACAAGAGAGGTTGTTTATGTCCAGATAATAAATACTCTAGGAAGTGTTGTGATGGCTCTTTACAAGCACAAGGGATAGGAACTATATATAAAAAAGCATAACGAAAATGCAAAAAAAAATATCAGTTCGTTATATGTTAAGAATTAATAAATTATAAATATGAAAAACACAGAAATTTTATCACGCATCAATGCGTTACTTCGCAGAAATGTGAAGTTGGAGCAGCAAACTCTAGATAACGGAACTGTTATTGAAGCAGATAGCTTTGAAGTAGGGCAGCCTATTTTTGCTATTGACGGAGATAATAAAACACCGTTAGAAATTGGGAGTTATTTATTAGCTGACGGTACAACTTTAGAGGTTTACGAAATTGGAATGATTGGCGAACTTGCTCTATTAACTAAAGAAGTTGAAGAGACAGAAATGTCAGCAGACCCAGAAGAGGAAGCTAAAGAGGAAGCACCATTAGAAGAGGCTACACCAGAAACAGAAGTTGAACTAGAAGCAGTACCAGAAACTTATGAGGAAATCCTTACTAAAGTAATGGAAGCACTACAACCAAAGTTTGACGAGTTACAAGCTAAATTAGACGAAATGGCTATGGCTCATTCAAAGATGAAAGAAACTCTTTCAAGTGTATCTAAAAAAGCAACAGTACACAAACCAGCAGACGCTAAAGTAAATTTAGGGAAAGCAAACACAAAACAAAACATCTCTGCTACAGAAGCGAGAATAATGTCTTTATTATCAAATTAAAAATTAAACTTAAAAAATAAAACACAATGCCAAACCAACCAACGATTACCTCAAATTATGCCGGAGAATTTGCCGGTAAATATATCGCAGCTGCGGTATTAAGTGCGAATACAATCGCAAACAATGGAGTAACAGTTATTCCAAACGTAAAATACAAATCAACAGTAAAAAAAGCAGTTATCTCTGGATTAGTAGCAGATGCAACTTGTGATTTTACAGATGCTGGAACTGTTACTTTGTCTGACAAAGTTTTAACAGTAGCAGAAAAACAAGTTAACTTACAACTTTGTAAAACTCCATTTGAGCAAGATTGGGAAGCAGCATCTATGGGCTTTAGTTCTTTCGATGTTATGCCAGCTTCTTTCTCTGACTTCTTTATTGCTAAAGTATTAAAAGATATTGCTATCGATACTGAAACTTTCTTATGGAATGCTACAAACGGATTAGGTAAATTACTTAAAACAGACGGAGCAACTGTAATCGGAACTCCTTTGTCTATTACTTCTGCAAACGTAATTGCTGAAATGGGTAGAGTTGTAGACGGTATTCCTGCTGCTTTATATGGTACAGAAGACTTAAGAATATATGTATCTCAAAACGTTGCTAAAGCATACGTAAGAGCATTAGGAGGTTTCTCTGTTGCTGCTACATCAAACGCTGGTGTTAACGCTGCCGGTACAACTTGGTACAACGGACAAGAATTAACTTTTGACGGAGTTTCTATATTTGTTGCAAATGGTTTACCAGCTAACACAATGGTAGCTGCACAAATCTCAAACCTATTCGTAGGATTTGGATTGGCTGACGATGCAAATATCGTTAAAACTATTGATATGGCTGACATCGACGGAAGCAAAAACGTAAGATTTATTGCACGTTTCTCAAGAGGTCTACAAGTAGGTATTGGAGCAGATTCAGTTACTTACGGAATAGCATAATTAAATTAAATGCCTCTCTGTAATAGGGGAGGCTATTTATTAACTTTTAAATAAAAAAAATATGAGTACTTGCTTAATGGCATCAGGTAGAAAACTACCTTGCAAAGATGTAGTAGGAGGAATTAAGACATTATACCTAGCGGATTACGGCACACTAGGAACTTTAACTATAACTGCTGGTACATTAACTGCGGTTAGTGGAACTGGTACAAACTGGTATAAATACGATGTAAAGGGTGGGAATAATTTAGAGCAAACTATTACGTCAAGTGACGAAAATGGAACTACTTTTTATGCTCAAACAATTACTGCGGTATTGACTAAAATGGATGTAGCTACGCAAGTAGAATTACAAAAAGCTATTTCTCAAAGACCACACGCTTTTGTAGAGGATAACAATGGTAATTATTTTGCAGTAGGTTTAACTAGAGGATGTAACATAAATGGTACAGTTTCAACTGGTACTGCATTAGGAGATATGAATGGATACACTTTGACGCTTACAGCTGAAGAGCCAATCCTTGCACCTTTTGTAAGTAGTGGAGTAGTAACTGCTCACACTTCTGCTACACAAATAACACCATAAGAAAAAGCGTATCGATAGGTTTTCTATGGTAACAAAGAAGGGGTGATTAGTTCACTCCTTTTTTATTTGCAAAAAAATAAAAATATACGTTATATAACTATGACAGTAGTAAACCAAGATAACGCTTCTCAAAGATTTATAACTATTCCTAGAAACTACATAGAGGGAGAAAGTTTAACTTTAAAAGTTAGAGATGAGCAGAAAAACACAGTCTTTACTTTTACACCTACTAGCGTATATCCAAATGTTTTT
>Ga0209443_1000587_pt1 | contig 24522 bp, 18 predicted proteins | sample LauGreBMM110DCMD_2_FD_187571 | JGI IMG/M metagenome (GOLD analysis project Ga0209443, IMG submission 187571) | Freshwater lake microbial communities from Lake Michigan, USA - Su13.BD.MM110.DCMD (SPAdes) (version 2) | ecosystem: Environmental > Aquatic > Freshwater > Lake | place: Lake Michigan... | reverse complement strand
AATTTGGCAGCAAAGAACAGGTGTTGAACGAAGCCATTCCGGCCCTTCAAAAAATAAAAGCATCTGGCAAGGCCCGTTTTGTGGGCATTACAGGACTACCCGTCAGGTATCTTGCAGCGATTGCAACAGAAGTTGAAGTGGACACCGTGCTTTCCTGGGCACACTATAACCTGCTGCAAGATGAGATCAATGCGGAACTTGTTCCACTTTGTCAACAGAAAGACATGGGATTGATGAATGCTGCGCCGCTTGTTCAACGCATCCTTTCTGATGCATCGATTCCTGCATGGCACAATGCGCCAGTTGAATTACAAGCGATACAAGCCCCATTGCTTGAATGCTGCAAAAAATATGGTGTTGCCCTCAGTGATGTTGCGATCCGCTATGCCATTGACCATCCGTTCATTGCCACTACCGTCATTGGGATGTGCGACCAAAACAATGTGAAAAAAAATATCGGCGTATTGGAATTTTCAATACCAGAAGGACTGCTTGATGAGATCAATCAATTGGTGGCACCGGTAAAAAATACCATGTGGTATGAAGGCATGCCCGAGAACAATATTTCCAGAAAAAATCCATAAGATGAAAGCTTTGTATTTGACCGCTGTAGGAGAAACAGCCATCCGCGAAATTGATATTCCAAAACCAGGACCCGAAGAGGTGTTGGTAAAAATAGGCATGGTGGGCTTTTGCGGAGGAGACCTCAATGGTTTCAAAGGCCTTTTCGAACTGCAAGAATATCCCAACATACTGGGCCATGAAGTGGGAGGAACAATTGTAGACATGGGCAGTGCGGTTCCTGAGCGATTCCAAAAAGGGATGAAAGTAACCGTCTATCCCTACCAGAACTGTGGGATATGCATCTCCTGCAGAAAAGGGAGAAAGAACGCCTGCCAAGACAACAAAACCATGGGGGTGCGGCGTCCTGGCGCCATGACCGAATACATTGCACTGCATTGGAATGATGTATTTGTTTCAACAACACTTTCACTGAAAGCACTGGCCTTGGTTGAACCCTTGACCGTTGGCTTTCACGCAGCAGCAAGAGGCAGGGTAAGCCAAGATGATACAGTTGCTGTCATCGGATGCGGAATGGTTGGCCTTGGTGCCCTGGCTTCTGCAGTACACCGCGGAGCCAAGACCATTGCCATAGATGTGGATGAATCAAAATTGGCCATCGCAAAAAAAATCGGTGCATCACATGTCATCCAGTCCAACATAAACAACCTTCATGATACACTCATGGAGATTACTGGCGGAGATGGGCCAGATGTCATCATTGAAGCCGTTGGAAGCCCCATCACGTATCGCACCGCGGTGGAAGAAGTTGCCTATACTGGAAGGGTTGTCTGTATTGGCTATGCCAAATCACCTGTGGAATTCAACACCGGACTTTTTGTACGCAAGGAAATTGAAATCCTTGGATCACGCAACTGCACGACAGAGTTCCCGGAAGTCATCCAATATCTTGAAGAAGGCAGTTTCCCCATTGATGAGGTGATTAGCAAAACTGTTTCCATTGATGATGCCGGAGAGGCCCTTGCCAGTTGGGCTGATAATCCAAAAGGAATTATAAAAATCATGGTAAACTTTAATCAACCTGACGCATGATCAAATCTGCAGTAACCATAGCATTGGTTCCCCAAATCAAAACCGGTCCATGGATTTTCTGGGAAAACCTGGAGGAAAGCATGCGCAAAACAGCTGAGCTGGGATTTGATGCGATTGAACTGTTCACAGCATCTGGCAATGCCATAAATCCTGAAAGTCTCAAGATATTGATGAATCAATATAAGTTACAACTTGCTGCAGTAGGAACGGGAGCAGGAAAGGTAATCCATGGCCTGACCCTTACAGATGCCGATAACACCATTAGAAAAAAAGCCATTGCCTTTGTTCAAGAAATGATGGAATTCGGTGCATTGTTTGGCGCACCCGCCATTATCGGTTCTATGCAGGGAAATGTAACACAGGGTAACACACACACTAACAGTATTGGTCTGCTCGCAGAAGCATTGCACATACTTGATGAACATGCCGCATCTCTTGGAGTTAAGCTGATCTACGAGCCCCTCAACCGGTATGAAACCAACCTGATAAACAGATTGGATGATGCCGCGGCATTCATCGAATCCAACACATTCAACAACGTACAATTGCTTGCTGATCTTTTTCACATGAACATTGAAGAGGCTGATCCGGCAGCAAGCATACAAAAAAATCGGCAACACATCGGTCATGTTCATTTTGCAGACAGCAACCGGAAACCTGTTGGATATGGGCACACACAAATGGAAAGTATTGCCAATGCATTGACTGCAGCTGGATATGATGGCTATGTATCCGCAGAGGCCTTCCCATGGCCTGATCCAGATCGTGCAGCAGCACAAACCATTCGTTCATTCAAGCAATTTTTCAAATAACCCATCCTCTAAAAAGAAATACCATGCAACGTTTTTGTCTGGCCCTTGATCTTGTAGATGACCCACAATTGATCAGTGAATACGAACACCACCATGCCAAAGGAAGTGCATGGCCTGAAGTCACCCAACATGATATTGATGCGGGTATCAGCAATATTGAAATCTATCGGACCGGTAACCGGATGTTCATGATTCTCGAAACAGATGATGCATTTACATTTGAGAAGAAGGCCTTGTTTGATGCAACCAATCCCAAGATTGTAGATTGGGAGAAATTGATGTGGAAATTCCAACTGCCCCTGCCCTGGGCTAAAGATGGAGAAAAATGGGTATTGATGAAAAAAATATTCAAATCATAGAGGCTAGCTCCAATTCAAAGAATGTACATTCTCTGGTACTATTTCTTCTGAGACACAAGGAATGATTCAGCTATCCATATTTTATTGGCTGACCTTAGTTGTATGATCCGATCTTCGGCTAGCATTTGTCTCATCAAATTGTCATTGAGAATATGAGATGGAAATCTATATTCATCCAATGCGAAGTATTTACGGCTGCCTGTAAGCAGTGCAGCCAATCCGATTCCTTGATTATTGGGTGTAAGCTGTTATAAATGAATTCATTAGAGCAATGGGAAGGGGAGCTATTAACTTGATTGGTTAGTGGCGGGAATGTATGGGAAAAGGCATTATTGATAGGAAAAACCCATGATAAAAACATTATATATATAAACTATACTAAAAAAGAGGAGGCCACATTGGATTCAATTATTAATCTTTTATTTGTTTAAATAAATATAAATAATTAAATTAATTCATTAAACAAAACAAAATAAGCATCTTAAAAGCTTTTGAATGAAAGGTCTCTAAAACATTTAACTGGTCAACACCGATAGAAAAACTTAAAGAACTACTGTTACGTTAAAACCTTATATCTACCATGAGACCTCAATTAGTTAAAGTATTGAATGCGCCTGGTCACTCTTTTAGTGTACGCCGAGATTTAGTTCCTCATTTAAACAACTGCTTGCATTTTCATTCTGAGGTAGAACTTATCCACTTTAAAAAAGGGGGGGGTAAACAGTTTATTGGTGATAGTATAAAAAGCTTTAAGTCAGGAGATGTTGTTATTATAGGAAGCAATTTGCCACATTACTGGCGGTTTGACGATATTTATTTTGAAGAGAATACCAATACAATTGCTGATGTAAGAGTAGCGCATTTTACTGAAAAATTTTGGGGACAAAATTTCCTTGATCTACCAGAGAATAATAACCTAAAAACAGTTTTAGAAAAGGCAAAAAGAGGTCTGCAAATAACAGGAAAATCAAAGCAGGTAGTAGCGAAGTTACTGGAGCAATTACTATCATGCAATGGTTCAAAAAGTATTATTTTGCTTATGCAAGCTTTGTCATCTATTTTTAATTGTAAAGGATCATTATTGCTTTCATCAATTGGCTTTAAACCAGATAATGATGCGTCAGAAAATGACCGTATCAATGCTATTTATGAATACTCAATTAAAAATTTTAAAACCAAGATTCAATTACATGAAATTGCAGAAATTGCCAATATTAGCCCGAATTCTTTTTGCCGTTATTTTAAAGCACGAACTAGAAAAACATATTCTCAATTTTTAATTGAATTAAGGGTTGGACATGCATGTAAATTAATAATTGAAAATAACCAATGCATAAAACGGTTATGTTATGAAAGTGGATTTCATAATTATACAAGCTTTTATAAATATTTTAAAATAATTACCGGTAAGACCCCTTTTGCCTACCAAAAAGAATTCACGGAGAAGTAATATTATTTCCAAATTATATTCAAGTTAAACTTGAGATAATAGCATCCCCACGCAATAAATAAATTTAATCTTTCCTTATCATTTCCTTCACTTGTTTCATAACCGCTAAAGCTGTTTTGCCAACCGTTCCGTTCTGATAGATACCCATATTTATTGTAACAGCCCCTCCTTGTAGCATACAATCCCTGATATATTTGCTTAATGCTTCTGCAGTAAAACGAGGATTAGGCATTTCTGCTTTTGCTTGTACCCAATAAGGTTCCATTATTATCAGCGACTGATATTGCAAACCTTTACCTGGTCCACGTTTTAGAGTACCTGATTCGGGAAGGGCAACCGGGCTTGCCGTCTCTCCAGCCCAATATTCCTGCCACTCAGTAACGGCAGGGTATATCCATGAGTTCAAAGCAATAATGCGATCCGGATCACCAGCCTTACAAGACTTGAAAAACTCCTTAAAAGAAAAATCAGGATATTGTTCGAAGCACTGGTACCATCCATCAAACCAATAGCCAGCTACCTTTTTCCCATACCGTTTACCAAATTCTGTCATCACTTCATTATTTATCGTTGTAAACTCATTCGATGAAACTTTTTTGTATTTGCCTACAACGTGGGTTGGAAAATAACACATCAACTTTATCCCTTTCGCATTTAGGGCAAGTGCCATTTCGTTGATTAAATCGCGCTTTGTTGTGTGCCCCGGATGATATTTTTCCCAGCTTTTGAGGGGAGCTGGACAAAAAGCTTCTGCGTGACCAACTGTGAAAAGGACATACCCAGCTCCAGTTGATTCAACCATCTTAACAAAAGCATTTAAGTCAAACTCCTCAACAGATTGGGCATACGTCTTTTTTGTTCCGTCTTCATTAACACTCTGAGAGGTCCAATGAAACATCAACCCATATCCTGCTTTTGACAACCAATTACTCTTTGCCCTGGAAAGAACGGCCTGAACTTGATCAGCCTGAATCGATGATTTCGCGGTAACCGGAATCAATTCCAAGCATCGGAGATCCATAATGCGATCACCTTTTACACTTTCCGGAATTATTAGGCTTATTATCTGAGTTCCGGCTTTTAATTCAAGTGTTCCTTTTAGTAATATTCTTTCATATGAACCAGAACCCCAAACTCCATCAGTGGGAATTAATGAATACCCGATAGAGCTCTTACCAGATGAAATGGATACATAATTACCTTCGGAAGCAGATTTTATTCCGTGGGTCAGATTAACCTCGAATAAACCAGCAGTAGCCACATCTACAAACCATTCCATCTTTGCAGGACCGGTAAATCTCATAAAGTCACCATTCTGCCGAGCAACCTTCCCCTCATTTGTGGATGCCTTGGTGCCATACAGGTATGTGATCGTATTAGATTTTATTAAAATAAACGAGTCTGGGTTCTGTGCATTTGCACTTATGCATAAGGCTGTTGTAAGCATAAGTACTATTGAAAATATCTTTACCATTATCTTGAAATATTTTATATTAAAAATTCAATAAATTTCAAATCCCTGTGAAAATAAAGCACAAGAAGCTTGTAATTGCTATCAAATGAATTTTCGTTGCGTTGTAATTTTTAGCTATAGGTTAATAAACAAATCATCAACCCGGCCAACCAGGGTTTTGAGTAACAGTTGGATTGTTTACTGTTTCAGCGTTGTAAATTGGGAAATAATTTAAATGAGCATCAATAGCGGTTTTAAATGTTCGGCCGGAACTATTTAATAAATTAAATTTATTAAACCGCTTAAGATCAAACCAGCTCCATCCTTCCCCATATAATTCTTTTCTTCTTTCAATAAAAACTGCATCTTTAAAAGCTGATTTGGAAAGACCACCTGGCAAATCGCTAATTCCTGCTCTTTTTCTTACTGCATTTATCCAACCATATGCAGCAGTTGTTGGAGAACTGTTTAGTTCATTCTCAGCTTCTGATGCCATTAATAAAACATCTGCCAACCTAAGGGCGGTAATGGATAATGTACTTTGAAATTGTTGCCCTTTTGTATATTGAATTGAGTCTACGAACTTCATATATGTAGGTGTGGCAAAAGTATACCTAGTTCCATTGTATACATAATTTGTTCTGATTCCCCATGCTGGTCCACGAACATCCTTTGCATCAAAACTGCTAATAAAAGCAGGCGTAGGTGTAAAAATGGCCTGACTTAAAAAGGTATTATGATTGTAATTTGCTAAATCAGGGATTCTGATTTCCCAGATCGTTTCCACATCAGCAGTTGTTTGGAATACTAATGGATAGGGAATATTAATACTGTATTTATTGGAATTGATCACTTCTTTTGCTTTATCCAATGCCAATGAATAAGTATTTGTACTATTATATGTTGCTATATTATTAGGGTTACCTGCCATAGTTAAATATACTTTTGACAAGTATGCTTTTGCTACCCATTTATTTACCCTACTTGGCTGTGGCGCCGCATCGTTCATCATACTTTCAGCATCAAGCAAATCTTTAATGATTTGAGCGTATATATCTTTTTGTGGAGCTCTTGCTGGTTGAAAATTAGAAGGGTCATTTACTGGTTGTAAAACTAAAGGAACATCTCCAAAAAACTGTAAAAGATTAAAATATGCCCAAGCACGTAAAAATTTAGCCTCACCTTCGATACGGCCTTTCTCAGGGGCTCCACTAATCTTTTCAATGTTTCCTAATACTAAATTTGAAGACCCAATAACTTTATAAAGGTTTTCCCATGCAAACCTTACTGGATAATCTGATGAGAGAACATTTCCTTGAGAAAAATCAGCGGCTTGTGGAGCATATTGATAATCTACAAAAGATTCATTTAGCTTCAATACATCCCATGAATACATTTTACCCCAGCCAGTAATATGGGAATAGGTTCCAACCAGCGCTGCTTCAAAACCACCAACAGAAGTTAAAACTGTTGCCGGATTAGCAGTGCTTTTGGGAGTTTCTGTTAGAAATTTTTTACAGCCGGCAAAAAAAGTTAAAAGAATAATCGTGATAAATATATTTATATTATTTTTCATATTGTGAAATTTAAAAATTAATTTTTAAGCCTAAAATAATAGATTTGTTGTTTGCGTATCCGCCTCTGTCCCATCCTGTAATTACATCATCTCCGGCAGATACTTCAGGATCATACCAAGGATAATTTTTGTCAAATGTAATTAGGTTTGATCCTGTTACATAAATGCGTAAACTGCTAAAAGGTGATTTTTTTATTGTGGTAGGAAAAGTATAACCTAATGTCAAGTCTTTAACTCTCACATAACTTCCATCAAATATTATTGCAGGTGTATTTCCACCGGCATTAGTACCATAATCAGCATTTGGAATTGGATATTGTGTTCCGATCCCATTATATATGGACTTTAAAATATTGTTATTTCCGTTAAGCGCTAACCCATGTCTATAAGCATCTAAAAAAACATCGTTACCTATTGAACCTTGCAAAAATATTGATAAATCAAAATTTTTGTATCCAATGTCATTTATGAAACCAAATATGTAATTAGGTTGAAAATTGCCAATCACATCCTGGTCTTTAGCATCAACAACACCATCTTTGTTTATATCTTTATAAGTATACTTCCCGGTTTTTAAATCAACATTGTCTATGAAGTATCCAAATGGCTGAAAAGGCACTTTACCAACAATAATTGGAAACCAGCCTACACCTTCTGATGTATTTATTTGTAGCACGGGCTGACCAGCAGGATTTTTTCCAAGGTCAAGAACTTTAGCTCTATTCAATGTAACATTGAAGGTTGTTGACCAATCAAATGCCCCCGAGAAATTACGTGATCTGATTAAAAACTCTAGCCCTTTGTTTTCAACTTCTCCTATATTTTGGATTGCGCTAGAATAACCAGAAGAGGGAGGTGTAAGTCTGCTAAACAAGAGCCCTTTGGTATTCTTTTTATAATACTCTCCTGTAATCTGAACCCTGTCATTAAACAATCCTAAATCAACTCCTAAATTAATTTGGCTAGTAGTTTCCCAGGTTAGGTTTGTATTAGCAACTGTAGCAGGAATATATCCGATAGAAGGAGTCGTTCCTCCAGAAGGAAAAACATTTGTTACTCCTAAGGTTGCAAAACTACTATAGGGAGCAATAGATTGGCTACCGGTTTTACCCCAACTACCACGTAGTTTTAATTCAGAAATGGTTTTGTTATTTTTTAAAAATTGCTCTTCCGATACTTTCCATGCTAATGCTGCGGAAGGGAAAAATTCGTATTTATTCCCTTCAGATAGCCTGGAGGATCCATCATAACGACCGGAGAATGTCATCAGCACTTTTTCATTAAATGCATAGTCTACCCTTCCCAAGAATGAAAGCAAAGAAAACTTCGCATAGGAACTTGATGAAGATTGTGTTGATCCAGCAGCAAGATTGTTATACTCAAAACCATCTATAACATATCCTATGCTACTACCACCAAGACCATCAACTTTAGTATCCTGAAAGGTAACTCCTGCAACAGCATTTATTTTGTGAACGTTATTTAAAATTTTAGAGTAGTTCAGGGTATTTTCATTTATCCAAGAGACTGTAGAACTGTAGCCTTTTCTAGCCGAACCTTTAAAGGAGGATTCAGATAAAGTCAATGGAACGTAACTATTAGAACCACCGAGATTAGCCTCAGTACCAACATTAAATTTTGCAGTAAGATCCTTCATTATCTTATAATCTAAAACGATATTTGCCACTACACGGTATCCTGTTGACTGATTAATAGCATCATCAACAAGTGAACGGGGATTGGAACGAGGAAATGGTAACTGTACGAATGTTGGCTTGCCATTAGCATCAAGTACTGGTTGTGTAGGCCTTGCCCAGGAAACACCATTCGAAACAGTTTCGTCAGCAAATATGCCATTAGTCTTGTTATAAGCTAATAATATATTTTCGCTTAATTGAAGTTTTTTTGAAAGTAATTGGTCACCATTAAACCTTAGAGAAAGTCGATTATAGTCTGTTTTTCTAATAACCCCTTGCTGTTTAAAATAGTTTATAGATGTATAGTACTTAGATTCATTGGAACCGCCCCTGACAGATATTGTATGATTAGTGCTTGATCCTTGTCGATATACTTCATCTATCCAATCTACATTAGAAGTTGAATTAATAATATTTGGATCTATAACTGTATTCGTAGTTGCATTTTGTCTTGATTTTTTATAATACTCTTTATATTCATCAGCATTTAAAAATTCTAACTTTTTGATAAGACTGTGAGTACCTACATATGAGTCATAACTTACCTGTGGTTTTCCTGTAGTTCCTCTTTTTGTAGTGATAATTATCACTCCGTTAGCACCCCTAGAACCGTAAATAGCAGTCGCAGAAGCATCTTTCAATATTTGGATTGACTGAACATCATTAGTGGTAATATCTGTTCCTATTTTACTAAGTATCATCCCATCTACGACGTATAATGGGTCATTGCTATTCCTCGACAAAGAATTAGCCCCTCTAATCCTTATCATATTAACCGCTCCTGGGGCACCAGTTCGTTGCTGAATATTGACTCCGGAAACCTGCCCTTGTAAAGCAGCAAGTAAGTCATAGGTTGGAGTTCTTGTAATACTTTTGGAGTTTACATAAGCTACGGAACCAGTTAAATCAGACTTTTTAACTGCGCCATATCCTATCACAACAACTTCATCAACTGCAACAATGTCTTCTTGCATGGTTATACTGAAGTTAGTTTTATCTTGAATTTTAACTTGTTGAGTTTTCATTCCGACATATGAAAAATCCAATATTGCACCTTTATTAACTTGAATGGAGAACTTTCCTTCTGAGTCTGTCGTGGTTCCAACGTTAGTACCTTTTAAGTAAACAGTTACACCGGATAATGGCAAACTGTTTCCTTTAAGAACAAATCCATTAACAATTAACTTTTGCTGGGAAAATGACAATAAAGAGAAAAAAAGAAAGCATATAGATATAAATACTCTCTTTTTCTGTTGTAATTTAAAATTTAGATTTTTCATCATATCAATCATTTTATTTAGTAAAAAAATATTCTCATACATGCAAGTAATGGACATTTATCTAAAATTTCTATACCTATATTACCAATATTATAAGCAATTTTATCATAATGATGAGTTCAAATGATGAGTGCAACACTTTCATTTGTTTGATTCAAGGTTACAACACAACAGTAGTACTTTAAAACCTTGAATCTGATATAAAAATGGGATACAAGTATTGACCGAACGTTGGCGCCCTATGGTGATTTTATTTAAAGACTATATGTACATTCTGTATTGTCTGGTTTCGTAAAATAGTCACCGTGGATTGCCCCGTCCATTTAATACTTTGATATACTTTCAAAAGATCAGCAATTGAATTAATTTCCAGGTCTCCCAATTTTACAATTACATCACCTTTCTGTAAATTATTTTTTGAAGCTATTGATGTTGGCGGTAATCTCACCAGCAAGGCGCCATTGTTATCATGTAAACCCGCAGCGGATCTTTCGCCCAATGTTTCTAAATTTTTAAACATACCACCAAGCCATTTCACTTCTATCCCTTTTATTTCATTCAGTTTGGTTATTAAGGGTTGTATTGGAGACTTTTCAGCGATTTTCTTTAATGAAGGAAGGGTAACGCCCACATTCATGTCAAAGTTTTTAAACCCAGTTGTAAATACAGGAGAACCAGGCTTAACATGGTAATTACCCTTCACAACATCTATAAATAACGCATCCCCAAAGGAACTTTTCTCATCTAAATGCAAGGCCTGCGCTTTTACCAAACCCTCTTTGGTAAGAAAGAAATTCTTATCAATTTCAGATCCCCAGTTATCCATTAAAATAGGAGCATAAGGAGTAGTAATGATATTCTGTGTAAAAACATCTCCGCTATTTTTTAACCATACATGCGGGTGGAAAGTATTATTGATAATAATATTATTGGTAACCGTACGATGATACCCTTCCCTCAATTTTAGTCCTCCGTTCAAACACACATTATTATAAATCAGGTAATTACTACTACCATCATCCAAGTCAATATCCCAACCATGATCGCACTGAAAGCGATTGTTGCGAATGATGACTTGGTCAACCACATCCAATAATTCAATGCCGGGTTTGGCCGCAACAATACTATCAATTACTGACCGTTTCGGGCTCCAGAAACGATCGCGCCCCCACGAGTTAAAAGCGCCGTGGTCACCTGTTTCCAAAACGGTATTAAACACATCATTGAATTCTACCAAATGGCCTCCCCAGCAACCGTCACCAATATTTATACCTGACCGTGGAACATTGTAGATACTGTTGTGGCTGACCGTTATATGGGCAGCCATTTCAATTTCTACGGCTGCGATTTGTTTTTCAACTGTACCGATGTGGTGTATTAAATTTCCACTTGCAGTGCAATATTGAGGGTAATTTTTATTTAATGGCCCAGGTGTATAATCCATTACACTCCAGGGAACAAATAATTCATACCGGAATGACGGAGATCTTACAGCGCCCGGGTTTCCAACAAAGGCAATGCCATTGGCACCAATGTTATAGATATGATTGTCACTGACTATATTATTTTTATTGTAGTTACTTACAAAAACAGCATTACCCCCCAACTCATAAAAAGTACAATGATTGATTGTAATATTCTCAGTTCCATCGAGTAATATCGCACCACCGCGGTAAATGGTCCAATCACTTCGCAGCAATGGTTCCTTAACCAGCATAAAACTGCGAGCGATTTGGGTAAAGGATATATCTTGTATTGAAATATTTTTAACCGGTTCATTCATGCTGCCAGTAATATGAATTAAGTCAGTTAAAGAACTTATAGAAAATAATGCTTTTTGAATATTGATTCCTTTGGGCGGATAAAGAAAAATCGTTTTGGAAGAGTGGTCATAAAACCATTCACCCGGCGCATCTAGTTCTTCAAAAATATTTTCAACAAACCGGTGCTGTTTATGCATCGGGGCAGGGCGGTTGTTTTGCCAGCCACCTTCATAAATAAGTTTTCCATTTGCATCCTTTCCCATAATCTGATAATGGAAACCGCCCCACTCACCCTGGTGCAAAGCATGAATATAACCACCTGCCGGATTTTTCCATCTCTTCACTCTCTCATCGCTAAATGCATCGGCTGAAGTGCCATTAAAAAACCTTGCAGTCGAATCATAATTCGGATAGCGGGCCATTGAAAGGCTATTTCCGTTTATAAATAACCGGTCAAATGATTCAGTCACATTCAGGGTGGCTTTTACAATACCATTTTTATATGGCATCCAATCAAGGTCTATTTTTCTTGATCCCAAGATAGTAACCTTTTCATTTTGATAAGGTCGTATGCTAAGCGAGTGAAGTAAATAATTAGCAGAGGATATATTAATCGCTTTATCTAAATAATAGTTACCGCCACGAATTTCTATGGTAATATCTTTACCTGCACGGGCAATTGCATTTTCAATTACGGCGTTCAATGTTTTAAAAGATTTTGCCAATGTTCCAATGTTATTATCGTTTCCCATTGTGGAGACATATATTTTATCCTGACCTGAACAAAAGAAAATAAATTGTAAAAAGATAATCAATGAAAATAATTTCTTAATCATAATAGCGATATTATTAATGCCTGTTAAAAGATTTTATATAAATCTGTTTACTGCTTTTAAAAATTTCAAATATTCATTCGAAACTTTTTTAAAAAACCCGATGTATAAGTGTCAAAGTTAAAGGCATAAAATCGCCATCATAAAACAATATTGGCAATATATAATGCTAGATTACCAAAATCACCCTCCAAAGATTCAGGCTCATACAAGAAAGCAGCTATTCATAAATATTAAACAAAGCAGAATTCCATTAGGCCTTAGCACATAATTCTTTAAGGATTTTACAATTATGATGATTCTCGAAGTTAAGCAATTTCAAAGTTGATGTCATGAAAGAAAGACTTCGTAGAGAGATTATCTAAATGCTGTTGTATTCACAAAATTTAAAATTTATTACTCATTTAAAGATTGATTAAAAAAATTTAGATATTATGCTAAGATAGTTGAATGAAAAGGCAATTCTAGGTAAGAATCTTAACGAGTTTCATTTGTAACTTGTATTAGCAATGACATTTTTTTAAAAGTTGTTTTGATCGATAAATAAAATAAAATATACAATAAAAACATTCGAAACGGTACTCTTGGCGAAGAGTTGATGGCTACAATGGAAAAAAACAACAACTGAAGAAATAGTAAGCAATTTAATAAAAGACAAAACAAGAAATGAATGTTCGAAATTATCTCCCGTTGTTGCATTCCTTTAAACAAATATATTTTCAATAATAATTAGCATGAACAATCAATTAGTTAAAAATACCTTCCTACTTCCAATGTTATTTAGTATTTCGATGTCCGTATCAGGACAGGATATATATGTATCCCCCCAAGGGAATAACAAGGCTGCGGGAACTAAAGCACAGCCCCTTGCTACTTTCGAGGCAGCGCAGCAAAAGGTACTGGCATTTAGAAAGAGCAGCCCGAAGAGCGCTGTTACTGTGTACTTCCGAGGCGGAAAATATTACCTTTCTAAGCCGGTGGTTTTTTCAACGGCAGATGGTGGAACTGAAGCAGCGCCGGTGACTTATAAAGCTTATCCGGGTGAAGTACCCTATGTTCTAGGAGGAGAAAAACTGAGGCTGAACTGGACAAAATATAAAGGTGGGATCTATAAAGCCCAGGTACCTAAAGGAGTAATCTTTGAATCGCTGTATGTAAACGATCAAATGCAGGTACTGGCACGGTACCCGAACTATGATGCAAAGACCAGGATTTTTAACGGGTATGCTGCGGATGCTATTGCCCCAGAAAGGGTAAAGCAATGGAAGTCTCCCACAGGAGGATATTTTCATGCAATCCATGGACACGAGTGGGGAAGCTTTCACTTTCAGATTACAAGAAAGAAAAGTGAGACTGAGCTGGAGCTAACCGGGGGCTGGCAAAACAACAGGCCTGAAGGTGGTCAGCATTCGGTTTTCCGTTTTGTAGAGAATATATTTGAAGAGCTAGATGCTGAAAATGAATGGTACCTGGATAAAAAGACAGCTACGCTGTATTTTTATCCAGACCCTTCGGTAAACATGGCTACAGCCAATTTTGAATATGCGGCATTGGAAAACCTGGTTAGCTTTTCGGGTACGGCACAAAAGCCTGTAAAGAACATCACGCTTGAAGGCTTTAAATTTATGCGGACAGTGCGAACCTTTTTGAAAAACAAAGAACCTTTGCTGCGCAGCGACTGGACGATATACCGGGGTGGTTCGATTTACCTGGAAGGAACGCAGAATTGCAAGATAAAAAATTCCGAATTCAGCCAGATCGGCGGGAATGCGATCTTCTTTAATCTCTATAACAAAAACGCACTGGTAAAAGGCTGTCACATTTATGAGATAGGCGCTAATGCCATCTGCTTTGTAGGAGATACCAATGCTGTAAGAAATCCCAAATACATCCCCTACGGACCGCGTGTTACAGAAAAGGAAATAGATCTGACACTGGGGCCTAAAAATAAGAATTACCCTCAGCACTGTGTGGTAGATGATAATTTAATCCATGATATCGGTAGAGTTGAAAAACAAGTGGCAGGTGTAGAAATCAGTATGGCGGCATACATCACCCTGAGCCGTAACAGTATCTACAACACGCCACGGGCGGGGATCAACATAGGTGAAGGTGCATGGGGCGGACATTTGCTGGAGTTTAATGATGTTTTTAACACGGTACTAGAAACAGGTGATCATGGTTCTTTTAACAGTTGGGGCAGAGACAGGTTCTGGGGATATCCAAAGGAAGGCACAGATGAAAGAGTTGGCAAAGATCCTTCGATCGTCCTACTGGATATGCTTGCCCCGAATGTGATCAGAAACAACAGGTTCAAGTGTGACCATGGATGGGACATTGACCTAGATGACGGATCAAGTTATTACGAGATCTACAATAATCTATGTCTGAATGGCGGGATTAAGCTAAGAGAAGGATATTACAGGACGGCGCAGAATAATATATGCGTGAATAACGGGATGCACATGCATGTCTGGCAAAAGAACAGCGGAGATGTGGTGCGCGGGAATATCCTAAGTATGGTTCACCAGCCAGTGTATATGGATTACTGGGGGAAAGAAGTGGACTATAACTGGTTTGTTTATCCGGATGATTTAAAGAAGGTAAAGGAACTTGGGACGGATAAGTATAGTGAGGCCGGCGACCCTTTATTTGAGGATCCTAAAAACGGGAACTTTTCTGTATCGATTAAAAGCAAGGCTTATGAAATGGGATGGAAGAACTTTGCGATGGATCAGTTTGGGGTGCAGAAGGCGAGTTTAAAAACAATAGCCAAAACGCCGGTTATACCTGAATTGAAACACACAGAAATCGCCATTGAGAACATGGTGCTGCTGTATTCCGGGCAGGTAAAAAACCTAACAACTGATGGAGAGTTGTCTGCCACAGGAATGGCAAAGAAGACCGGCGTGATAGTACTGAGTCCTCCGGTTAAGGGGCCATTTACGAGCATTAAGTTAGCGCGAAATGATGTTATTCTAAAGATCAATGATATTCCGATTCCGAATGTAACAGAATTACAGAATACAATTAATAAAGGAGAGATAAAATCGGTTACCGTCTGGAGGAACCAAAAGGAACTGGAACTTTGATAAAAATGATATTGAACAAAATTCTACAGATCTACCAGCTGGATTTATGATGAACTACTGATTGCTGAATAATATCTTCTAAAAAAGCAGGGATGGTATTATTTACTTTACTTCGGTTATTCCGGATTAATAATAGTAAAGATTGTTGGTTAATATATGCCAAGATAGCATAAGAATTAGCCAATTTGTTTACAAGATTTTTAAACCTGTCAATTTAAACTTGTTAAAAGTCAGAAAAAAACCCTTTCGGCATTTCTAATCAGAAACTCAAAGATTAAAAAGGGTATATGATATAACGCTTGCTATTAAAAAAAACATAAATAAACCAATATGAAAAAAGTGTTTCTCATGGCTTTCCTGGTATTAATAATTGACATGTCTTTTAATACTCTTGTAGCACAAAGCAGTAAATCATCCTATCCGGCGGCAACAAAATATGCAAAGGTACTCTATGCTATAGAGGTGAACACAAAGGAAGGAAAAATTAATAATTTGGCAGGGCATTCAGTAGTAAAAGGAACAGGACAATTCAATTGGAATCCGGAAATTGATATGGAAGGTGAGTATGAAGTAATATTAAGTTACTCTGTTCGAAAAGAGGGTATAAATGTCTCAGTAAGCTCAGAAAATAATACAATCAGTGATGCCATTGGAATTACCAAAGGAGTTTATGATGGAGGCAAAGAATGGTACAACTTCAATTGCGAAAGAAAATTGCTTGGTGGTAAATTGTTGCTTAAAAAAGGATTAAATTCTATTACATTAAAAGTTAATGCCACAGATCAAACCTTTGAAACCGTTGTTAACACTATAGAATTAGTTCCAGAAAGTAAAAAAATAAATGCGATAAAAGACATTAAGAAGGCGAAAATATCACGCCCTGAAATGAATTGGTTTTCTTCTATGAAATATGGAGTTATGTTCCATTGGACATCTCTCACTACACCTCCTGCAGGTCCACTGAAGCCTTTCGAGCAAGCGGTTAACGATTTTAATGTGCCAGATTTTGTAAGTATGGTTGAAAAGACAGGTGCTGATTATGTAATTTTTACAGGTTGCTGGGCTGAAACGTATATCCCTGCGCCATTAGTAAAATGGGAAAAAGAATATCCCGGCCACACAACAAAACGGGACTTAATCTCAGAAATCTCCGATGCCTTAAAGAAAAAAAATATCAAATTCTTCTTGTATCTATCAACACATGTTTATGCAAAATATAGTAAAGTAGATACTAAGGAATTTGAAAGGCTCAATGATGAATTGGTATCTGAAATAGGTGCACGATACAAAGAAAAGATTGACGGTTATTGGTTTGATGGTTGGTATCAAAGTTATCAAAAACATCCAGGGTTTGATTTTGAGAAATTTTATAACGTTTGTAAAATCGGAAATCCAAATAGATTGTTAGCATTAAATTCATGGCTTTATCCAATTGTTTCTGAATGGCAAGACTATTGGGCTGCAGAAGTTTATTCTCTAGGAATAGCTCCTGAGAATAAAATAGTCAAATCAGGTCCGGGCAAAGGATTACAATTCCAATCTCTTATCGCTTTACAGGGCGATTGGGTTCATTCATCCTTAAACAGTAAAGTACATCCAAACAGACTCTCGTCGGAAGAATTGATCAAATATATTTCTTCATGTGAAGGAAAAGGGCCGGTTACAATAAATATTGAAATATATCAAGACGGTTCTCTTGGCGAAGAATCGATGGCTACTATGGAAAAAATAAAACAACAATTAAAGAAATAAAAAAGGCTTTAGTGTGATTCAAGAGTAACTTAATGTCAATAAAACTAATTTTTTAGACCGTGGGCTTTAAAAAATTAAATGAAACCTTATTAAATGATTAATAAATTTCTAACCATATTAATCATTGGGTCTTGTATGTTTTTGTACAGTAAGGGGCAATTAAAAGGTTCGTTATGGGATGTGAAAGGCATTCATAATACGCCCAATTATAGAGAAATAAGTTCTGATTCAGTTGTAGGCATTTTTTATGAAGGACTTACTTATAAGAATCATCCTCAAAATGTTTTTGCCTATTATTCCACACCAGGAATAATTAGTGGTGATAAATCAAAGGATAAAAATTTACCTGCAGTAGTATTGGTGCATGGCGGCGGCGGCGCTGCTTTTCCACAATGGGTAGCCATGTGGGCTCGGAAGGGATATGCTGCCATAGCTATAGACTGGCGCGGTAATGGACCTGATGGAAAGCATATTGAAAATGGTTTTGAAGAAGAAAATGGTAACACTCCTTTCTTTACTATATTTCCCAATTTGAATGAACAATGGATGTTTCAGGCAGTTGCTAATGTAATTTTGGCTCATAATCTTATAAGAAGTTTTCCCGAAGTAGATAGTAATCGTACGGCGTTAACGGGAATTAGTTGGGGAGGTATTATTACCTGTACAGTGTCAGGATTAGACAATAGATATAAGGTTGCAGTACCAGTATATGGTTGTGGTTTTTTTCCAACTAGTGTATACGTTGCCCAAGGACTAAATGCTTTAAATCCTACTGATATACACGTTTGGTTGAAGCAGTATGATCCATCGCAGTATGTTGGTAAAGCGAGGATGCCGATTTTATTTGTCAATGGCTCGAATGACGGTGGCCTATACCTGGATAGTTATGCTAGAACATACAGATTGGTCAAAGACAAAATCATTTCTGTTCAAGTTGGACTTCTACATGGCCATTCTGGTCATGGCAGCGGAATGGATATCCCAGAGACCATTCCTTTTATTGATAGTTATATAAATGGAACAAAAGCGCTTTGCAGAATTGAAACTCCAACAATCAAAAATAACAAGTTAGAAGCTTTTGTGAATCAGAGTGTACCTATATCAAAAGTATACCTAAATTTCACAACAGATACAGCAGGCATTTTGATGAACAGAAAATGGACTACAGTTGAGGCTTCCTTGGTCAAAAATAAAATTGTATCCTCACTGCCTCCCGTCAATTCAACGATGTGGTTTCTTTCCGCAATTGATAGCAGAGGATTAAAAACCTCCAGTGAAGTGCAGTTTGGTGAAGAAAAACTCAGACGATTAGTATATTCCAAAGAATATATTCTTACTAAAAGAAAGTAGATAACACAGCTTTAAAGTATCCAGTTTTGGTGAGAGAAGGTCAGAATTTGCTGCTAATGTCAGGGCGATTTTAAGCTGTCACTATCGCTTTTTCCAATTAGCTTCTAACCCTATAAAATCTTTTAAATGATATACAGCATCAGAATACATAAACAAGATAGTTCTGTCATCTACTATAGTATGTTTCTTTCTTTTGTCAACACTCAATTTGTGCAAATCAGGAAAATACTTTAATGGAGAAATTATCATTCTGCCATCCTCCATTTTGAGGGTAATTTTTCCGGGCAAATCGAATAAAACTTTTTCGATACACATTGTTTTATTTATTAAAATTGAAGCCATGATTATTTTATTTTAATTGTAGTAATTTTTTTGCCTGTCTTCACATTGTTAAATGATTCAATTAATATCGCCTGATTTTCTTTAATCACTTTTATAGCTTGTTTTAGATCTATTTCTGTAAGACTCCTTTTTTCAGCAACTTTCAATGTATCTAACCATATTTTAGCAGAACGTTGTCTATTTCCTTTCTCTTTTGCAATATGTAAGTGAGGTGGCTTATTTATTGCTTCAAATGCAAAAATAAAAAAAGTCAAAAACTTACAAATCGCAATTTTAGGCATTCAACAATGTTTACTCAAATTTAAACCTAATGGGAAGAATAAAATAAATACTCATGGTAAGTTGATGAAAATTATCGCCTAGATTGGGCCTATATTATTATTTAGAAAATAACTTTTGTAGCCCAAAAGGGGGTGATTTCGAATGATTTACAGGCCGAGATACATGAGATAATGAATTTCTGACCTTAGTAATTCTCATTTCGCATTTCGCGAATTGAAAAATAAAGTATACTTTAGCAATATGAGAAAGCATAATGGAATGAGGCCACAGGATATTGTTGTCCTGTTAAAAATAGTCTTATTGGGTAAAAAAGAATGGCAATACCAGGATCTTGTACGCTCTTTATACATCAGTGGTGCAGAAATCAATGCCTCATTGAACAGAAGTAAAGCAGCAGGATTGATTGATTACAACCGCAAGCGGGTGAATAAACTAGCTTTGCTTGAATTTTTAGAACACGGAATGCAGTATGTATTTCCGGTCGAACCCGGCTCTTTATCAAAAGGGATACCTACCGCTCACAGTCACCCAGGTATGAAAAAAAATATCATCAGCGAGTCAATGTATGTTTGGCCTGATTTAAAGGGCAATGAGTTTGGACAATCAATTGATCCCTTGTATGAGAATCAAGTCAAAGCAGCTCATGAAGATCCTTTGTTATATGAAGTACTTGCTATAGTTGATATTTTAAGGGCCGGAAAAAACCGCGAAGTAAAAATAGGACTTCTTCAATTAAAAAAAATACTGAGTAGTGAACCATCACCTAAACATAACTAGAATTAAGTCCGTCTATCATTCTCTCGGCGAGTTAAAAGAGAAAGTTGTATTCGTGGGTGGAGCAACTATTTCTCTATATGTCGATACTAAAACTGAAGAAATCAGACCAACAGATGATATTGATATTGTAGTAGAGATTTATACTCATCAAGAATATGCAGCTCTTGATGAGCAACTCCGAAAACTAGGATTTGTGAATGACCAAACAACTCATGTAATTTGCAGGTATACCATTCAGGGATTAATAGTTGATGTTATGCCTACGCAAATTGAAGCCTTGGGATTCTCAAATAAATGGTATCAACCTGCTTTTGAAAATTCAATACAGTACAATTTAGGTGATGAGAAAATTAATATTTTCAGTCCCCCATTTTTTTTAGCAAGCAAACTGGAAGCTTTTCTCCAACGTGGAAAAAATGATGGTCGAACGAGTACCGATTTTGAGGATATTATCTTCTTATTGGAAAACAGATCTACTATTTGGAAAGAGTTGAAGGATGCAGAAACTACATTATCAACTTATCTGAAAGAAACGTTCAGGAAATTGATGCAAAATGAAAATTTTGAAGAGTGGGTAGATTGTCATGCAGGATTTGGAAGAGTGCCTGCAACCTATTTCATCATGGAGCAACTGAACATCATAATATCAAAAGAGGTTAAATAAAAATCCCCGACACTGCCGAGGATTTTGTAGCCCGTAGGGGAATCGAACCCCTCATTCCTCCGTGAAAGGGAGGCGTCTTAACCGATTGACCAACGGGCCTTTTTCGTTTTAGGAGTGCAAAGATAAGTTCTTATGCAATTATGACAAAAAAAAATGAATAGTTCTTACATTTGCATCTCAAATAAGTCAAAAGCAACCAACATGAGCACAGTAAAAGTAGCAATCAACGGATTTGGAAGGATAGGTCGCCTTGTTTACCGCCAGATATTCAACATGGAAGGCATTGATATTGTTGCCATCAACGATCTTACCAGCCCCAAGGTTTTGGCCCATCTCCTTAAATACGATACTGCCCAAGGACGCTTTGAGCAAGATGTTCAATCAACAGACAATTCAATCATTGTAAACGGTCATGAGGTAAAAATATATGCACAAAGGGACCCAGCCCAAATTCCGTGGGCATCCCATGAAGTGGATGTGGTGTTGGAATGTACCGGCTTCTTCACCGACAAGGACAAGGCTGCTGCACACATTACAGCAGGAGCAAAAAAAGTTGTCATCTCTGCTCCTGCCACAGGAGATTTGAAGACCATCGTCTTCAATACCAACCATGAAATCCTGGATGGCTCTGAAACCGTCATCAGCTGTGCATCTTGTACCACCAACTGCCTGGCGCCTATGGCCAAGGTTTTGGAAGATCAATTCACTATCCTGACTGGACTTATGACCACGGTTCATGCCTATACCAATGACCAGAACACACAGGATTCTCCTCATCCAAAAAATGACCTCCGGAGGGCACGTGCAGCAGCACAGAACATTGTCCCCAATACCACAGGTGCAGCAAAAGCCATCGGCCTTGTGCTTCCTTCGCTGAAAGGAAAGCTTGACGGTACTGCACAGCGTGTTCCTACCCTTACTGGCTCATTGACGGAGTTGACTGTACTGTTGGCAAAAAAGACCACCACAGAAGAAGTAAATGCTGCCATGAAAGCTGCTTCAAACGAAAGCTTTGGTTACACAGAAGATGAAATCGTTTCCAGTGATGTTGTTGGTATTCGCTTTGGTTCATTGTTTGATGCCACACAGACCAAGGTACAAACCGTTGGAGACCACCAACTGGTAAGAACAGTAAGTTGGTATGATAATGAAATGAGCTATGTTAGTCAGCTTGTTCGTACCGTTCATTATTTTGCACAATTGATATCCAAGTAATTCAATCCGATCTTACAACCCGGCAGTACATCCTGCCGGGTTTCTTTTTAAAATAGCTTCCTCATGAGCAAATTCAGCCAATTCAATTTTGGAGGGAAGAAAGCCCTGGTCCGTGTTGACTTCAATGTTCCCCTCAATGAAAACTTTCAGATTACGGATGATACCCGCATGCGCGCTGCCATCCCTACCATTCAAAAAGTATTGCAGGATGGAGGATCTGTAATTTTAATGAGCCATTTTGGAAGACCAAAAGATGGTCCAGAAAAAAAATACTCGCTGATCCATCTTGTACCCCATTTGCAAAAACTACTTGGAGACGAACCTGAAGTATTTTTTTCAGCGGATTGTATTGGAGAAGCTGCTGCACATGCAGCGGCCTTGCTACAGAAAGGTGATGTATTGTTGATGGAGAACCTCCGCTTCCACAAGGAAGAGGAAAAAGGTGACATGGGATTTGCAGAACAATTGAGCACATTGGGCGATGTATACATCAATGATGCATTCGGCACCGCACACAGGGCCCATGCTTCTACTGCGATTGTTGCTGACTTTTTTGATGCAGACAAGAAAATGTTTGGACTGCTCATGGAAGGCGAGGTGTCGAGTGCCGAAAAAGTATTATTGCAGTCTGAAAAGCCCTTCACTGCCATCATTGGTGGTGCCAAGGTATCTGACAAGATTCTGATCATCGAAAATTTGCTTGAAAAAGCAACTGATATCATCATTGGTGGAGGAATGGCCTATACTTTCTGGAAAGCACAGGGAAAGGACATTGGAAATTCCCTTTGTGAGGATGACCGCCTGGGCCTTGCCTCATCCCTTCTTGAAATGGCCAAGGCCAAAGGGGTGAATATTCATTTGCCGATTGACAGCACCATTGCAGACAAATTTGCTGCAGATGCCAACACTTCTAACTGCAACAGCGGTGAAATTCCTGCAGGTTGGATGGGGCTGGACATTGGTATACAGGCCAGGATAGATTTCAGCGAAGTGATCCTGCGCAGCAAGACCATCTTGTGGAATGGCCCCATGGGCGTCTTTGAAATGGAGAAATTCCAGGCCGGCACCAAAACAATAGCTGAGGCAGTGGCTGCAGCCACCCAAAAAGGAGCATTCTCCCTGGTGGGCGGTGGAGACAGCGTTGCAGCAGTCAACCAATTCGGTTTCAATGACAAGGTGAGCTATGTTTCAACCGGAGGCGGTGCCATGCTGGAGTTCTTTGAAGGAAAAGAGTTGCCCGGCATCGCAGCCATCAATAAATAATCTTTTAACAGATATTGGCTACATTCGATGCAACCTTTTGTCCAATTCCGCTATCTTTAAGCATTAACCTAATCAAATATAAAAATGAGCACGCGTAACATTGTTCTTATCGTAATCGGAGGCCTTATTCTTTTGCTGGGTGGTTGTGGCTGCAGTGGCTACAATGGACTAGTTCAGACAGACCAGAATGTAAAAGGCAAGTGGGCTAATGTTGAAAGTAATTACCAAAGAAGATCAGACCTGATTCCCAACCTGGTGAATACCGTAAAAGGTGCAGCAGACTTTGAGAAAACTACCCTTGAAGCGGTTGTCAATGCAAGGGCACAAGCTACCCAAACCAAGATTGATGTAACCAACCTCAGCCCTGAAAAAATTGCTGAGTTTCAGAAGGCACAAAGTCAGTTGAGTGGTGCGATTGGAAGGTTGTTGGTCACCATGGAAAAATATCCTGAACTCAAGGCCACAGATGCTTTCAGGGACCTCCAGAAACAACTTGAAGGAACCGAAAACCGTATTAATACCTCAAGAAATGACTTCAACAGTGCAGTGCAGGAGTACAATACCGGCGTGAAGAAATTCCCCATGGTCTTGTTCAGCGGGATTTTCGGTTTCAAGGAAAAAGGATTCTTTGCTGCAGAAGCAGGAGCAGAAAAAGTTGCTCCCGTTGACTTTACTAAATAATTATTGTGAATCTGTTGAACATATTTGCAAGCAAACAAAAAGCTTATTTCTCCAAGGAAGAAGAGGAACGGATGGTGGAAGCCATCCGTTTTGCTGAAAAACAAACCAGCGGAGAAGTAAGGCTATATGTTGAAAGCCATTGTAAGATGGTTGACCCGTTGGACAGGGCCAAAGAGCTGTTCATTGAGCTGGAGATGACAAAGACCATAGACAGGAATGCTGTCCTCCTTTACTTTGCCATAGAAGACAGGCAATTGGCCATTTTAG
>Ga0209443_1000585_pt1 | contig 24583 bp, 23 predicted proteins | sample LauGreBMM110DCMD_2_FD_187571 | JGI IMG/M metagenome (GOLD analysis project Ga0209443, IMG submission 187571) | Freshwater lake microbial communities from Lake Michigan, USA - Su13.BD.MM110.DCMD (SPAdes) (version 2) | ecosystem: Environmental > Aquatic > Freshwater > Lake | place: Lake Michigan... | reverse complement strand
GATTTCAGGCTGGATGCCATGGATGAAAATGCGCGCACGTGACGGAATTATCATATTCAACGCGATGGGCAACAAGCTAAAAAGATATGACGCGCTGCCCAAAATCCTGAAAGACGAGATAGCGGCCAATTATCCTACCTATAACGTGCCTCCTCCAGGCGATGATCTGCGCAAAAATGCGACCACATGGACAGAGTTTAAAAAATGGATCGATGCCAAAAGAGCAGCAGATTTAAAGAAATAAGGATCCTGAATGACGGTCAGGGAGCAGAATAGAGGCGAATTCAGCCTTGGTTGGAAGGTGTTGTTGGCCGGCGTGCTGGGGGTGATGTGTGGCGCGTCGCCCATTCCCATGAACATCATCGGCTTTACAATTGCGCCATTGCAGGCAGAGTTTGGCTGGACCATCACCCAGATTGTTCTCCCGATCACCATTTTCGGGATCATTGCTTCTTTCTTGGCGCCCTTCTTTGGGTGGCTCGCGGACCGATATGGTGTCCGGCCGGTTGCGCTGTTGTCGTTGGCGGCATTCGGGCTGTCCTTTGCGGCTGTTTCGCTCATGCCAACTACGAAAGCGGCATCGACGCTGTATATCTACTACGCGCTTTGGGTGATCATTGGATTAGTTGGCATTGGGTCTACCCCGGTAAGTTGGAGTCGCGCTATCAACTTGTGGTTTGTCAAGAAGCGCGGGTTGGCGCTCGGTATATTGCTTCTCGGCACTAGCTTGGCTGCGATCGTCGTTCCTTTTCTCGCGCCAAGGGTTATTGAGGGTTATGGATGGCGTTCGATGTTCGCTGTAGTAGCATTGCTACCCCTGTGTGTCGCTCTGCCGGTCGGCTATTTCCTGTTTCGCGAGCCGACTGCTGACGAACGGCCTGCAGGCCTTGCTAGCGAAGGCGGGACGCTGACCGGTGTCACGCTTTCTACCGCTTTGAAAGACTATCGCTTTTGGCTGATCTGGCTATCCATCGCGGTTATCGCAGCGGCCTTTGGCGGCGCTTTTGTCAATCTTCCCAAAATGCTGGGCGATCGCGGCATTGATGCTAAAGCCGCCGGCAGTGTTATGATGGTTTTGGGTCTGGGCATTTTTGCGGGCCGGATCATCACCGGCCTGTTGCTGGATCGGTTTTGGCAGGGCATCGTTGCCTTTCCGCTCCTCTGCCTGCCCGCGATATCCTGCTATATATTGCTCGGCGCTGAGGTCACTTCCCCGCTTGCCATGGCCGCCGGATTCCTGCTCGGCTTTGCGGCGGGGGCAGAAAGCGATTTGATCGCTTATCTTACAGGACGCTATTTCGGTATGGCGCATTATGGCAAGATTTACGGCATGCTCTATATGCCCTTCGGCCTTTTCTCCGCGCTGTCACCGCTAATGTATGCCCGAGTTCGCGATACAACAGGCAGCTATGATCAGATCCTTTGGGTCGCCCTTGTTGCTTATATCGTTGGCGGCGGATTGCTGCTACTGCTTGGCAAATATCCCGAGCGCTTCGACAGCGGCGAACCCGTTGCCAATCCAGTTGCAAAGGCAGCATGATGGCAAGCAAGGCCAACACCAACATTTTCGATGAACTCTTGGCCAGCGGCGCAGAAGTGCTGATCGATGCGGCCACGCTCGATTATTACGCGCATGACGTCTACGAACGCGGTGCCGACCTGACGGCGGTCGTGCGCCCGCATGACAAGGGTGAACTAGCCGCATCGGTCGCAACCGCAACCGCGCACGGCCTGCAAGTCATCCCGCGCGGCGGTGGCATGAGTTATACCGGAGGCTACACGAGCAAGACGGCAGGCGCTGTCCTGTTTGACCTCGCCAAGATGGACCGAGTGCTCGACATCAACGAAAGCGACATGACGGTAACCGTTGAACCCGGATGCACCTGGGCGAAGCTGCAAGAGACGCTGAAGCCCAAGAGCCTGCGTACACCGTTCTGGGGAACGCTGTCCGGTATTTATGCAACGGTCGGCGGCGGCATGAGCCAGAACAGCATCTTCTGGGGCTCCGGTCGCCACGGCACTGCTGTGCAAAGTTGCGTCTCGCTGGAGGTTGTGCTGGCTGACGGGACGATCATGCAAACAGGCAGCGATTTCTCCCGGCCCTACGGCCCGGATCTGACCGGATTATTCCTCGCCGATACCGGCGCGATGGGGATGAAGGCAAGCATCACGCTGCGCCTCGTCCCCGAAGCTAAGGCGCATGGCTATGCGAGCTTCACCTTTGACACCCATGCGCAAGTGCTGTCCGCCATTGGCGATATCGAACGCGCCGGAATTGCGACCGAATGTTTTGGCTTTGACCCCAATCTGAATGCGATCCGGATGAGGCGCGACAGCCTAGCGACTGATGCCAAGCAGTTGGTCAGCATGATGAAAAAGCAGGGCTCGGTGCTCAAGGCGCTAACGGAAGGCGCGAAGGTCGTCGCCGCTGGCCGCAATTTCATGGAAGAAGCCAGCTTCTCGCTCCACGTGCTCGCCGAGGGCCGCATCCAGGAAGCTGCAGACGCCGACATATCCGAAGCCCGCCTCATTGTGGCGAAGCATGGCGGCAAGGAAACCGAGAACACCATTCCCAAGATTGTCCGCGCCAACCCCTTTTCGCCCCCCAATTCGATGCGCGGGCCGGAGGGCGAGCGCTGGGCCCCGATCCATGGGCTGGTGCCGCACAGCAAGGCAGTTGCCTGCTATCAGGCGATCCTCAACCTGTTCGCACAACATCAGGACGAAATGGATGCGCTCGGCGTCCATCACGGCACGTTGATCGCAGCGGTCGGCGGTAGCGGTACAGTGATCGAGCCCTGCCTCTACTGGCCCGACGCCAGCAATCCCTTCATCGATGATATGATCGAGGATGCCCATCTGGCAAAGCTACCTAATTTGCCACACAATCCCGCCGCATGGGCCTTGGTACAGAAACTGAAACAGAAGATTGTCGATCTCTTTTTCGAGCAGGGCGCGATCCATTTCCAGATTGGCCGCACCTATCGCTACCAAGATGGACTTGACCCGCGCGCTATGAAACTGCTCAAAGCAGTTAAAGACCATCTGGACCCGCAGAGTAAAATGAACCCGGGGTCGCTGGGGTTATAAAGGTGAAGAAATTTGGAACTCGAACGACGACAGGCTTTGGCAGCAATGTTGGTTTCGGCGCTTCCGTTTCCGTTGGAGGCCGCCCCCTTGTCAAATAATGAGTCTGATAAGAAGACCTATGCCGCTGTTGCACTTCAGATCGCAGCGCGCTCGATAGAGAAAGCGCCTGACCGCGCAGCGGCACGCAAGCAAATGCTGGCGATGATCCCGGAGATTGGCGCAAAGCTGAGGTCTTCAGTAATTTTCATCCAGCAATATGGCGGCGCGCCGGTGAAGCTCGCGGTGCTGCCCGAATACGTCTTGACCAGCTATCCGGGGCGCATCTCTATCCCGGACTTTGCTGAAAAGGCAGCACTCGAAGTGGACGGGCCAGAATATGAGGCGCTGGGCAAAATCGCGCAGGAGCAGAAGCTATTCCTGTCGGGCAATGCCTATGAGGCGGACAAGAATTTTCCCGGCATCTATTTCCAGACCTGCTTCATCATCGGGCCCAATGGCAATGTCGTGCTGCGTTATCGCCGATTGAACTCGATGTTCGCGCCGACGCCGCATGATGTCTGGTCGAAATATCTCGATATTTATGGGCTAGATGGCGTGTTCCCGGTGGCGAAGACCGAGATTGGCAATCTCTCGGCAATCGCCTCTGAGGAAATTCTCTACCCTGAAATCGCCCGCGCCCATGCGCTGCGCGGGACGGAGATTTTTGTGCACAACTCGTCCGAGATCGGATCGCCCATCGCAACGCCCAAAATGATCGCCAAACGCGCCCGGGCCTTTGAGAATATGGCCTATGTTATCTCAGCCAACACGGCGGGCATCCTCGACACCGGCATCCCAGTCGGCGGCCCGGACGGCAATTCGATGGTGGTCGACTGGAAGGGCAATGTGCTCTCGGAATCGAACAGCGGGGAAACCTTCACCGCCTTTGCCGATGTCGATATCGCGGCCCTGCGCGCAGCGCGCCGCAAGCCGGGCATGACCAATATGCTGGCGCGCCAACGCAATGCCCTGTTCGCCGCTGCCTATGGTACCGACAGCCATCAGCAAGCCAATGGCCTGATTGATGGTGGGGCTGTAAAAGTGCCCGATCGCGACTATTTTATGAGAACGATGGAGGCGACCATCGAGCGCCTCGCCAAGGATGGCCTGATATGAGCAAGAAAAACCAAGCCCCAGTCGATGTAGCCCCGCCCTATCAGGCGGTGGCCCGGCACGGCGTATCGCCCAAACCCAGCCATGACGAGGCCGCGCGGTTCGACTTTCTGGCGAACTTCAACAAGGTGCTTTCTGGCACCCTCGGCCCGGGCAACAAGCTGGCCTATGACAAGCGCGTGCTGCCCACCTTCAAGAAAGAGCATGGCCGCGAGCCAAAGGATCGCTTTGAGATTCGCCATGCGATGAACAAGGATCCGTTCCACCAGATCTGGTCCGCCAGCAAGCGCAATTCGATGGAGATGCGGCAGCAAAATGGTCGCGCGATGGTGTTGCGGCAGCTAGATGAGCTTGATGCCAAGGCACGCGCCCTCAATGAAAGCGTGCCCGACACGCTGGAGCTCAATCCCGATGTGCAGGTTCCGCGCTATCAGGCAGCAGTCGATATTCATTGTATGCCCGGCAGCTATCATGGCGAGGAACGCCCCGGCGATGTCTCGGCAGGCGCCAATTATGACTGCGGCATTTTCGCGACCACGGCAGGCGGGCTTGGCGCGCTATCCGATGGCGGCGGCGCGGCGCTCGCCGATTGGATCAGGAAAGAGCGGCCCGGCTGGACGCCAAGGCGCATCCTCGATATCGGTTGCACCATTGGCCATAATATCGTGCCAGTGGCCCTAGCCTTCCCAGAAACCGAAATCATAGCAATCGACACCGCCGCTCCATCGCTGCGATACGGCCATGCCCGGGCGCAATCGCTCGGCGCCAAGAATATCAAATTCATCCAGATGAATGCCGAAGACCTGTCACGCTATGAGTACGGCCATTTTGACTGGGTGCAGACAACCATGTTCCTGCACGAAACCAGCGGCAAGGCGCTGCCCCGAATCATCGAGGAGGGATATCGTGTGCTGGCCGAGGGCGGGCTAATGCTGCATCTGGAACAGCCACAATATTCGGACGAAATGCCGCTTTATGAGCAGTTCATCCGCGACTGGGATGCGTTCAACAATAATGAACCCTTCTGGTCAGCCATGCACGCACTTGACCTGAAAGGCATCATGCAGAAGTCGGGCTTTGCCAAGGAAGAGTTGTTCGTCACCGGCGTGCGCGCGGTAGTTGACCGCAGCATCTTCCCAGAAGCACCAACCGGTGAAGCCGAAGACCATGGCCGCGCGGCGGTATGGAACGCTTATGGCGCGTGGAAGGGCGGCAAGCCTGCATGAGCGATAGCCCACTCGACTGGATGGCGCTTGCGAACAAGAAGGCCAAAGGCAAGCGGCCTGAGTTTTTCGATGAGCCCGAAGACGACCGGATTTACTCGATCCTGATCGCGCTGGTCGGCGAGGTTTCAGTATTGCGCACCCGGCTCGATACGGTCGAGCGTCTCCTTGACGAGAAGGGCACAATCAGCCGCGACGACATCGAAAATTTTGCACCCAACCGCGAGGCCGGCTTTGAACGCGGCGCGCTGATCCGCGAATATATCCTGCGTGTGATGCGCGGACCGATTCAGGCGATGGAGTCCCTGCAAGAACAGGAGCCCCCGATTGAAGACGTGAGCCGGGAACTTAAAGAAATTTAGGTCAAGCCGCGAAGCGCCTTACTATTCTGGTTTTTCGGGATTAAACTCATAAATCTCTAGCAGGTGCCCGCTGGGCGCGCGAAGATTCATTTGCTTCGACTTGCCGGATGGCGATGCCCCCAAATGCTTGGCCACTGCGCCCGCTTTCAATGCGCGCTGGTATAGGGCGTCAATGTCCTTTGCCTCAAAAATGAGAACCACGCCGCCATAAGCGACGGGTTTATCCGCAATTTCCAAGTCATGATATCCGTCTTGCTTCACTTCCAGCAATGCGATCCCGGCACCTTGGGGTGACTGCAAGCGTGCAAAGCGCACGTCTGCCTGATCGCTCCAGCCGATCGCCTTATTTTCCGCTTTGGGTAGAATCACAGGTTCGATAACGACTTCAAACTTCATAATATCACGCCAGAATGCCATGGATGCATCCATATCTTTGATGACCAATGCCGTTCGATCAAAGCGAGCCGTTCCCTTATCTTGAGCGAGAGCCGGCCCAGCGATCAGACAAACGGCGACAAATGCCAAAAGAATTTTACGAAAGATATGTTGCACTACCCGCACCAATTCATCTTGCTTCTCAGAAGGGTTTAACCGCCCCCAGAAAACACACTCCCGCGATGGTGATCCAGTAGATATAGGCAGCAATGCGCGCCTGCCCGATTTCGCGGGTGAGTGCGGCTTCCTGGGCCTCATCGGGCCCCATCGCCAATATCCGGAACCGCTCGGTCCAGCGGCGCATGACAAGGCGCAGGAACAGGCCAATGCAAAGCGCAAAGGCATAGAGGATCATCTTGGCCGGATACCAATGATTGCCCTCTCCGCTCTGGATCGGGCCGCTGCCACCAAAAGCCATGAGGCTGGTGATGACGAGTGCGGCAATCAAGGGATAGCGAAGATACTCCTCAATGCGCGTTACCTTGATGCCGATATCGGTCTCGCGTTTGATAAAGGCGGTCCATGTCATTCCCAGCCAGACCGCGAAGAACAGCCACATCAGCCAGATGCTTGCCCCCTCCAGCATCGGAACAAACCCAAAAAGCTTGCCCATATGCAGCCCGAGCGGCAGCAACAGCACAATGCCTGTGCGCGCCAATATGTCGATGCGGTAAGCCGTTTCCATATGCCGCTTGCGCTCGTCCAGCGGCAGCTTGTGGTTGGTGACATGATAGCTGGTCTGGAACACACCCCATTCGCCGCCCAGCCAATAGACCATCGCCAATATATGGATCCAGCGCAGGATCGCCAATTCATTCGCCGCCAGAAATTCCATTTTTCCGCTTCTCCCAAATTCCCTATCGCTTATTTGTCCGGACAACTTTGACTTGGCAAGCGAAAAATGTGCGCTATGGATTAAAAGGAAGGAGAGCGGCGCATGAAACACCGGATTATCGAAGGGCGTTTGGAATATACCTCGCGCAAGCCCAGCATGGAGGGGAAGAATCGCGGCTTTGAAAGCTTCATGTTCACCCATCATGGCGATGGCAAAGTGATCATGCGCGCGCATTGCGAGATTTACGAACCCGACCCGATGGTGATGCGCGATATCGTCTACGCCATGGACGAGCATAAGCAGCCGATGAACCTCCACGTCCATTTGACGGTCGGCGATGAATTTATGGGCTCAGGCTGGATGCGCTTTGATGGCGAGCATATCGAATGCGAGAGCTTCGGTCCCTCCATCGGCCGCCTGTCGGAAAAGGTGAGGGCCGAATTGCCGATGGCGGGCTTTGGCACGCACCCGATCGTATCCGATGGCTATATGCTATCCTATCAGGACTGGGAAACGACCGATAAACGCCTGCTCAACTGCTATCTCCCCTCTCCCGACCACCGCGGCGCAACCCCGCCGCAAATCGCCCAAGTTAAAATCGGCGCGCTTTATCTGGGCAGGGAGGAAGTGACTGTTGCGGCAGGTACATTCCAGTGTAGGCACTTCCAGTTCACCGATGATCCCAGCATCGTCCCCGGCACAGGCGGCATGGCCGGCGAGCACCCGCCCTATGATGTCTGGATCACCGATGATGAGGACGGCATTTTCGTCCAGGGCGGCGTGGGTGGCTATATGATGACTTGGTATGAGTTGGTGGAGCTACGGCGCTAAAATATTCTCGACAGAATTTGGCGCATTGCTTCTTCAATGACAAATATTCTCTGTCGATCAGCATCTGAAATGTACACTTCCCTAGCGCCGGTTTTTCGATATTCATGATAAATATCATAGCGTTCTCGGGCAAGTTGAACAAACTTGTGCGCCTCGGGATCATCAGCAGCGACGTCGAATAGGTTCTTTTTCGGCTCGTTCGGGTCAAAAACCTGATTTGGGTCTGGCAAGAACAATATTCTGCGAGCCTGATTAATCTGAGGGCTTACGTCCAAAAGCTCTCAGTTGCGTTTGATCCAGACCCCATGATGTTCGGCCTCAAAGTAGATGTTGCCTAGCTACCAAATGGCCACCTGTACTGCACGGAGCCGCCTGCTCGCTCCATTTTCAATTTCACATTGTCGAAACAGAAACTCTGCTTTGCATCGCTGGATGGCTTTGAGTTCACAAAGATGGGACGACCTGACGCTATGGATGCACAAAATGCTGCAAGCCGAGGCGAAATAGTCTTAGGAACAGTATTCATCATGTGAAAGTGATCATCACCTTGCCCATGTGATTGCCGCTGGCCAAATGGGCGTAGGCGGCAGGAGCGTCGTCGGAAGCGAAACGGCTGTCGACCAGCGGCTCGATGCCCTTTTCGGCGACCAGATTGAGCATCTCTTGCATCATCGCGCGGCTGCCTGAGGTGATTCCTTTCAGCGTCAGGTTTTTGCCCAATATGCCGGACATATTGGGGGCTTTGTCCATCATGCCCGCAAGACCACCAATCAGGGCAATGCGCCCATTGGGGGCGCTGGCATCGATGGTTTGTTCAATGCTGGCGAGGCCAACGGTATCGACGACAATATCCGCAGCGCGGCCTCCAGTGGCTTCGAGAAGCGCCTTGGGCCAATCGCTATGGCTGCAATAGTTGACGGTAAAGTCGGCGCCTATTGCGCGGCATGTCTCCAGCTTTTCATCGCTCGACGACGTGATGGCGACTTGGGCGCCCATGGCCTTGGCGAGTTGCAGGGTGACGATGGACACCCCACCTGTTCCAGGAGCCAGAACGAGATCGCTGGGTTTCAGTCCGCCAAAGGAAACCATGCAATGCCAAGCCGTGGTGGCTGCAGCGGCTAGCGTTGCAGCGCTTTCAGTGTTGACATTGTCCGGCACGACAATCGCGGCGTCCGCCGGAATGGTGATATATTCGGCCAGCCAGCCATTGCGGCTGATCCCCAGATCCTGCGCGAAGATGGCCGGGCTGTAGAGGCCGTCTATCCAGCTGACAAAATGCGGTGCGACAATCCGCTGGCCTTCGCTGAAGCCTGAGACTGCGTTGCCCATGCCAACAATCGTGCCGACGCCATCGGATAGGGGAACGCGGTCCTCCGGTTTGATCGCACCATATTGCCCCTTGAGCGCGAGCAGGTCGCGGTGGTTGAGGCAGGCGGCATGCACCTTCAGCAGCAACTCATTAGCGGCGGGCTCGGGTATCGGGCGATTGGCGGAACGCAGGCTCGCCAGGCCATCCTGCGGACCCATTTCAAATGCCCTCATCATCTCTTTGACCCTTCAGCAAAAGCAGCGATTGGCGCGGGAGCCCCCGCCTGTTTGATAATCGCCTGCCGCCGGAAGAAACGCATCAGGCCGCTGTCACCCATCCGGCTTGCGCCCATGCCGGATAGGCCGAAACTGGATTTCTCCGCTTCCCAGACCATTGAGGTGAGCGAGCCATCGTTCAGCGAAACACCGCCGACATTCAGGCGGATGCCAACCGCTTCGGCTTCCTCCAGCGTCCCGGCGATCACTGCGCCTGAGAGACCGTAGATCCCGTCATTGGCCATCATCAGTGCCTCTTCCACGCTGTCAAAGGCGCGGACGGGAATAACGGGGCCAAAGGTTTCCTCGGCAATGACCGACATTTGCCGCGTCACGTTGGAAATGACGGTGGGCCGCAGGTACATCCCGCCGCCCAGATTTTCCACCTTGCCGCCGCAATGTACCTCGGCACCCTTGGCAATGGCATCATCAATTTGAGCTTGAACAATGGCTGCCTGTTTGGCAAATATGAATGGCCCGATATGCCCGTGATTGATGTCCGGATAGTTCAGCTCCACCTTTTCGGCTTTTTCGACCAACGCGGTCATGAAGGGGTCGAAAATTTCCTTTGCGACAAAGACCCGTTCAATCGATTGGCAGGCTTGGCCGGTGTTGACGATGGAAGCGCGGAGCGCGGTTTCGGCTGCCTTTTCCGGATTGGCACTGGCGAGGATGATCATCGGATCCTTGCCGCCCAGTTCGAGACTGACGGGTATGAAGGCTTTGGCTGCGGCCTCACAAACCTTGCGGCCGGTGGCGACGGAGCCAGTGAAAGCGACATAGTCCATAAGCGGAACGAGTGCCGCGCCGGTTGCACCATCGCCTTCGACAAGCGACAGCACATCAGTCAACTCCGGTACTTCGGCCACTGCCGCCATCAGCGGGCGGATGAAGCGGGGGGTGACTTCAGATGGCTTGATGATCGCCGCACAGCCCGCCATTAGGGCGGGCACCGCGTCGATCAGCGCGAGCGTGAGCGGAAAGTTCCATGGGCTGATTACCCCCACCAGCGAATAGGGCATCAACCGCGTATTGGTAGTGATCGTCGGGTGGACGGTCTGATAACCCGTCACGCTATGCCGGGCGATCAGCTCCGGCGCGGCTTTGGCCCAACGCGCCAGCGAGCCCGGGATACCCGCCGTCTCCATTTGGCTGATCGCTTTGCGCCCGGTATCATTAGTCAGCGCGTCCGCAATCGCCACATGGTGCTTGCCAATCGCTTCGCCCAATTTCATCAGGGTCGCGCCGCGTTCTTCGGGCGGACGAGCAGCCCAGCCCTTTTGCGCCTCCCGCATCCGGGCGGTCAGCTTGGCCAGCGCATCCGCATCCAGAGGATCGATCTCATAATCCGCCTTGCCGGTGCGTGGGTTGATGACTTTCATAGCTGCTTCTCCCACGCATCCACAATCTCGCCACCGGTTGCGAACCATGCGTCATCACGCGCCCGCAAATCGCCGAGCAGCTTTTCAAAGGCATCAATCCGGTATGGCAGGCCAATGATATAGGGCGTGATATGCATCGGCAGCATACGCCCACCAAATTGCGCGGCTTCTTTCGCCAACCAGTCATAGGCATCGCGCATGCTCTCAGCATAGCTGTCCGCCGATTTCTGCTGCACCGTAATGATCTGCCGGTCGGACAGCTCGTGATTCAACGGCAAGTTGATCAGGCCATTGTTGAACCGGTATGGCAGTTCATCATTCACCCAATCGCAGCAATATTTGACGCCTGCTTCCACAAGCAAATCGGGCGTGTGCCAGCTCTGCGAGCGCGCGATGGAGGCCCAGCCCTGCGGACGCGCACCAGTCGCCTTTTCCAAAGCATCGAGCGAAGTCGAGATCAGCGCTGCTTCCGCCCCTTCGGCCATGCCGCTGGCGATTGTGCCGTTCATGTCGGTTGAGTGCGCAATAATCTCATGCCCGCCCGCGATGATGTCAGCTACCAGTTCGGGATAACGCTCAGCATTCGCGCTGTTAGTCGCAAAGCTTGCCGTCACGCCCGCCTTGGTGAAGGCATCGAGCAGACGGTACACGCCGATCCGCGTGCCATATTCGCGCGCGGTATAGTGGCGGTAATCGGGATAGGCGGTTTGCATATGTCCCGGCGCGCGGAACGGCGTGTCGCTAGGGGTAATCGGGAACCACTCCAGACTGACGCAGAGCCAAATCGCCACTTTGCGGCCAGCGCCCCAGTCGACCGGCTTGCGCTCATGCATGGCCGACCAAGTATAAAGCTCATGGTCATAGCCATGGCGGCGTTTTGGATATTCGGTGTAGGAGGCGTCCAGGGTCATACCTGCGCTCTCCATGCGTCGACAATATCGCCCGCGCGCGCAAGCCAAGCGCGGCCATCCTTGGCGATATGCTCCAGCGCTTCCTCAAAGGGACCAATGCGGTGTGGCTGACCAATCAGATAGGCGTGCAGCGGAATGCACATCACCGTGCCACCTTCGGACGCCAGCCGCTCAAATTGCCGCACCAGCGTGTCGGCATATTCCCGGCCAGACATGTTGTAGACGAAGAAGCCATAATGGTCGTTGACCTCGAGGCTGTAAGGGATCGACACCAGATCGCCGGTTGCCGTTTTCACCGCCTGAACCTGATCATCATGGTAGAGGTCGCAAGTGTAATCGAAATCATATTCGGCCAGCAGGTTCAGCGTGCGCGGCGTGTGTGTGAGCGCGGGGGCGAGCCAGCCGCGGATGCGCTGTCCGGTTGCATCCTGCACGGTCCGAATCGAATCCTCGATGATCGAGCGTTCCTGCGCCTCGCTCATGTCATAGCTGTAACGGGTGTTGTAAATGCCGTGGCTGAAAAACTCCCACCCGCGCGCGACGCCATCGGCGACCACCTCGGGATGATGCTGGCACAGGGCGACTGACAGCGAAACCGAACCCGGAAAGCCATGCCTGCTCATCACCTCGGCCATGCGCCAATGCGAAACGCGGTTGCTGTGATCGCGGTGGCTGTAGCCGACCACATCGGGATGCGGCTTTGCCCACGGCTTGCGCTTGGGATGGACCGGCGGGTCTATCTCATAATATTCCAGATTAGGGGCAACCCAAACGGCGCAGGTCTTGCCCTCGGGCCATACGATCTTCTTGCGCCCGCGATAAGGCGCATAGTCGTAAAGCCCAGGATCCTTCGCCCCCTCCAGCATCAACGCGCCTCCAACCAGTCGATGACGGTCTGAACTGGTTCGGCATCGGCATATTTGATCTGCAGGTCGGTCAGATTGGCGAAGTGATAGCTTTCATGCTTGTCTGCACAGGTTTCTATAGGGACGATGGTGCGATAGCCGTGAGAAAGCGCATCGACAGCGGTCGCGCGAACGCAGCCGGAGGTCGAGCCTCCCGTCACAACCACCGTGTCAACGCGGTGCCAGGTCAGAAAGCTCGCCAGCGGTGTTTCAAAAAACATGCTCGGCATCCGCTTCGTATATTGCAGATCACTCGCATGAATATCGCAGCGCGGATCGAATTTGTGCCGTTCGGAGCCATATTTGATATTCTGCAAACTGTCCTCAGTGTCGGTCCGCGTGCCCCAGACACCGGCATCATCGGCATTGTCCATATAGCCAACCTGGCTCCAGACCACCGGCATTCCCTTTTCACGGGCGAGCCGTGAGATGGCGTTCACATATTCTATCTGCCGCGGATCGGTTTCATAGGCGGTCTTGAACATATCGACGCGCGTATAGGCCTGCTGAAAATCGACGTTCAAAATGGCGAGCTTCTCGCCAAAGCCAAATTTCTTGCGCGCAGGATTGGCCATCAACTCTTCAAACAGCTGCTTTGCCGTTTTACCATCGCTGATCATTTTCGTTCCTATCATACTCATGCTAGACGTCACTCCTGCTTGCATACTCCTTGACCACTCGCTAACGAAAAGTCTAGTAGAATTTGTCCGGACAACCTTGTGAATATGAAGATTACACGCCACTATCTTTCAATCAATGGGCGCCGAGTCCATTACCGCCGTGCGGGCAAAGGCCCGCCGCTGCTAATGGTGCATCAAAGCCCGCGTTCGTCATCAGAATATGAGCCGCTGATGCAGGAATGGGGTGCGCGTTTCACTTGCATCGCACCCGATTTGCCGGGTTTCGGACATTCGGAACCTCTAGGCATCGCCAATCTGACAATCGAAGATATCGCTGATAGCTTGATGGCCTTCGTCGATGCGCTGGGCATCGGCCCTGTGCCTGCCTATGGCTTTCATACAGGCGCAATTGTGTTGATGAGCGCAGTGCGGCGGTTTCCAGAGAAGTTTACGGCCCTTTCTGCAGTTGGCTATCCCATCTTGAATGAACAAGAGCGGGAGATTTTGGGGGATGCCTATATCCCTCCGAACCCGGCCAAGCCCTTTGGCGAACATCTGGTCTGGATGTGGAACCGGATATTAGAGCAAAGCTGGTACTTCCCCTGGCACCGGCAGGACCCGAAAACGCGCATGCCCTTTGCGCATGACAATCCGGAGCTGGTCGCGCTGATCGTCGATGACATGCTGAATTGCAATGATGCCTATCGGTTCGGATACCGCGCAGCGATTGAGGCGCAGAATGACATTCCCGCAGCCGATGCCGAGGCGCCGCCTGCCCTGCTCAACGGATATGTGGGCGATCCGCTGACCGTGCATATGGAGCGGACTGGGCTGCTTCCCAAAGGCTGGCATAAAAGCACCCAAGCGAATCCTTTGGAGCAACGCGCCGCCAGCCTTGACTTTCTTCTGACGCAACGGGCGGGCGATGAAGCTGGGCCGCTTCCCGAAGATGGGCATCAGGGTTTTCTGCCAGTCAAAACGCCGCTCTTCGAAGGCCTCATTCATTGGCGTGCTTCTGGCGATCCAAAGCGATTGCATATCCATGCGCCCGGGAAAGAATTGGGCATGGCGGATGTTTCCGATGCCATAGAGATCGACATGCCCGGACACGGCTTGGCCGACAAATGGAAGGGCGCTGCTCCAGCCGACTGGCACGCTTGGCAGGACGTCATTGATGCTGTCGCGGCGCATTTCGGCATAGCAAAAACCAGCTTTGATCCGCCCGCAAAGGGCGATATCGACAGGCTTTACCCGGACCTAAGCCCGTCCCGCTTCGGCCATCATCTGACTGAGGCTTGGGGCATTGTGCGCGCGGCCCATATCTTTGAACCTTGGTATGAAGCCAATGCTGCGTATGCGGTTGATTTCGATCCCAGTGATCTCGAACCCGAGCGGCTAGTCATTGAACACCGAGCATTAATCCGGGCCGTATCGGCAAAACAACTTGCCATGGCGCTCAGCAACAAATGAATTTCTTAGCAAGAAAGGCTCTCTCCCATGACCAATATCCGTGAAGCCATGCCGCTGCTCGCCCGCCATGAAGGCGTATGGGACGGTGTGTATAGCTATTTCAACGACCAGAATGAGAAGACCGACGAGCATAAGAGCCGCCTGATCTGTCGCTTTCCCGACGATGGACCCTATCCTTATCACCAGACCAACCGCTATTTGTGGGACGACGGCCGCACCGAAATCCGCGAGTTTCCGGCTGAGTATCGCGATGGGCGCGTCTGGTGGGACAATGATCTGATTCAGGGCTGGGCAGCCGAAGTGCCGCTCGATGAATTTAACCGCACGGTGATGTTGTATTGGCAGCGCACTGGCGATCCATCGCTTTATCTGTATGAGATGATCCAGCTGGCCGACAGCGGCGTTGACCGTTGCCGGACCTGGCACTGGATCCGGAACGGCGTTTTGGAGACTCGCACTTCGATTCAAGAAAAGCTGGTAACGCGCGATTGGCGCTCGTTGGAGGGGCAGACTGGTTAAGGCACAGACCCTTTTTGAAAAAATCTGGAATACCCATGTCATCGTCGATTTGGGTGGTGGCTCCGCATTGATCGCCATCGACCGGATTTTCCTGCATGAAAGGACAGGCGCTGCGGCGTTGAATAGCATGGCAAGCGCTAACCGCGCGGTGGTCGATCCGACGCGCGTCTTTGCGGTGATGGATCATATCGTAGATACGCGACCCGGACGCGGTGACAAAACGATGATGCCCGGCGGTGATACTTTCATCACCGAAACCCGCGCCGCATGCCATGCGGCAGGGATCACGCTGTTCGATGTCAATGACCCCGATCAGGGTATCACTCATGTCATTTCGCCCGAGCTCGGTATCGTCTTGCCGGGCTGCACTTTTGTAGCGCCTGACAGCCACACTTGCACGCAAGGTGCTTTCGGTGCGCTAGCGTGGGGCATTGGTTCATCCGAGGCAGAACATGCCATGGCAACTGGCACATTGCGCGTCGCCAAGCCGAAAACGATGCGGGTGACTTTCAGCGGGAAATTGACTGCGCGCGTGACCGCGAAAGATATGATTCTGCACTTGCTCGCCGATCATGGCGCAGGCGGCGGCAAAGGGTATGTCGTAGAATTTGCAGGCGAAGCGATAACCGCGCTCGACATGGAAGCGCGGATGACATTGTGCAATATGGCGACCGAGCTTGCCGCATTTTCCGGGATAATCGCACCCGATGCGGCTACGCTCGACTATCTCAAAGGCCGCCGATACGTGCCTGACCCGCTTCCTGATTGGGGAGATTTGCGAAGCGACGATGGCGCATTATTCGATTGCGAAATCAATATTGATGCTTCCGCCATTGAACCAATGGTGAGTTGGGGAACTTCGCCCAGCCATAGCATCTCGTTATTAGGCACTGTCCCCGATAACGCCGACGTGAAAGCTTTGGCTTATATGGGGCTGACAACGGGGCAAAGGCTTGCGGACTTGGCAATAGACGTTGCCTTTATCGGGAGTTGCACTAACTCGCGCATCTCCGACCTCCGCCGCGCGGCGACTTTGGTGAAGAGCAAAAAGGTCGCCGAAGGCGTTCTGGCATTGGTCATCCCCGGCTCGTCGTCGGTCAAACGCGCCGCAGAAGCTGAGGGGTTAGACAAAATTTTCACTGATGCGGGGTTTGAATGGCGCGAAAGCGGTTGTTCGTTGTGCTTCTTCGCAGGCGGTGAGAGTTTTCCGCCGGGTAGCCGGGTCATTTCCTCAACCAACCGCAATTTTGAGGGTCGCCAAGGCCCGGGCATTCGCACGCATATCGCCAGCCCGGAGGTGGTTGCCGCGAGCGCGATTGCGGGCAAGATAACGGTACCATGAAGCCATTCACCACGCTCACCTCCATCGTTGCACCCTTGCCGCGCGATAATGTCGATACCGATGCAATTATCCCGTCACGCGAAATGACAAGCACGAGCAAGACGGGCCTTGCCGACGGATTGTTCGCGCCATGGCGCTATATCAACTCAGCTGCGCGCACGCCCAATCCGAATTTTGTCCTGAACCAACCGGAATATCACGGCGCGCAAATTCTTGCCAGCGGCGCCAATTTTGGTTGCGGATCGAGCCGCGAACACGCGGTCTGGGCGCTGGCTGAATATGGTATCAGCTGCGTCATTGCCGAGAGCTTCGCGCCGATTTTCTACAACAACTGCATCCGCAACGGCATAGCGCCCATTGCTTTGCCACGCACTGTCATCGGAACGCTTGCTGGCGGCGCGGCAACCGTTGACCTTGCCGCGCAGACGGTGAACGGGCACGCCTTTGATATTGAGGCAGAGGCCAAGATGATGTTGCTCGAAGGACTGGACGCCATCGACCTAACCCTTAAACATCGCGACGCCACAGCCGCGTGGCAGGCCAGAGACCGGGCCGCGCGGCCATGGATTTATCTGGAGAAACACCCATGACCAAAATTCTCGTGTCAGAGGTCGGGCCGCGCGACGGCCTGCAATCGACTAGTCGGATTATGCCGCTGGAGGCCAAAAAGGCGTGGATCAAAGCCGAGGCCGAAGCCGGCGTGCGCGAAATAGAGGTCGGCAGCTTTGTGCCGCCTTCGCTATTGCCGCAGATGGCAGACACCGCAGAAGTTGTCGCGTTCGCGAAAACCATCAACGGCCTAAATGTGGTCGCGCTTGTCCCCAACGCGCAGGGCGCAGCGCGCGCGGCGGAGGCAGGCGTGCACGGTATGTCGATCCCCTTTTCGATGTCGGAAACGCACTCGATCAAAAATGTGCGTAAGTCACATGCGGAAATGATCGGCGAAATCCGCGCTGTTGCCGAGATTGCAAAGGCAGCGAACATCCACTTTTCGGTGAGTCTGTCCACCGCCTTTGGCTGCACAATGGAAGGCGCGGTCGACGAAGACAATGTCGTTCGCCTCGCCGAAAAGGCAGCGGAAGCCGGCGCGATGGAGCTCAGCCTCTCGGATACCACTGGTTATGCCGACCCCGCGCAGGTCAGGCGGCTGGTGCGCAAAGTCAGGGCAGCAGTGGGTGCCGACAAGATGACCACGCTCCACCTGCACAATACGCGCGGCCTTGGCCTTGCCAATGCGCTTGCGGGGCTTGAGGAAGATATTACCACGCTCGATGCGTCATTGGGCGGCATCGGCGGCTGTCCGTTCGCCCCCGGCGCGTCGGGCAATATAGTGACCGAGGACTTGGTCTTTATGCTGAACAGCATGGGATGTGACACCGGCATCGACCTCGAAAAGCTGCTTAACGTGCGCGAGATAGTTACTGCCGCTTTGCCGGGCGAACCGCTTTACGGCTTCACACCAGGCGCTGGCCTGACGCTCGACTATGCGCAAAGGGGTAAGGCATGACCGGACCGACACCTCTTGCCGGCCTAAAGGCCGTCGAGTTCACACACATGGTCATGGGGCCGACGGTGGGCCATGTTCTCGCCAGCCTGGGCGCAGAGGTGATCCGTGTTGAGCCTATCGGCGGCGACCAGACGCGACGTTTGTTGGGATCGGGCGCGGGCTATTTCCCGATGTACAACCGCCACAAGCAGTCGATCTGTCTCGACCTCAAGTCCGAAGGCGGGATGGTGGTTGCGCGCAAGCTGTGCGAACGCGCCGACATATTGGTTGAGAATTTCCGTCCCGGCGCGCTGGACCGGCTTGGACTAAGTTACGAAGCATTAAGCGAGACCAACCCCCGCCTGATTTACTGCTCGGAAAAGGGCTTCCTCCCCGGCCCCTATGAAGAACGTACAGCGCTCGATGAGGTCGCGCAAATGATGGGAGGGCTTGCCTATATGACTGGGCTGCCGGGCAAACCACTACGTGCCGGCGCAAGTGTTATCGATGTCGCCGGCGGCATGTTCGGGGTCATCGGGATCTTGGCGGCGCTCGAGGAACGGCACCGGACGGGCAAGGGGCAAAAGGTGATCTCTAGCCTTTTCGAAACCACCGTCTATCTTGTCGGCCAGCATATGGCGCAGTTCGCGGTTACCGGCAAAGCCGCCGCGCCAATGCCGGCGCGCGTGTCGGCCTGGGCGATTTATGATGTGTTCGAAACTAAGGACGATCCGGTTTTCATTGGCGTCGTCACCGATGCGCTATGGGAGAAATTCTGCAGGCTGTTCGGGCTAGATAAGCTTTGGGCCGACGATAGCATTCGCAAGAATAATGATCGCGTGCTGGCGCGCGACCGCATCATCCCACAGATCCGTGAACTGATTTCAGGCTTCACTCGCGCGGAGGTCGTTGCCAAGCTTGACGGCACCGGCCTGCCCTTTGCGCCTATTGGTCGGCCCGAGGAAATGTTTGACGATCCGCATCTGGCGGCGTCGAGGGGGCTGGAGCCAGTGATGCTAGACGACGGGACCGAAACCCGGTTGCCGACGATGCCGATCCTGATGAATGGTAAGCGGCCCAGCGCGCGAGCGATAATGCCGCAACCCGGTGCTGACAGCCAGACGGTTCTGAACGCCTTGGGTTATGGCAGCGACGAAATCGAGACGCTGGTTTCGACGGGAGACGTCGGCATCACGTAAAGTGAAGTCGCCAGCACCCGATCTACTACACTGTTCGCCAGGCAGGTTATGTCGGCTCGGCTTGAGGCGAGGGTGTAAGGTTGACTATCTAGAGGGACATCGACTGGGAGAGTTTATAGCCTTTTTGAGAGAAATAAGCTCGGTCTATGGAAATAGGCCGGGCTCCTCTATTCATGAAGGTCTGCCAAGATCGTCTTGATCGCTAACGCTGCGTCGCCTGCCTTGAAGCTAAATAAGCAGCCATAGCATCAAGTGCCGCGCTTTATGACTGGCGTGCAGGCGAATTAACGTGTCCGGCATTTACCTGTAGTTGTGTTCTCGATCGAGCCATCTTCACGGTAGCGAATTTGCATGTTGTAGCCATCAGACGAAATCCAATTAATTCGCGCAGGGTACCATCTGCCGTCGCTCCACAGGCAGGTAACTCGGCTTCTTGCACGCCAATTAAACCTACGAACGCTGTAGGCCTGCCGGGTCTCCACAGATCCATCGTCGAAGCGGACCGTCACTACCGAGCCACTGCGCGATTCAATCACCCCTGGGTAATATTCACGACTGCCCTGCCAAGGGGACAACACCCAGTCGCCAACCTCCTGCGCCAGCGCAGCCGACGATAGACTAAACGCTACCGCCGCAAGCGTTGTGCTCAGTATTGCTTTGCTAAGTTCCATAAACACTCCATTTCGCGTAACTATACTGTAATAATAATATAAAAAGATTTTATTAACGCATCCAGTGCCATGATTTGATGATAATGCAAACTTTATTTATGTCGATTTGAGCTAACATATTTGGGTCGGAACCAGCCGCCGAAATGCCTAGATATACAGTCAATTGCCGGGCTTGAACTCGAAGACTTTTTAGGGTCGCACGCCCGATGCTGCCAGGACCGGATGTGTTGTATGCTTATTTGAGCGACTGCTTTTGGGCAAGCGGATGGGCAGACTGAACGGCCGCAATTGTGCACAAGGCTGCCATTGCAAAAGATCCAATCAAAAACTGAACGAGCCAAACCGTTACAAATGAATTTGACATTCCATTGACCATCTTTCAATTTGAGTAGCTAGTTATCGGGGTGGGGGAAACCATGGATAATATTTCAATATGGAGTGGGCTTATTGTAGCACTGATCGTTCTGATCATGCTTTCGCCATTTCTGCTGCTGATTTTTTATCGGCAGAAGCGTGTTGTAGTTCGTCACTCCCAATCCGGTTTGACGAAAAACGGATATTATGGGTTCAGTCCGACATATTTCTGCTTTGGTTGGTTTGTACCGCTGTTCCGTGGTGAGATAAGCATTGCGGCACTGCATTTGATTTTCAGCATTTTCACGTTTGGAATTTGGCAGTTGATTGCCTCGTTCATTTATAATCGCCAGTACACAGCCCGATTGCTTACCTCGGGCTGGTCCTTGGCTGATACCAGTGAAAGCGAAGCTCAAGCTCGAATTGCCTTGGGAATAACCAGCTAATCTAAAGCTTGCTTGCCAGCCCTGGTGATTGGGGGAATAGTAGGACTATGGTTTTGCGATGTCTGGCTGCTTCACCATCCTAAAAATAAAACAGTATCCAATCGGCCCCAAGATGGCGGCACATTTGCGTTCCATACTTAGGCATTGGTCAAGGACGGTGACGACTTTAACGTGGTCATCAACTAATCCAGTGAGATCAAACGAAGACGAAAATCTGTCGCCATCGTCAACAGGAAAGCCGATAAACGGCTGAAGCAATTGCAAGCTATCAAAATCTAATTGATGCCAGAAATACGTTCAAGCTGCAGTGGCAGCTAAGATACTTTTACGTTTTGGGGGGACTTGGTTACCATCGAATTGAGCTGTTACAACACTCCTCCAGCAAGCGAAGAACAGCTTGAACAATTCACTGAGTGGCTTTGGTCGCTGGCGCCGGAAGAATGGCACCATCCAGAAAACGGGGGTATTTCCGGAATATATCGCGCCCCTTAATCGATTAAGCAAAGTGGCGGGATCAGGCGCGGCATATGCCACGCCGATATGGGGCTCTTGCCGGAGCTAACCGTGGCCTTAAAGAGACCACGCACAAATTTCAGCTTTACGGCTCTTCCAACATGCGCCTGACCTGTTCATCACGCCTAAAGTTGCATGCGCGTGTGTTGAGCCCGCTGTTTCGTTCCAATATCCAATCGCTTCGCCGTCTAGCCTGAGAAGTTGAGCAATATAGCTCTCATTTAGGGACATAATTTGGAAGCTACCCCCCGTTTCCAGACGCACCCAGCACTGGCCGTCGATGAATTTTTTTCCCGATATTTTGAGCAGACAGCGACCTTTTTTGCCGCGCCAGTTCGTTTTTCCATCGACCGCCCCAACAGAATTTTTCAAGGTCTTTGGCCGTGCCAGATTGTCTGCAAATCCTTGACTTGCTTCAATCTGTGACGACTTTTTATAATCCGTAGCTGCATAAGCTGCCGAGCTTGGCACAACAAAAGCGGCGCAGAAACCGAACAAAAAAGTGGGAAGCGCTATTCGATTAAGGCGTGGGTGGGTTATTTCGGCTACTGCCGGTTTTTGTAATGATATCATATGCGTCCCCCAATGGACCCTCAAACGCCAGCTCGAAACTTTCATCAGATATTGCGCGATCCCCGCCATCTTGATCCGAATGGCGGTCACGCCACCGCAAATGTTGAGGCAGCCAGACGGACGCTAGTTATTACCCTGAACGAAATTACCGAGCATTCCGAGTGCGGAACCCTCTCCCCGATTTTCTCCGCCGCGCGGTCCGGCTGCAGCCAGCATCCGTCCAGCAAGACGTGAGAACGGAAGCGATTGGATCCAGACATGGCCTGGCCCGCGAAGACGGGCAAAGAAGAGACCCTCGCCGCCAAACAATACAGACTTAACGCCGCCAGCTGTGACAAGGTCGAAGTCTACCGTCGGTGTAAATGCAGCCAAACAGCCGGTATCGACGTGGATCTCCTCGCCAGCGGCCAGCTCGCGCTCTACCAAGGTGCCGCCCATTTGCGTGAACACCCATCCATCGCCTTCCAGCTTCTGCATGATAAAGCCTTCGCCGCCGAACAGACCGGTCATCACTTTGCGCTGAAACGCAATGCCAATGGACACGCCCTTTGCAGCGGCAAGAAAGCTGTCCTTTTGGCAGATCAACGTCCCGCCATAATCGCTTAGCTTGAGTGGCAAAATTGCGCCCGGTGTCGGGGAGGCAAAGGCGACCTTGGCTTTTCCCTGACCATTGTGCGTGAATACCGTTGTAAACAGGCTTTCCCCCGTCACCAACCGCTTGCCTGCGCCAACCAGCTTACTCATAAAACTGCCGCTCTGGTCATCGCTGCCATCACCAAATACGGTGGTCATACCGACCGAGGCATCCTTCCACACGAGCGCGCCGGCTTCTGCAACGGCGCTCTCACCCGGATCGAGTTCAATCTCGACAAACTGCAATTCCTGTCCTTTGATTTCAAAATCAATTTCGTCGGCCATCTTATTATCACCCTTCATATCGGCGCTCAGCCATGATTAAATATAGTGTTTTAAGGGAAGTTGGTCCCCGAGTTGGCATCACTCAGGAAAGCCCCTCATTCCGCCAAGACGATAATGCGATCCCCCGCATTGTAGCGAACGGCCGTCGATTTTATTGGGTTGATGATAATCCCGCTCTGCCCGATGCCGTCAGCTTCCGTCTGGTTCAAAATATGATGACCGATGGCAACTTCGCCTCGAGCTAATGCGGCCTGGACTGCCTCTTGGTAGGTTGTGTCTTGGCCAAGGGTCACATAATTCTCTGCGGGACGCATGCTGATTTCGGAACCGCCATCGTCCAGCAAATCTGTAAAGATTGCCTCAAGGTGCTCATTTTCAGATGCTTGTGCCAGCATCAGGCTCACCAACTTGTTGCTAACGACGAAATCATTGACGTTCGTGACGCTTGCCAATGTGCGGTTCCGGACATCCACCATCTCGCTGACGATGCTTATATTTCGATCATCGGTTTCTTTCATCTTACGCAGATGCAACAAACTTACTAAAGTCCGGGTATCAGCGGCCTGAGCCGACATATGGTCGTTATGCGCCAAAACGAGAACCTGATCATAAGAGAGCGGATCGAGCGAAGAAATGTCCGCCCAGCGTCCCGTATTGACCTTTTTAAGTTCGATTTTCAGATTTTTACTGTCGACGACGATATCCGCAACCGCCTGCTCAATCTCCGGCACATCAGCGGCGATCGTTAGCAAGGAACCCGGGCCAACATAGCGCGAGAGCTCGCTTGCAATAATTGGGGCGCGTCGGTTCCAGCCAAGGATGAGGGTGCGTTCCGGTTTTGGAAGGACCGCCGCCGCTTTTCCTAAAGACGGAATGGCAACGTTCGTTGCTTTTCCATCGAGTAGAATTGTGGAGTCATCCTCCGCAATCAAAACCATCGACATGTCTTCTGTAATCGGCAGGTTGCTCGGCGGGTTGAGGGAAACGACGCCCTCGGCGCTGCAGACACCGATGACGCTCGACGTGTCATAGGCCATCACCGCTTCGCCGAATGATTTTCCGGAAAGTTTTGGCTGTTCAACCACATAAATTTCGCAGCCGTCGAAATCGAGTAATTCAACAAACACAGCCGACAGCCCTGGCTCGCGGGTGGATTGAACCATTACGCGCGCTATAAGGTCGTCGGCCAACACAATTTGCACCTCGTTCCCGCCAACTACACGCGCCAAATCTACACTTTCCGCCTCGCGCAGTTCAGCAGCGATTTGGAATTTATCAGGGCGGCGTTCTGGGTCATTCACCAGTGCCAAGATCGTTTTAATCACCTGTGGATCCGCATCATCAGTCTCAGGAGACATGATGATGACAGACCGGCATGTCTCGGGACTAGCAAGCCCGATGTCAAAAAGGACGGTTGGGTCTCCGCTGCGACAAATAACGCGTGTATTCTTCAGGTCTTTGATTTTGTCGGCGATCTCTTCTTCCATGGCTACCTTGTCCATGTCTGCCATGATGACAATGCGCGGCTTACGGCTACTTTCGTTCGCGATGACAATTTCACGGATGACGTCAAAAATCGACTCGGACCAGTTGAATATGATCGTATGGTTTTTCTCGAGAACCTTCGACTTCCCCTTGCTCAGTTCTTCGAGTTTGCTGTCAAGCCCGGTGCTGAGAACACCAATAAGTGCGGAGACAACAAATATGCCCGCCAAGGTCACGAGCAGCATGACGATGCGGAAACCCCACCCCTCATCGCCGC
>Ga0209443_1000583_pt1 | contig 24619 bp, 14 predicted proteins | sample LauGreBMM110DCMD_2_FD_187571 | JGI IMG/M metagenome (GOLD analysis project Ga0209443, IMG submission 187571) | Freshwater lake microbial communities from Lake Michigan, USA - Su13.BD.MM110.DCMD (SPAdes) (version 2) | ecosystem: Environmental > Aquatic > Freshwater > Lake | place: Lake Michigan... | reverse complement strand
GTTCAGACCACCCCAACCAAGTCAATAATGTCTTGGGATTCCCCTACATTTTTAGAGGTGCACTAGACGTTCGGGCCACGACAATCAACGAAGAGATGAAGCTTGCCGCAGCAAAAGCGATTGCCAAGCTTGCCAAAGAACCTGTTCCCGAAATTGTGACCAAAGCCTATGGAGAGAGCAATCTCAGTTTTGGAAGGTTTTATTTCATTCCTAAACCACTAGACCCACGTCTAATCACCACCATCGCACCAGCAGTAGCCAAAGCAGCTATTGAATCAGGAGTAGCAAAAAAAATCATTACCGACTGGGACGCCTACGAAGTTGAGCTCCAGAAACGAATAGGTATTGACGAGCGCTTAATGTCTATCGTCATCGGAAGAGCCAAAAAAAATCCAAAGCGAGTGGTTTTCGGTGAGGCTGATAACCTCAAAATCTTGAAAGCAGCGCAGCTTATTTTCGATGAGAAAATCGCGATCCCAATCCTCTTGGGCAACCGGGAACGGATTTTGGGATTGATCGCTGAAAACTCACTAGACCTCGAAGGTGTGAGTATTATCGATCCCTTTGAGGAGCATAAGCTAAACGATAAATTTGGTAAAATCCTCGCTCAAAAAAGACAGCGTAAGGGCATGACCCTAACCGATGCGAACAGATTGGTGAAGGAACGCAATTATTTCGGAGCCTTAATGGTCGAAACTGGGGAAGCAGATGCCTTTATTTCAGGGCTTACCCGCGATTATCCAAAAACCATCCTTCCTTCCCTGCAAACTATTGGAGTTAAAAAAGGAGTCAATCGAGTAGCAGGCATGTATATCATGAACACGCCACGAGGTCCTTATTTCTTTGCAGATGCCACCGTTAATCTCAACCCTACAGCTGAAGAACTCGTGGAAATCATTGGACTCACCGCTACAGCAGTGAAATTTTTTAATATGGTGCCAAGAATCGCACTGCTCTCTTATTCCAATTTTGGGTCTGCTCAGGGAGATATTCCCTCGAAAATGGCTAAAGCTACCGCCTTGGCTAAAGAAAAATATCCAGACTTGATTATCGAAGGGGAAATGCAGGCAAATGTGGCCCTGAACCAAGAAATTCAAAAGGAAATCTATCCATTCTCCGCCCTATCCCAAAAAGGGAAGGAAGTCAATACACTCATTTTCCCAGATCTGGCTTCTTCAAACATCGCCTACAAGCTTCTGGCCGAGCTTGGAAACGCAGAGGCAATCGGTCCTATCCTGCTGGGCATGAATAAGCCCGTTCATATTTTGCAACTCGGAAGCTCCATTCGCGAAATCGTAAATATGGTAGCCATCGCCGTAGTGGATGCCCAATCCAGTAAAGAAAGATTATGATAGATTACCTGAATGGAAAATTAGTTTATAAAGACCCAACCTATGTACTTATAGACGTAGGGGGTATCGGCTACCATGTCAAAATCTCCCTACAAACCTACACTTCCATCAAGGATCAGGAGCAACTACGACTCCTCACCTACCTTCATATCAAGGAAGATGCCCATACCCTATACGGATTCAAAGAAGAACAAGAAAAGCGCCTCTTTCTTTTACTAACCTCCATTAATGGAGTGGGCCCGAGCACAGGACTCATGATCCTCTCTTCCTTAACTAGTACTGAAATCGAACAGGCCATCCTATCAGGTGATGTAGCTACTATTCAAGCAGTCAAAGGAATAGGTACTAAAACTGCCCAACGAATCATCTTGGAATTGAAAGACAAGGTTGGCAAATCAGGGAGTGGAGAAATTACCACTCCTTTAGGATTTCTAAATGGAGGCAATAAAATAAGAGAAGAAGCGTTACAAGCTCTAGTCACTTTAGGTTTTCCAAAAGCTGTGGCAGAGAAAAATATTGCCCTGGTACTCAAAAATAGTGGTGGAACTATTTCCCTAGAAGAGCTCATTAAGGCATCGTTAAAAACTTCTTAATTTCCACTGAATTGAAGGTTCAGAACTTCCATTTCTTTTTGAAAAATCCAATTGTGGGGATCACCATCCTTCTCGGGTTACTCCTTGCCTTCCTTCCCATCAGCACCCTTCAAGCTCAACAGACACCTAGTCCCAAGTCACGGATTGATTCGTTAAACGAACGAAGATTAGCCCCCTCTTTTTTGCTTTGGCAAACTAGAAGAACCTCTCCGCTCTATCCCTACCGGAATCCATTTTTAACCCAAAAATCCCCTTTTTTTCCTACTTCTCCGGTAAACAGAGCAGTTCAGGTCTTGATGGATTCCACCCTGAAATATCAGGTAGTGGATCAATTGGATAGCACTCGACTGGGTAACCAACAGGAATACGAGTTTGATAAATTCTCACTACTACAAGAATTTCAGGTTAGGCAGGATTACTGGAAAACCCGCTCTCGAGGAATTGATGGTGAAAGTGCCGTTGAAGGGAGAAGGCTCATTCCACCTATCACGATGAGTCCTACATTTGACCGCATCTTTGGGGGCGATTCGATTAACATCATCCCAACAGGCTATGTCAATCTTGATTTCGGCGCCATATTCCGAAGGATAGATAACCCCACTATTCCAATCCGCCAGCAGAAAAATGGCAATTTCAATTTCCAACAGCAAATTCAAATGGCTGTCAATGGAAATCTAGGACAGAAACTAAAGATTGGAGCCAATTTTGACTCCAACAACTCCTTTGATTTTCAAAATCAACTCAAGCTAGAGTATGATGGATTCGATGAAGATATAATCCAGTCCATCGAACTCGGAAATGTGAGTTTACCCATCCAAAATCGACTCATTCAAGGCGCCCAAAACCTCTTTGGAGTCAAAACAGAAATGAAGTTTGGTAAGCTCAACGTCACTGCCGTAGCATCCACACAACGAGGAAGACGAGATAACTTGGTGATTGATGCGAATGGACAAGGCCGGGCATTTGATATCCAAGCCTCTAAATACGATGAAAACCGCCACTTCTTTCTCAGTCACTTCTTCAGAGAAAATTACGAACGCTGGTTGAAAGGGCTTCCTCAGGTGACCTCTGGCGTTAACATCACCCGCGTAGAAGTGTACGTTATGAACCGGGCAACGAATACCGAAACGCTCCGGAATTTTGCTGCATTTATGGACCTTGGAGAAGGTAAGGTACTCCTCAACCCAGGCAATCCAGCCATTGGATCAGGTATTCCCAATAGCCCCGCCAGCAATGCTGCCAACCGACTGTATGCGAGCATCAATGGAAAGCCAAGCTATAGGCCTTTCGATTCTGGAGCTCGTGCCTTGGAGGGGGATTTAGGAATAAAAAAGGGTGTAGACTTTGAACAAATCAATGGTGCTCGAAAACTTGACCAAACAGAATTCTTTTTTAACGGTCAGCTGGGATTCATTTCCCTCTTCCGAAGATTGCAAAATGACGAAGTAATTGCGGTTTCTTACGAGTACACCTACAATGGGCAAGTATTCAAAGTGGGTGAACTCACCGAAGACTACCAATCCAGAGGAGAAGATGAACTGATTTTCTTGAAGCTCCTCCGTCCTGCACGCATCAATACCCGGGTACCAACTTGGGATCTGATGATGAAAAATATCTATAGCCTCAATGCAAGCCAAGTAGAACGGGATGGATTTCAATTGCAAGTGATCTACCGAGATGACCGCACTGGATTAGACAATCCCTCGCTTCTGGAAGGCACCAAGGTTAAGGATATCCCATTGATTCGCCTGACAGGCTTGGACAACCTAAATCCGCAAAATGACCCCGCCCCAGATGGGAACTTTGACTTTGTGGAAGGAATTACCATGCTTTCAGATCGAGGCCTACTCATTTTTCCGGTCCTTGAGCCTTTTGGATCTAACCTTGCACGGAGATTCAACCCGGATGAACAGGTACTACGAGAAAAATACGTCTACGACACCCTCTACCAAACAACACAAGCAGATGCTGAACTAGTCACTCGGCTCAACAAATTCTTTATCAAAGGAAGGCTTACAGCTGGATCAGCAAGTGAGATTCAACTTCCTGGATTGAATATCTCGCCAGGATCCGTGACGGTACAAGCAGGGAATATTCCACTCACCGAAGGGGTAGACTTCACGATCGACTACAATGTGGGACGACTAGTGATCATCAACGATGCCATCCTCCAGTCTGGCAAACAAATCAATGTCAGCTTTGAGAAAGCAGACCTAGTTTCCTTTCAAACCAGAAGTTTACTCGGTACGCGATTGGATTACATCGCAAATAAAAAACTAACTCTGGGAGGCACCTTCCTATTCCTAAACGAGCGTCCGAATGTCTCTCGTATCGCGACGGGCAACGAAACACTCCGAAATAGCCTTTGGGGATTAGATGTCAACTACAACAGTGAATCGCGTTTTCTAACCAAATTGGCAGATGCGCTGCCCTTCACCGATACAAAGGAAAAATCACTCGTGCAGTTTAATGCTGAATTTGCCCACCTCATTCCGGGTACTTCCAATACCGTGAATGGAGACGCCGCCTCCTATATTGATGACTTTGAAGCAGCCGTAACTCCCTTCTATCTTGGTGCGCAAGCCAATCAAAATTGGAAGTTAGCTTCGACTCCAAAGACCGCCGATAACCGATTTGATCTGAGCAAACAAACTGAAGATAACCTCGGCAGTGGCTACCGTCGCGCCCGGTTGGCCTGGTATAATATTGACAATATTTTTTACCGAGATGGAGGCCCAGGTGTGCCCACCAACATTACGGTTCAAGACCGTCGGAATCACTATGTAAGGAGAGTTATCCCTCAGGAGATTTTCAAAAATCAAGACCGAGAGGTGATCCTTGTCCCACAACCCTTGTTTGAGCTTGCTTTCTTCCCTCGTGAACGAGGGATGTACAATTACAACCCTGGACTGACGGCGGAGGGCTTATTGGCCAATCCAAGGCAAAACTATGGTGGCATCACTAGAGCCATCACCACTGAGGTTGATTTTGATCGAACCAATATTGAGTATGTCGAATTTTGGTTGATGGACCCCTTTCTTCCTGGCGAGAATGGAAAAGTTCTGGATGGAGTTTTCAATCAGAACAATACCACCGGGGGAAAACTATTTCTAAACCTTGGGGATATCTCAGAAGATGTAATCAAGGACGGAAGCCATGCCTTTGAAAATGGTCTTCCTGCTGATGGAGATCCTACCGAAACTTCTGCCAACGAATGGGGTAGAATTACACGTCAACAATTTTTGCTTCCTGCATTTGATAACTCCGCCAGCGCTCGAGTCAATCAAGATGTGGGCTTCGATGGACTTAAGAATGATGAGGAAGCCACCTATTTCAAAGGACGGTTTTTAGATCGGCTAAGCATCTCTTCTGCTGCGAAAAATGCATTGACACAAGATGTTTCTGCCGATGGCTTTCAATACTACCTGGATTCTAAATTTGACCAGGCCAACACCAAGATTCTGGAGCGGTACAAAAAATTCAATGGAAACGAGGGCAATACGCCAGTTTCCGCCGATCAAAACCTCCCCTACACCCCTTCTGGAACCAATACTCCAGACAATGAAGACCTAAATACAGACAATACGATCAACGAACTCGAAAATTACTACGAATATGAAATCGACCTGCGCCCAGGTCAACTCAAGGTAGGAAACAACTACATCGTGGATCAGGTAACCCATACCGAAGGGGGAGAGAAAGTCAACTGGTACTTATTCCGTATTCCTGTACGCCAGCCAGATCGAATTCAAGGAGATATCTCCGGATTCAAATCCATCCGCTGGATACGAACTTATCTAACTGACTTTCAGCAGCCAGTAGTGCTAAGAATGGCAGAATTTAGAATGGTCGGCAGCCAATGGAGAACCTTCCAAGAATCGCTTTTTGAACGCGGCTTTTTTCAGTTGCCAGAGCCTGACAACTCCAACCTGACAGTAGATGTGGTAAACATAGAGCAAAATGCACAGGGAAGTGAGACCTCCAGTCCCTATGTATTGCCTCCAGGAATACAGCGTGATCGAGACAATACCTCAGTTGTAGAGCGCAGACTAAATGAACAATCCCTTCGTCTTTGTGTAGAAGATTTGGCACCGAAAGATGCTCGAGCCGTATTCAAAAATATCAACATTGACTTGGTTCAATACGAGCGGATCAAACTGTTTTTTCACGCGAATAGTGAAGATGCGCGTGATGGAGAAGTATCCGCTTTCTTGAGATTGGGAACAGATTACACCGATAACTACTATGAGATTGAGGTTCCATTAAAAATATCCTCCTTAGGAAGTAATGACCCACGAATCGTTTGGCCTGAGGAGAATGAAATCGATATTGCCATTCAGGAAATTGTAGGCCTCAAAGCAGAGCGGGACAATACCCAATCACCTTTGACCCTACCCTTCAGTAAAATGATCCGCCAATACAAGGTAACGGTGATGGGCCGACCAGAGCTCAATCAAGTACAAGGGATGATGATTGGTGTTCGAAATCCGGGAACTGGCATTGGATCATCCAAAAGCATTTGCCTTTGGGCCAATGAACTCCGTGTTACTGGATTTACTAAGACCAATGGCTGGGCAGCTAATGCCTACCTCAATACCAAGATTGCGGATGTTGCAGTAGTATCTGCTTCCATTCGCCATAATTCCATTGGATTTGGGGGCTTGGAAACTAAACTCTCCCAGCGCAGCCGCCAAGCAACTACCAATTACGACATCTCCACCAATGTGGAAGTAGACAAGCTCCTTCCAAAGGGACTGGGGGTAAGCATACCGCTGTATTTTTCAGTTGAAAACTCATCTACGCGCCCAGAATATGACCCACTTAACCCTGACGTTCCCTTTGAAGTTGCTTTAGATAAGTTTGCAAATGCTGCGGATAAAGATGCCTATCGAGACATCGCGATGGATCAATTGTCTCGAAAGAATGTCAGTTTGAACAACGTGCGCAAACTGAAAAAAAACCAGGATTCCCCAAGCCGCATTTACGATCTTTCCAATTTGGCTTTTTCTTATGCCACAGGTACGGTTACACAAACCAATGCACAACTGCAGAACTATAACTTCAAAACAAACAAAGGAAATGTGACCTATAGCTACCAACCAAAGGAGCTAAAAATCGCTCCCTTTGAAAAGTCTGAAGGCATGACTAGCCCCTACCTTAAGCTTATTAAGGACATAAACCTCAACCTATCGCCTACCCTACTTTTAGCACGAATGGATGTGGATCGAAGATTTACAAGGACTCAATACCGCAATGACCAACTTAGCACAGCAGGAGTTGACCCCTTATTTCAGAAGTCCTTCTTCATGAATCGCTCTTTTAATATCAATTGGGATCTTTCTTCGAGCCTCCGGGCCGAACTCGCAGCCAATGCAGCAGCGGTCGTGGATGAACCTGAGGGAGACCTAGACACACAAGCAAAGATTGATTCCGTTAAAGCCAACTTCCTTCGCTTTGGCCGTGCGACCAATTACAATCATTCTGCCACCATCAATTACACTTTACCCTTTGCCAAACTTCCGATAACCGACTGGATTCAAACAGACTATAGACACCTGAGCACCTACACCTGGCAAACAGGTGCCATCGGACAGCGGGATACCTTGGGTAATGTGATCCAAAACACGAGGGAACAAACTTTATCGGGCAAGTTGGACCTCATCAAGTTGTACAATAAAAGCAAGTCCCTCGCAGCTATCAATGCCCCCAAGAGGCCAAGTATCCCCGGTAGACCTAGCACAAATGCAAGCGATACCATCGGTACTCCACTCACGAGAAGCATCCTTAAGTTAGCCATGCTTTTGAAAGAAGTCACCTTCAACTATGGTATCATTGAAGGTACATTCCTGCCTGGATACATGCCGAATACAGGCCTCCTAGGTATGGATAGAGCCTGGGAAAACCCTGGCTGGGCCTTTGTTTTTGGTAGCCAAAATCCAACCCTTCGGTACACACTCGGACAAAATGGGAACATGGCCCCAAGTCCAGAATTAACCCAGAGTTTCCGACAAAATAAAGCGATCAATCTCTCCATTAAGGGATTGGCAGAGCCTATTCGTGACTTTAGAGTAACCTTGGAAGCCAATAAACGAGAAATCGGAGATTACAGTGAAATCTTTAGAAACAGTGTCGATATTCCGGGCAACTTCCAGTCGCTTAGTCCAAGTCGAATGGGTTCCTACAGCATCTCCACCATCCTAATTGGAACCACCTTTGCGAAAAGTAACGACCGAAACGAATCTTCCTTATTTACTGACTTTGAGAATTTCAGGACCATCTTCAAACAACGCTTAGATCAACAAGCTTCTGCGGCTGGAGAATATCCCATCAACGGACAAGATGTCCTGATTCCATCCTTCTTGGCGGCCTATCGAGGCCAAGACCCTGCTACTGCTAATTTGAATCCATTCCCAAAAACACCATTACCAAACTGGCGCGTGGATTACCGAGGACTGTCTCGATTGAAAGGGCTCAGCGAACTCTTCAGTAGTATCAACCTTACGCATGCCTACAGCTCTACCTACGATGTCAGCAACTTCTCCAATTCCCTTCAATACCAAAAAGGTTTGGAATTATTTAACACGCTACAACGAATTCAACGCCCTAACCTCACCAATCTAGAAGGGCAGTTCATCCCAATCTACATTTTGAATCAGGTAGTGTTGACCGAACGATATGCTCCCCTTATTGGGGTGGATGTCTTGACCAAACAGCGAATGAACATTGCTGTGAACTACAACAGAGAACGGAATTTGGGCTTGAATTTTTCAAATTCACAGATTACTGAGCAATCAAGCAGTGATTTTGGATTGACACTCTCCTACACCAAAGCAGGAGTGAAAATTCCATTCAAAATTGGTGGCCAACAAAAGATATTAAAGAATGACCTCCAAATGCGTCTGGACACGAAGGTTGGCAACACGCAACAGGTGCAGCGAAAAATCGAAGAAAAAGCAACTGTGACGAACGGAAACTTCAATTTCCAGTTTAGACCCACGCTCAGCTATGTCATTAACCGTAGCTTGAATTTGACGCTCTATTTTGAGCGAACAGTCAATGACCCCCGCGTAACCACCGCCTACAGAAGGTCGAATACTGCTTTTGGAGGACAATTGAGATTTAATTTATCCCAATAGATTTCAATCTATCCCGAATCCTTTTAATTTTGAGAGAATTAAAAAAATCATCATGAATTTTCCAGCAGAACTTAAATACACCAAAGACCACGAGTGGGTCAAAATCGATGGAGATATTGCCACCATTGGGGTAACCGACTTTGCCCAGAAAGAGTTGGGAGACATCGTATATGTGGAAGTAGAAACCATAGGAGAAACTCTTGAAGCAGGAGAAGTATTTGGGACTGTAGAAGCAGTAAAAACTGTTTCTGACCTATTTATGCCTGTTACCGGAGAGATCCTTGAATTCAATGGTGAACTAGAATCCTCTCCAGAGCATGTAAATGATTCTCCGTACACCGATGGTTGGATGGTAAAAGTGAAACTTACCGGAGCACTTCCAGCAGACCTTTTGGATGCGGAATCCTACAAAAACCTTATTGGTGAATAAAGAATCATGCGTCGGATAGTCTGGTTTGGGGTATGGCTGAGCGCCTGTGCTGTAGCCATGCTTACACCAGGAAGTTCCTTGCCGGATGTTTCGGTGTTTAGTTTTCAGGATAAAATCATCCATTTCATCCTTTTCTTTGTGCTTGCATACCTAGGAATGGGTGTCGGCATCAAAGGAAAAATGGAGATTTGGAAGAAAAAGCGACTTTGGATGAACTTCTTTCTGTTGTCTTTTTTACCTAGCATTATTTTAGAAACCGCTCAACACCTAATTCCCAACCGAAGCTTTGAATTAAATGATCTAATTATCAATGTATTAAGTGTTATTTCAGGATTATTTGGATATTTATATCGTCCTTCTTGTAAATTCATTTTGGATTAATCTCTGATAATTCTTACACTTGTTGTAGAAAATAAAACCGATTGACCTTAAATAAACAAAATTCACCATGGAAGCAAAAAAGACTCCTAAAGCTGACTTGAACAAAAGTGTAGGTATGTTTACCAACTTGGGTCTTGCAATAGCAGTTGGTCTCACTCTTGTTGCTTTCGAATACAAGTCTTATGACGATAGCGCTTTAAAAGATTTAGGCGCTGTATCAGACAGTTTCGAAGACATCTTAGATGTGCCCATCACTCAACAGCCGCCGCCACCGCCACCACCACCACCAATGGAGCAGCCTGTAATCCAAGAGATTCCAGATGAGGTGAAAATCGAAGAAAAAATCGATGTGAACTTTGACATGAACGTTAAAGAAACCACGGTAATCAAAGAAGTTGCCATCAAAGAGGTAGTAATCGAGGAAGAAAAAGCCGATGTTATCTTTGACGTAGTAGAAACACAGCCTAACCCTCCTGGGGGAATGTCTGGCTGGAATAAATATCTTTCTGACAACCTAAAGTACCCAACCCAAGCTAGAAGAATGGGCGTAGAAGGTACAGTAATTGTTGTTTTCGTTATTAACACCGATGGATCCATTCAAGACGTTGAAGTTTTGAGAGGCATCGGCGGTGGTTGCGATGAAGAAGCAGTAAAAATCGTTAAAGCCGCTCCTAAGTGGGATCCGGGTAAGCAAAGAGGTAAGGCAGTTCGTACGCGAATGAGACTACCTATCCGATTCAAACTAAGCTAATAGAAAAGACCCGATTTAATCGGGTCTTTTTTTTGCTCAATCAGTAAATCACGTTAGCAGAAGCTCAATAAAAATGCGAATCAAAAAAAGGCCTGAATGAGTTCAGGCCTTTTTTTGATAGTATCACTAGTGCGCCCATCAACGGATGGGATTAAGTCTTACCGTTCAAGAAAGTGCGCTGTGGACCGTGGCCTGTCTGTCTATTGACTTATTGACCTTACAACACATTCAACGATTGTTCCTTTATTTTTTCTAGCTCATCCTTCATTTGGATCACCAGTTTTTGGATGCCGGCATCGTTGGCCTTTGAACCGATGGTATTGATCTCTCTCCCTATTTCCTGGCTGATAAAACCAAGCTTCTTCCCTTGACTTACCTCAGTTTCCATGGACTTGGAAAAGTAGTCTAGGTGGGTATCCAATCGCACTAGCTCTTCGTTGATGTCTATTTTTTCAAAATAATAAATCAATTCTTGCTCAAACCGATTCGCATCAAAGGCATGTTCGTCCATCCATTGCGAGAAGTGTCCACGTATCCTAGATTGAATTTTTTCCTTTCGCACTGGTTCCTCTACTTTGATGGCCTGCCATCCCTGTCGGATTAGGTCAATGTTTTCCTGCAATTTGACAAAAAGAGCTGCTCCCTCGTCCACACGGAATGCCTCACAGCGAATCAATGCTTCTTCTAGAACTAACTTCACCTGATTCCAATCGTCAGTATCCTCTCGATCTAGGGTCGTGCTCACCATCACTTGGGGAGCTTGTAGTGCTAGTTTAAACAAATCAGTAGACTTCTCCCCCACAGATGCTGCAAGGCGCTCAAAAGTAGCATAATAGGTTTTGAACAAATCCTCATTGAGCTGAATGGGTAAGCTCTGGTTTCCCTTAATCAAAAAATCTATCGAGATACTGACTTTACCACGGTCTAAAATGGTCTGCACCCGATTTCTGATTTCAGCCTCCTTATCTGCAAATTGTCTTGGACTCCGAATGGAAAGGTCTAGCATTTTAGAGTTGAGCGTGCGGACTTCTACTTGGATGACCAGGTGCTCATTCTCAAATCCGGCTACCCCGTAGCCAGTCATGGATTTGATCATACGATTAAGCTTTAGAAATTATACCCCAAAGTAAAGTAAAATTTCAAGTCTTCGGTTTTATAATTTCTCACAGGCCTAGCTACATCAAATTTGATGTAATAATTCATCAGCACTGTTCGTAAGCCAGCCCCATAGCTTTGAAGCCAAGGGTTGTTGAAATTATTCAATACAATCACAAAAGGAGATCCGCTGGTATTGATCACTTCTGTATTCTGATCATTGACCTTTTCCCAAGGTGCAGCATCATTCCATGCAGAGCCTACATCATAGAAACCCACGAGCTGAAAGTTTTTTACAAAATTGGAAGTAATTGTTCCGCGCGTCAAATAGGAAAATAAGGGGAGCCTCAATTCGGTAGAAAAAGTAAGTGCATTTCTCCCTCGGATCTCATCGTAATCAAAACCTCTTAGGTCTATAAAATCAGCAAAAAGCAAGTTGGAATTCTCAATCCCATTTGGATTTCGTACTGGTGATGGCTCAGGCCTGTTGGCAGGTGGGCTGTAGAAACTATTAAACATCCAATTGTCCATCCCTCCCACCAAGTAGGTTTGTGGGTTTGATCCCATAAATGAACCAAAATAGAATTTGGAAGCAAGAACAATGTTTTTGTGTATTTTCTGGTAATTCCGGAGGTCAACATACAGGTTACTGAAAGAACGATCCCCGTAATTCAGCCCTTGGTAGTGCTGAAAACCCACCTTGCCTTTGGTGCCAGTAAAGGAATACAAGCCCATAGGTTCGGTTCGGTCATACACATATTCTACCTTCCCTCCAGCATAGGAAACTTGCAATTGATTTAATTCAGGTATTTTACTCAATATCAACGAATCCTCATTCAGGTTGAAATACTGCGTTTTGGCTAAAAAAGGCGCTGCATACACGCGCGAGTGAATCGTGAGCGGATAGGAAACTCCTGCCTCCGTTTTGGTAAGCACGTATTTCTGGAAACTAAAGTCTCCATCTGTTACTCGGAGTGTTTTTCGGTCGTACCTTCCTCGGAAGTCAAGTCGCGATTTTAGGTATTCGTATTCAAACCAGATATCTCCGCCAGAATCAAAGTCCAGGGAGGTCATGATCCCTCCCATAAAGAGGTGATTATCCAATATATCGGTCATTTTGCCTTGAAGGCTTATACCAAAGCCGCGAAGAGGATCTACCACAAAACGGGAATTGATATGGTTGGTAAAGAATTCAGTTTCCATGGCGCGAGGCCCTGAAACCATCTTTTGTAAATTTTGCTTACGGAAGGTTTCCAATAGATTCGTCCTCCCTCCATCTGTATTGACAGCCACAGTACTAGTTGAAGGTTGAATTTTGGTAGGAATAGTATCAAAAGTATAGTTTTCGGTATTCACCCCTCTTCTGGTTTCAAATCGCAAACGATCGGTGGTCAAGGAAGAAGTTTTTTGAGAAATGGTATCCAGGGAAGGGATAGGGACCACAAGTTCAGGACCTGCTTGCTGTTCCTGCTTGGCTCGAGTAGCTTGCTGCGTTTTGGCCTCAAGGATCCTTCGCGCAGCAAGGCGTTCGTTTAATTCTTTCGCTTGAGCCAGTTGAATCCTAGGTGTACTTGGAGTAAATTGATCTACTCCTGTATAGGAATCTATAAAAACCTCGGATTCTTTTCCATTCCGTACAGCATAGGCTACCTTATTCATTCTAGAATTCACATCAAACACTTCGATGCTCGTATCAAAGGCAGAAATCTGGGTAGAAACCTGGTTTCCAATATTATGCTTCATTAGGTTGGATATCCCACTCAGATCACTCAAAAAAACTAGGTTGTTAGAATTGAGCATTCTAGGACGCGTATTTTTACTATTCGCGTTAGTCAGTTTTGTATTTACAGTGGTATCCTTTAGAATCTGAATTCTATAAAGATTGTATTGCTCTGGAAAATTGGTTAATACTGGTGCTTTCTGCATGACAGAGTCGGGCAACTCCAAAAAATTGCTCGAATAAATAATCGTCGAATCATTTAGAAAAACAGGGGTGAGCTCGTCAAAAACATTGTCAGTTATGCGATTGCCTTGCCCTCTTACATTCAGTGTGTAGAGATCTGTCTTGCCATTAGAAATAGCTGAAAGGACCATATTCCTCCCAGATTCATTAAAGTCAAAACTCAGAATTTGAGTGATATTACGTAGAAAGACTTTGTCTTGCGAGGAGCCATCCAAGGAGAGTTGTCTCAAAGTCGTCAAGCCACGCTTGAATGTGGCGATCGCTAAAGTTGCTGAGTCCCTCCACGCGATGACGGGCGCTTGCAAATTGGGGGGGAGCTCCTCGTGCTTAGATCCACCCTGATAGATCCGCTGTTCTTGACCTGAGGTAAGTTCACGAACCCAAACTGTAGCTTTACCCGCATTGTTGAGCACATAGGCTAGATGGAGGCCATCTGGGCTAAACTTCACGTCGGTGATCGCTCCATCTACGCGAGAGGAGGTGCTGGCAATGGAATTTTTTGAATCTAAGGTTTTGAAACTGCTGTAAACCGGCTCATTGACTTTTAAATAGAATTGCTGCCAATCGGTGAGAAATGATTTGATGTTGACACCAATTGTATTGGCAACGCTATTTTCCTCACTTCTATTGATTCGAGAAAGGTTGAGGATGCTGGAAACATACCTCCTCCCATATTTTTCTGAGATGTAATTCCAAATAGACTGCCCAATAAGGCCAGCCTCCAAATCAGTCAGCGTATGGAGCTTAGGGTTAGGGGTATTTTTAAGGTAGCGGCGGATGTAATCGTCCATTTCCCTACTCCATCCCTTGGCAAGGTAAAGCGCTATCCCATCTACATACCAATCTGGAAAATTAGTGATCAGATTGGCTTGAAAAGCATCGGCAACGGAAGCTCCATACAGCATCTCACGGACAATGACCTTGGAGGTAGCAAATAGCAAATCCTGCTTAAACAAATCCATCCGCCCCTTGAAAGCGACCTCTGCGACAAGACGAGTAAATTTGGTTTGTCCCTCTTCGGTATACTGCTCCACATTGAGATCTAGGTTGCTCTGCAGGCGCTCTTCCGGTGAATTGTACAGGTATATTCGGGGCTTGGTGTAGGCTACATAGCCAATATTTTGAGTCAACTTATTGAATTCGGACTCTAAAAACTCAATCGCCATCTTGGCATTCACTCCACCTTTGTCGTAGTAATACACTTCAAAATTGGCTGAAGTATAGAAATACCATTTGAATTCCTTGTGCTGAACCCGGTTTTTACCGAAGCGCTCCTGGTCAAATTGAGCCCATGCTTCCGTCACGCCGCCAAGGAGGATGATTAAAAAAAGGTATCGAAATACACGCATTCGCATTTCCAACGATAGAGTTAGGTTTTAAATATACTTAAAATACCGTGAGATCGATACTTCCTCTGGTAGAGGTTGATCTTCCAGAAGAAAATCTCGCATGACCGCACTAAAATAAGGAACTAAAGATACTCCCTTAGCGCCAAATCCATTAAAGATGTAAACGCTTTGTGCTTCAGGATGTTTTCCTAAAAATGGTTTTCTGTCTTTTGTCGCAGGGCGAATCCCCACCTTATGCATACAAACCTCTTGAACGGGCACACGAACGACTTCAGTTAATTTATCCAATAGCTCTTTTTGGGCTGTTGCTGTCGGTCCTACCTCCAAATCATGCCAAGTATAGGTTGAACCGACCCTGAAATTTCCATTTGCCAAGGGCACACGAAAAACACCCCGATTGACAATATAAGGTGGGGAAAAATCCTGCTTCAGTTCTAAAATCTCTCCCTTAACCGGCGCGAAAGGTAAAAATGAAAAAAATCGTGAGTGCATCGCACCCAAACCATTGCAATAAATGAGTGCCTTGGCCTTGAACTGCCCATAGCTCCAGCTTCCCTCTCCTTCCTGTACCAATTTTTCTTCCTCAAACTCTTCCTCTAATAATCTATTCCCGAAATAAGTCGCCATCCCCTCCAAAAAAGTAGGGATGTCTAGCCATCCAGACAGCTGAAGCATCACCCCTCCAAAAGGATCTTTGAGGTTTACATGCTGACTCTCGACTTCAATTTTTTGAACAAAAGGCTGTATTGCAGGATCACTCGAATGTCCCATCCATTCATTTTGCTCTTCAATGGATAGAAAAGGGCGGTAAATGGGTTGGAGGGTGAGAAATTTTTTTCCCGTCACCTCCTCCAACTCTTGGTAAAATGGAGCAATCACGGGAAATAAGAGTTCCCCCTTCCAGGTTTTGACCATTTTCCTTCCAGTAACTGGATTGAATAAACCGGCTGCCACCTGACTACTTTGGTTCCTTGCTGGCTGATCCATTAGCACCACTTTTTTACCTTCTTGAATTAATCGATAGGCCAAGGCAGAGCCAGCCAATCCTTGTCCAATGATTAAAAAATCAATTTCCATGTCCTAAATTAAGCCCATAATTCTTTACTTTGCTTTAATCTCTTTGACTTTTCACATGCTTCACATCAAGTGCTTCACTTTCAACCCTTTTCAAGAGAATACCTACCTCCTTTACGATGAGGAGGGTGTGGCCACGCTGATTGATCCAGGTTGCTACGCTCAAGAAGAAAGAAGTGAATTAGAAGCATTTATCCAGGTGGAGGGCTTGCAAGTCACCCAACTGCTAAATACACATTGTCATATCGACCATGTGCTTGGTAATGCCTGGGCCATGGATCAGTTTCAGGTGTCTTTACAAATTCATGCCTTGGAAGTTCCTGTTCTCAAATCAGTAGAAGTGTATGCGCCCAACTATGGCTTTCGAGACTATGTTTCATCTACGGCAAGCTCATTCCTAATAGAAGGTCAAGAAATTCAGGTCGGCACAGAAAAATTAAGCTGCCTTTTCGTTCCAGGACATGCACCAGGGCACTTGGTGTTCTATCATGAAGCTAGCAAGCGCTGCATTGCAGGTGACACCCTATTTCGAGGGAGTATTGGCCGCACCGACTTGCCGGGCGGTAACCCGTCTCTGCTTTTGGAAAAGATCAAATCCCAACTATTTGTGCTACCTGAAGAAACCGTTGTTTTTCCCGGCCATGGCCCAGAAACAAGCATTGGTTATGAGAAAAAAAACAACCCATTTGTAGGTCTAAAAGCACACTCATGAACCTAAAAGCACAGCTCCCCAACTTCATCACGCTACTGAATCTCCTTTCTGGAGTCATGGGAATCATTTGGGTTCTAGAAGGAGAGCTGCTATACGGTGCTTACTTCGTGCTCCTCTCTGCAACCTTCGATTTTTTCGATGGCTTTGCAGCCCGATTGTTGAAGGTTCAAAGTGACATGGGGAAAGAATTGGACTCTTTGGCTGATGTGGTTTCCTTTGGCGTATTGCCAGGAATCCTCTTGTATACCCTCACCAAGACGCAAACTGATTCTCAATTTCTTCCTTTCCTTTGCCTGATCATCCCCTTGTTATCTGCTTATAGACTTGCCAAATTCAATCTGGATACCCGTCAAAGCGATCGATTTATTGGCTTGCCTACTCCTGCAAGTGCGTTGTTCCTAACCACCCTTCCACACCTGGCTGCCAAATGGCCTGAGATGGCCACCTGGCTAAACAGCCCCATAGCACTGGTAGTGATTGCTTGGATTACTAGTTTACTCTTGGTTGCTGAACTTCCAATGATTGCTTTTAAGTTTAAAAATTCCAGCTTAACAGACAATTCATACCGGTATGGATTGCTAGTTATCGGGGCAGTTTGCCTGATTTGGCTTCAGCTTGCTGGCATTCCCTTGGTGATTCTTACCTACCTCCTACTATCAGGGATTGAAAACATTTTCAGTAAAAAATGAGCAAGCAAAGCTGCGCCCTATTGATTTTTTTGGGACTATTTTGCCAAACAGCCTTCTCCCAAACGTATCGCTTCACCACGAGCGTTACTGAGGCGGGGGTCTACAAAGTCAGCAGCGATCAAGCACGGAAACTTGGTTTTGCAAGTTTGGAGGAAGTAGCCATTTACGGGTATCCAGGCATGCTTCCACAAGTCCTGGATTCGACGCAGTTACGGCCTCAAGAAATTCCTTCTTTGCTCCAGGATAATCAGCTCTATTTTTATTTAGCAGGGCCACACAGCGTCACCTTCTCTGAAGAAGGAGCCCTTGAGTATACCCACCACCTGTACACGGATACCCTTCGCTATGTATTGGCTAAAAAAACAGCTCCAAAAAGGATAGAAGGGGCGAGCGGTACTGCCACGACTCCCAGCGCCCTTCCCATTTGGTACCAGCTTCTAGCGGTCAAAGAAGAAAAAATCAACCTTCTCAACTCGGGAAGATCCTGGTATTCGTTGCCCATACGCCAAGGTCAAAGCCTGACAGTCTCTTTTGGGAAAAGTGCAGGAGCCACAGCTCCATGGCTTCTCCATGCGCGATTGATGAGCCAATCTATAAGTCCCTCTAGCATCCGAGTCTGGGGGGATACAGAACTCTTGGAAGAAGTGATTTTTTCTCCAATCTCCAGTAGCACCTATGGGATCAAGGGCAGTGAGGTTCGTATCATTGAAACATTTAATCCAAAGGGAGACCGGTTAGACCAGCTGCGATTTAGCTTCCAAGGTGTAGGGTCTGGGCATCTGGATCTAGCCCTTCTAGGAATTCCATTTACAAATTCAAGACTCAAGGAAGGACTGTTCTTTGGAAAACAAGAAAATTTAATCTCTCTAGAGACAGGCCTTCAAACTTGGGAGATCAGCGATTTTTACCAGCCTATACGCTACAGTCAAGGGAAATCTGCCCTTGGGAAAAAGTGGGTCCTTTTTTCACCTAAGAACGCAAAAGAACTGGGGAGCTTCAAAGTCATTACACCCAAAAGCTCGAAGACAAATTCAACAGAATTGATGGTGATTACTGTGCCTCAGTTTCAGCAAGTGGCCCAACAATTTCAGAATTTCAAAGCTAGCCAAGGAATCTCAACCCAGGTCGTTTTGACTTCAGACATTTACGATTGGATGGGCTATGGCAATCCAGATCTCAGCGCCATCCGCAATTACATCGCCCAGGAATACCACAACGGCAATCAGCTCAAAAATGTACTTATCCTCGGAAAAGGCACCTTTGACTACAAAAAGAAGTTGGGAGGTCGTCCCAACTTAGTTCCCATTTATACCAGCCGGTCAAGCTTAGATCCTTTGACTACCTACAGTTCGGATGATTACTTGGGAATTTTGGACTGGGGATCAGGGGAATGGGAAGAAAATAAAGCTGGGGATACTCCCTTACGAATCGGAGTAGGGCGAGTGCCTGCGATCACCTTTGCAGAGGGGCAAAGCTGGTTGGAAAAAAGTTTGGCTTATGAAAGACAAGGGGAAGACTTTCCTAGCAACACCATCACCTTTTTGGCAGATGATGGAGACAATGGAGTCCACATGCAGGATTCTGAGGTTCATGCCTCCTATCTAGAGAAAAATCTCCCCTTTTACCGAAGCCAAAAACTATACTTGGATCGCTTTGAACAAACTAAATCTGGCGCAAGGCAGGAGTCCCCTGCGGCAAAAAAAGCGCTAAGCGAAAGCCTCAATCGTGGTACACTTCTCCTCAACTATGTAGGGCATGGAAATGAAACTACGCTTACGGCTGAAGAAATTTTCAAGGTTCAGGACCTGGAAAATTGGCCAAATCAATCCCAACTTCCGCTTTGGTTTACTGCTACATGCGAATTTGGACGTCATGATAGCCCCTTTATTCGGTCGGCAGCAGAGGAGCTGCTCTTCGCCAACTCGAAAGGTGCCATTGGTCTCCTTGCCACCGGAAGACCCGTTTTTAGCTCTGTGAATTTCACGATAAACCAAGCCTTTATTCAGGCCTTGGCAGCGGCAGGAAAGTTGGGAACTACAGATTTGGGAACCTTATACCGGCAAACAAAAAACGAAAGTGTTAACGGAGCCTATAACCGGAATTTTTCGTTACTGGGGGATCCAAGCCTGCGATTGGCACTTCCAGAAGCTAGCGTTCGTTTCGGAAGTCTAGTTGTTGCCGGCAATCAAACTGCAGTAGACACCCTACCTACCTTGGTTCCTATGAAGCTTACTGCAGAGATCACGGATCCGCTAACACAGGCTTTCTTATCCGCCTTTCAGGGAAATTTCAGGCTAGAGATCTGGGGTAAAGCAGTTAAATCCAAAACACTTGGTAATGAAAATGCTCCCTTTGAATTTGCTGAGGAAAATCAACGGATATTCTCGGGGGAGGGAGAAGTACGAAATGGAAAAATAGAAAGCCAGTTTATACTTCCCGAGCACCTGGAAAATAAACTTGAAAAAGTCCAGATGCGACTTCAGGCTTGGGATAGCCAGAAAAAAAATCAGGCGACTGGAGTTTTATCCTTACCTCTTAACAATCAGGAAAAAGGGAGCTTGGACCAAAATGGGCCGCAAATCACTGCAGAAATAGAGGGGCAAGGGGTCGAAAGTAGCCCTCCAATTCCCAGTACTCAAGTAAGCGTACGGTTTACTTTTGGAGATCCTAGTGGAATAAATAGTTCCGCGCTTTTTCCAGATAAAACAATGCAGCTGCGAATTAACCAAGGGCCTCCACAGCAAATAAATCAAGAGTACCGGGCAGTGGAAGGGGATTTTAAAAAAGGTACAGCCCAAGTTTTATTGACTGATTTGAGGGAGGGGGAAAACAGTGTGGAGGTACTCGCATGGGATAATTTTGGAAATAAAGGGACCTATTCCTTTACCCTTGAAGTCCAAGGGAGCGAGCAATTGCAGGTAATTTCGCACCAAATTTACCCGAATCCAGCCACGACAAATACCTTCATTCGCTTTCGACATAACCGACCTCAGGAAACCATACTGGCTACCTGGACTGTTTTTTCTCCATTGGGGCAAGTACTATTTTCGGAGGAAAAACGTTATGTAAATGCTGGAGAAAAAATCGAAGGATGGAATTGGAATTTTTTCATAGGCAAAACAAAATATCCAGCGAAAGGAACTTATATTTACAAACTAACATTGCAATCGGAATCCTCTTTAGAAGTGGATTCGATAAGCGGAAAACTGGTGATTCAATGAACAAAAAAGCCATTTTGGGAAATAAATTAATTTTTACACTTGTTTTTGTACTTGCAGGTCTATCCGCATTTGCTCAAAACAGTGTGATTATCTCGGGTCAAGATCCTAGTCGGAGGGTGATCACCACAGCGGTGCCTTTTTTAAATTTTGCTCCAGACTCCCGCCATTCGGCGATGGGTGATGTAGGAGTAGCCACCTCACCAGATGCAAATTCTGCACATTGGAATGCTGGAAAGCTTGCCTTTATCAAAGATGGTTATGGCTTTTCACTCTCCTATTCCCCGTGGCTCGGTAAGTTGGTCAACGACATGTCTTTGAGCTACCTTTCTGGCTACAAAAAAATAGATGAAAATTCTGCTTTTGGCTTGGACCTTCGCTATTTCAATATGGGGGATATCTCCCTCACAGATGGAAGAGGTAATCCTATTGGGGAGTTCAACCCTCGAGACATCGCTATTGGTGGTACCTATTCAAGACGCTTATCAGCAAACCTAGGTTTGGGTATATCGGCAAGATTTATTCATTCCAATCTCTCTGGAAACATGTCTGCTTCCGGCGGCAGTGAATCTCGCCCTGGAATAAGCGTAGGTACTGATATCGGTCTTTACCATCAAAAACCAATTCTTGTTGGTGAGAAGGAAGGCGTTTGGTCTTGGGGACTTACCCTGTCAAACATAGGTCCAAAAATCACTTACAACAGTGCAGAAGATTTGGATTATATCCCAACAACCTTCCGAGTGGGTACCGCCTATAAAATCAATGTGAATCCGACAAGCTCCTTGACTTTTGCTTTGGATGCCAACAAATTGATGGTTCCCACACCGCCTACCTACAAAACAAATGCAGATGGAACCTTGGCTACAGATACAAGCGGCAATCTAATTATTGATGCCGGAAAAGATCCCAATAGACCACTAATTTCTGGAATGTTTGGCTCCTTTAACGATGCTCCTGGAGGCTCTCAAGAAGAGTTGAGTGAATTAACTCTTTCTTTTGGAATGGAGTATTTGTATGCGGATAAGTTTGCACTTCGCACAGGCTATTTTTATGAGGATGACAGCAAAGGTGGCCGTAGGTATTTTACGATGGGTGCCGGCTTCACCATGAAGCGCCTGGGTTTAGACTTCTCTTATTTAGTTCCACAGGTTCAAAACCATCCTTTAGCAGAAACGCTTCGGTTTTCGCTGCGCTATTCCATTGCTTCCATTGCTGCTGCAAATTAATGTCTTTAGATCGCTCCAAAGCGCCTCAATTTTCCCTTCCTACTGAATTCGCACTACCTGCTCCCCAGCAATTTCAATTGGGTACAGGAAGTAGTTTATTTTACTTCCCTACACCAGGTATTGAAGCGGTCAAACTAGAAGTGATTGGCACTAGTTCTCGGTCACTACTCCCCAACAGCCAAGCGCTAATTCCTTCTTTTACGCTACAAATGCTTCAGGAAGGTACGACCCAATCCACTGCGCAACAGCTTGCAGAATTTTTTGATTACCATGGAGCAGAAGTTTACCCTACCTTAAGCTACACTCAGGAAGGATTGAGCCTGCTCTGCATAAAAAAATACCTTCCGACTATTCTTCCTACATTTATTTCTCTATTTTCTGAAGCATTATTTCCGGAAGAGAACCTAGCGAAAAGAAAGTCTCAACGGGCACTTAGCCTCAAACTGGACCAAGAAAAGCCGAGTTCTAGGGCAGGCCAGCTATTCAAGAAGGGATTGTTTGGACCTGAACATCCCTTTGGTCAAGAAATTACAGAAGCACATATCTCGGAAATTACACCGGCACTTCTTCAAGCCTATTATCAGGATCACCTGTGGAAAGATTGCAGTCTATTTCTTTCTGGAGATTTTAAGTCGCAGGAACTGGAGCAGCTTCTGGCTACTATGGAACAGCTTCCTCTTAAGCAAGGGGCTAAAAAACAAGCCTTGCCAACGCCTAAAGCTACCGCTTTCCTTCTAGAGGATCGTGAAGATGCGGTACAAAGCAGTATCCGGCTTGGCGCTTGGTCCATCCCCAAAAGTCATGCAGATTATCCTGCATTGGCGGTATTCAACACGCTATTGGGAGGTTATTTTGGTTCCCGCCTTGTAAAAAACATTCGTGAAGACAAGGGGCATACCTACGGAATTCACTCTTCACTAGTGGAATGGGATCAATATGCCTATTGGGTGATAGCTGCTGATGTGAAAAAAGCGCATCAGGAGGAAGTATTCGCAGAAATCGATAAAGAAATTCAAATTCTTCGTACCGTACTTGCCAGTCAAGAGGAGATTGAAATTTTGAGAAATTACCTAATTGGACAATTGTTTACCAAATTCAGTTCTCCCTTTGACCTGATCGATCAATTCAAGGGTGTATACTATGCTGGACTTGATTTCAGCTTCTATGAAAAACGGTTTGAAACCCTAAAAAAATTCACTGCAGCAGACCTTTTGTCTATCGGTAACCGCTATTTTTCAAGTTCTGACCGAGTTCAAGTTCGGGTAGGCTAAGGGTATGGCCTAATTTGCTTTAAAATCAACCCAAAAGGTCTTTCAAATATCCCTCAGCTTTCAAGTGTTGGAATATTTCTAAACAGGCCCATGCATCGGTTGCCGCATAGCAAAGCTGCTTCTCGGTGAGCTTATCTGCCTCCCAATTGGATACTTGCTCTGCCTTAGATATGCGAATCTTCAAGACCATTCCACAGAGGTTTCTCACCCCTACATTGTGAAAGCCTACTTTTTTTAACTCATCGTTCAAATCAAAAAATGACAGTGGATAGAAGGAGTCGCTTAGCTTTTTAAGGGCCTTGAGGTCATCGTGTACAGCTGCTCCAACTTTTAATACATTTTCTTTTTCCAACAGGCTCCTCAAAGGAGGTGGAAATCCAATTTTATTGAGTCTAAAAACAAAGGCTTGATTGGCGGTGGAAAGTTGGAGCAGGGACACATGATTGAACTCCCCCTTCCGAAAAGAAGGCTTTGTCTCTGTATCAAACCCAATTAAAGGCTGATTTTCTAAAAAATCTACCGCAGCATCCACTTGGTCAGGGGTATCGATCAGGTAGATTGGGCCTTCAAACTGGCCCAAGGGTAGCTCGCTAATTTCTTCTTTACTAATACTATATGGGATCATACCAACTCTTCTTCCTTTTCGTAATAGTTGATTCCAATATTGAGATACCCATACAGAATGGTCATGATCGGGCTAATGATGTTAAAAAAACAATACGGGGCATACACGAGGGTAGCCACACCCAATACCGATGCTTGGGTGGCGCCACAGGTGTTCCAAGGCACCAATACCGAAGTAACTGTGGCAGAGTCCTCTAAGGTACGGGATAGATTTTCTGGTTTCAGCCCTCTTTTTTTATACACATCAGCAAACATCCTTCCTGGCACCAAAATCGCTAAATACTGATCTGAGGTGGTGATATTGAAGAAAATGCAGGTCGCTGCCGTGGTAGCAATCAGTGATCCAACACGGTGTACTTTTCGGATGACTGCCTCTGCCAACACCTTGAGCATGCCACTTTCTTCCATGATACCTCCGAAAACCATGGCACAAACAATGAGCCAAATAGTATTGAGCATCCCTGCCATTCCTTTCGTAATCAATAATTCATTGACAAGGGCATTATCCGTCACAATACTGATTTTCCCATACATCGCCATCATCACCCCCTTAAATCCTAAATAAGCGAATGAGCCCTCTTCACCTACCACTCGAGCAATGATCTGTGGTTGAAAAATCAAGGCAAAAACCCCTCCCAACAAGGCTCCTACCAACAAGGCAGGCAAGGCAGGTACTTTTTTTATAATCATAAAAATGACGGCTGCCGGAACAAGAAATAACCAAGGTGTAAGGGTAAAGTTGCTAGCAATGATAT
>Ga0209443_1000580_pt1 | contig 24737 bp, 21 predicted proteins | sample LauGreBMM110DCMD_2_FD_187571 | JGI IMG/M metagenome (GOLD analysis project Ga0209443, IMG submission 187571) | Freshwater lake microbial communities from Lake Michigan, USA - Su13.BD.MM110.DCMD (SPAdes) (version 2) | ecosystem: Environmental > Aquatic > Freshwater > Lake | place: Lake Michigan... | reverse complement strand
TCGGCCCGGCGCCATGGATCGCTTGGCGGAGCAACCGGCTCGTCTCCGTCGCCGGCACGAACGGATGGACCACGCTCGCGGGCCTGCATTGGCTGCGCGAGGGCCCGAACACCATCGGCACCGCCGCCGCCAGCCCGATCGCGCTCCCGCCGGGCAGCGCTCCGCCCGTCGCGGGCATCGTCACGCGGACCGGCATGCTCGCCCGGTTCAAGGCGGCCCGGGGCGTCGTCGCCACCGTCGACGGCGCCGAGGTCTCGGAGGCCGCGCTCCGGTCCGATGCCGGCAACGCGAAGCCCTCGGTCCTCCGCATCGACGACCTGAGCATCACCGTGATCCAGCGCGGCGAACGTCTCGGGCTCCGCGTGCGCGACCCGAAGGCGCCGACCCGGCTGAACTTCCGCGGATTGGACTACTACGACCACGACCCGCGCTGGCGCATCGAAGGCCGCTTCGAGCCCTCCGCCCCAGGGCGCACCCTCGCCATCGACGACGTCACCGGCGCGGTGAGCCAGGAGCGTTCGCCCGGTTCGGTGGTGTTCACGCTCGGCGGCCAGGAACATCGCCTCGAAGCGCTCTCCGACGAGGAGACGCACGACCTCTTCATCCTCTTCCGCGACGCGACCGCGGGCGAGACGACCTACGGCGCCGGTCGCTTTCTCCACGTCGCCCTGCCGGGCGCGGACGGCCGCGTCGTCATCGATTTCAACCACGCCTACAATCCGCCCTGCGCCTTCACTGGTTTCGCGACCTGCCCGGTCCCGCCGAGGCAGAACTGGCTCCCGTTCCCGATCGAAGCCGGCGAGTTGAAGTACCGCGGCGACCACCCGTGACCACGGCCCGCAGTTCACCGGTTGGGGTGCGGTGGTCGGGAAGTATCCCGATGGGACTCCCGCCGGCGTCGAGGGCGCGTCCGGCAAGGGATGGGTGGTCCTGTCCGGCGTGCATCCGGAGGCGCCGGAGAGTTGGCGGCGCGGCATGACCATCACCACGCCCGCGAGCGCCGACAACGCGTACGCCCGGACGCTCATCGAAGCGGCATCGTCCCGGAGATTGCTGCCCCATTACTGAGGAACGGGTCGCGGACGTCACGCCAACGCACATCGGTGGGGCGGGTCGTTTCGCGGCGGGTGCGATTGGAGGTGGCGGACACTTGTAGCGCAGACTGGCAGTCTGCCGTGTCGCCGGCTGGTAGCCGGCCAATGCGTCAGCAATCCGTTGGCCGTCGAAACATCAACGCCCAGCGGGTTGGCAACCCGCGATACAGCAGACTGCCAGTCTGCGCTACCTCATCAACCGGTCCCGCTACCCGAGCGTGATCAGGAGCGTCCCGATGCCCATCAGACCGCAACAGGCCAGACGAGGGCCGAGCCTCGGTTCCCCGAACCACAGCGCGCCGAGCAACACCTGCAGGACCATGCCGAGCTGGAAGAACGCGAACGAGTAGGCGAGCAACGTGGTGCGGAAGATCTCCACCGAGGCCCACAGCATCACGAAGAAGAGGGTCGCGTGCAGCGGCAGGAATCCGCGGGCCACCGCCGGGGGCGGCTCCGGCGTCCGGACCGGTGACGCGCTCCGGGCCCGCCAAGCGGCGAGCGCGAGCACCGGCATTCCGCAGCCGGTCCACATCGCCAAGGTGAGCGAGACCGGTCCGGCGAGCGCCGCCCGCTTGAGGAAGACCGAGGCGAGCACGGAGAGCGACAGACCCGTCAACCGCCACCCGAGCGTTCGCCAGACCGCGGCGGTCCATCGGCCGTCGCCGGCTGGTTTGTCGCGCAACAAGAACATCGCGCCGGCCACGGTGACCGCCACGCCGGCGCCGCCCAGCGGGGAGACCTGTTCACCGAGGAAGAGCGCCGCGAACCCGAGCGCCAGGACCGGCCGGAATCCGTTCAGCGGACCGAAGACCGACAGATCGGTCGTCCGCAACGCGGAGACGGTCGCAAGATTTCCCAGGGCATCGATGACACCGGCCAGGGCGGCGTCCCGCCAGAAGCCGGGTCCGCAGGATAGGGAGGGCGATGCAACCACCGCGACCAGAGCGAGCGGGAGCATCCAGGCATGGGTGCCGGCCCACACCACCGGGCCCGGGACGTGGAGCTGGGTGAGCCGCTTCTGCAGCCCGCTGGCCGAGACGCTCAGGACCACCCGGCCGAGCAACAGCAGGAGCATCGACACCGCGCTGCGATACGCGCCGGGACCGGGCGCGTCGAGGTTTTCGCTCGGGAGGAACGGACGGGGTGTCGGACGTTGATCAGCGAGCAACGGTCGGCGGACTGCCAACCCCTGCTCGATCATTGCCCGAAGGCCGGCCGCGGACTTGCGTCCGCGGCCACGGGACGCCGTTCAGGCCTCCAGTTTCGTCCATGTGGAGTTGGCCTTGGAGGACTTCACCACGGCCTCGATGAAGGCCATGCCGCGGACGCCGTCGACAATCTTCGGGAAATCGAGCGCGGGGTCGTCCTTGGCCAGTTTACGGCCCTCGTTCCGGGCGCGGATGGCGGCGGCGAAGTTCTTGTAGATATTGGCGAAGGCCTCGAGGTAGCCCTCGGGATGGGCGGGCGGCGTGCGGCCGGCGGCTTTGGCGGCGGCGCTCAGGTAGCCGTTGGCGGTGCGATAGACCTGCATCGGCTGGTCGGGCCATTTCACCAGCATGGTGTTCGGTTCGCGCTGGTGCCATTCGAGGCCGCCGAGCTCGCCGTAGACCCGCAGGCTGAGGTTGTTCTCCTCGCCGACGGAGATCTGGGAGGCATGGAGGACACCTTTGGCGCCGCCCTTGAAACGGAGCAGAACGTTGCCGTCGTCGTCGAGCTTGCGGCCCTTCACGAAGGCGGTGATGTCCGCGGCCAGCTCGCTGATCTGCAGGCCGGTGACGTACTCGGCGAGGTTCTCGGCATGGGTGCCGATGTCGCCGATGCAACCGGCGGCACCGCTGCGCTTCGGGTCGGTGCGCCAGGCCGCCTGCTTCTGGCCGCTGGCCTCGATGCGGGTGGCCAACCAGCCTTGGGGATACTCGACCACGACCTTGCGGATCTTGCCGAGCTTGCCGCTGTGGACGAGTTCGCGCGCCTCCTTGATGAGCGGGTAGCCGGTGTAGTTGTGGGTGAGGCCGTAGAGCAGGCCGGACTTCTTGACGATGGCGGCGAGCTCCTTGGCCTCGGCCAGGTCGAAGGTCGCGGGCTTGTCGCTGAGCACGTGGAAGCCGCCTTCCAGCGCGGCCTTGGCGGCGGGGAAATGGACGTGGTTCGGCGTGACGATGGCGACGAAATCGATGCGCTGGTCCGCGGGCAGCGCGGCCTCTTTGGCGACGAGCTCCTGATAGCTGCCGTACACGCGTCCGGGCGCGAGGAAGAGGTCGGCACCGGAGGCCTTGGATTTCTCGGGATCGGCGGAGAAGGCGCCGGCGACGAGCTCGATCTGGCCATCGATGTTCGCGGCGATGCGGTGGACCGCGCCGATGAAGGCGCCGCGACCGCCGCCGACCATGCCGTAACGGATTTTTCTGCTCATAGGATCAGGTTGCGTGGAAACGTTGTGTTGTGCGCGGAGACGCCTCCCTTATTATCCGCCCACGTTTTTCGGGTCAACGCGGCGCTGGCCGTGTCCGCGGTTTTTTCGCCGCGCCCGCCCGCAGGACGGCTTTTTCCACGCCAACGCCATGCTTGTCCATGTCCTGAAGTCGAAGCTCCACCGGGCCGCCGTCACCGCGGCCAGCGTGGATTACGAAGGCAGCCTCACCATCTCCGAGGACCTGATCGAACGCGCCGGGTTCGTGCCCTACGAACGCATCCTGTGCAGCAACCTGGCCAACGGCGCGCGTTGGGAGACCTACGTGATCAAGGGGCCCCGCGGCACCGGCGCCATCGAGCTCAACGGCGCCGTCGCCCACCTCGGCAAACCGGGCGACCGGCTCACCATCATGGCTTTCACCGAGATCGAGCATCATCAGGCCGCCGGATGGCAGCCCAAGGTGCTCGTGCTAGGGACGGCGAACGAGGTGCTCAACGAACGGGGGATCTGACGCCATGCCCACCTTCACCACCGCCCAGATCGCCGAGAAGCTCGGCGCGCAGGTCGTCGGCGACGCGGCGCTCGCGCTGCACGGGTTCGCCCCGGCCGATTCCGCCAAGCCCGGCGAGCTGACCTTCGCCGAGAACGAGACGTACTTCGCCCGGGCCGACCAGAGCGCTGCTTCCGCGGTGCTGGTCGCAGGCGATTTCAAATCGGCCAGCGGCAAGACGCTGCTCCGCGTGGCCAACGCCCGGATCGGCTTCGCGCAGGTGCTGCCGCTGTTCTTCCCCGAGCCGGCCTTCGCGCCGGGCATCCATCCGACCGCCGTGGTCGCCGCGTCCGCCCAGATCGATCCGACCGCCCACATCGGCCCGCACTGCGTCGTGGGCGAGCACGTGCGCATCGGAGCGGATTGCGTGCTCCAGGCCCGCGATTTCGTGGGCGACGACTGCGTGCTCGGCGAGGGATGCCGCTTGTTCCCGTCGGTCACGCTCTACACGCGGTCCACGCTCGGGAAGCGCGTCCGGATCCACGCCGGCACGGTCGTGGGCGCCGACGGCTTCGGCTATGTGTTCGACGCCGGGGCGCACCGCAAGGTCCCGCAGGTCGGCCAGGTGGTCCTGCACGACGACGTGGAACTGGGCGCGAACGTGACCATCGACCGTGCGGCGCTGGGCGCGACCGTCATCGGCAAGGGCACCAAGATCGACAACCTCGTGCAGATCGCCCACAACGTGACCCTCGGCGAGCACTGCATCGTGGTCGCGCAGGTCGGCATCGCCGGCAGCACCAAGATCGGAAACTACGTGACCATCGCCGGCCAGGTCGGCATCGCCGGCCACCTGCGCATCGGCGACAAGGTCACCATCGCGGCGCAATCCGGCGTGATGAACCACGTGCCCGAGGGCCAGAAATGGCTCGGCTCCCCGGCGCAGCCGGACCGCGTGATGAAGCGCCAGTTCATCGCCGTGGAACGCCTTCCGGACCTGTTCCGTCGCGTGCAAGAGCTGGAGCGGCTGAGCCGGGCGGCGACCGGGGACCGTTGATCGGCCGGCCCGGGCATCGGGGGATCTTGGCACCGGACCCGCGAAGCTTGCCGGTCCACGTCCGGTCGACCGCGGACTCGGCGCACAGGCATCATGAGAACCTCATCCCTCCGCTGGCCGATCGTTTTCGCGGCCCTCCTGGGGTCGCTTTTGCCGGCCGCGAGGGCCGAGCTGCCGGCGATCAAGACGGTGTTCCTCATCCTCTTCGAGAACCACGACTGGATCGACATCCGCGACACCAACCATTGTCCGTACATCAACCAAGAGGTGCTCCCGCGTGCCGCGTTCGCGGAGAACTACTCCACGCCTCCCGGTCTCCATCCGAGCGAGCCGAACTACATCTGGCTCGTGGCCGGGACGAACTTTGGCATCAAGACCGACAAACCGCCTTCGGTGAACGAGGTCGACACCACCAACCACCTGGCCTTCCAGCTCGACCGCGCCGGGATCCCGTGGCGTGCCTACCAGGAGGGCATCTCCGGAAAGGACATCCCGAAGGTCGACAAGGGGAACTACGCGGTGCGGCACGATCCGTTCATGTTCTTCAAGGGCATCAACACCGACCTGCGCTATTGCACCAAACACATCCGGCCCTTCACCGAGCTCGCCGGCGACCTCGCATCCGGCCGCGTCGGGCGTTTCAACTTCATCACACCCAACCTGACCAACGACATGCACAACCTGGCGGCGGGGTCCAAGAGCACCCGCCTCCAGGGCGACCGGTGGCTGCGCTCGATGTTGCCGGGGATCCTCGCGTCCGACGCCTAAAAGGACCGCGGGGCCGTCTTCATCGTGTGGGACGAAGGCGACGAAGGCGCGAAGAGCGAACCCATGCACGACGGTCCGATCGGCATGATCGTGTTGTCGCCGCTCGGCAAAGGCGGCGGCTACCACAACTCGGTCCGCTACACCCACAGCTCCGGGTCAGGCATGAGGAGGACCGCGAATTCCGTCGTCGATCCATCGAGCACGACCTCCGGAGCGGAGACCGTCTCCGCCCACGGGATGGCTACAAGGTCGAAATCCCGCGCCAGGCTCCCATGTACCGCCAGAGCGTAGCCATGCTTCTGGAAGATCTTCGCGAACCCGGGATAGAGCGCAGCCGCGTAGACCGGTCCGTAGTTCGGCTTCAATTGTTCCGCGGTCTCCATGCTTTCCTGCTTTCCAGATTCATCACTCCTCTTCGCCCCTTCGCGTCTTCGCTGTTTCCCATCAGTATTCCCCGCCGGCACGGCCGCCGCCCTGCGGCGTGCCCGCCTTCACCGGTGCCCGACCACCACCGCCGCCCATTCCGTCCAGGCGCTGGATGACACCATCGAGCCCGCGCCGCAGGTCCCCGCTCGCCATCTTGCGCGGCATCGGTAAAGTATTCCGCAGATGCACCTTCGCCGAACCATCGCCGGTTGGACTCTCGCTTTGGCCGTCTCCACTGGCGTCCTGACCGCTGCCGAGGGGACGCCGAAGGTCCCGCGGTTCTCCGTGGACAACATGGACCGCACCGCGGATCTCTCGGTCGATTTCTTCCGCTTCGCCGCCGGCAACTGGGTGAAGTCCAATCCGGTCCCGGCCGACAAATCCCGCTGGGGCGGCTTCGACGAGCTGCAGGACCGCAACTGGTTCCTCCTCCGCGAGATCCTCGGGAGCGCGGCCAAGGACGCCGGCCCATCCGCCGCCGCAACCGGGCCGCGCCGGCAGGTCGGAGATTTCTTCGCCTCCGTGATGGACACGAACCGGCTGGAGCAGTTGCGCTTCCGGCCGCTCGCCAAGGATCTCAAGCGCATCGCCGCCATCCGCGACACCCGGCAATTGTTCCGCGTGATCGCCGAAGGGCATCTCCGCAGCCCGGGCGTCGCCTTCGGCGCGGGCGTCTCGGCCGACGCGAAGGACAGCAGCCGCTACGCCTTCGACCTCGCACAAGGCGGCCTCGGCCTGCCCGACCGCGATTACTATCTCGCGGAAGGCTTCGCCCCACAGCGCGACGCCTACCGCGCTTTCCTCGTCCGGCTGCTGAAGCAGGTCGGCGTCACCGATGCCGCCGCGGAGCATCAGGCCGCCACCGTGCTTTCTTTCGAGACCGAGCTCGCCAAGGCCAGCAAGACCCGGGTCGAACGCCGCGACCCCAACGCCAACTACAACCGGCTCACCCTCCCCGAGCTCGCCGCGCTCACGCCGGGCGTGCCGTGGGATGCCTACTTCTCCGCCATCGGCGCGCCCAAGCTGCCCTACGTGGTCGTCGGCCAGACCCATTTCTTCGCGACGCTCGCCGGGATGCTCAAGACGCGGCCGCTCGACGACTGGAAGACCTATCTCCGCGCGCATCTCGTGAAGGATTCGGCGCCGCACCTCCATGCCGAGGCCGAGCGCGAGCACTTCGCCTTCTACGGGACGACACTCCGCGGCCAGCCCCGACCGGAACCCCGCTGGCAGCGCGCCGCGAAGGTCGTCGACGGCAACATCGGCGAGGCGCTCGGCCAGCTGTACGTGGAGAAGCACTTCCCGCCCGCCTCGAAGGCGAAGATGGCCGAGCTGATCGGCAACCTGCGCGCCGTCTTCAAGGACCGCCTCGGCAAGCTCGCCTGGATGAGCCCGGCCACGCGCACCCGGGCGCTCGTCAAGTTCGACCGCTTCACCCAGAAGATCGGCCATCCCGACCGCTTCCGCGACTACTCGAAGGTGAAGGTCCGCCGCGACGACCTCCTCGGCAACATCTGGCGCGCCTCCAAGGCCGAGTCCCGGCGCGAGCTCGCGCGCGTCGGCAAGGCGGTCGACAGGAGCGAGTGGGCGATGACGCCGCAGACGGTGAACGCCTACTTCAACCCGACACAGAACGAGATCGTCTTCCCCGCCGGCATCCTGCAGCCGCCGTTCTTCGACGCGGAAGCCGACGACGCGGTGAACTACGGGGCCATCGGCGTGGTGATCGGCCACGAGATCACCCACGGCTACGACGACCAGGGCCGGCAGTTCGACGCCGACGGCAACCTGAAGGACTGGTGGACCGCGGACGACGCGAAGGAGTTCGACGCCCGGGCGCAGAAGGTCGTGGACCAGTACGGCGCCTACGAGGCGTTGCCCGGGCTCAAGGTCAACGGACGCCTCACGCTCGGCGAGAACATCGCCGACCTCGGCGGCACGAGCGTCGCCTACGAGGCGCTCCAGCGCTCGCTCGCCAAGGACCCCTCCAAGCGCAAGAGCATCGACGGCTTCACTCCGGAGCAACGGTTCTTCCTCAGCCTCGCGCAGCTCTGGCGCGTGAACTGGCGCGAGGCCGAGCTGCGCCGCCGCATCGTCACCGACCCGCACAGCCCGTCGCAGTTCCGCGCCATCGGACCTCACGTGAACATGGCGGAGTTCTTCGACGCCTTCGGCATCAAGGAAGGCGCACCGATGTGGCGTCCACCGGCCCTGCGATCCGACATCTGGTGACGCGCCCCGGGGCGGGACAGAAGCCCGAGGACCTCGGTTGCGACGGTCCGCCGCTTCCGGTCGGACCGGGGTGTTTTACCCATTTGGCGGATCTATCGAGGTGTGCGACCCTCCTCTGAGGCGGGTCACGGGCCCACCGACCGACCGATATTGGATCCCCGTCTCCAACTCCCGGTGCCGCCGACGCGTTCGTGCCTCTACGAATGCTCGGTGATGCACCATCGTCTCTCGCCGAAGCCGCACCGCTTCCGGTACGGCATCTTCATGCTCTGCCTCGACCTGGACGAGCTGGACTCGTTGCACGCCCGGCTCCGCACGTTCAGCCGCAACCGCTGGAACCTCTACACCTTCCGCGACGATGACCATCTGCGGACGGGGAGCGCAGGACGGGGAACGCAGGACGGACCGACCTTGCCGGCATCCAGGACAGGCGACCTGAAGTCCGAGATCCGCGCCTGGCTGACGACACAAGGCGTCACCCTTCCCAGCGATGCCCGGATCACGTTGGTCACCCTCCCCCGCGTGCTCGGGCATATCTTCAACCCGGTGAGCTTCTACTTCTGCCACGCTGCCGACGGCACACCGTTGTGCGCGGTGACCGAGGTGCAGAACACCTTCGGCGAACTGAAGCCGTATCTGGTGCCGGTCGACAGGAGCGCGGGCGGCCCGCCCGCGCGGACCAGGATGGACATCCATGATTCCAGGAGCGCGGACGAGCCGTCCGCGCTCCTTGGCCGCTTCCGCATCACCGTCCCCAAGCACTTCTACGTCTCGCCCTTCAGCCCGCTCGACCTCTGCTTCGACTTCCGCCTCCGCACACCGGACGAACGGCTGGAGATCGGGGTCAACGACGTCACCGCCGACGGCAAGACCATCTTGGTCAGCATGCTCACCGGCACCCGCCTGCCGTTGACCGACGGCCAACTGCTCCGCCTCACCGCGAAGTATCCGCTCGTCACGCTGCGGGTGATCACGCTCATCCACTGGCACGCGCTGAAGCTCTGGTGGAAGCGCCTCCCGTTGTATCGCAAGGCGGCCGACACCGGGCTCCAGCGCGATGTCTTCCGGCCGCATGCGACCTTGGTGCGCGCGATCGACCCTCTCCATGCGGCGCCGTCCGCCCCGACCGGTCCCACGCCACCATGAACCGATACCCGTCCGTCTTCGTCTCCGCATTGTTGTTCGCGGTCGGGTCGGCCCTGGCGGCGGATTGGCCTTCGTGGAGGGGCGTGAACCGCGACGGCGTCACGCCGGAGACCGGGTGGAGCCACGATTGGCCGGCCGACGGACCGACCCGTATCTGGAAAGCCGCCGTGGGCACGGGTTTCTCCTCGGTCGTCGTCGCCGACGGACGGCTGTTCACGATGGGTTGGGCCGATGGCAAGGACACCGTCCACTGCCTCGAAGCCGCGACCGGCGACACCCGGTGGACCCGGTCCTACCCGCAGGCCATCGGCGACAAGATGTACGAAGGCGGCCCGAACTCGACGCCGTTGGTGGACGGCGCCCGCGTCTACACCGTCAGCAAGACCGGCAATGCCCATTGTTTCGATGTCGCCACCGGGAAGGTGCTCTGGAACACCGATCTCAAGGACAAGATCGGCGCGAAGATCGCCGACTGGGGCGTGTCCGCGGCACCGGTCCTGGCCGATCCCAAGACGCTGCTGGTGAACTACGGACCGCACGGCGTCGCGCTCGATCCGGCTTCCGGCAAGCTGCTCTGGCAGTCCGGCACGAAGAAGGACATGAGCTTCGCCGCTCCGGTGCTCACCCGCCTCGGCGACCGCGCGGCGGCTTTGTTCATCATGTCGGAAGCGCTGGTCGCGGTGGATCCTTCGACCGGCGCGACGCTCTGGTCCTCGAAGTTCGGCCAAGGCTACCGCACCCACTGCTCGGACCCTCTCGTGAGCGGCGACCTGGTGTTCATCAGCTCCGGCGACGACGGCGGGGAACTGCTCCGCGTCACCGCGAAGTCCGCTGAACGGGTCTGGAAGAACAAGAACTTGTCCACCTTCACCGGCACCGCGGTGCTGATCGACGGCCATCTCTACGGCCACGAGACCGGCGGCTACAAGGCCGCCAACCAGGAGCTGCGATGCGTGGATCTCCGCACCGGCGAGGTGAAGTGGGGTGAAAAAGGCTTCGGCCAAGGCTCCGTCATCGCCGCAGGAGACCGTCTGGTGGTGCTCGGGGAGAAGGGCGAGCTCAGCGTCGTGCGCGCCTCGCCGGCGAAGTTCGAGCTGCTCGCCCGCACCCAGGCCATCGGCGGCAAGTGCTGGACCTCGCCCGCCCTCGCCGCCGGCCGCCTCTATATCCGCAACGCCAAGGGCGAGCTCGTCTGTCTTGACCTGCGGCCCCGGACGAAAGCTCAATCCTGACGCTTCTTGGAACCTTTCCCACGACCGTGAACCCGACCGACCCCGAGCCCGTGGCCTTCCTCCGTGCCGCCTCGACCGATGCCGTCGCCGACCCGGCCGCGCGCCGACCGCTGACCGACCGCGTCTGCCAGGCGCTCGTCTTCCGCACGCTCGCCCCGATGCGCAACGGCCGCCTCACCATGCGCCTGCCCGACGGGACGCGGCAGGTCTTCGGCGAAGGATCCGACGGCCCGCACGCGGAGATGCACGTCCGGTCGCCGCGCTTCTTCCGGCACTGCGTGCTCCACGCCGACGTCGGGTTCGGCGAGACCTACCAGGAGGGCGACTGGGATTCGCCGGACCTCTACGCGGTCATCGCCTGGTTCTGCGCGAACGTGGAGAGCTCGCCCACGATGTCCGGCTCCGGGCGGAAGGACTGGCGCGTCCACCTGCTCTTCCTCGCCGACCGCCTCCGGCACGCGATGAACCGCAACTCGCTCGCCGGTTCGAAGGCGAACATCCACGCGCACTACGACCTCGGGAACTCCTTCTATTCCCTCTGGCTCGACCCGACGATGACCTACAGCTCTGCGCTCTTCGAGCATCCCGACCAGGACCTCGCGGCCGCCCAGACCGCGAAATATGAGCGCCTCTGCCGCGAGCTGCGGTTGAAGCCGTCCGACCACGTGCTGGAGATCGGGTCCGGGTGGGGCGGGTTCGCCGAGCACGCGGTGAAGCAGCACGGTTGCCGCGTCACCGCGGTGACCATCAGCGAAGCGCAGCGTAAGTTCGCGGCGGAACGCTTCGCGCGCGTCGGCATCGCCGACCGCGCCGAGGTGCGGCTGCAGGACTACCGGCTGCTCGGGGGCCGCTTCGACAAGATCTGCAGCATCGAGATGCTCGAGGCGGTGGGCGACCGCTACCTGGAGACCTACTTCGGCAAGGTGCAGTCGCTGCTCGCCCCGGACGGCGTCTTCGCCGCGCAGTTCATCACCTGCCCGGATTCCCGTTACGCCGAGGTCCGCCGCGGCGTGGACTGGATCCAGAAGCACATCTTCCCCGGGTCGCTGCTGCTGTCGATGAACCGCGTCGGCCAAGCGGTCCAAGGCACCGGCCAGCTCTCGTTGCACGGCCTGCACGACCTCGGGCTCGACTACGCGCGGACGCTCCGGGAATGGCGCGTGCGCTTCAACGCGCAGCTCGACGAGGTCCGGCGGCTCGGGTTCGACGAGCGGTTCATCCGCACCTGGAACTACTATCTGGCCTACTGCGAGGCCGCCTTCGCCTGGCGCAACATCAGCGTCGTGCAGGCGACATGGACCGCGCCGAACAACCGGACGTTGATGTGAGCCGGCCGCACCACCCATGATCGTCCTCCTACGCATCGCCTTCGCTTTCGTGCTCGTCGCGATGCTCTGCGTCACGTCGTGGGCGAGCTCGGTGGTGGCCCTGTGGAGCATCCCGCGCGAGGTCGCCGCGCATCCGTGGTTCGTCGCGACGTTGTTCGACACCTACTTCGCTTTCCTCACGTTCTGGCTCTGGCTCGCCTGGAAGGAGCGCTCGTGGTTCCCGCGGGTCGCCTGGCTCGTCGGGATCCTGCTGCTCGGGAACATCGCGATGGCGGCCTACATGCTCATCCAGCTTTTCCGCCTGCCGACCACGGCGACGCTCGACCAACTGCTCGCCAGGAGGAACGCGTGAGCTCGCCAGGCAACGGCAGAGCTCCGCGAGGTTTTGGACTGCGCCAGTCCTCTGGCGCTTTGCTCCGTGGACAACATGGGCACCGTGGCCGTGTCACCTGCGTTCGTTCGGTCCAACCAAAACGGCAGAGGACTGCCGCACTCCAAGACGCTGGCGCGTTCGCTCACGCGACGTTCCAAGCGTGGCCGTAGGAGCCGCTGAGCCATGCCCCTCTTCCTGCTCCTCCCCACCGCCGCGCTCGTCTTCGTCGTCGCGGAGATGACCGCGACCTTCGCGATCGCCCGGCGGCTGCGGAACTTCGGCATCGTCGACATCGTGTGGTCCGCCGGGTTCACGCCCATCGTATGGATCTACGTCGCGCTCGCGTCGTGGCGCACCTACGACGCCAAGCTCGACGGCCATCCCGAGTGGAACTGGCCCGCCGCGCTCACCATCGCCGCGCTCGTGACCGTCTGGAGCCTGCGTCTCGGCGGACATCTGTTCGTGCGCGTGAGGTCGCATCATCCGGTCGAGGACGTGCGCTACGCCAAGCTACGGCAAGAATGGGGCGCGCGGACCGACCGGAAGATGTTCGGTTTCTTCCTGCTCCAGGGCGCGTTGCAGGTCGTGCTCTCGCTGCCGTGGCTGCTGGTCGTCCTCGACACCACGCCCGCGCGGCAGTTCTCGCTCGGTCCGCTGGCATGGCTCGGCGCGGCCATCTGGCTCGTCGGCCTGGTGGGCGAATCCATCGCCGACCGCCAGCTCGCGAAGTTCCGCGCCGACCCGGCGAACCAGGGCAAGGTCTGCCAAGCCGGCCTGTGGAACTTCTCGCGCCACCCGAACTATTTCTTCGAATGGCTCATCTGGGTCGGCTACGCGACGGCCGCGCTCGCCGCACCGTGGGGCTGGCTCGGCCTGCTCGCGCCCGCGTTGATGTGGCACTTCCTCGTGAACGTGACCGGCATCCCGATGACCGAGGAGCTGTCCGTGAAGTCGAAGGGCGACGCCTACCGCGAGTACCAACGCACCACGAGCGCCTTCGTGCCGTGGTCCAAGAAGTGGATCACTCAACCACAGATAGGCACAGATAGACTCAGATAGAACCGTTTCTGCTGCGTCGGCCGGATCTGTGTCCATCGGTGGTCCAACGAACTTTCCAGAAATGCTCGACTCCCTCCTCACCCGCGACGTCTTCCCCGATCTCCTGCTCCGCTTCGGCATCCGGCGGCTGCTCCAGCAGCGGTTGCAGGAGGAGGACCACGGCGGCCTCGAACCCAACCGTGCCCGTCTTCTGGCGCTCGTCGAGGAACTGCGCCGCTCGCCCATCGCCATCGAGACCGCCGCGGCCAACGAGCAGCATTACGAGGTGCCCACGCGCTTCTACCAGCTCTGCCTCGGGCCGCGGCTCAAGTACTCGTCGTGCTATTATCCGACCGGCCGCGAGACGCTCGCCGAGGCCGAGGAGGTCATGCTCGCGCTCACCTGCGAACGGGCACGGATCGCCGACGGACAGGAGATCCTCGAGCTCGGATGCGGCTGGGGCTCCTTGACGCTTTGGATGGCCGAGAAGTATCCGCGCGCCCGGATCACCGGCGTGTCCAACTCGGCGACGCAGAAGCTGCACATCGACGCCGAGTGCGCGCGACGTGGGCTGACCAACGTGACCATCATCACCTGCGACATGAACCGTTTCGAGCCGCCGGCCGGTGGCCCACGACGTGAGGAGGCGGATCCCACAGGCAACGATCCTACCGTCGGACACGTCGCCTCGGGGGACACGGAGCGATGCGTCGGCCGCTTCGACCGCGTGGTCTCGGTGGAGATGTTCGAGCACATGAAGAACTACGAGCGGCTGCTCGCCAACATCGGGCGCTGGCTCAAGCCCGACGGGTTCCTCTTCGTCCACATCTTCACCCACAAGGATTTCGCCTACCACTTCGTCGCGCGGGACGAGACCGATTGGATGAGCCGCTACTTCTTCACCGGCGGGATCATGCCCAGCGACGACCTGTTGCTCTACTTCCAGGGCGACGTGGAACTGGTCGGCCACTGGAACGTCTGCGGTCGCCACTACGGCCAGACCGCGGAGCACTGGCTCCAGAACATGGACGCCCACGGACCGGAGATCCGGGCCCTCTTCCGGGAGACCTACGGCGCCGGGAACGAGACGAAGTGGTGGGTCTACTGGCGCGTGTTCTACCTCGCCTGCGCCGAGCTATGGAACTTCCGCGGCGGCAACGAATGGCTGGTGAGCCACTATCTGTTCCGTCCGCGGCCGGTCGCCGGCTAGCGGGGTCCGCCGGACGCAACCGAGGCTTGCCAGATCCGGAGCATCACGGGACGTTTGGCCGATGAAATCCCCACGCATCCTGCCCGTCGTCGCCTTGGCCGCCGGGATTCTTTCGGCCGCCGTCCACGCCGAGGTCGGCAAACCCCAGGAGGTCGCGCCCGGTGTCTGGTTCCATGAAGGCGACCTCCGGCGCGGCCATTGCAACAACGGCTGGATCATCTTCCGCGAAAAGGTGCTGGTGGTGGACGCGAACTTTCCTTCGGGCGCGCAGGACGTGCTGCCCAAGCTCCGTGCGCTCACCGACAAGCCGGTCGGCTTCGTCTTCGACACGCATCACCACGGCGACCACGCCTACGGCAACCAGGTGTGGGCCGACGCCGGCGCGACCGTCGTCGCCCACGAAGGCGTGCTCGCCGAGATGAAGCGGCACGAGACCGGGGCCTTCGGCGGCGCGCCGGGCCGCTGGGAGGGCACCGCCAAGGACCGCCCCGACGTCGCCCGGTCGAAGCTCCGTCCGCCCACGTTGCTCTTCCCGCGCCAGCTCGTGTTCGACGACGGCGGATTGCGCGTCGAGCTCCACCACTTCGGCGTCGCACATACCCGCGGCGACGGCTTCGCGTGGCTGCCCGCCGAACGCGTCCTCTTCACCGGCGACGCCTGCGTGAACGGCCCCTACAACTTCATGGGCGACGGCGACACCGGCGAATGGGTGAAGACCTTGGAGACCGCCCGGGCCCTGAAGCCGAAGTTCGTCTGCCCGGGCCACGGTCTCATGGGCGGGCCCGAGATCCTGGACAACCAGATCGCGTTCCTCCGCGCGCTGCGGACCGAGGTGAAGAAACTCACCGACGCCGGCAAGACCTCCGTGGAGGCCAAGGCCGCGGTCGACACCATCAAAGCGGCGATCCAGAAGGACGAACGTATCGCGAACTACGTCGGCGGCATGTTCGCCTCGCAGGTGGAGAAGGTGTTCGTCGAGTTCGGCGGCAAGCCCTTCGAGTCCGCGCTCCGGCTCTCTCCCGAGTCCAGGGAATCGCTCCGTGCCCGCGCCGTCGGCAAGCCGGACCGTTTCGCAGGTTTCGTGACGGGACGCTGAGCCGGAACGATACGATCGAGGTTTGGGTGGAACGGGCCACCGGCCCGTTGAGGCGGGCGACTCGCCCGCCGCTCAGGGTGCGCCGGGAATACAATCTTTGGTGCGCGCGATGCCGACGCCGAAACTCGGCGGCAAGTTGCCGCTGAGCACGGCCAAGTTGGCCGTTCCACCCGGATCCATCTGCATGGTTCCGGCTGAGGACGGTGCCGCCACGACGACGTGGACACCCCGCTCCGCGCGCCTACTTGCCTCGCCCGCGGGCCGCGGCACACTGCCCGCGTGTCACCTGCCCGCCGCATCCTGGCCCTGTTGCCTTTTGCCTTTTGCCTTCTTCCCGCCCGCGCCGCCGACATCGGCGCGGTGAAGGACGCCGGTGCCGGCACCAACGGCTTCCGACCGCTCGTCGCCGCCGACCGCACCGCCTTGCCCTTGCTCGCCCCGGCGTCGAGAGAAGGCGAGGCGCGCATCAAGCAGTTCAAGCTGCTGCCCGGCATGAAGGTCGAGCTCTGGGCCGCGGAACCGATGCTCGCGAACCCGGTCGCCTTCTCCGTCGACGAGCTCGGCCGCGTGTGGACCAGCGAGACCTACCGCTACCGCTCCAGCGTGCTCGATATCCGGCACTACATGTTCATGCTCGAGGACGACCTGGCGTCGCGCGATCTCGACGACCGGTTGAAGCAGATCCGGAAATGGTTCGGTCCCGAAGGCGAGAAGGCGCTGAGCCAGGAGACCGAGGTGCTCCGCATGCTCGAGGACACCGACCACGACGGCAAAGCCGACCGGTCGACCGTCATCGCCGACAGTTTCACCAGCCCGCTCAGCGGCATCGCCAGCGGCGTGTTGGCGCGGAACGGCGAGGTGTGGTTCACGGAGATCCCAAGCCTGTGGAAGTTCTCGCCGCAGGGGAGCGGGCAGCTGGACAAACCGGTGTCGGTCGCGGCGGCCGCGAACCCGGCGGCCCGCTTGGCCTCCTCGCCGCGGATGCACACGAACTACACCGCCGAGGCGCTGCTCACGGGGTTCGGTATCCGGTTCAGCTTCACCGGACACGACCTGCATGGGCTGAAGTTCGGTCCGGACGGACGGCTCTACTTTTCATGCGGCGACCGCGGCACGCATGTCGTCACCAAGGAGGGCAACGTCATCGACCTCCCGGACGAGGGCGCGGTGTTCCGCTGCGAACCGGACGGCTCGAAGATGGAGGTCTTCGCCCGCGGCCTGCGCAATCCGCAGGAACTGGCCTTCGACGAGCACGGTGATCTTTTCACCGGCGACAACGATTCCGACCAGGGCGACCGCGAGCGCTGGGAACAGGTCGTCGAGGGCGGCGAATACGGCTGGCGCGTCGGCTATCAACACGCGCCGCTCGGCAACGCCGGGCCCTGGAACATGGAGCGCCTGTGGGTGCCGCGCTTCGAGGGGCAGGCCGCCTACATCATCCCGCCCATCGCGAACATCGCCGACGGCCCGAGCGGTTTGGTGCACAACTATGGCACCGGATTGCCCGCGTCGCTGGACCACCGGTTCCTGCTCGCCGACTTCAAGGGCACCAGCTCCAAGAGCGGCATCTACTCGCTGCTGAACCGTCCGAAAGGCGCCGGGTTCGAGCTGGTGGCGCACGACCTGTTCCTCTGGAACACGCTCGTGCCCGACGTCGATATCGGTCCCGACGGCGCGGTGTGGTTCGCCGATTGGCACGAAGGCTGGCCCAAGAGCAACAAGGGCCGGATCTACCGCGCCTATTTCCCGGAGGCCATCGCCGACCCGGTGGTGAAGGAGACCGCCAAGCTGCTCGCCGAAGGCATGGAGAAACGGCCCGACGACGAACTGTTCCGGTTGCTCGCGCACCGCGACATGCGCGTGCGGCAGGAAGCACAGTTCGCGCTGGCCGCGCGCGGACCGAAGCTGTTCCCGGGTCTGGAGAAGGTCGCTGCGGATCCGGCGGCCCCGCTGGCGCGGATCCACGCGATCTGGGCCTTGGCGCAGGTCGGTCGGCGGACCACCGGACCGGTCGCGCCCATACTTCTCCGTCTGCGCAACGATCCGGACATCGAGGTCCGCGTGCAGGTCGCGCGCGCCTTGGGCGACATCGGGCCCGGCGACGCACAGACCAGCGCTGCCGGCATCATGTTGTCCGACGCGAGCCCGCGCGTCCGCGCCTCCGCCGCGCTGAGCCTCGCCAAACTCGCGCCGTCGTTCCGCTACCGGCGCGGCATCGCGGCGGACGTGCTCCAGCGCTCCTTGCGTGAGGACTCGAAGGACCCGGTCCTTCGGCACGCCTACGCGATGGCGGTGGCCAGCTCGTATCCCGACAAGGTCTCCGACCAGTTCCCGACCCACCGCGCCGGCATCGCCCGCATCGTGACGCTGCTGGCCTATCGCCTCCGCGCCGACCCGAACGTCGCCCGCTTCCTCGCCGACCCCGATCCGCTGCTCGTGCTCGAGGCCGCGCGCGCGATCAACGATGTGCCCATCACCAACGCGCTGCCCGCCCTCGCCGCCCTCGCCGAGCCCGCGCAGCTCGACGCGCTGCTGGGACAGTTCGCGTCGCTGAAGCCGGCCCCGGTCCCGGTGCCCGCGCCCGGTGCCATCCGCGACGTGCGCGCCGACCAGCCGCTGCCGTGGGGCGATGCACCGGTCGACCAGCTCACCCCGATGCTCCTGCGCGTGGTGAACGCCAATTTCCGCGTCGGCACGCCCGAGGCCCCACGTCGGCTCGCCGCCCTCACCACGCGCACCGACCTGTCGGACCTCGTCCGCACCGAGGCGCTGCACGCGCTGGCCACCTGGGCGAAGCCGCACCCACGCGACCGCATCGTCGGCACTTACCGCCCGTTGCCGGAACGTGATGCCGCCCCGGCGCGCGAGGCGCTGCGACCGAAGCTGGCCGAGTTGTTGGCCAAATCACCGGAAACCATCCGCGTCGTCGCCGCTGAAGCCATCGCCCAACTCGGTCTTGCCAGCGCCGCGCCGCAATTGTCCGCGTTGGTGAGGGATAGCGCCGCGCCCGCGAACGCCCGCGCCGCCGCGCTGCGCGCCTTTACCCAACTCGGAACCCGGAACCCGGAACTCGGAACTCTCTTGGCCTTCGCCGCCAAGGATTCCGCCGAACCGCTGCGCCTCACCGCTTCCAAGCTCAACGCCGAGCTCGATCCCGACGATGCGGCGGGCCAACTCACGGCGAAGCTCACCAGCGGCTCGCTGACGGAACAGCAGTCGGCCTTCACCTCGCTCGGCGACCTGAAGTCCGACGCCGCGGATGCCATCCTCGCCGAGTGGCTCGACAAGCTCATGAAGCGCGAGGTCGCCAACGAGGTGATGCTCGACCTCGTCGAGGCCGCCGCCAAACGCAGCGCCGTCGCGGTGAAGTCGCGCCTCGAGGCCTACGCCAGATGGAAACTGCCGCAGGACCATCTCACCCCCTATCGCGAGACGTTGTCGGGTGGGGACGCGGCGCGCGGCAAAAAGATCTTCTACGAGAACGTCGCCGCGGCCTGCACCCGCTGCCATCGCCTCGGCACCGACGGCGGCGGCAACGCCGGGCCGGTGCTCGACGGCATCGCGTCGCGCCAGACGCTCGAGTATCTGCTGGAGAGCATCGTGTCCCCGAACCAGCAGATCGTGCAGGGTTTCGAGAGCGCGACCCTGACGCTCAAGAACGGCGCGAACTACGCCGGCGTCGTGAAGTCCGAGACGGACGCAGAGATCACCCTCCTCTCGCCCGAGGACGGCGACGTGAAGGTCAAGAAGTCGGACATCGCCAGGCGCGAAAAGGGTCTGAGCGGGATGCCCGAGGGCCTCGTCCAACTGCTCACGCGCCAGGAACTGCGCGATTTGTTCGAGTTCCTCGGGACGCTCAAATGAGCCGACGGGCCCTATCATCGCGGGCCAGCCGTCCAATTCGGCAGTTGAACAACCTCAGGGTTCGTGTTTCTATCAAACCGACATGATGATCTGCATGAAACCTCGCCTGATCCTCACTTCCTTCGCCGCAGCGCTCTTGGTCCTGACCGGTTGCGACAAATCGGACAGCACCGCGCCGTCGGCCTCTGCCTCCCCGGCGACCGCCGCGGGAGTGAAGCCTTATCCGCTGACCCTCTGCCCGGTCTCCGACGAGAAACTCGGCTCGATGGGCGATGCCGTGGTGTTCGTCCACGCCGGCCAAGAGATCAAGCTCTGCTGCAAGAGCTGCCGCAAGGACTTCGACGCCGCACCGGCCAAGTACCTCGCGAAGCTGACGGTGAAATGATCTTCCCTGAGCCACACCCTGCACCGTCCATGAAGAAGCTCTTCTTGCCCCTCGCCGTCGTGGCCTTGTTCGCCGGTTGCGCCAGCTACAGCGACAAGCCTTCAGCGTCCGCCAAGCCATATCCGCTCAACACCTGCATCGTCTCGGGCGACAAGCTGGGCGAGATGGGCACGCCCGTCGTGCGGGTCGTGAACGGCCAGGAAGTGAAGCTCTGCTGCAAGGATTGCTTGAAAGACTTCGACAAGGATCCGGTGAAATATTTGACGAAGCTCGACGCGAAGTGACCTTCTGGATGTCGGCCCGCTGATCCTATGAAACGAACCTGCGCCCTCCTGATGAGCTTCGTGCTCCTCGTGGCGCTGTTCTATCCCGGTGTCGCCCGTTGCGCGGCGGGCGGCGACTGTTCCGCGGTGGCCGCCAAGCATGGCTGCTGCGCTCCATCCAAGTTCGCCTGCTCCGCTCCTTGCTGTGCGGATCGCTCCGCCGCTCCGCGCGATCAATCGACCCCGAGGCCGGCCACCGACCACGGTCCCCGCGTCACTCCGCTCGCCTTGCTCGCCGCTCTCTGGACGCTCCCGGCGCCTGCCGCTCTCCCTGCGTCCTCCTCCGCGCCGTCCCCCGACGCGGCCCCGGCACCGGTTCTCCCGCTTTTCTTGCGGGATGCCGCGCTGCTGATCTGACCCGGCCCTGCTCCGCTCACCCGGTGTGCCCATCGATGGCGCCCGTGTGCCTCGCTGTCGTCGCCCGTCGTCCAGGTCCTTGTCCGGTCGTCCGTCTTCCACCTCCTTTCCCGTCCCATGAGAACGCGTGTCTCGTCCGCGTCGGCTAGCTTGCTCGCCGCCCTCCTGTGCGTCGCCGTGTCGGCCGATGCACCGGCGGCCTCCCATCATGCCGTGCCGTCCGAGGGCGCCGCCGTGGTCGGTCCGGCCTTGCTGGACCGCTACGCGGAAGAACTGCGGGCACATCATCCGGCGGTGGCCGCGGTGGCGGCCCGGACCGAAGCAGCCGAGCTCGGCCTCGCCGGCACACGTCGGTTCGCGGACCCGACCTTCCGCTTGGGTGGCGGCCTGTTCGACGAACGGAACATGTCGGCCCGAGAAGAGGGCAACCTGGGCTACGGCATGGAGCAGAAGCTGCCCTTGCTCGGGAAGGAGCAGGCGGCCCGGTCGTCCGCGCGGGCCGAAGCGGAGGCCGCCGCGACCCGCGCCGAGGTGCGGTTCCAGGGCCTCCGCCGATCGCTCGCCCGGGCCCTGCACGCCGCCGCGCTCGCGGAGGAGACCGTCCGGCTCGGCCGCGAAGACCTGACCTGGCTGGACACGACGGTGACCGCGGCCGAGGCCCGATATGCCGGCGGGACGGCCTCGCAGTTCGAGCTGCTCCGCGTCCAGAACGAGCGCTCGAAACGGGCGACCCTGCTCGCCAACGACGAACGCCGGCGCGACACGGCCCGGGCGTTGGTGAACCACGCGTTGGGACGCGACCCTCTCGTGCCGTTGCCGGACCTCGCGCTGCCGGCGGTCGCCGGCGAGTTGGTCGGGTCGGACGCGTTGGTCGAGCGCGCCGTGCGCAACGCGCCGGACCTGCGCGTCCTCGTCCGCGAACGCCGCGTCGCCGAGGCGGCGGTCGAGGTTGCCCGGCGTTCGCAGCGGCCGGACATCGCGCTCGGCGTGGAAGGTCGGCAGTTCGCCGGCGACGGCGGGTTCCGCAACGGCACCTTCACCGTCAGCTTGAGCCTTCCTTGGTTCAACCGCGCCAACTACCGCCGTGATCTCGACCGGGAACGCGCGAAGCTCCGTGCCGCCGATGCGGACCACGCCGACGCCGCGGTCTCGGTGCGCAACGAGATCCATCATCTCCTGGTCGAGACCGAGACGGCGCGCCGCGAGGCTCTTCTCTATCGCGACGACGTGGCGCCGCGGTCCGGCCAGGCGCTGGCCGCCGCGCACGCCGCCTGGTCCGGCGGCAAGGGCATGATGAACGACGTGCTCGAAGCCCGCAGGATGCGGGTCGAGGCGAAGCTCATGCTCGCCCGCGCGGTCGCGGCACAGCAGGACATGCTGAGCGACCTGTCCTTCGTCTGCGGCGTGGCCGACATCACCGCGCCCGATGTCGCCCCCCTTTCCGCCGGTCCAGCGACGATGCCCGCCCAGCCTTGATCCTATGAAGCTCCTCCTTCCCATCGTGGCCGCCGCCGTCGTGGCCGGCGCCATCGGTTGGTTCGCGCGTCCGCATCTCTCGCCGGGCGTCGAGCGTCCTGTCGCCGGACCCTCCGGCGACGCTCCGGGCACCCGCCGGATCCTCTACCACCAATCGCCGATGCATCCGTGGGTCCGCTCCGACCGGCCGGGCAAATGCACGGTGTGCGGCATGGACCTCGTGCCCATCCGCGAAGGCGAGGCGCCCGCCGTCGACGGGTTGGTCACGCTCGGATCGAACGCCGTCACCGTCGTGGGAGTGCGGACCGAGGCGGTCCGCCGCCAGCCGCTCGTGCGGACGTTCCGCTTCGCCGGCACGATCGACGACGATGACTCGCGGCACCGCATCCTCAGCGCCTACCTCGACGGCCGGATCGAGGAGCTCTTCGTGAACAACGAGGGTGCGGAGGTCGTCGCCGGCCAGCGCCTCGCGCGCTTCTACAGCCCGATGCTCCTGACCGCCGTGCGCGAGTACGTGGCGCTCCGCAAGGACGCCTCGGCGGCGGGCGGTCCGCTGCTGCTCTCCGGCGCGGCCACCCGTCTGCGGCAGCTGGGCCTGACCGACGCGCAGGTCCTGTCGTTGCCGACGACGTTCCGCGAGACCGACCTCGCGGTGGACATCTTGGCGCCGATGAGCGGCACGGTGGTGAAACGCACCGTGTACGCCGGACAGCACGTGAAGGAAGGCGAACCGTTGTTCGAGCTCGGGGACTTCACGACGATGTGGTTCAAGTTCGACGCCTACGAACGCGACCTCGCGTGGCTCAGACCGGGCCAAGCGGTCGAGATCACCACGGCGGCGCTGCCCGGACGGGTCTTCACCAACGCGGTGGCGTTCATCGATCCGAACGTCGATGCGATGACCCGTAGCGCGAAGGTCCGCGTCGAGATCCCCAACCCGTCCTCGACGGTCGACGGCCGCGCGGAACGGCTCTTCCGCCACCGCCTCTTCGCCGATGCGCGGGTGCGGACGGTCGCGCCCGATGCGCTGTGCCTTCCGCGCACCGCCGTGCTCTCGACCGGCGGCGCGCCCGTCGCCTACGTCGAACGCGCGCCGGGTCACTATGAGGCACGCGCGCTGCGCCTCGGCCGCATCGGCGACGAGGTGGTCGAGGTGACCGCCGGTCTGGCCGAAGGCGAACGCGTGGTGACGCAAGGCAACCTGCTCCTCGATTCGCAGAGCCAGATCGCCGGCGTCCCGCGTCCGGAAGAAATCACAGGCGATGTCGCCGACGACCACACCGGCCTGGTCGCATCGCCGGAAACCAAGCCCGCCGCGGCCGCTCCGGGCGGCGTCGTGATCCCTCCCGGATCGCAACGTGCGGTCCGCGATCTGCTCAAGGGCGCGGACGCGGTGCGCGAGGCGTTGGCGGCGGATGACCTGGCGCGCTTCAACGTCGCCGCGGCGGCGTTGCTTCCGGTCGTCGCCGCGCTGCCGGACATCGGCGCGCTCCCCGCGTTGGCCCGCGCCGGGAAGGCCGCGCATCTGCCGGAGGCCAAGGACCTCCCGTCGGCGCGGAAGTCGTTCTATCCGCTCAGCACGGATCTGGTGGAGGTCGTCCGCGGCCTCCGGGGGATGCCGGATATCGCCGCGGCGTTCGCCGACGTGACGCTCTACCAGTGCCCGATGGTGAAGCGCGCCTTCCCCGGGGCGCCGAAGAGCGCCTCGTGGATCCAGCTCGGCGGGCCGGTGCGCAACCCGTGGTTCGGCGCCGACATGATCGATTGCGGCACCGAGCTGCGACGATGACCCCTATTTTCCGTGGCGGTGCGTGGGACGCCGCGGGCTCCAAGCCAATCCACGCGAGGAGAGACAAGATGAAACTGCACCACACGTTGATCGCCGCCGCCGTCCTGTCGGGCTCGGTCGCGATGTCCACCACCGGCTGCAAATCGGGCGCCTGCTGCGACATGAAATCGATGGGCGGGAAGTCCGCGTCGGTGAAGCCGTATCCGCTCAAGACCTGCATCGTCTCCGGCGAGAAGCTGGGCGAGATGGGCGAGCCCGTCGTGTGGGTCCACGAAGGCCAGGAGATCAAGCTCTGCTGCAAGGACTGCCGGAAGGACTTCGACAAGGAGCCCGCCAAGTATCTGAGCAAGCTGGCCGACGCCGCGCCCGCCGCGCACCACTGACGCGCCGACCATCGGGCGGGAACGGCCGGAGCCTGTTCCCGCCTGCACTTCCTTCCGCACCGCATCGCCTCGCACCGCACCGCCTTTTCGTACGTCCACAGCAACGCGTCCGCCATGATCACCCACCTCATCGATTGGTCGTTGAAGAACCGCTTCCTCGTGATCTGCGCCGCGCTGCTCTTGGCCGCGTGGGGCGTGAAGGCGCTGCGCGCGACGCCGGTGGACGCCATCCCGGACCTCTCGGAGAACCAGGTGCT
>Ga0209443_1000578_pt1 | contig 24740 bp, 18 predicted proteins | sample LauGreBMM110DCMD_2_FD_187571 | JGI IMG/M metagenome (GOLD analysis project Ga0209443, IMG submission 187571) | Freshwater lake microbial communities from Lake Michigan, USA - Su13.BD.MM110.DCMD (SPAdes) (version 2) | ecosystem: Environmental > Aquatic > Freshwater > Lake | place: Lake Michigan... | reverse complement strand
CCCCCCGACCCAAAGCTATATATTTTCCATATTTATATACTGGATTACTTTTATCTCTTAATTTATGGAAAATATATAGCTTTTATGGAAAATATATAGCTATTTATGGAAAATATATAGCTTTAATATATGCGTAATATAGTTTAAAAATTAATATGTGTTAATATTATGGCACATAATTGCGATAAATGCGGAAAAGAGTTTATTCTTAAAGCTGATTTAACACGCCATGTAAATAGGAAATACCCATGTATAAATCCCTCGACAAAATGTAAATTTTGCAACAGGGACTTATCGCACAAGTCTTCATTATATCGGCACGAAAAATTATGTAAACTAAAAACACATGCCACAACAATAAATAATATGGTAAATAATATTAACAATATGAAAGTTGACAATGTAAAAGTAGTCAAATTTGGCAATGAGAATCTTTCATATATATCAGATGATTTGTACAAGCACATACTAGGGAGAGGTGTTGGAGCGATTGAAGAATTTATCGGACATTCTCATTTTAATAAGAAACACCCAGAAAACCATAATTTATATATTGCAAATATGCGAGATGAATACCTGGTATTATATGATGGCGACAAATGGACTATTAATCGACGCGACGAGAAACTAGATGATATTATTTATGCGAAATCTGATTTTTTATGTAGAAAATTTGCGGAACTTGAGGCATCCATGAATCAACGCGATGTATACAAATTTAAGAAATATTTAGAAATAAAAGACGACGCGTGTACAATTGACCGAATAAAAGGCGATCTCAAAATAAGACTTTATAACGAGCGGTCACTAGCTTTAAAAATAAGACGAGTTATGGAATTAGAGGATACTATACTGCTGAAAAAATGTGCGGATTTGAATATAGATAAATTGTTATTGAATGTTAAAAATATAGATGCGCTCATCGAATACCTCAAATCTGATCAACAAACAAAAGACATACCTACACTTACTTAATCGTCATTAAATATATAATACTGTCCAGAATGTTTCTGCTGCCGATCTAATATTGAATTTCTTTTATTTATTCTCAATCTACAATTTGCCTTTTTCTGTCTGAAAGTTACATTTAGTTGTTTAAGGAATCGATTAAATCCTTCCTCACTCCCAACAGGAGACATCGCCGTACATTTTACACCTAGTATACCCTCATATACTATAATTTTATCTGCTAGAGTTGAACTCATCATAAAATCATGTTCTATTAAGAAGCATGATCTACCTAAATGATTAATTATCCATCGTTTTATCACTTTTGCGACGATTAATCTCTGTTCGCAATCTAAATCGGCAGAAGGTTCGTCAATAAGATAGATCATTGCGGGCGTACCTAAACATATAGTTATTGCGACTCTCTGACGTTCGCCGCCTGATAAACTCTTTACTGGAAGGTGTTCTAATTGTTCAATATTAAGGGATTTTAATACAATCAATCGAAAGAATGTATCGACAAGTGATTTATTTATAGTAGATTCTAGTAAATCCTGTACAGTTCCTTCGAAATCCCTAAATTCATCAGTATTTTGTTTTTTATAACTAACTCCTGATTCTTTCAGTGATCCATGTGCATGTGAAATATTTCCAGCCAACATCTCAATAAATGTAGATTTACCGCAACCATTTTGACCGAGTAGACATATTATTTCTGTGAATATTTTAATCAACCCGTCGAAGCCCTCGCCAACTGTATAAACCTTCGACAAATTACTTTTGGCGCTAAGTTTAATCAACCCATCGAAGCCCTCGCCAACTGTATAAACCTTCGACAAATTATTTTTGGTAGTACGTTCAATAAATCGATCAAATCCCTTTCCCATTGTACAAACCTCCAACAAATCACTTTGGGCGGAATATTCAATAAGCCAATCGAAACCCTCACCAACTGTACAAACCTTCGACAAATTACTTTTGGCGTATTATTCAATCAACCCATCGAAGCCCTTGCCAACTGTACAAACCTTCGACAAATTACTTTTGTCCGGTCTTCGCATTTCAATCAATCGGTTGAATCTCTCGCTAAATGCACAGCCCTCCAACAGATTACTTTTGACACATGGTTTAATCAATCAATTGAAGCCCTTCAAACTAACTTGCCAAATTTAAAAATTATATACAACCGATAGCTTTATTTATATTTTAAAAATTGATATTTAAAGTCGCTGATCAACTGTCTGCGGCAATAATTAATATTCTCTCTACAATGAGCAGACTAGATATGAGCGGATTTTATCTAGTTACATCTTTTTTGGAACTGACCGAGATAAAAAAATTAGGCGCCTCATCGAAATATGTATATAACAGCTGTCGGAATTTTATGACATATTTGTATAGTGAATATGGTTGTAGCGAATCATACTATAAAATGAACATTGCAAAATGAATTGTAGAGAATTGTAACCGAGCGATTCTGGTAGATTGTAAAAATTGAAAAATACTATGCTTGTACAATCTATAGGAAAACATCCGTAACAACGCAACTCAACGGATATCAGTGTGAATAATGGATATTAACACTCCCGTCACAAACGAATCTTTTCCGGCGCCATGCAGAGTGAAAAATTTGGAAGATTTTCCGAAAGATGTCCGATCGATATGCCTCGATGATTCTTTCGATGGACCTGTCGAAGCCCTCGCAGATTGTACCGATCTTCAGGAAATTATTTTTGGTTGCAGATTCAATCAATCCATCGAAGCCCTTGCCAAATGTATAAACCTTCGACACATTACTTTTGGTTATGAGTTCGATCAATCCATCGAAGCCCTTGCAGATTGTACTGATCTTCAGGAAATTATTTTTGGCTACAGATTCAATCAATCCATCAAAGCCCTTGCCAACTGTACAACCCTTCAACGCATTACTTTTGGTGACGATTTTAATCAACCCGTCAAAGCCCTTGCCAGCTGTACAAACCTTCAACAAATTACGTTTGACTCCAATTTCAATAAACCCATCGAAGCCCTCGCCAACTGTGCAAACCTTCAACAACTTACTTTTGGTATCGAGTTCAATCAACCCATCGAAGCCCTCTCCAACTGTGCAAACCTTCAACAACTTACTTTTGGTGACGATTTTAATCATCCCGTTGAAGCCCTTGCCAGCTGTACAAACCTTCAACAAATTACTTTTGACAGATGGTTCAATCGACCCATTGAAGCCCTCGCCAAATGCACAAACCTTCAACAAATTACTTTTGGCATCGAGTTCAATCAATCCATCAACGCCCTCGCCAAATGCACAAGCCTCCAACAAATTACTTTTCACTGGAAGTCAGAGTTCAACCAATCTATCAAAGTCCTTGCCAAATGTACGAACCTCCAGCAAATTACTTTTGGTTACGAGTTCTATCGATCCATCGAAGCCCTTGTCAGCTGTACAAATCTTCAACAAATTACTTTTGGCCAGCGGTTCAATCAACCCATCGAAGCCCTTGTCAGCTGTGCAAACCTTCGACAAATTACTTTTGGCGTATTATTCAATCAACCCATCGAAGCCCTCGCCAACCATACAGATCTTCAACAAATCACTTTTGGCCGTCGGTTCAACAAACCCATCGAATCTCTCGCCAGCTGTACAAACCTCCAACAAATTACTTTTGGCGAGAATTTCGATCAACCCATTGAAGCCTTTGCTAGATGTACAAACCTTCAACAAATTACTTTTGACAGATGGTTCAATCGACCCATTGAAGCCCTCGCCAAATGCACAAACCTTCAACAAATTACTTTTGGCAGGTGCTTCGATCAATCCATCGAATCACTCGCCAACTGTACAAACCTTCAACAAATTATTTTTGTCTGGTCTTCGCATTTCAATCAATCAGTTGAATCCCTCTCTAAATGCACAGCCCTTCAAACTAACTTGCCAAATTTAAAAATTATATACGACCAATAGCTTTATTTATATTTTAAAAATTGATATTTAAAATCCCTAATGAACTTTTGACAACAATAATAACAAACATTACCATAATAATGAATAATCTAGATATAAACGGTTTTTATATAGTCACATCTTTTTTAAAGCCGATTGAAATAAAAACTTTAGGCATTGCGTCGAAACATGTATATAACAACTGTCGCAATTTTATGACGTATTTATACAGTGAATATGGTTGCAATGAATTATACTATAAAATGAATACTGCACAATGGATTGTAAAGAACTGTAGTCGAGATATTCTGTTGGATTGTATAAATAAAAATCTGACTATTAACAGCATAGTTTTTAACGATGATTTTGATAAACCTGTTGAATCGCTTGCCAAATGTACAAACCTTCGACAAATTGCTTTTGGTCTGTTGTTTAATCAACCCGTCGAAACCCTCGCCAGTTGTACGGATCTTCAACAAATTACTTTTGGTGACAAGTTCAATCAACCCATCGAAACCCTCGCCAGCTGTACAGATCTTCAACAAATTACTTTTGGATATCAGTTCGATCAACCCATTAAAGCCCTCGCCAGCTGTACAAACCTTCGACAAATTACTTTCAGTGGCAATTTCAATCAACCCATCGAAGCCATCGTCAGCTGTACAAATCTCCGACAAATTACTTTTGATGCACTGTCAGATTTTAACCAACCCATCGAAGCCCTCGCCAGCTGTACGGATCTTCAACAAATTACTTTCCCGATACAGAGGCGTTTCAATAAATCCACCGGGGAGCTGCCTTGCTGTGTGGGTATTATTATGTTAAAAAGTTGAAAATATTAATATGTTGTCAATTTTTATACAATACTATATTGCAAATTAGTACTTTATTTGTACTCGATCCCTTTTTGTATATACCGCATCATGCAAAATACATTATTTAAAAATGTTGTAACAGCGATAACTGATGCAGATGTAGCATTTCCTATATTACTTATGAGTATGTGTATCTTGATTCAGTCAATTTTAGGGTACTGTGAGGCGATGTACACTGCGTCGCTAACAACACTTGACGATTTTACGCAAGTAAGATACTATATTTTCATGGTCGCACTATTTAGTATTTTTGGAAATGTGGTAAACTATTTGATCGACTCGCTCAAAAGACACAAGCTATCAACTGTCCTGGAGTCTTCCACAAGGAATCGCCTGTGGAAATTAATCGAGGACGCAGATCCTGAATGGGTATGTGAACAAGATTCACTAGATAGATCAATTGATGATGCGATCCGAACTATTTCGCGAATAGTATATATTACTATCGATTTTGCACGTCCGATCCTAAGAACAGCTACACAGATGATAATTATCATAAATATTGCGGGATATACTGGACTGTGTGTATTAGCGATCATCGGTGTTATCATGGTTACAGGAACATTGATAATTCAGTCTAATTACAGATCACAGAAAGAAATCAAAAAACAGACAGCTGATCTAATGGATAATGTGCGCAATCAGGCGAGTAACTTTTTCATCAATATGCTTAATGGACGTGGCAAGCAAGCGCGAGATGAGATTGTGAGTGCATGGGAGAAAGACAGAAAAATATACAATGATCATAGTTCCCGTATTTCCAAATATTATACATATCTGGACATGCTTCATTGCGCGATGGTTAGTTTTGCGCTGGCATTCATGTCACACGATGTTAGTAATAAGGAATTTGTCGCGATATTCTTCTCAGTAAATAATGTATGTAATTATTCGTGGTCGCTTTTTCATAGTTTTAATGGCCTGGTTGAAACTGCTTCAGACTGGGGTTCGATGGAAAAGTTGCTGGAAACATACAAACCCATGAATATCAGACCCGTTGCCGGAATGGATGCAAGCGATATTATTAAAACTCTTGGTGGCGATATTGATGAGATTAGAATTAAGGCAGATTCCGGGGGAGGTAAGACAACCTATGTAATGAATAAAATTATTACCCTCTACAAAAGGTTTTACGTAGGTCAATGGCTATATATGGATCAAAAAATGAATATTCCAAAATCATCAAGTAGCACTATTCACGAGATTATGAGCCAGTTTATGCCTCATGGTAAAAAGGCCGACGTAACACAACTATATCGCTATTCACGAGTACTCGGCATTGACAATGTGATTAATAAATCAACATTGAATTGCACATTTACTAAACCGAGTGGCGGAGAGGAAAAACGCATTATGTTTTTGCGCGCGGTACTTCCGGTACTTAGTGGATCGTCAAAAGTTAGAGCTATTTTTTGCGACGAAGTGACTGCCGGGCTTGATGATGTTAATTGGGCAAGGGTTCGGAGCGTTATAGATGACATCAAGAAAACGGGTGTCAAGTTTGTAACAATTGATCATCACGAATTTGAAGCAGATATCACTTATCACGTTAAAAAAGCGGTAGAAGATCTACCGAGTCATGAACTAGCTTCCGTTAAACCCAGCTGGTTTGATAATATGATGAACACATACAGGTATCGGTATAAAAGCCCAAAAGAAGCCAGCAAAAAAACGAAGGTTCACGTATGGCTTCCAGAAATCGAGTCTGTCCCTGAATATGTGAAATTGAAAGGATATTAGATACATATATCAACTATTGTTTATTATAAATATCAAAAAATTTGAATTACTAACATCTTATTGTATACTAATAGAATTTGTATTATACAACATATACAACATAGACAATATGGATAATATGACAGAACAAGAGTACATAAGCATCGTGAAAAAGGACGGATTGCAACTTGAATTTGTTCCTCCTAAAAAACAGACAATTAATATATGCAATACTGCAGTTCGGCAAACATCGAAGGCGCTGAATTATGTATATATGTGTATCGATGAATGCGAGTTTTACTACCCTGGCTCCGAAAAGATTAGATATTGGAATGTATGTATGAGAATTCCAAAGGAGGTGTGTATGACAGCTGTTGAAAAATCACCATGGGCATTGCGAGGTATTATGTGGCAAGACGATGATATCTGTATGGCAGCAGTAAAAAAGAACGGACTTGTATTGCAGGCTGTCAAAAATAAAACTAATAATATTATAATGACTGCTCTCAGACAAAATGGGTTGGCATTGGAATATATTGAGAACAAGACTCCCGAATATCAGATGGCAGCTGTCAAACAGACCGGCTGGGCGCTAGAATATGTAGAAATGCATACACTCGAACTATGCAAGGTCGCCGTAAAAACAACTCGTTCTGCTATCATGTTAGTACATAGCGCACTCAAAGCCCAGGTTCAGAAATATATAAATGATCTCGACGAAAATGAAAAAATTAGAGCAAGAGCGCTTAAACATGCTAACATGACGCAATCTAAGCAATTTAGCAGCAATAAAAATAATTCCAATCAATCAGGATCTGTCTGGAATAAAGCACGACCTACTAACAGTAATACGGCAAGGCCTACTAACAGTAATACGGCAAGACCTACTAACAGTAATACGGTGAGGTCTACTAACAGTAATACGGCAAGACCTACTAACAGTAATACGGTGAGGTCTACTAACAGTAATACGGCAAGGCCTACTAACAGTAATACGGCAAGACCTACTAACAGTAATACGACAAGGCCTACTAACAGTAATACGGCAAGATCGAATGATGATTATATTCCACCATCTAGTTCTAATAGGACAATCGCACAACCGAATGATACTAGACGACCTAGTTCCGGTAGAAATTTTGGCGAACGTAAACAGACAACCGAAATCAAATCAGAGCAGGGGAGTTGGCGCAAGAAAAGTTAATTTATTTATATAAACAAGTTATATTTGTTAATAATATTTAGGAGAAATGAATATTATTGATGACTTATTTATAAAGCTTGTTGATATCAACGGTATACATAAGGGGATTACATATTATAAGGGCTTGAATAAAAGTATGACATCTGAAAAATTAATATTTTATCATCGAAAGAATATATTATGGCTAATAGATAATGCAGTTGAAACATTGTACTATATATGGGATGTTGAGATACCCGTAGGAGAGACAATATATGAAAATAATAAAGAATTGTATGTACAATCATTCATACTAACAAACAGGAGATGTATATGGCACGATAAATATATGTGTATAGCATCAATTATTAAAAATCCATGGATATTAGAATTTGCACGCTACCAGACAGATGATATGTGTCTACGTGCAGTTATGCAAAACGGTATGTTGCTACAATTTGTGCGCGACAAAATCGATATAATATGTTTGGCAGCTGTTGAACGAGACGGCATAGCTTTACAGTTTGTAGATCAACAGACTAGAGAGATATGTTTAGCATCAGTAAGATCTGATCCATATGCATTAAGATATGTAAATGAACAAACTCCGCAAATTTGTATAGAAGCTGTTAGACGCGAAGGTATGACTTTAAAATTTGTTAAAAATAAGACTTATGAAATATGTATGGAAGCAGTGAAACAAACCGGATGGGCTTTACAGTTTGTTGATGACCAAACAGAGGACATGTGTATTGAAGCGATAAAACATGACGAAATTATTATTGGATATGTAAAAAATCAGACACCTAATATATGTCGTATCGCATGTGGTGATAAATTAGCCAGATTGTTTATTGACGATAAATTAAAAAATGTTTAATTTGATATATGTGAATATGTATTAGTATCAGTAACTGTCTATTTGTATATTATTGGCAACAGTTTTTAATTTATTTATTATGTTTTGGTCATATGAGCTATTAGTATATTTATACATTAATATAGTACATAGTATACACAATTGGCAATAATATACCGAGTCGGAAGTATTATCTTTGAGTAGCAATGACAATATATCAGACAGTAACGAGAAAAACATACTAACTTTTACATTGTATAGTTCATCGCCATAAAGAGAATTAAAAATATTGAATGTAGCAGACGCATTATGAAGAATTGTAAAAAATAGATCAACCGAGTCCAAATCGGAATCTGAACAAATAATATTATTAATATTACTGCAATTCTTCATATTATTAGATTGCTCGATAATCGGTACTGTTAGAGTGTCATGCGTGTCCATTATTATTTTGTTATCTGTGACAAGAGGGTCTAATATGTATATCAATTTTTCAGTTAATCGCTGGTTTTTAAGAGATGTCATATTACCTATAAGCATATTATTAGATAATATCGGGTTTGTTTGTTTTTTTATTTTAGTGTAAAGTATTTCACACCATTGAGTGATACACGGAAATGGTATGAGATAAGTTATATCAATAATATCTACGCGATCCTTGTACATATTTACAAATAATTTTCCATTTGTACTTGTTTTGAGCGGTATATCTGTATAGCGTGGCTTTATTTGTATTCTATTAGATATACCGATATGGTCCCCATTATAATTAACTACCCCCCATAAATAAAATGTATAGTCCGATCTATCCCATAAAAGAATTGTGTTCATAATATTGTTTCCAAGTCTTGTTGTTGCTAACATTACAGAATTTTTATTGCTATATTCACTTGTATCCAGACTAGTTGATGTATAAACTTTACCTTTCTTTTTATCTAAAATAATAATATTTAGTGTTTGTTCTATCTTTCTAACAATAATATCGCCATCATCCGATAATAACCACTTCGAATTATCTGATCCATCGGTGTCATCGCAACTCAATGTAAATTTTGTTAAATCTTTTAGCGAGTATATACACATACAATCTTTATTTTTTGGATACATCATAAAATCCCCATTATTAGATATCACAATATTCTGTATAATAATATTATCTAATATAATTGACATATTTTTATCACTATTTGTATACAATATTTCGAGCAGTATTACTATGCTTTCACATCTATTCTTGTTTTTTTTGCCATACATTCTTATTACTTTGTCATTATACAGATACATATCAATCAGTGTATCTGTGTTATTTGTGTTATTTGTGTTATTTAGTTTAATATAATTGTTAATAATTTTTCCACCAATCAGAGATTGTATATCATATATACACAGTGTGTCGCCATCTAATAAAGATAATTTATTCCATTTGTTATTTATTTTAATATTTGTACAAATATACTCATAATTCACTGATTTATCTCTGGTGATACTATGGAGATGTAGCAATGTATTTACTTTATTATCGATTTGATATATGTATATCACATTATTTATACATTTAATACTTAATATTACATATTTATTATTAGGAGGAATCGCTATATGATAAAATTTTATGAATTGTATATTGGCATTGTCATTGATTGTTATACTTTCTGAACAATTTATATTCATAATATATTAGTATCATAATTTAAAACTAATATATTAAACATATCATATATAAAAATTTGATAAAAAATGTGTTATCTGTGGTCCGATAATATACACCGTATAAAAATATGGAGTTTGGAAAGACAGAATTGGGAGATAGGATGAAAATGTATGAAAAAGAGAGCACTATAAATTTTAACAATCATATTGTGATACGAGTTGATGGAAATAATTTCTCAAAATTTACAAAAAAGATTATGGAAAAACCATTTGATGCAGTGTTTACAAAGGCTATGGTAAATACAATGAATGATATGGTGGGTCAATTCAATATATCAACTGCATTTTGTTGCAGCGATGAGATAACTTTTGTAATTCAGTCAACGCCTGAAGGAGTGGGGCATGCATTTAATGGACGAGTTCATAAACTAAATTCTCTTGTTTCCGGAAAGTGTTCCGTATTATTTTTAATAAATATATTAAAAGAGATAGATGATGAAAAAACAAGAAAAACAGTATTAGAATGTGCGCCCTGCTTTGATTCACGTATTATGGAATTTGATAAAACTACAGAGCATGACATAGCCCATAATATTTATTGGCGATCATGTTGTGACTGCTACCGGAACTGTATATCATCTATTGGTAGATTTGTTATCGGCGACAAGATGATATTTAAGAAAAATACATCTCAGATTGTTAATATGATGAAAAATCAATATGGATGCGACGCAGAGGATATTCCGATGTGTTTGAGATACGGAGTTTATGCCAAAAAATTCACAGTATGTAAAGTGAATGACGCGGGTGAACAGTATGAAAGAACAGTTATTAAAAACTTTGTATTAAAAATTAATCATGAAACCCCGGGGATAATTGACTATATTTTGCAGAAAAAAGACAGCGGTGAAGAATATAAAAAATATAATGGAGAAATATTCGAAGTAAATGAAGTAAATTATTCATTTAGTTGATCCGGCAAAAATTTGAAATTAATGTACATTGGTATATGTATTATTTTATAAATATACCGTGATTAGACAATGTGCAAGTGGAATCCAATGAATTATTCGTTGTGCAAATGTCGCATGCAATGTTTCGAGTTAAACTGGTGGGCCATTATTTTGTACATAGAATCTGTTCTATATTTTGTAGCTACTAATGTGAATGACTATGAATATTGTTATGCATTATTTGGGTTGATGCTACTAGCAATATTATCGTGTGTAACCGCAACAATATATCTTTATGCCGGGCACTATTTCATGTGTGACATGTTATCTGGGCCATTTACAGTACTCAATATAGTGGTAAGAGTATTTACAATTATCGGATTTTCGCATTGTGCAGTACAAGAAGATGCTATCAATGAATCGCACGGGGTGCTATCTGTGATGTTAAGTATTAATATTAGTGTCACTGCATCCCTTATTGCATTGTTTACGACAATGACAAGATTCATGTGTCTTGAATATACAGGGAATAGTCAGCGCAGATTAGATAAAGTAAGGGCAGAACTCGCGAGTAAAAAAACCATCTATGATGCGAAAATAAACGACACTACAGTAAAAGTAGCAAAATCTATTTACGCCAATATACCTGCGGCAAATATTATGAAAACATGGTAAATAACATTAATAATATGTTAAACATTCTTTCAATTCTAGTTTAATATTATTAAGTATCATATTCAGATATTTATTTTCGTATGATGTATGATATTTCGCGATATTAGGTATTCCTGCACGGGTCATAAATTCATTTTTCATACTGTCTAGTTGTGCAGAATATGACCTAATATGGATAAGATATGGATTGCCTAACGATTTGTCTATTTTGTTAATTTTATTAAATTCTTGTGTCATTAATTCCTTTTCATCTAGTTCTGGATTCTTCAATTTACATTCAATAAACCAATAACACCACGCAAGACAGTAACCCTGTGGATCGCCCAATACTTTCTCATCAATATTAGAGTCATGGCTTATTGTTTGCCAATTTACTCCACTAAGAAAATCAGATGGTCTTACATATTTTATATCACCATCAATCTCTGTAAACAACATCTTTATTTTTTTATCTAGTTCGTCGCCATCAACTATATCATCTACTCCGTAAGGTTCAAATCGAACGACTTTTTTAAGTTTCTTATCGTAAATAATAGTATTTGCATGAGTTGAGAATTGATTTGGGAATACCGTTAATTTTATCATGAGAAATCTCCTAGGACCGCTCAGTGTTTTTTTAGCATGAAATACAAAGTTCCTGTCTATATAATGTAGATCTCCTCTGCGCCAGATAATTACATGGGGTAGTATATTGTAAAACATACTATTGTATAAATCAACTAAATTCCATAACGAATCCTGATATAGTATTAAATTATTCCTATACATATGTAGTTTCCAGATATCAAATTTTTGTTTATCCTGATTGGATGGTTGAAATAAGATAGAAAGGTCTTGATATTTTTTGACAAACTGTAAAGTATATATCATACTGTGAATTATATCAGAATTGAACAATCCAAAGTTTGCATCATTATTATTATTATTATCCTTATTCTTTTTATTATTAATTTTTTCAGGATCTATTGTGTATTTAATAGATAGTAGTGGTTCTGCATTTTGCATATCTTTATAGGAAAATATATTATCTCCTTTCGTATTGGGTGACAACATATCTGGATTTTTTTTATTTATTATATTAACAAAGTATTTTAGCTGATTCTTTTTTGTCATTATATGTAGGGGTGTTTCATTGCTAAAATTTTGTGCATTAATATCTCCGCGTGATACAACATCATAAATGATGTCAATTGGTATATCATTGTTTGTCCACTCTAACAAAATATTATGAAGAACTGTATTATGAAACCGATCTTTTATGTCAACATTTACATTTTTTGATAATAATAGTCTCATAATATCAGCATTTCTGTTATAAAGCGCAATATTGATAGGTATAAATTTATTTTCTGGTCCAGGAGAATTAATATCTATGTTTGATATGTCTGCCAGTATTTTTACAAATTTATAACTATCAAATATTGTAGCATAAGATAATAAAGATAATGAATGTGAATTTTTAATATTCGGATTTGTTAGTCCTTCTATTAATTTAGCGAATATTTCATGGTTATTTTTTTCAATGCAATAAAATAATAGATATGACTCATCATTGATATCTATTTTTTTTAATACATTATTTAATATTTTACTGTATTGTTTTTTTGCGTCGACTTTACTGCATCTATCTATTAAATCGGTTATAATAGATGTATTATCTTTCGATTTTTGTGTAAGTGTAGAGTATATTGCAATGTCGATAAGTTTACCAATTGTGTTGGGTGAATCGATAGACAATCGTAAAACTGATATATTATTGTTGTTAGTTTTTGATAATGCGTCTTTATATTTATTTAATAATTTTATATTAAAATATCCATTCGAGTGGAGATGATGAAATAATGTATTCCCGTTGTCATCTGTAACATAGGGATTATAATTGGGGAATTTAGTTAATATTTGTGTAATAATATCAATTTTGCCACGTGCTGCCAAAAGATGCAGGAGTTTTTTTCCGTTTATTATACTTTTATGTAGATCTTGCTCTTTTATACTTGATATATTTTTATTTTTATCAAGTCTATTTAATAGATTAAGCATTATAAATTATGTATGTAAAAATAAATTAACTGATGCATTACAATATTTTTTATAAACATCTAGGATCCGCACATCAGGCATTCTTCCGGAATATATCTATTTGATGTATCCATCTCTTTACCATATGCTACTGTTAATTTTGCAATCGCTCTCCTGGAAATTTCATTAGGATCTAACTCATCTATATCACTATCCGCAGTATCAGTATCTACATCTGCATTTGATTTAGTACTCTTTAAAATCTTGTCTAATAGACTTGTGTTGTTGTTTGTAAGTCTTTCAATATCACTTACATCAACACCGAATGCAATAGGATTAACTGGCGGGACAGTTCTAAAATAATACATGCCTGTTTTTAATCCGAGATCAAACCCTTCCCATATAGCTGTAGTAATTATATCAAAGCTCGGTTTGTCGATAAATAAGTTTAGACTCTGTGATTGACATATAAATGGGCCTCTCTCCGCAGATTGTTTAATTAGCCCTTGTAATTTTATCTCAAATGCTGTTTTATATATATCTCGAAGTCTTTGGGGTATTTCTTGTATTTCTTGCACAGATCCGTTATATATTAGTAGTTTTTTCTTCATATCTTCATTCCATAATCCTTCTTTTGCTAGATCTTCCATAAGATTTCTGTTAATAACCATAAAATCACCAGCTAGAGTCGATCTAACAAATATATTAGACATATATGGTTCAATGCATTCAGAATTACCCATAATCTGTGAAGTACTCGCGGTCGGCATAAGAGCCATTAATAAACTGTTACGTATTCCAAATTTCTTAATATCTTTTTTGAGTTTATCCCAATCAAGACCCATCAATAAATCATTTTCATCAAGTCCCCACATATGATACTGTAAAATACCTTCAGATACAGGACTTCCTTTGAATGATTCGTAAGGTCGGCCATGTATACGCGCACATTCCTTTGATTCATCGAGCGCAGCATAATACATACATTCAAATATCTGTTTATTCAATTTATGCGCTTCAGGAGAATTAAACGGATAACCCATTATATTATACACATCGGCTAATCCTTGAACACCTATCCCCATAGGACGATGTGCCATGTTAGATTTTTTAGTCTTGGGTGTCGGGTAAAAATTACGGTCGATTACATTATTTAAATTTCTAACACATACCCTTGTTATTTTCATTAACATCTCGAAATCATACGTTTTAACACCATCTTCATTATTCTTAATAAAACTCGGAAGACATACAGAAGCCAAGTTACATACAGCAACCTCATTTTCATCGGAAAATTCTATTATCTCGCTACACAAATTTGACGAACGTATCGTTCCCAAATTTTTCTGATTAGATTTTCTGTTTGAACTATCCTTAAATGTTATGTAAGGAAATCCTGTCTCAATGTGAGAAGTCATGATATGCAACCAAAGATCAATTGCAGGTACTTGTCTGACAAATTTGCCTTCTTTTTCATATTTTTCGTATAATTTTTCGAATTCTTCGCTATGAGTAGTAGTTAATCCAGGGCATTGATCCGGACACATTAAACTCCACATCTGTTTATTATTAACTCTCTTCATAAAAAGATCACATGTCCATAAAGCAAGAAAAAGATCTCGAGCTCTGTTGGCGTCACTTCCTTTATTCGATCGTAACTCGATAAACTCGAAAATATCTGCATGCCATGGTTCCATATATACCGCAATACTTCCATTGCGCTTACCTCCCTGATTTATATATCGCGCAACCCAGTTTAATACAATGCATAACGGAATAATTCCATCACTCCTGCCATTCGTTCCCCTGATAATCGAGCCTTTTGACCTGATACTACTTAGATGAATTCCGATACCTCCCGACCATTTCGATATATATGCTAATTCAGCAATCGTCTCAAAAATTGATTCAATCGAGTCGCCTATGCCGCTTAAAAAGCATGATGACATTTGCGGTCTCTTTGTACCCGCATTAAATAATGTTGGGGTTGCGTGTGTAAAATACTTTTGCGAAATCATATCATATGTTTCAAAAGCTGCATCAAGATTATGACCATGTATACCTATCGCAGTCCTCATTATCATATGTTGTGGTCTCTCAATTATCCTCTCAGTATTGTTTTTATAAATACGTTGCAGATACGATCTTTCTAATGTTCTCATCCCGAAATAATCAAATAAATAATCTCTATTAACATCGATTTTATTTTGTATTAGTCTGCTATGTTTCATAACAATATTAAAATATTCATCACTTACTAGTGAATATTGATCTCCGTGAATATCAGTATTCTCATATAATTCTTTTACAACATCCTTGATACTATGCGAAGTCATTTTATGAAGTTTGTGCACAAGTATTCTAGATGCCATATCAAGGTATATCAGATGTGATGACGATTTAGTAGCGAAATAATCCGCAATATAATCATATAACTCAAATCGATTCATTGCTTTTGTAGTCGGTAACTCTCTTAGTAGATCTTCAATAATACTTTCTTCTGGAAATGAAAATGCTCTATGCTTAGAACATACATTTGTATAATAATATTTTATGAATTTTTTTATATATGAAGGTGTTACATGTATATCGTCACTAAATAACTCCTTTGCTAATTTTTTATTAGATGAAAACTTGTTAATAATAAACTTTGGTAATATGTAGACATTACTAGTATCATTATTGGAGCTTGATAGTTCTTTCATAATATTATTGCTATTTATGTTGGTTTTCATAGTAATACTATATGATTCAATTTTTTTTATTTCTCCATTTTTAAACTAATAGATATCAGGCTATCAATTTGTATAAATTATCGCAGTAAATCTGAATATTTGTCCCTGTACGCGGTGTAACATATAGAATATATATTTTTAACATGAAAATATTGAAAATTAAAATTATTATATTGCTTTTTGAAGTGATATGTTGTATTAAGCGCTATTTGTTATGGAAATGTTAAAAATATTTTTGCAAAAACTGCCACAGGCACATGTAACAGACACATCACTAATGAAATTATTGTTTACAAATGGATTTTCTCCGGTAACATCGACACCTGAACAGATAAAAGGAGGTTTAATAAGGTTGGATAAATTATTTATAGATCAATATAAGGTAACAGATATGATAGACGAACTGGAAAAATTAGACAGATCGGATATCACCGAAAAAATATATATGGTCAAACAAATGCAAGAATCGTTAAATACAGCAATAAAACATATACTACCTGACAAAGATCGAGTGAAGGTATATCTTGTTCAATTGTATAGGGATAAGATTATTGCGAGAGAAAACAATAATCTTGTGAAACTTCGAGATACATCATCGACATCATGATAAATGTATTTTTAAAGTATACAAGGTTTTAATAAATGAAACAACTTCAAAAAATTGATTATAATTTATTTAGATAAAAAACATTATAATATATATAACATTATATATGTCAACCGAAAATCTTAATACTACACAAGATATGTATGTCGCTCTATCTGCATTAAACGAGTTTAATAATGGCGAATTAATTGATGCTTACGCGACAGTAGAGATAGTTGAACAACCCGATACACCAGGAACACCGAAAAATAATGACGACTGCGAGGAGATTTCTTCCGAAAACAATTTCAGATTAACAATTAAACCGATCGAGGATAAATTTGATGTAATTTGGAAACTATATAAAAAACAGCAAGATTGTTATTGGAGAGCAGAAGAGATTGATTTTAGTAAAGACAGGCATGATTTTGAGAATGTATTAGATGACGATGAAAGACATTTTGTCAAGATGATTCTTTCATTTTTCGCAGCAAGTGACGGTATTGTTAACATGAACCTTCGGGAAAGATTTTTACAGGAAATTAAGATAACAGAGGCGCAGGTTGCATATGGATTCCAGCAAATGATGGAAAATATTCATGGAGAAGTATATTCTGATATGCTTAGTAATATTATTCGCGACGAAACCGAGAAAACACAACTATTGAACGGATTCAAAACAATTGCATCGATAAAAGCAATGACTGCTTGGGCGATGAAGTGGATTAATTCAGAAGAGGCGAGTCTCGGAAAGAGAATAGTTGCTTTTGCAATTGTTGAAGGTGTATTCTTTAGCGGAGCATTTGCATCTATTTTCTGGCTAAAAAAGAGGCGATCTAGAGGTAAATATTTCATGAATGGATTAGTGAAGAGTAATAGATTTATTTCTAGAGATGAGGGGATACATACCAATTTTGCGTGTATATTATATTCGTTTGTTAAAAATAGACTTTCATATGACGAGATAAAAGAGATATTTGACGAAGCTGTAATATTAACTACAAGTTTTACACAGGATGCTATACGGTGCGATCTCATCGGTATGAATGTAGATTTAATGAATGAATATAACAAATATGTGTCTGATAGATTGGTTGTATGTCTGGGATATCCAAAACTATACAATGCAAAGAATCCATTCCCTTTTATGGAATCGATAGGCTTCCTGAACAAAGATAATTTCTTCGAAATACGCCCAGATAGTTATCAATCTGCCCACACCGAAACAAATACTCAGGCCTGGGAATTTACGCGGCTGTCAAGTGGAACTTGGTAAATTGATGTAAAAAGAATTGGATCGAATCCAGATTTAATTTATTCATTACTTTTATTTTTCTTAATAACTTTCTTATTACTTGTCTTTTCTGGTTCGTCCGAAGTGTTATTTTTCTTAATAACTTTCCTATTACTTGTCTTTTCTGGTTCGTCCGGATTGTTATTTTTCTTAATAACTTTCTTATTACTTGTCTTTTCTGGTTCATCTGAACTGAGCGAATCGGCTATATTTACTACAGGTTGTGTTAAATCAATGTAATCTTCTTTGGCCTTCGCGAGAATTTTATAATATGATTCTAATTTGTGTATATTACCAGTGAAAATTGGTTTCATTTTATTTTTATCTATAATCTCTTTTTTAATGGAAAATCTGGGTCTTTTTCCCGATTGTTGCTGATCTTTAAAAGTTTCGTTTTTTTCTTTGCACATGATAATATCATCAAGCAATGTACTGTCAAACTGATATATGTTAAAATCCTCGCATTTATAAAAATCCAAAAAAATCAATTTGTCAAATTTAGAATCGGGTCCAAATGAACTACAATCTGTTTTTAGGGTCGATGCTTTTATCTGAACCGTTTTATTATCGTTGAAATCATAGCAATCAATTGAACTCGATATTTTTTCACTGCTATGATTATTTTTCGTTTTAATAGGCTTAATTTTATGTATCCTGAATACATTTGTCATATAGCAGACTATACCCTCTGTAAATGCTTCAGATATATTTGCATTCCGACCTCCTATGTAGTTTACTGATTTATTGATATTTATAAAATTTTCGTGATACTTTTTTAAAGGAGTTGCATAATCTCTGTTATTGTAGGTGTAGCATTGCATTAAATACTTACACCCCGCTATCATTTTTATACATTCGACACGTTTCATTTGATTTTGTAGTTGAGTGACTAAATTTCCATGTAGATATGCACAATATATATTTTTTGCAATTTTTTTAATAACTTTTACTGTAACAGAATTACCAGCTTGTTTATATAGCGGTGCATCTGCAATATCGGGTAATTTATAATTTACGGGAAATCCCTGAAAATTAAAACATTCCTTCGGTGTTAATTTACGAATACCTTTTCTATCCAATATTATCGGACAGTTATGCCACCAGATCCCATATTGGCGGTTAATGTAGGTACATTGCCACTTTTATTTTCACGAACATAATGCCTTCTATATTGATAAATAGTATCGTGTTTGATGACCTCATTTATTAATTTTGGATATATTGCGGATTTATCAGGGTAATAATATTTATCTGGAATATTTTTTTCTAAAAAATCGGATATGGGTTGTTTTTTTGGCGAGTCTGGTGGAAATTCAAAAAGATTGCATATATTTTCGTCCAAGAACGCAACAATAAAAATACGCTCTCTGTTTTGAGGTATCGATGTTATTACACATGTATTCAATACTGCATCTGTCACAAAATATCCATATTTTTTAAGTTCATCAGTAACTAATTTATATGGCTCTCCGTTATTGATAGTTTTGAAGTTTTTCACATTTTCGAGAAATACGATTTTAGGTTTTTTTTCTTTAATTATCTGTAATAATTTAAAAACGATATTTCCTCGCGAATCATCCAGTGCTTGGCGTTTTCCTGCGACACTATATGGCTGACATGGAAATCCTGCTGTAATAATATCGAAATCTGGAATATTACTAATTTTTAAGTTCGATATATCTTTAACAGTTAATTTAATGTTTTTAAAATTCAAATCATACGTATCTTTACATTTTTTCTCATAATCAACTGCATATACTGTATCATAGTTTTTGTGTGCTTTTTCAAACCCTAATCTTATCCCACCAACTCCAGCAAATGCATCAAATATTGTTAATTTATTCGTCATAATACCAAGTAATATATGTGTGGTGTATATATTAAATAATTATCCATAAACTTAAATAAATCAATTTTTACTCTCCTCTGGATTTTGAATCCATATACATAATATCGTTTATCAGGTTGCGCCCTTTGATTATATCGAGAAGTGTACCATAACCCATAATTTCGTGAGCAGTTAACACACCAGACATTAGTGCGCCAGTAAATCCCAGAGTTGTAATATCCTGTCCGCTCAAATATAATCCATTAATCTCAGTAGCAGGTCTAAGCCAATCATCTGATACAAACCTTTTAGAAGTACAATCTAATCCGTAACACTCGCCGAATGTTGACCCGATATAGTGATTAAATGTTAAAGGGCTCCCCACATCGGCATACATAATTTTACCGTCTAGTTGGGGATAATATCTACATATTTCATTGATTAACCTCTGTTTGAATATATCTTTGAATTTCATATATTCACCTCCTCTCTTCTTATGTTTATGGTCCTTCCATTTTTCAAACCACTCATATTTGACGGCTGTGAGAATAACCGCATTACTGACACCAGGATAAGTATGTTCCCATTCCGAATCTTTTGCGCATGGAAATCCCGCAAACATAGGTATCGGTGCATTTTCTGGATCATTATAAAAGTCTTCAAGCATTTTATCATAATCTTCATTCGGCCAACTCCATATATTAGAACTTCGTAATTTTAGTTCTGATGGCGACCCATTTAACTTGAGAAAAAGATATACATATGTACATGAGGGACCGATATTATTTACACGACTGATAAGTTGTTGTCTGTATTTACATTCGTCTGGTAGTAAATGGTGCGCAGTTGCAATAATACCAGTCGCCGATATAACTTTGGGTGCGTGTATTACGAGCCCATCCTTAACCAATCGCACACCGATCACAGTTTTATTATTTTCATCAAGTAATATTTTATCAACCTTTGCATTAACAAGGACACGACCGCCAGCTTTTTCAATAACAGGTATGATAGCTTTTGCGATTGATGATGTACCGCCCCTCGGATACCATCCCCCGTTCATATAGTGATTAACAATACTTGCATGCATGAAAAATGTGTTATTTTTAGGAGTCGGTCCACTATCACCGAATTGTGAGCACAACACAGCCTTTAATTGTTCATTGTCAGTATATTCCGAAACGACGTCATACGCGGTTTTGTTGATACTGTCGTAAAAGTCAGCACATATATATTTGGATAGTATATTAACCAGCCATTTCGGTTTTGCGATTTTCAGATTAAAAAATGAATCTTTTTGTGAAGTCTTTTTAATACGGTCAAAATATCTGTTCAATGTATCTCTATCAGTGTCGGGAAAATGTTTCAATAATTCACTGATCATCTCTTCCTGCCCTGCTCTAAATTCGTACTTATCATTTCCTATATAAATTTCGTCATATGTAAATCTCCCATCTTCTCGTCCCATTTTATCCCACTTGATCGGTGTTTCACTGATAAGATCCAAAATCTGTTTTCTCTTTTCTATATTTCCTACATAATGAATACCTGTATCAAATTCTACACCCATGTCGCTGTAACAATGAGTGCATCCACCAGCGATATAATGTTGTTCTAATACAAGAACCTTGTAACCAGACCGTGCGAGGAATGCGGCAGAACTCAGTCCCCCGATACCGCTTCCGATAACTATCGCATCGATTTCTTCAGGGACACGTTTTTTATGGAATCTCTGTTTATTCACTGAATGTTTACAATATGTCGAGTCTTCGTATGGTAGATTAAAATAACTGTTCACAGTGTATCGTGTTGTTTTTTTCATATTTTTCGGATATGACACTGATTTGTAGGTGTATATTTTAGACAATACATACATTGTCCCCAGAATCAGTGGTGTACACAGTACAGTTAATAGTTTTATTATTATTTGCACAAATTCCATATTATAATTTGATTGTCTGATGATTTATACAATGAAATACAAAATATTAAATAATCAATTTTTATAGTTCAAATTTACTGGTATGTACATGTTTAGTTCGAGAAAGTATGAAAAATTAAAGTCAACTAGTATATTTTACAATGTATATAAAAAACACAACATCTTTCCAATAATAACCGCATCATAATTTATAAAAAAATTGAAAAATGAAACATATTGCAATCTCCATTTACGATGACCCTTATTATAACTTTTATACGCGCTCTCACTTTTACGAACGTACGCCTGCTTTCTTAGCGCACGTATACTATTGCGAGTCTACAGGAGCTTTCTTGGGATTTTCTGGACTTTTCCACCTTTCCGATAGCAATCATGGCATCCGCGACGAGTGTGCAGACGTATGAGAATGTCGTGAACGCATCCGCGACGAGTGATGTCCGGGTGTTTCGTGCCGGAAGTCTCTCCTACCTGGTGCGCGTGGGTACCCTGTGCGAGTTTGACGAAACCGTCGCAGAGGCGGCTCGCCTTCAAGCGGCACATGTCAATCCCAAGGGATGTCGTACGTGCATGGAGCGTGCCGTCAAGTATGCCCCGCTTGTTGGGCCAGACGGACCGGTCTTTCTGGAATGCGTGAAGCCCAACTGTTGTGATCCTGCAACAGTGGCAGTTCGCGAGCTTGCAGTGAAGGCAACCGCGAATTGTGGACACAGGGTGGTGTATCCGTTCGTCGTTACTACTGCGTCGTTCGGACCCCGCGATGTGGGAGGCTTTCCGCATTGGACGGTTACGCCGGAGAGCGCGACTACTCACAGGGCTCGTCTGTTTGAACGTGCTGCGGAGGTTGACTATGTCGACATGGAGGGTGGCACTATGCTGACTGGACTTGTCGCAACACTCCTGCTCGGACCTGCGATGGTGGATTCGATGAATCTGTTCAGCGAGTGCCTCGAGAAGACATCGCGCGGTGAGTCGCTGTACCGCGCGACGACTGATTGGATGGTTGGTGTGCAGGAGTACGCGAGGGATACTTTCCCCGGGCGCTTCTGGGACAGTCTCGCCTCAGACGAGAGGCTCCACGCGGTGATGTTTGCGCTTGGCACGTCCAACCTCGCGAGCGGTGAGAAGAATGCGAGTGTCTGCACGAACTACCACCAAGCAAACGGCTCTGTCCTCGGATTTCTCCAGAATGCGCACGATCTCGACAGCATGGTAGGTCTTGTCAACGCTCAGACGGATCCCTACAAGTACCAGCGTCGCACTGCAGAACTGAGTGCAGGTGCACTGGCTGTTGGTGCCGCCAAGCTCGGCGAGTTCACGAACACACTGTGCACCCATTCACAGCTTTTCAGCCTCTACCCGAAGCAGTATGTCACCTGGGTAACGCCATCGCCTCCAGACCCGGCGTCTAGCTCCACCGGGTATGCCGCAATGCGCGCTGCTCTTGACGAGAAGGCGCAGAGTGGCAAGAAGGCGCAGAGCAACCTTTCTGGGAAGGTGCTGAAGGCAAGCGAGTTCGCTTTTCGCGCCGGTGCAACGCCTGGTGGTCCGGCAATTACGACTGTCGCGGAGCTTCTGGTAAAGCTTTCTGACGGCAAGCCCCACACGCTCACGGTGGATGCGGCCACCCACGAGCCGTGGGTCGTTGTCAACACAACTCTCGCAGCCGAGAAGCTACGCCCGTGCCAAAAGCATGTGTGGGCGTGTTACAAACACAGGTCTGCGTCTGCGTGGGGTGGGACTGCAACCACAAGCGTCCGCGCTCTGTTCCGCATGCCGATGGGCGAGGTGATGTTTGTGTGTGACGGTTTCAAGCCTTTTAACCTGGGAAACTGCAACTTTCCAGAATTCCTGGGACTGGACATGCACTCTGCGAAGGCTGTATTCGAGGCACTCAACCAGACAACGTCGATGGAAGTGCCTACACTTGCACCAGGCGACAACTATGCTGCCGGTGTCTGTGCAACTCCCCAGACAGCGCAGCGCACACTCTACAAGCCGCTTGCCCTGGTTCTGGATGGTGTGAAGCACACACTGATGCGGTTTGGGGAGTAATCGCTCAGTGTAGAGTGCGGTACAATTTGTTTATGAGCATATAGATGCTTTTTTATATATTCTTTTTTAGTCAAAATAAAAATATATAAATTAAAAAAAAATAATATTTATACAAATAAATCGGGCAATTAATTTCACTAAATTTAATAGGTTGAAATTTGTATAGCGGTAAATGCTTCGATCGACTCATAAAACTTATTATTAAACTTTATACTAACAAGTACTATATTTTTAGGTATACATTAATGAAGTATTAATTAATCATATACATTGATTATCCAGGCAGCTCTATATATTTATACAACTTGGCATTTATTTATGAATACCTTCGTCTGATTGTTATACGTTGCGGGAGTGCTTCGACGGACGCATTGAACTCTGAACCTTTGACGAAATTAATTCGTCGAAGGTTTGTACAATTGGCGAGGGATTCTATGGGTTTATTGAACCGGCGACCAAAAGTAATTTGTTGAAGATCCGT
>Ga0209443_1000577_pt1 | contig 24741 bp, 23 predicted proteins | sample LauGreBMM110DCMD_2_FD_187571 | JGI IMG/M metagenome (GOLD analysis project Ga0209443, IMG submission 187571) | Freshwater lake microbial communities from Lake Michigan, USA - Su13.BD.MM110.DCMD (SPAdes) (version 2) | ecosystem: Environmental > Aquatic > Freshwater > Lake | place: Lake Michigan... | reverse complement strand
AATTCTCTAATGATGCAGCGACCTTTCTAAAATAATTATCTTCTGTATTTGTTTTGTCGTTTGGTTTGTCGTTTGGTTTGTCGTTTGTTTTGTCGTTTGTTTTGTCGTTTGGTTTGTCGTTTGGTTTATCCTCTTTTGCGGCATATACTTTCTTATAAAGATTTGAATTGGAATATTTATTTATATCAACGTTTTTTATTAATTCTGGGTCATCTATCATAAAACTAGATACGTTATTACCATTTTGATATGTAATATATTCATCAATGGTTAGAAGATTTATTATAGTCTTTTTAAATTCTTTAATACTTGGTATGTTTGAAGTTTCGCTATAATATTTTGCATCTGCTATGCATGCTAGAAATGATTGTTTTTCGTTAACCTCTACTCCATGTCTTAGTAAACACGTATGATTTAACTTAAGATTTGTATTTGTTTTACTAATTTGGCACGTTGTGCTTGACTCTTGGAAAAATAATTGAATACTTACTGGCAAGTAACCCCACCTACCAGCGTCTAATGGAAATTTCTCTGGACCCTTTACGTAATTATCTTTTTCTAATACAAATTCATTTTTTTTTGACTTCAGTGGTTGTTTTTTTCTTTGTTTTTGCATTAATTCGGTTTCTGGCACTGACTCTGACTCTGAATCTAATCTTGTTAGTTTTTGTGAGCGCGATTCTTCTTCTTTTTCTTCTTGCTGCGCACATTCTTGACGCCGACCAAGTTGCTTCGGCGTATTCCATTTGGCAAAACAGCAAGGTATGCATAATCCATCAGGATGCTTTTTAGAAGGCATAAACCCTGGATAATGTTTTTTATAATTTTCGCGAGATATATGCTCTTGTTTATCAAAAAATTCATATACATAGTTTCCATCATTCTTAATTTCTGTTTGGTCATCAGGAATTATTCCACCACATGTTGGATGTCGCTTTACCTTTTTGCCAGTCTTTGGGTCAATCGCATCTATCATCTCTTTTGGGTCTATTGGCCTATTTGTTTTTAAACACCAATATCTTGGGCAAATATAATAGTATTTATTATCCGGATTGGTGCCATATTTTATGATATCTTCTGGTCTAAGGAATCGGTCTTTCTCTATAAGTTTATCCTTTTCATCTTGAGTTAATTCATCAAATCTGTCCTGTCCATTTGTTTCAATATATTTATTGAAGATTTTCTCTCTTTCTTCGGCATTCATCTCACTCATTTCATCTTCTGTTATTAAGATTGGTTGTTTCTTTGCTGAAGAGGAACAAATGCGCGAATATCTACCAAATTTTCCTTTATCTTCTTTTAAAAATAATATAGGCTCAGATTCATACATTTTTGCTGCAAATGGGTTTGGGTTTTTTAAACGCATTCCTACTATATCTTTTATTGATTCATCTTTATCTTTATCTTCATCTTCATCGTCTTCCTCTATCTTTAATTTTTTTGTTAGTGCTTTGGATGCTAGTGGGGCTGCGACAGGGACAGCGACAGGGGCTGCGACAGGGGCGGGGGCTTTAGGTTCATCATCTGAACTACTTGGTAATTTCATATTCTCAACAAACACATCAGAATCATCGCTTGAAGATTGACCTCCTTTTGCAATTAATCCTCTACCCGAATGATTTGAATCTTCATCCTCTTCATAATCCTCTTCATCGTCCCCATAAATTAAATCTAAAGCGCTTTTTACCTTAGATGGTTTTGCTTCTTCTACACCTTTTATATATTCGCTGAAATCGTCAAACTCTAAATCGTCGCCTTCAATTATAGGCACTTCTTGTTCTGGAAACACCTCTTCTGAAGGGGATATTATATCCTCTATGACCAATTCTACGCGTTCTTCAGTTGAACAAAGGGAGTTTATTCTTTTTACTGGAATAATAGTGCTAGATTTGTCCTGAGTTAATCTTATTAATGAATCTAGATAAATTGGAATAGTATCTAAGTAATAAATATCATTTATATTTTCAACCGTAATAGTTATTATGCTAGTTATTTTATTTAACTTTATGTTTACTTTAAAACCAGGGTTAGATTTTATTTCAATATCTCGTTTTTTAACGCCACGTTCAACTTGTAACTCGCTTGCCAACTTTGCTACTAATGACCTAGCATCAGAGTCTTGCATTCTATAATTTTCTATAAGCGCCAACACTATTTCATCACCTTTTAATCCATCCTTTTGACTTGCTTGTTCTACTACAAATGCTTCCTGACTTGTATATTTATTAAAATTAGAAACACGCTTAAATCTCATATTAATTCCGGTTTTGGCTTTTAAATCTTTCGTTTCAACTATAAATACGCTTGTAATACACCCAATAAAATCATTTAATTTAATCTGTTTTGTTATCTCAAACGTTGAATGATAGTCTAATTTTCTAACATCAACGTTTTCATTATAAATGTTTTCATATAGTTTTATTTTATATCCACTTTGCTCTAAATAATTTTGTACTTCTTGAATAACGGGATTAATATATTTTTTTATTAGTAAATCTATATCAGAAATCGGCGTTATCTTTTCAAACTCACCAGAAATATTTATATTTCCAGACTCTTCGAATTCACATACTAAGAGAGAAGAAGTTATTGACTCATTTATATATACTGCAACTGTTTTGGTTTTACCAATATCTCTCATTAACTTAAAAATTGTTGCCCTATCAAGGAATGGAATCTTTCTTCCGTCTGTTGATATCTTATCAGCATAAAGCCTATATATATTTTCCAATTTTACTGAAGGATTATATTTTATTAATGGATTAACATCTGTCGCATGAATTAGTTTAAATATTACATCTAATGGAATCTTAATAGAGAACTCGGGTCGGATTGTTAATTTTATAAATTTTACTCCAGACGTCTTATACTTATATTTTGCGCTATCTTTCTTATATTTATTAATATCATAAAGCAGATTTATGCTTTCAAATGTATCAATCGTATTCTTATTTAATAGTTTCTTATTTTCTTCTAAGAGAGAATATTTATTCTCCTCTAATTTATCATATGTATTAATATCCTGTTTGAATAAAAATGGGTAATATATAGAAGTGGTTGTGTTTTCGGATATTCCTGAATCCTTTGCATGTTTTAATACATCTTCTGCTAAGCATAAGTAGATATTATTATCTATTATTTTTCCGCTATTCAAGAGCAAATGACTGTTTAATGTAGTCAATGACTTTCTTGCGGCTCTCTCAATGAACGGGTCATAATCGGTTGTGTCAAATGGATTACATACAAATGGATATTCGTTTTCAACAATGAAAAATTTTTGACCTAATACTTTTGAAACTATATATTTTTTATTTGTTAAATTAAGTTCCATTATATCATCGTAGGAATAGGTTTCCTTCATTGGAATCTTATCAATAAGTGTTTGTTGAAGTTCATCTTGAATATTTAATAAGAATTGCTCTAGTCTAATCCGAGTTAATTCTAACTTATTTTTTTGAGTAAGTATTTGATAAATATTAACTGGATTTAACGTAGTTTCTTTCATGCAAAATAAGTATATTTGTTCAATAGATATGTTGCTCGGCGATGCTTGAATAATCTTTAATTTAATAGTGCCAATAGAATCGTCAAAATGAATTTGCTGTTTTAAAAATTTAACTGATATGGGGTTAGTCGTATCTAATATTTTTGCTAATTCGGAATCATTAAAAATTGGCAAACCCGTGCTAGAATCTATAAATGCTTGGTTTTTTGGGTCGCGCTTAAATAATTCTTCTGGTTCTGGTGATTCTAAATTATTCCCATAAAACACATAAATAGACTTTATTTTTTTCTTATCTGTTAAATGATATACTTTATATATTGAATTATGATTTGTTGACATATATGTTATATATACTCTTAGTATTATTTTATATGTTTATATGCATTTTTTTCGTTATTATCAGTTTTTCTAATTCCTGAAATAATTAAACCGCTAAATTGGCGCTTTGATTATTTTGTATTGTATTGTATTGTATTTTATTGTATTGTATTTTATTGTATTGTATTTTATTGTATTGTATTTTATTGTGTTGTATTTTTTGGTTTGTTTTGTTTGGTTTGTTTTGTATTTTTTGGTTTGTTTTGTTTTGTTTTATTTATAAATCGTAATATGGATTATCTGTTATTGTCATACCGCAATACCCTTTGGGTTTTTTCTTATAATCTACCGGCTGATAGATATTTGCTGCCTTTGCATTTTCTAATAAGAATTTAAAATTTTGCCAGAATTCGTTTTTATGTCCAACGGATTTTGTCATTATGTGAGATAACTCATGTATTGCTACAAATGTAAGTGTGTTTATATCAATAAGGGTGCTGCTATTTTTTGAGTTACTCAAGCAAAACGCCAGTTTCTCTCCTTTATTCTCGCTATACGCAGTTAATTCACTAGTTGGCAATGTTTCTGAAATACGCTTTGGATTAAAACCCTCTACTAGACGTTTTACGTCTTTGTCTTCTGGATATTTTTTTCCAACATACTCTACTAGTTCTTTACATTTTGCTGTTACTATTGCTAATAAATCGGCAGATTCGTTTAATTGTTCTCGGTTTCTCACACAATACTTATTTCCATCTACGGTTGATATTACGCATTTAAGACTAAATAATTCAGATTCAGAGTATATTTTAAGACATAAAAGTAGTATGGAGCCAATTATTATATAGGTTAGTATCTCACTTTTCCATAAGTTATTAAACATATAATATGCTGTTATTATATATTTTGCTTATCTTTTGATTTGGAGAGCGATTTATATAAAATGAAATGCGCTAATGAAAATGGATTCTCTGTAATAAGAATACTACAAGAAGATGTTTATAAGAATAATTATGAATGGGTGAGTGAATTAATTGATAATATTGAATTAATATCACACGGGAATACAGTTCAAAATATTTATATGTTTAAAAATAATGAATATAAAGATTTTGATATTTTGCAATAAATTTATTTGTTACTATTTTAAGTAACAAATTTATTGAGTGCCAGCGCCCAACTCCAAAGGTGGTCTCATAAAATCTGGCTCAATAGTAGAAAGATTCCAAGGACCGACGTATAACTGAGGGTTAGGGGGCTCAGAGCGGATTTGTAAGTTGGCATTTCTTAATGTTTGTCCGATGGTATCAATACCAATGTGGTAACCAGCCTTCAACAAGTTGATGTTAGAAAGTTCACCCTTTCCAGAAGGGTTTAATTGCGCCCACTCACTGTTAGAGTCCTTAGGGAGTAAATCAGAGGGGTTTTGAATATTAGGCTTAGCGCATGACGTAGGGACGCCTATGCTAGGGCTTGCCATGCCCTTAACTGAGGCATAATCCTCATTTTGCCCTAAAGCCTCAGCAGGGCGAGGGCCTGAAGGGGCGCCTGAGCCATTTCCTCCCCTATACGCGTTTTTAGGTGTAGAGTCCATTGATTCTGACCCATACATGCCTTTAGTTGTCAAGTATTTGGCGAATACGCTAACCCCATACGCAACTATCAATAAGACGACAAGAGCGCCAATACCATAATCCGACCATAGCTTTTTTAAAGTGCTGCTCATTATATAAAATTAACTGATAAAATATTTTTTTGAATACAGTTTAATTAGTTTAGTTTATTCTAAACATTCGTGTCTAATTTATTTTAATTTAAACAATGACAGTTTTGTTTTGATTCTTATTTTTTTTCTAAATCACCTTTATAAGTTTACTATACTAAGTTTCTGATGCTGATAAATTATCAAAGTCTGAATCACTGTCTATATCGCTATCTATATCGCTATCGTCGCTATCTTCACTATCATCTAAATCTTCTAACATATATGTTTTCTTAATATTCTTGGCTTCTAAAAATGCGGTTATTGCCGTTTTCTTTGCATCCTTTGCCTTTTTTCTTGCGGCCTTATAAATCTCATAATAAACTTGGTTTGGTTTTTTAAGTGTAATTGTTTCTAAACTTTCTAAATCAGAACTTAAATTTACTTCTGTTAAAGATAACTCTAGTTCGTTTTTATCGTTTTGTTCAATAGGCTTCGTACTGGTATCATTTGTATCGCTTCTATTTGTATCTGTGTTTTCATCTTTCTTTGAATAAGCGGTTTCATCTGTATCAGACGTGGTTATATCATTATTGCTTAATATATCCATATTATTTGAATTTGCTGTTTCGGATTCTATTATGGTGGTTTCTATTGCGTCGGAATCTATTGGTTCTGTTTCGGGCGTGTCTGTTTCTAACGTGGCTGGTTTTTCTAAAGTATTTACTCTAAATATAAGATTGTTTGATTGACTATCTTGAACTTTTCTGTTATTTATGTTTGTTTTAATTAAACAGTTTTCAAATATTTTCTCAGAACTTAATACCATGGCTTGCTTAAGTTCTACTTCAATTTGAAAGTTTCTACTAGTAAATTTTATACCTTGAACCTCTAGAATAGAGATAATATAATTTTCTGGCGTCACATCATCTATGGTAATAGGTAATTCGCTTTCATTATAAATTTTGATACTTGGCACATTTGTGGTATAATTAACTTTAACGTTTACTCGCATTAAATAAAATTTGCCAGACTTATAAACTCTTATTGGAGATGCAAACGCTGTTTCAATATCGCTCATTTCTAACTTATTTTCAAACCATGAATCGCCCTTTTTATAAATTAACTCTTGGCATTTTATTTCCAGGTTTTCTAGCCAATTAATAAATTGGTCATCATTATTATCAAACATTAAATCACAGTAAATCTTTTTACCATTTTTAACAAAACCTTGTCTAGTTAAAGATTTAGGCGCTTCAATATAAAGCGGCTTATTATTCATTTGAATTTTTGTAAAGTATGCGCCTCCTTGAATTCCAGATGGGTGCGCTAAAGATAATTGTGAAAAATTAAACTCCTCGTTTGGTTGAAAAATATTCTCCATTACTGGTTCTTAAGAAAATTTAAACTATAATAACACGCAAAAAATAAGAAATAAATCTATTTTTTAATTATATATTAATTTAGTAATCAATCATGAAAGAACCGATTATTCAGCAATGTTTAGACATATTAAAGAGAGAAGACATTAAGAGTGAGTTAAAATCATTTTGTGGTCCAATAATTCAAATGATATTTGAATTTATTAATCCATATATTTATATCACGTTATTTCTAGTTTTTTTTATTTTTATAATGATTTTAGCAATATTGACTTTACTTATTTTAATGTTACGTAATAAAAACACTATATCTAAAATATTTTAGATAATTATTCTTTTCTCAATAATCTATATAATGACCACAAGTAGAGGTTCTCTTACTAACCCTTTAGCATCAAGTTCATCAGGTGGCTCTAGAAAGCGTTCATCCGCTTTAAAATTATCTAGAAATCGCTCTAGATCCGCTTCACTCGCATTGGCTGGTGGAAGACGTCGTAAAAGACGTGGTGGTTCATGCGGAGCCGGCTCTGCATGGCAAAATGGTGTTAACGTAATTGGAATGGGTTCATCCGCATATGACCGTGTGTTTGATAACAATGCTGGCCCTACGCCTTTTGGAAACGCTATTGTTGGCACCAGCGGACAAAATTCCCAAATTCCTCCATCAGTTGCATCATCTGGCACTATGAAGGGTGGCAGAAGACGTAAAAGAAAGGGTGGATATTGGGGACAAGTCCTCAGTAATGCTTTAGTCCCTTTTGGATTATGGGCTGCTCAAAATCGTTACTCTAAGAAGCGCGGAATTACAAGTCTAATGCCTAAGATTGGTGGAAAGACACGCAGACGTTAAAAACGTTAAACTTTAAATACCTAGTTTCATAAATATATTTTGTTATATATATGAAGCGAACAATTAGAAAATTAATAAGAATAAAAGAAGGAAGCAGAAAATCAAGAAAAAATAAAACAAAAAAAATGAAAAGCAATGCATTTAGAGGCGCCGGGGGAGTTAAAAAAACACTAAATTTTCCTAATGGCGAAAAATATTATGGAGAAGTTGATGAGGATGATATGCCGAATGGACATGGCACTCATACAAGCGAAGACGGATTTAATTATACCGGGCGTTTTGTTCACGGTGAAATGACTGGATATGGCAAAATGACCATGGATGGCAGCACATATGAAGGGAATTTTAAAAATGGCGAATTTGATGGAACCGGCACCTTTACGTATGATGATGGGCGAGTTTATATTGGAGATTGGCTTAATGGAAATAAAACTGGAAATGGAAAAATGACCTGGAAAGACGGACGAACTTATGAGGGTGCTTGGTTAAATAATCAAATAAACGGGCGTGGAAAATTAACTGAACCAGATGGAAATTTTATTGAAGGACTATGGAGAAATGGTGAACCAATTATAGAGGAACCAGAATCACCAGCGCCTCCATCATGTACAGGAAACAAATGTCTATTATTGGGCGGCCGATTAAGAAAACTAAAAACAATAAAAAGAAAAATAAAAAGAAAAAGCAGACAATTTAGAGGCGGAGTTAAAAAGAAAATAACATATGTTAATGGTGAAACGTACGAAGGAGAGGTTGACGATAATGATATGCCGAATGGAAACGGTGTTTATAAAACTCCAGACGGAAGTGTATACATAGGAGAGTTTGAAAATAATATGAAAAAGGGGCATGGAAAAATGAAGTATTCTAATGGCATAATTTATGTCGGAGAATTTGATAACAACGTGAAGAATGGAAAAGGAACATTATATTGCACTAATAACGACGTATATGAGGGAGAATTTAAAGATGGTAAAATAAATGGTCAAGGGGCGTTAAAAAAAGCAAATGGCGTAAGTTACCTGGGTAATTGGAAAGATGGAAAACGGGACGGCGCTGGTATTTCAAAGCGCGCTAATGGAGCAGTTGAGTATGACGGTCAATGGAAAAATTCGTTACCAGATGGCATTGGAAAATTATGGTACCCGGATGGCACAACGTATACGGGGGAGTGGAAGGACGGTAAAAAGGAAGGAACCGGTGTTTTAAAACGGCCAGACGAAACCGTTGAGTATGAAGGAGGATGGAAAACTGATATGGCACATGGTTATGGTGTCTTAAAACGCGCGGATGGAAGTATTATTTATGAAGGTGAATATAAAGATTCGGGTCGTCATGGAATCGGACACTTTTTTTATGATACTGGCGAAAGTTATCATGGAAATTTTGAAAACAATAGAGTAAATGGGTATGGCGTGTTAGTAGACATTGGTGGCGCTATTATTGAAAAAGGTAGATGGGAAGACGATGAACTAGTAGAACCCTTAGATAGACTTCCTGGCGAACCCACAATGTACACCCCTAGGCCGCCTACAAATTCTAACAGAATCCCTGAAAAACCACCTAGAACCTCCGGTTAAAATCCTTTTAAAGAATATATATTTTTAAAAGGGCTTAAAGAAAATGTAAAGTTTTAAAAGTCCAAAAGTGTTCGAGAAATTCAAAAATGGACAAAAATAAATGTCCAAAAATCGAAAAGGGGGAGTATTTCTTGGAAAACACCCTCAAAAATAGCCGGTCAGAGCATTATGGTCTGAGTCACAGAAAAAATAACGCAAAATTTGTTACGATAAATTTTTTTAATTTTTTGGAAAACCGATTTAGGAACTTTTTCTGTTACCATATAAATGGTAAAAAATGATAAAAAAAAGTTCCAAAAAGTTCCGCAAAATTTTATATGCGAAATTTGTGACTATTATACGTGTAGAAAAAGTCAATACGACCGACACTTATTGACACCTAAACATCAAAATGGTAACAAAATAGTAAAAAAAGTTCCTGACGGGTTTTCGTGTGAATGTGGTAGACTATATAAGCATTTGTCTGGTTTATCTAGGCATAAAAATACTTGCAAAATAACAGAACAGCCGCCCGAAAAATCAAACGTGGTTATTATTGAGTTACTTAAACAAAATCAAGAGTTTAAAGAACTTATTGTAGAGCAAAGTAAGCATATTAGTGAGTTGGCTAGTAAAGTTGGCAGTAATGTGATTAATAACACAACGAATAATACAACGAATAATCAGTTTAATTTACAGTTTTTCTTAAACGAACAATGCAAAGATGCTCTTAATATTATGGATTTTATAGAACACCTTCAGTTAAAAATTGCTGATTTGGATATGGTCGGTAGAGTGGGATATAGTGAAGGTATCTCAAAAATTTTTATTCGGGGTTTAAAAGAGTTAGACATATTTAAGCGACCAGTTCATTGCAGCGATTTGAAGAGAGAAATACTATATGTAAAAGATAAAGATTCTTGGGAGAAGGATAATGAAGATAAAAAGAAAATGAAAACAGCGATTAAACATATTGCCGCTAAAAATTTAAAGCAAATAAATGATTGGAAAGATGAAAACCCGGAAGCCGACAACTACGACTCTAAAAAACATATGGAATATCATAATATAATAATAAATGCGACTGGTGGATTAACTGACGAGGATGATGATAAGAACTATAATAAAATAATACGGAGTGTTGCAAAAGAAATCACCATTGATAAAGATAAAGATAAAGATAAAGATAAAGATAAAGAACAAAAGTAGAAATTGTGTTAGTCGTGTCTGGGTTATTTACTATTCAAAAACTCTTTTATTCTCTCTTCATACTTGTTTTTAACAAGGATATTTTCAGTAGAATTATGTTTATTGTGAATATCTTCTTCTATTTCTCTGAATTGATTGTTGTCATCTCTAGGCAGATTAATCTTTCGGTTAATGTAAGATTCCTCTGATTGATAAACATAATGTGCTATAAATGCTGCGGCCTTGGTATATTCAATATCCCAATCATTAAATGACAATGAATTCTGCATTGGTTTCATGTTAATAGATATCATACGCACCGGATTTGACATAACAAAATAATGTGGAGTTATAGCATTTATAACTTGCGACGGTCTAACAAACGATTTTACATGTTTATTCAAAATTAAATCAGACCTTGTATAATTTTCTATCATAAGACCAGATTTGGGTTCTTTTTTATGATTATTAGTTCCATACATAAGCCAATTAATAGCAATAGAATCGGCGAATAAATAATATTTTAACATTTTCTGCACATTATTAAATGCGTTTAATACCAGAAATTCGTCTGCATCCAAATATAACATCCAATCAGCAGAAGCACTAGTTGCAATTTTTGCGGCTCTCATCATAAGCCATAATTTAATTGGACCATCTAATTCGCATCTTTCAACTATAACCCCCTTTTTAAATATATTTAATTCTTGGCTTAAAGGAATTTTTGATTTATGGTCAAAAATATAAATTAAATTAAATCCGAGCAGTAAATGGTGAGCGACCCATTCTTTAATATTTTTTTCATCTCTAGCATTTGTAAACAAAATAATATTTTTAACAGATTTTCTGTTTTCTTCATTTAAGGAAATAGAATTAAATTTTCTGTTACCCATCATAAAACCGGTTTGATTATGGTTATTCATCATATATAATAAATTTATTAAATACTCCCGGTTTTTACTTATTGTTGTTTGTTTATTTTTGTTAGTTGTTTATTTTTGTTAGTTGTTTATTTTTGTTAGTTGTTTATTTTTGTTAGTTGTTTATTTTTGTTAGTTGTTTATTTTTGTTGTTTTATATTATAAGACTATTCGCATGAGTTTTGAACAAAACATACAACAATGGGTTTCAATTGATAACCAAATCAAACTGTTAAATGATAAGATTTATGAACTAAGAGAGAAAAAACTTAAATTAACAGATAATATTAATTCGCACATAGAAGAAAATAATTTAAGAAATGCTACTGTGCAAATTAGCGATGGAAAATTAAGATTTGTCGCCACAAAAGTTGCATCACCATTAACGTTTAAATATGTTGAAAAAACTTTAGGAGATGTAATTAAAAACCAGACGCAAGTAAAGCAGATTGTTGAATGTTTAAAAACTAATAGAGAAGTTAAAATTGTTCCTGAAATAAAGCGGATTTCTAATAATTAATTTATATACTAATAATGTATACATATGGAGATATTTGATGATAATGACATGGTTTTTAATAAATCCGCTGATGGAAGAATACGCAGCGCTGGATTTACAGTAGATTCTATTTTAATGCAGAACGGCAACTCCGCTTTTACAACTAAAAACTCAGGAATGCATACTGGTGGCTCTGTCGCGGATTTATTTAAAGATTTAGCCGTTCCTGCGGGTCTTGCATTTTTTAATAGAAAAGCATTTGGAGGTGATTTTCGCCAATCAAAAATTAAAAACGACGATGAAACCGTAAGTGACGCCCTTCATAATAATTTACTACACATTGTTGAGTTTGGTGGTGAGGCTAGACCAAAAAAAACAAGACGCGATAATATTACCGCCTCTAGAAAAACAAAGAAGCACCGACCAAATCCAATAGTCAATGCGAATACCATCAACAAAGAAGAATAATGCATACGGCATAACAGTTTAAATAATAACAATCATAATTATATAATATGATTGCTATTAGTGAATTACAAGACGTATTATATAAAATATATTTGCGCTCACCGAATAACTTATTTGATGAATTTGTCGCGGAGTGTCAAAAATGGTATAATTCTCCGGCACATACATTAACTGAAATGAAAACAAGAGATAATAAAAAAATTAGAGGTGATATATTTGAAGCATTTAGCATATTATATCTAAAATATGTTAAGTGTTATAAAAATGTATGGTTATTACACCTTTGCACATTTAAAACGCCCATTTTAGAGGACAAAAAATATGGCAGTTATACTATCAAAAATTTTTAAATAATGTTTGGTCACCACTATAATCATCATATGTTCGCAATGTATTAATATCTCTACCAATATATGTTGGTTGAAATATTGGAGGTATGTATGTTTGTTCTATAAGATCGGCCTTATTCATAGCAGTAGATAAAAAATAGGGATGTTCTAATAGAACTTCGGGTAGATTATTGTGACCCAAACGGGTTTCTTTATTACCACTTAGTAATTGAGAAATTAAGTTTCTAGCATTTGATGTACCATCTGTTTTATTATCTATCTTTTTAGGTATATCTATGCCATTTTTACCACAATATATGATATTCGTAAACAATTGTGTAAAATCAGTATTTTTATTATAAAATGGTGTTCTGCGACAAATCATTTCATATAATACTACACCGAATGCCCATATATCTACTTTGTTATCGTGTCCATCATTTAATATTATTTCGGGAGATGCATATTCTGGTGTTCCACATAAAGTAGTACATTTATTATTGTTCGATGTTTTTTTAGATAGTCCAAAGTCTATAATTTTTGGATATCCATTTTCACTAATCATGATATTTTCTGGTTTTAGATCCCTATACGCAATGTTTTTGCTATGAATATAATTAATTCCCATAATAATACCCGCTCCATAAAATACACATTCTTCGTGTGATAATTTTTCACCATCATATATTGCTTGATATAAATCACCATTCTCTAAGGCCTCTGTAATAAACCATAATTCATTTTTTGTTTGACATGTCCCATATAATTTTACAATATAAGGGCTATTCATTTCCATAAGTATTTCTTTTTCTGACATAATACCCGCAACCTCAGTATTATTATTAATTTTATTTTTAAGAATACTTTTTATAGCGTATAACTGCTTATCATAATAGGATAAGAACACTGTGCCAAATGAACCAGAACCTAAGATAGAAATCTTTTCAAATTTATTTACATCAAAATTATATTCTGCAGTTTTAAAATATTCCTCAGCACTTTCATTACTACTAAATGAACTGGGGTTTGATGTTAATGCCAATGTACTAACATCATCATCATCTTCATTATCAGTAAATGCTGTATTACATTTATTAATTTTGCTTTCAATATCATACAGCTCTTCATTTACAGGCAAAACTTTATTTATAGAGGTCGCAACAAACAATTTAATAAAATTAGATACAAAATCTGTATTTTTAGTAAATTTAGATTCGATATCGCCATAGACAGTCATATATATATTATTAGAATAGTTTTTAATATATTTATAATTATATTTTTTTGTCCTCTAAAATGGGCGTTTTAAATGTGCAAAGGTGTAAAGGATTTGCCCATAGAGACTCTAGAAAAGTTAAATATGAAGCGCCAGGATATGGGAATTGATATTATAGTTGAAACAGAAGGGGGCAATTTTATAGCAGTTCAATGCAAGTATAAAACGCCAACTGGGTTTAAACAAAACGTTCTCTCTTGGAAAACATTATCAACTTTCTATGCATTATGTTTACGAACCGGCCCTTGGTCAAAATTTATTGTAATTACAAATTGTATATATACTCGGCATCAAGGTAAGAAAACGCCACAAGATATATCTTATTGTTTAAAAACGTTACAGAATATAAAAAAAGATGAATGGCTAAGAATGTGTCAAGTTTCTGGCGAAAAAATTGGATATTTACCAGAATCTACAATTACTAATGATGTGCAAATAATATCAACCGTAGATATCGCGCAAAACCATAAAATTAAAAACACCAAGTTACCATCCATAGAAGAAATTCGCTTATTACGCCAAAAACGGTTTTCTCTCTAAATATCATTTAATCTGAATCTTATTTAATCTAAATCTTATTCCAACTATTATAATTAAATGGTGATATCAATATATCATTTACCTTATTTTTCCAATAGTCAACCTGCTTTTCAAGGGCAATATCTTGTGCTGTTTTAGGGTATGGAGTTACATTTTTCATCATTTCTTCTTCTGTCGTAGTAATTTTTGGTTTATACCCATAGCAATTAACCCCAAATTTAACATTCTGATTTGCAATATAACCTCCGTTTACGCCTGGTCGCCCACAGTCATGCTCATGTCCTTTAATATTCTGTAAATTGTTATATGTTGTCTTTTGTGTTGGGAATAGCGCCATTTGCCCATCCGACCAACCATAATTACACCATTCTCCGCCAGTGTTATAAGAGTCTTCTACTTCTTCGTATGTTGCTAAACGCGAATTATATGCTTTACATAACGACTTTGCGTCTTGATAATTATATTGGTTTCCTGGAATATTAAATACTTGTTTGCCTAACGCCCCAGAATATTTTGGGTTAGTTTGTTCATTAAAGGATGAATCGTTTATAGGTTGGTTCTGGTTTATCGTAATATCAAGTTGTTTTTGTGGAGTAAATAGGTTCTTAATAGATGCAATTATGTCTATGCTAAAAAAGTATTGCAAAACATTGAATAATACCAAAACAATTAATACTCCTATTATAATCATAATCATTGTATTTGTTATACCATCAAAACCAGATGAAGTGCTTGAGGTTGATGAGTAGGAGGGCGTTGTGCTAGAATCTCCTAAAATAACAAATAGAATTACATAAATTATTACCACGATTACTAATATTAAAAATACGGTTGGGTTGGTGAACAATCCATTCATATAATCATACATACTTTCTGGATTTATTGTTGAAGTTGTTTGGGCATCCATATATAATATTATTGAATATTATTGTAATTGCCGCTTCCTATAAAATAAACAATATGCCTTTGGCGTAATTAAATCATGCAAATTTGTTACTTCTGTTACAAACGTATCATTAAAATGGTACCATTTACCATTAGCGTTTTTAATAAAAGCGGTATAATGTCCTCCATGAACTCCGCCGCTATGGTTACATATACCATATAAGTCATAAATATATGAATCTTTTTTATAACCAATTACGTAACTAGATAAATCCAGGTTTTCTAAAGGAATTGTAATTAATATTTGATTTTTTTGATTTTTATAATTAAACCGTTTAATGTCAATTACTAAAACGTTCGGCATACTCCAATAAATTAGTTTCTTTTGAACATTTTGTTTTAATTTTGTGTTATCATTATACCACGCGTTCTCTCCTTCTAAGGTTTCTCCATTCACATATAAATCAAAACAATCAATTAAACTGGGACTTTTATTATTTTCGGGGATAGATAAATTAATGATAAAGTATGGCTCTGGAGAACTGCTTAATACTTCGCCTGTTTCTAATGAAATAATTTGAGATACATGGATTCCGTAAAATAGGTTCCATATCTCAGAGTATTCTTTTGCATACATCTTCTTAATCATTTCAAAGCATTGAACCGCCATTTTATCAGTATCGTTTGCAGCGCTGCCGTTTATACTCATATTAACTTCTCTGGATAGACTTGTGTGAAAACAATCTATTAGAAATAATAAGAATTCTGGTAGGTCATTTTGTGCGTATCCTGTAAATAATTCAGCATGCTTAACGTGGGCTATTCTTTGAATAGTTTTAATAAATTTACCTGGCGAAATAGTGCAGTTATCACTCCACATTAATTTGCGCAAACTATCCCATTCAATTAGTAGCACTGATTCATGCTTATTTTTTAATTTCTTCTTATAATTTCCGCTATTAAGAAAATCACTTAATTCATAGGTATGCGATAAGACTTGAATACATGAATTTACAAAACAAGTGTTTCCCAAATTTGCTAATCCAGTTAGCCCCTTATTTTTGTAATTATCAAAACTCATTATGCTATTTAATATATGGTGATATGCATTTAAACATATTTTTTTAAATATATATTAAGTATATGTCTAATAATTATAGGGATAGGGATAGAGATAGAGATAGGGATAGAGGATTATCTCTAACCTATGACCAACGATTGCTGTTAGATGTTTATTTAAATTTTTATAATCATACAACGCGACAAATGGACGCATTGCGTGAGTTACAAAATGAAGTAAGACATAGTATTAATTTAATAGTCGGATTATCGGAAAGGTCGCACCAAGACCAAAATTACTATCGTCCGTTCAATACATTTAACCAGGGGTCAAGTTTTAACACAGGGTCAAGTTTTAACACAGGTGCCAGAAGAAACAGCCACGTCCACAATAGCAGACGTCATAATGATGCAGATACACAACCTAATAATAATTCTAGATTATTCTATATTGATGGAATTCCTTATTTAGTTGACGTTAGTAACATTTTAAGAAGAAATGAAAATCCAACAAATACAACAAATCCAACAAATAACATAGATGTTAATAATATTTGGAGGTCGTTTTATGAAAATGTTCCAATTGTGCCAACGCTTACTCAAATTGAAAACTCATCCAGAGAAGTTATTTTCTCAGATGTAGACGAACCCTTAAATGCTACATGTCCTATAACAATGGATGTGTTTTCTAATGATTATACTGTTACACAGATAATACCATGCGGGCATATGTTTTCACCTTCGGGAATAAATTCTTGGTTTCAAACTAGTGCTAGGTGTCCAGTATGCAGATATGATATTAGAAATTATAGCACTAATTCTACTACGACATCAAATACAAATACAAATACAAATACAAATACAGATGCTAGTAATATCCCAGTCCCTCAACAAACTACTAGAGAAACTAGACGACGGACAACACCTCCCGGAGATGATGGTAGACAATCACAAGCATCCTCTACTCCTAGACATAGACCTAATAGTAGTACCAGTAATAGTAGTAATACTAGTAATGCAGAACAGTTATTTTCAAATGATACAATTAGTAACGTTATATCAAATATAACAGAAGAATTAATAAATAGTATGATGCCTAGAACACCCACAGCCCCTCGCGCAATTTTTGACCCATCGCATAATTCTTTATATTTTGATTCTTCTAATAATCAATTTATTTTTGAAGGTTACTTACGGCAATAATAGTAAAAAATATTAAAAAATATTAAAAAAATTATGCGAAGTAAAAATACGTTGGAAAAAAAATTGACGAAAATTTTTTAAATTTTAGAAAATGTATATGAGACCACGTAAGATGCCTAGAGAGCAAGTTGTGTTAGAAAAGGAAATGTTTGTTGTCGCCATGTTCAATAAGGCGAAGCCGCTTGTAATGTCTGTTATTAGCGTAGCGGGAATCTACATTTTGTGGATACTGTTACACTTTGTATCAGCGCACTTATACATTTACTATTGCGCCCATATGTCGTTGATGGGCGCCGTTATGTCTCCAATCTCAGTTTCGGCACCACATTGTCGTGCTTTGCGATGGGCAATCAACACCGGCGCAAACTCAATTGATGCAATGTGGGTTGTTTTGGGCACGTGGCTTTGCTCAAAACTTGTTATACTTGGCGCATCTACTGTCGCTGCTGCTGCTAAGGATTAAATATTAATAGAAATAATATAAAGACACAACTGGAAATTAAAATAGATTATGACACTGAGTGCTCGTTATAGACAACCCTGGAATATGTGTGAAGTTAATAGGCTTTACAATGAATATGAACTACAGAAACTACCGATTCATAATATTGCTAAGTTGCATCAAAGAGGAGAATATGCAATTCTACATAAGTTGGCATCAGAAGGTATCATTATGACAACTTGGGCTGATGTGCGTGGCTGGGAATATCCTGGAAAAGTACCGACTGTAAATAGTGTTTTTTTTGTTGAAACTGTTAATAGCAATGCTATTAATAGTTATGTAAATTCGCTTACCGATGATGTTGACTGCAGTGATGATAGTAGTTTGGAGGATAATGATGACCCTAATGATAGTGATTATGTTTATGAAAGCGATGAAGATGATGAGGACTATAGCGACAGCAATAGTGATACAGATAGTGACAGTGATTATGAGGATGAAGAAGCGAGCGTTGACAGCGATAGTGATTATGAGGATGAGTCTGATTCTAAGGATGAGGCATATGACCCATATAGCATTAAACAAAAGGCTAGATTTTTACATAGCATTATTAGTGCTCTTAAATTTTTTGTTTATTCTGCATAACCTAGCGACATATTAACGATTAGTTTTGCGTTTATTTGTTTCAATAATATATTTTTGATTTACTTTTAATTTATCTTCTGGAATAGGCACAAACATAGGTTAAAATTCCAATTTGTTCGCCGTCAGCGTTAAAGATTATTTTCTATTATTTAAAAATTGAAATATTAAAATGCAAAATTATTCAATTTAAAATTAATGGAGTTATCAATAGAGCAACAAATTGCTTTTGATAAATATGTTCAAGGAGAGAACATATTTATTACGGGTCCTGGTGGAACAGGAAAATCAGCATTAATAAAACGTATAAAATCAAATGCTGTTAAACGTGAACTAAATGTTCAGGTATGCGCATTAACCGGTTGCGCTGCTGTTTTAATTGGATGTAAAGCAAAAACAATTCATTCATGGTCTGGTATTGGGTTAGGGAATGGTTCAATCGGGTTAAATGTAAAAAAAGTAACATTAAATAAACGAAAAAAACATGGATGGAATAAAGTAGACGTATTAATTATTGATGAAGTAAGTATGATGTCTCAGAAGATATTTGAAATGTTAGACGCAGTTGGTAAAAACGCTAGACAAAATAGCAGACCATTTGGTGGAATACAAATAATATTTCTGGGGGACTTTTACCAACTACCCCCAGTTGGGAATAAGGATGAAATAGAAACAATGCGATATTGTTTTGAAAGCCCATTATGGGGAGAAATATTTAAACGAGATAATATTATTCAACTAAAAAAAATATTTAGACAAACAGATGAGGTATATACTAAAATATTAAATCAAATAAGAGAGGGTAGGCTTAAAAAGAGTAGTAATGAATTGTTGTTAAGCCTTGTTGGCAGAAAAGTTGAAGAAGGTTCATTGATACAACCTACAAAACTATTTCCATTGAGATTTAGAACGGAGCAAGTAAATGATTCTAAAATGAGAGAACTTGATGGTGACGAACGTGAATTTAAAATACGATTTTTGAAAACTTTGTCTTTGCCAGGTTCAGATAAATCTAATGATACAAAAACTCAAAATCAGAATCAGAATCCGAAATCGGATAATCCGAATATGTTTAAAAGGTTTACTCCAGAACAAATAGATGCTGAAGTTAATAATATACATAATAGTGTTATATGCAACGATGTTGTAAAACTTAAAATAGGCGCTCAGGTAATGTGTGTTATTAATATTGAAAATCCCAATGGTGGAATGCTTTGCAACGGAAGTCAAGGAGTTGTTATTAAATTTACAGAGGACACAGGATTGCCAATTGTTAAGTATAAGAATGGTCAAGAGATGACTATGAGTTATCATGTATGGGAAAGTGACAATATTCCTGGAATAGGAGTTTCGCAAATTCCATTAATACTAGCATGGGCTATTACAATTCATAAATCTCAAGGGGCTACTATGGATATTGCTGAGATTGATGTTGGTAGTGGAATATTTGAGTGCGGTCAAACATATGTTGCATTATCTCGCGTAAAAAGCCTAGAAGGACTATATTTAAATTCGTTTGATGCATCTAAGATTCTCATTAATAAAAAAGTAAGAGATTTTTATGATAAATTGGAGCAAAGTTGCTGAATTATATTATAAATATATTTTATATAATAATGTGTTGGAACGAAAATGTCTCATTAAATACATTTTTATTTAGTGGGTTTATATTAGCACTTATTGTTTATAATAACACTTTTACCAAATATAAAATTCAAGAATTGAATAATAAATGGATGTATCTTTTTATAGCATCATTTATACTTATGCAATTAATAGAATTTTTTATTTGGAGAAACATCAATAACAAATTTTACAATAATATATTTTCTATCGCTGCAACCCTATTGCTGATTATGCAGCCAATTGCAAGTATTATGATTTTAACAAATAACAAAATTCGGGACTTATTATTAATTGCGTATTTATCTATCGCAATTCCATTTTCAATATATAAATTTTCCAACAAACATATTCAGTCAGAAATAAGTGAATGCGGGCACTTAAAATGGAATTTTTTTGGCACAACCTCAATTGTTTGGATTGTTTGGTTATTTTTCTTTTTATTTAGTTTTGTATATGAAAAAAAATGGTTTGGACTTATATTTGGATGCGTCGCGCTTTTAATTGCTTTTATAAATTATAAAAACGACCATACTGCGTGGAGTATGTGGTGTTGGGGCGTAAATTCAATAATGATATATTATGCAATTTACTTGTTAATATATTTGCCAATTTTAGAAAAAGCAAATATTTGTTAGTCTCCGATTTACGCTGACTCAAATACATATGTGACTTCTTCTGTTTTTTTTGGTGTTGTTGTTGTTGTTGCGCCACTATTTCCAGGTCGTTTACTATTTGACATAGTAAATACGACATCCAATTGCTTCCAACCATTTTCTTCGTGTATCCGAATGACATCATCTAATAGATTATATTTTTTATCGGTCTTAAAATTCTTAACACTCCAACAACTATATTTTACGCGTTTAATAACACCTAAAATAACAGGCTTCAAAAACTTATCAACCCATTTCTGATAGTCGCCCAAGTTTGTTGATTGGGACTGCTCATCAGAGTAAATTTCCAGATTATAATAAGGCGGGCTTGTAAGAGCAATATCAAACTTGGTATCCTCTGGAAGGTCTAATAGCGCAACTTCAGCCGGGTTATTTATAAGAGTAACTCCTGTTAAGCCTAGTTCGTCACGAATCGCACACAATGCATTATATGTTTTAATACATGGGTCCACTCCGGTATATGAGATACCAGAAAGGTCTACACTCTTGGAACCCAGCATTCGTCCACCCCAACCAGCACATACATCTAATATACTCTTTGCTCCAAAATAGGCAACAATATTTCTAGCCATTAATGGGCGATACATTGTTACCTTACCTAGCCCATTTGTAAATGATAGGGACCGAATAATTTCAGAGGAATATGGTGTTGAATGTTGGGCTCTATTAAATCGTATCGCTTTTTCTAGGTTTTCCTTTTTCCATAATGACAATATAGAGAGACCTTTATAGTTTTTAACTTCATGAAAATGGCGCATATGCTTTCTCATAATCTTCATTCCTGCCACGGATGTTGCCGAAATATTAGTAATTGTTTTATCAATCGGTTTATTTCGTAATAGTTTCCAATCTTTTGCAATTTCATCGTCAGTATAAGACTCATATAAAATACCATGTTTTTCTAGTTCTAGCGCAAGAGTTGGAAGTAGATTTTCAAAATCCGCATCTGATAGGTCTTTTAATGCATTACGTTTATTAATTATTTTTTTTATATTTTTAAATTCAGCATCTTGTTGTGGTTCTTCCATATTGTATTGTTTATAATATATTAAATTGTTCTTATATTATAATCAATTTTTTATAAGTTGATATTTGATTTATAAAACCGACGCTATAATTTTGCTATCTTGCAATAGGGTTGATGAGAGAGTAAAAAAAAATAATGAGAGAAAAAAAAGTGACCTTAATTTTATAAATTTAAGACCTTTATATACATTGAGATAAAGATGTCAAGTCTATATGTTGTTGCGACTCAGGTCATTGGACCATTTGCGACGCAAAGAAATACTGGAAATTGCTATGAGTTCTACGTGGCCCTTCAAATCCTAAGGAAGATGGGTCTATCTGATGAGGATTTGGCCTCATTGAAGCCGTTGGTGGATGAAGTAGTTGCAAAGAATGGACGGTCTTCCGCGAAGTTCGTATACGCCTATGAGGAAATCCTCAAGACGCCGGTTGGACACGGTATTCTCATGCAGAACGGAACAAGCGTTGTTGGTGTGCGAAATATCACCCAGGATGATGGTGATGGTGGCACTGGCGACCTCATGCTTATTCTTTCGGACGGAACCGAAAAAAGCATCAGCATCTGCTGTGGCAAAAAGAAGCGTAATGGAAGTATTGAGAAGTGCCTATCTAACCCGACTTGCCAACGTTTCGGATGTGACGCCGAAGATGTTAAGCGGTTCAAGAAGATTTCTGAAGATGCAGTTACTGCCTATAAGGCAGAGATGACCGCAAAACATGGCGAAAATGAGGCAGCATGGCCAAGCCGGGTTAAGACTACGGCAGCAAACTCTGCAACTGCCGAAGTTGCAGCGATTACTACCCAAAAGTTCAATCAATTCTCTCTTGAAGAGAGAACAAAAGTCATGAAGGACCTTCTTCATGTGTCTATGGGGAAACCAGCGGACTTCTTATGCGTTGTCAACGAGAAGTGCTCTGCGCATCTCTTGTTTGAAATCAATGGAGTTGCTGCTGGGCTAGATTGGACCCCGACACTGAACGCGGATGGTTGCTTCCTGAAGATGTTTCTTGGAAACGCGGAGATTGGTAGCACCCAAGTGAAGTTCAATAATGGGGTCTACCATAAGGGTAAACCGAGTTCGCTTACTAGTTCATGGAATGCGACAGTTGTGATGAATAAAGTGTTTGATGTTGTTGAAAAGAAATTGTTTTAGGCGTTCTTATATTTATAGTTAAATGGTTCTGACAAAAAATATTACAATACTTATATTTTTTTTGTAATATTTTTATAGCATTTGTTATTTGGTATTCCTTATTTCTTTGTAAAGAAACTTTTTAACGACTGATTGCCTTCTTTTTGGTTATTTGTCACTCTTAAGAATTCATCAAATAAGAGTGCTTTAACTTCTTTATTTTTCATTGATTCAAGTTTATCTTCAAATTTATCTGTCGGCGTTATCCGTCTTAACTCATCAACCTCTTTTTTAAATCGCATTATTTTTGATTTTTTATTTAATATTGTCCACATTTTTTCTAAGACAAGAGCAAATAGTTGCTGTACTGGTTTCATAATTTGATTTGTAATATAAAACGAATAGTCTATTTTTAGATTTTTCTCTATAATATACGTTGGTGTCTCAATTTTTTCCCCTTGAAGTGCCTTTTTATTCGGATGATGTATATATACAAACGGAATTCTATCACCAGAACCAGGTTTATTTCCCGGGTCTCTAGACGTAATCCTATCTGCCAGAACTTTATGTGCAATTTGCTTCGGATTTTTATAACCGGACCTCAATGATTTTGTTATAACTAGTTTATCCATAGGATATTTCTCATCTACAATATTCTGCAAAGAGGATTTCAGAAAATCCATTGCCTGTTTTATATCTTGTTTTTTCATAAGAATATCAATAATTCCGCCATAAATATCCTTTACAATTGGCGCATTATCGCGGCGTTTTAGCACAATGCCCATCTCTTTACGTTTACCCTTATCGGGGTCATGCTCATACAGCACACCTACGTAACGCTTCTTTGAAAGTAGGCAAAATGGCATAAACGTTTTTTCATACTCTAAGTCATGTGGGTTTTTCAAGAAACTAGATGCTAAATGGCCGGCTTCTTGTGCTAATTCAATTGTAATTTCAAGTGCATCTTTACCACGAATCGGAACACCTTCTGGCGTTTGCAGATTAAATGTAAAGAATACAGAATCCGTGTTATGAACAATCATGTTACCTATGCCGGCCGCAAAGTGATGATTATCTGTTGTTAGATCATATACATATCCTTGATATTGAATCGCGTGCATCTTTTTAATTGCAAGTGGATTTTTTCTTTGTCTCTTCTTCGTCATTGTAATTCTGTAAATGTTCTGTTTGTCTTTCCTTGTATTTATAGATGTTGTCCAACCAAGACTTTGAGCCAACCAAGCAATATGCGATGCGCTAATTTGGTTCTTTTGGTCAATTCTTGTGTAACCATTTTTATCCTCGTCTCCATCGGCGTCATACATTCCGTTCCAAAATGCCTGGCGGACTTCTATGCTTCCAAACAAAATTTCATTCGGAATTTTCTTAGCCTTTTCAAAATACATTTTTCCCCTGTATTGTTCAATAAACCTTTCAACGGAACCATATTGATTACTTTTAAGTGTAATTTTATAAACTCCTGAACTTTCCAAAGTTGGCATGCAAATCCATTCA
>Ga0209443_1000576_pt1 | contig 24757 bp, 19 predicted proteins | sample LauGreBMM110DCMD_2_FD_187571 | JGI IMG/M metagenome (GOLD analysis project Ga0209443, IMG submission 187571) | Freshwater lake microbial communities from Lake Michigan, USA - Su13.BD.MM110.DCMD (SPAdes) (version 2) | ecosystem: Environmental > Aquatic > Freshwater > Lake | place: Lake Michigan... | reverse complement strand
CATCATGCATTTGCAGAAAGGGGGGAAGGGTTTTGCTTATTAAATGATATGGCTGTAGCTGCCAACTACTTATTAAGTAATAAATTATGCAATAAGATACTTATTATAGATTTAGATGTTCACCAAGGAAATGGGACCGCCAAATTATTGGAAAATGAGCCGAGAGTATTTACTTTTAGTATGCATGGACTAACTAACTACCCTTTTCACAAAGAAAAATCTGACTTAGACATTGGTTTGCTAGACGGCACAACAAGCGTAACCTATTTATCTATATTAGAAGAAGTATTACCCGATTTAATTGAAAAAGTAAAACCAGATTTTGCATTTTATTTATCAGGTGTCGATATTTTAAGTACAGATAAATTTGGAAAACTAAAAGTTAGTATGGAAGCTTGTAAACAAAGGGATTTGTTTGTATTTACTCAGCTCAAAAAAAATAATATACCAGTAACCGTTGCGCTAGGAGGTGGCTATTCCCCGGATATTAAAACGATTGTAGAAGCGCATTGTAATACTTTTAGAACTGCCATGAATTTATTTGACTAAATCATAATTATTTATTTAATAAACAATATTGTAAATATATTTACACATAAGTCTTCAACTTGGAAAAAAAACAAATTAATATTGTTTGGTTAAAAAGAGACATTAGATCTCAAGATCATTTGCCTTTACATATTGCTGAACAAAGTAGTCATCCCTACATAATAATCTTTGTGTTTGAATCATTTTTGATGGATTATCCAGATACAAGTTTAAGACACTTACAATTTCAGTATCAATCACTGATTCAGTTAAATAAAAAATTAAAACCAACTAATAAAGAAGTAATTATTTTTTATACCGACATAATTAATGCTCTAATTACTATACAAAATCAATTTGAAATAGTAAACCTTTTTAGTTATCAAGAAAGCGGCATCCAACTTACTTTTAACCGTGATAAACTAGTTCAAAAATATTGTCAAAAAAATAAAATATTTTGGGGTCAGTCTCAAAGAGATGGTGTTGTAAGGGGTATAAATAATAGAACTGGATGGGATAAAAACTGGTATAGTACTATGCACGGTCCGATCATTGAAAATCAATTTACATTTCAGGAGCCTATAAAATTTGTAAATCCATTTCCATTGTCTGTTTCAATGACAGCAAGATTTTTGGAATATCCAACTACCTATCAGCCCGCAGGCGAAGATTATGCAAGTATGTATTTACAAACTTTTATAAGTGGCAGAGGTCAAAACTATAATAGAAATATTAGCAAGCCTAGTGAAAGCAGAATAAGTTGTGGACGAATTTCACCTTACTTAAGTTGGGGCAATATTTCTATTAAGCAAGTGTATCAATATATTTATAATGCAGGAAAAACTGCTAAAGCAGCCAATGAAAAGGCAGCTTTTGTTAATATTCTAACACGCCTTAAATGGCATTGTCATTTCATACAAAAATTTGAAGTAGACTGTTCTTATGAAACAAAATGCATCAATGCTGGATTTGAATTGTTGGATTACCCTTTAAAAACAGAATACATCAATGCTTGGAAAAATGCAAAAACGGGTTATCCTTTAGTGGATGCCTGTATGAAATGTTTACAAGCAACTGGATGGATTAATTTTAGAATGCGTGCTATGTTGGTTAGCTTTTTCTGTCATCATCTATTTCAAAATTGGAGAGATGGAGTGTATCATTTGGCACAGTTGTTTTTAGATTACGAACCCGGCATACATTATACTCAATTTCAAATGCAAGCAGGCACTACAGGTATCAACACGATAAGAATTTACAATCCAATAAAGCAAAGCATGGATCATGACCCCAAAGGAATCTTTATTAAAAAGTGGTTACCTGAATTAAGAAAGATCCCTGTAGAGTTAATACATGAACCTTATAAAATGAGTTTAATGGAGCAAGAAATTGCAGGTGTAATTTTAGGAAAAGATTATCCTTATCCCGTAATTGATATTAAGGATGCTGGAAAAGAAGCAAGGAAAAATATTTGGGGTCACAAAAGCAATGAAATTGTAAGGCAAGAAAATAAGAGAATCCTAGCCACCCATTGTAGGTAAAGTACTGCCCTTCCAGGTACCTCCGTAGCGATAGTTTGGTTCCGTTTTAACTTTATTGCAGCAATCGGTACATACAAAAATCCAAACCTTACCTTTTTTTACTTGCACTCTATAAAGTACTTTATCTTCTTTCTGACATAAAGCACAAAATTTTGTTTTCATAGGAATATAGAATTAGTCAACATCCTGCAAAATACATAGCTTTATCAATATAAAATATAACCATGCTAGCTTCTGAAATTTTCTCTATTTGCAATTTAGTAATTTTATTTGGATGGCTTTTGTTGTTTATAGTTCCTAAATGGAAGTACACACAAGCCATAATATTAAATGGCTTATTGGTAGTGTTTGCCATTGTGTATGCCTTTTTATTATTTCAAGATATAGGTAAATTTAGTTTAGATAGCTTTAGCACCCTGGCAAAGCTGAAGGTACTTTTTCAAAGTGATACGGCAGTAGCTGCTGGGTGGGTACACTATTTAGTTTTTGATTTGTTTGTTGGAACATATATAGTAAAGAAGTCGTTACAAATTGGTCTCTCTCGATTGGCATATTCCTGCATTCTTCCCTTCGTCTTTATGAGCGGTCCAATTGGATATTTAATTTTTGTTATTGTTAAAATTATTAAAACTCAATCTTTCAATGAGCCTAATTAAAAATTCTCAAAATGTTTTCAATGATCCTTTAATGGAATGTGGAACAAGTCCAATGACGGGTGCATTCAGAGATGGCTGTTGCAACACAGGTGTAAACGACATCGGAACACATACCGTTTGTGCTGTAGTGACCAATGATTTTTTACAGTTTTCAAAAAGTAAAGGCAACGACCTAACAGTAGACTACCCAGCATCTAACTTTAAAGGGCTAGTAGAGGGAGATAAATGGTGCCTTTGTGTTTCTAGATGGATAGAAGCTTATCAAAACAATGTTGCACCTCCTATAATATTAGAAGCAACACATATCAAAACCTTAGAATATATTTCATTAGAAGAATTAATAAAGTTTAAACACATACCCCAATAAGCTAATTCCAAATAAAAAAGGGAAACCTAGGATCAAGACCGATTGGTCTGAATTAAATTATAAATTTAAAAAGCCTTCATAATAATACTGATTTGATTGGTGAGCAACAATTTTAATCTTTTTTTGTTAGTTATTACTTAGCAAATAATTACCAATGTCAAATTCAGCTTCTCTTATATTTCCGCATCAATTATACCAAGACATCCCTCACTTACAAAAAGACAGAAAAATATACCTAGTTGAAGAAAATCTATATTTTCAACAATATAATTTTCATCAAAAAAAATTAGTACTACACAGAGCTAGTATGAAATTTTATGAGCAATTTTTAATTAAAAAAGGCCTTGAAGTTGAATACATTAATTATGACAATAAGCTAAGCAATTGTACTAATTTGATTCAAAAACTGGCTAAGGATGGCGTTACTAGCATTTACATTACAGATGTCATTGATAATTTTTTAATGAAAAAAGTGAATGCCGCTTGTAATAAAAACGCTTTGAAATTACACGTTGGCGATAGCCCTAACTTTTTAAATACTACTGCCAACGTAGCTGATTTTTTTAACAACCGAAAAACATACTTTCAAACCGATTTTTATACTTGGCAAAGAAAACAGCGCAATATCCTCTTAGAAAAAGATGGAAAGCCAATTGGAGGAAAATGGACTTTTGATAGTGAAAACAGAGCTAAGTTCCCAAAAAATGAGATAGTCCCTGATCTTAAAGCACCACCCGAAAATAAATATGTAAAAGAGGCAAAGCAATATGTTTTAAAGCATTTCCCTAATAATTATGGTGATGTAAATGGCCCAGATCTATTTGTAACAACTTTTGAAGAGTCGGAGAATTGGTTGGATGAATTTTTAAAAAGTAGGTTTGAAAAATTTGGTATTTATGAAGATGCCATAGTGACTAAGGAAACAGTATTGAATCACTCCGTTTTAAGTCCTATGTTGAATATTGGGCTTCTCACCCCTCATAAAATTATAGACAAAGCGCTTGAGATAGGGAAAGAAAAAAATATCCCTTTAAATTCTTTGGAAGGTTTTATCCGACAAGTAATGGGTTGGAGAGAATTTATAAAAATTGTTTATGAACGAGAAGGGACTAAACAACGCAGCACTAACTATTGGAAATTTACCCGAAAAATTCCTCCTAGTTTTTGGAATGGTACCACTGGAATTCCTCCTATTGACAGTACTATCCAAAAAATATTAAAAACTGGTTATTGTCATCACATAGAAAGGTTAATGGTATTGGGTAATTTTATGTTATTATGTGAATTTGATCCGGATGAAGTATATAGATGGTTTATGGAAATGTTCATTGACGCCTATGATTGGGTAATGGTGCCCAATGTATACGGAATGACACAATTTGCTGATGGTGGGTTAATGACAACCAAGCCTTATATAAGCGGGAGCAATTACTTGATGAAGATGAGTGATTACGAAAAAGGAGAATGGCAAGCGATTTGGGATGGCTTGTTTTGGCGTTTTATGCATGAGCATCGCAATTTCTTCTTAAAAAATCCAAGACTTGGAATGTTAGTAGGTACTTATGATAAAATGATTCCCGAAAAACAATTGGCTCATTTAAACCAAGCCAATAATTTCCTAAAGAAATTAGATATTCAAAATAAATTGTAAAAATACAATTAGTCTATTCCTATTTAATGAATATAAAAAAAGAGCGCACTAAATAAATGTTTTTGGAGTATTTATGAGTTTGAGATTGATGAAAACATTTAATACTTTTAGACAAAACAATTTAGCATCAATGGAGGAGCGGCTCGGGCAACTTTAGTATTTAACTTTATAGACCTAATAGGCTATCAATCGCGTATAAAAAGTTGTTGAACGCCCTCGAATAAAAAGTGCTAGAAATTTTATATGTCAGCCGTTAAAAAATCAAGGCTGTCTGAGCCAGCACTCCCTTTGAAGAAACATACTCTACCGGCGAGTTCCTTGATTTTAGGCTGACATATAAAATTTCAGCCTTTTTATTCGCAGGCTTGATTTTTTTTGTTACTTTTTTGCATCAAGGCAAAAAAGTAAAAGCACTCTATTCCGAAAGGAATTTCAGACCTAAGTAGTTAACTTTATTTTACTTAAAATCAAAACGAATCAATTGATTTTAATCATAAGTTTTAAAGAGTGAGCGCTTACAACTATTTGAGAGTCGACTAATTAATTTTATTACTCATCTCAATTTAGTAGAGTAGTACTGAACTTCTAATATTTTAACAACAGTTCATCAAAGTATTAATCATTTACAAATACTCTTTTATGCAAAATATAAATAAAATTAATTTTTCAACGGATTACTCGAGTGTGTTGGAAAGAATTGAAAAGATAGACCCTATTAATTATGCCAAAACAAGAAACTATTTAAATGGCCACATCACCTACTTATCACCCTATATTTCAAGAGGGGTAATATCTGTTAAACAAATATTGGATTACCTCTTAAATAAAGGTTATCCTATTCAAGCAACCGAAAAATTAATACAAGAATTGGCATGGCGAGAATACTATCAAAGGGTTTGGCAGTCTAAAAACAATTTAATTTGGGAGGATTTAAAACAAATACAACCCAACTTTGATCACAGAAATATGCTGGTTGCTTTAAATAAAGCCCAAACAGGCATCACTATTATAGACCGTGAAATAAATAATTTATACGACGTTGGGTACCTTCACAATCACATAAGAATGTACCTAGCGGGCATCGCTTGTAATATTTCCAAAGCGCATTGGTTGCAACCATCCAAATGGATGTATTATCATTTATTAGATGGAGACATCGCTAGCAATAATTGTAGTTGGCAATGGGTATCAGGGGCCTTTTCAGGTAAAAAATATTATTGTAATCAAGAAAATATAAACAAGTATACACTTAGTCAACAATGGAAAACATTTTTAGATGCCCCCTATGAAGATTTAGTAAACATGCCTATTCCGTCGCATTTACAAGAAACCTTTCACCTGCAACTAAATACGAATCTTCCTTTAACCAATCTGCCCGTCATAGACAATACCATACCTACTTTAATATATAACTCCTATAATTTAGACCCGATTTGGAGAAAAAATGAAAATGTGAATCGTGTACTTTTATTAGAACCATCCCTTTTTAATCAATATCCTGTAAGCGATAAAGTAATTGAGTTTATTTTAAACTTATCAAAAAATATAAATGGTATACAAGTTTATACTGGAGAGTTAGAGGATATTCAAAAATTATATCCCATTGCAAAATCATCTAACAAAGATTTTATAATTTCGAAAGAGCATCCTGCATTCAATCATTATACTGGGAGTAAAGATGAAAGGGAATGGATGTTTCCAACAGTAACTGGATATTACCCTTCTTTCTTTAGCTATTGGAAAAAGTGTCAAGCCAACTTGACCAACTAATTATAAAAACTTTTTCATATTAATTTCTGAAGGAACTGAACAGCTGTCTCTTTTCCCAAAAAGCAGGTACCTATTATTTGCAATTAAATCATATACTGCGTTACGAAATCCTTTTGGAAAGATGCCACTATACTTTAAAATTCTGGGCCATCCTTTAATTAACTTAGCTATTTCAATGATAGCGTCAGATTTGTAAAAGACATTGCCCTCTTTTATTAAAATTACTGATTTATTATCTCCTGCAATATTGGTTTGTTGCATTAAATTTTCCCCATAAACACTTTGCTGAGCAGCAAAATGTAGATGATTGTTCTTGTCATATTTTATTAAAAACAAGACAGTAGAGTTGCATAAATTACAAACACCATCAAACAAAACGATATTCATAAGTCTTACTAATTATTTATATAAAGATACGCTTCCCTTTCATTGAACAAAGTGAAGTAATAATTGTTTTTAAAACGTAAATATCATTTTAATGCCTAATACATTTTTAAAAGCCAATTGGGAAAATTTAGTAATGGCCAACTACGAGGTAGATCCTGAGGTTTTAAAGCCTTATTTACCTAAGGGTGTTGAGCTAGACTATTACAAATCTAAAACTTATGTAAGTTTAGTTGGCTTTATGTTCAAAAAAACAAGTTTGTTTGGGATACCCATTCCATTTTTTGGCTCATTCGAAGAAATTAATTTGAGATTTTATGTACAAAGGATAGATGGGAAGAAGGTAAAGAAAGGGGTGGTTTTTATTAATGAAACTGTTCCGTTTAAAATAGTAGCCCTGTTGGCTAATAAATTATATAAGGAGCACTATATTTCTATACCTACCAAACATAAATTAAATATCAGTGACAAAAAAGAAATTAAATACGAGTGGAAAATAAACCAAAAATGGAATTCAATTTCTGTTTATTCTGACTCCAATAAATATAGTATAACGCACAATTCTATTGAAGAATTTATTTTTGAACGGTATTTTGGCTTTACAAAAATTGATGAACATCGTAGCCAAGAATATAGAATCAATCATCCTAAGTGGGTGACCAATGAGATTCAAGAAAATGAAATTAATTGCGATTTTGCCAATATGTACGGCAATGCATTTGCAAATCTTACCAACCGAAAACCTAATTCGATCCTATTAGCTGAAGGTTCTAGTGTGAATGTTAATTGGAAAAGAACTATTTTCTAATTCGCCAGCTATTGAATCAATAGATGATTCATTAAATGATAGGTTTTAAAATTATTTTTTGTACCGAAACTCTCTTTTCCAAAAAGTCTACAATTTTTTTATCCCTTTTTAATAATTTAAATAAAATCCAAAACCAAATCCCATATCACTATCGTAATGTGATTTGAGCCCCATATTTTTATTGAGAATATATCTTGCACCAAACATATACTCTCTGTCAGAATTGAACATAAACTCACCTCTAATTCGCTTAGCTAAAGGAATATCTTCTCTCATTAACTGTACCCTTAGGTTTCCATCTTGGTATACTTCTGTTTGAAAGGTAACTAACATTGGTAAAACATAAGCAACACCTACGCTAAATTGCCTTCTCTCATCCTTTGTGTTTACTTGACTAAAAAGATTTTTCTCAGATTCTCCATTATGTAGTTTTCGATATCTCCAATCAAAACCTATAAACGGCATTAACCATTGCATTTTCCCGATATACCTTCCGAGGTGAGTTTCTGACTCATAACCATGCTCTTTATCATAACCCAATCTCCACTCAGAGCCAATACTCCATCTTGTATTTTGCAACATCAACATACCGTCATTGCCGTTGGTAGCAAAATCATTTTCAGCCATGAAATGCATTTTTCTATCTTCACCAAATAATTTTCTTTGCGCTAATTTCGGATTTGGTATTAATGGGTTTGGCGCTTGATTTTGGTATGTAAATACTCTGCCCATTCCGCTCATCATATGGTACAATATATGACAATGAAAAAACCAATCACCTTCCATATTAGCATTAAACTCAAGGGTGTCTGTCTCCATGGGCATAATGTCAATGATGTTTTTCAAAGGCGCATTTTCACCTTGTCCATTTAAAACTCTAAAGTCATGCCCATGCAAGTGCATTGGATGCCTCATCATAGATCCATTGTAAATAATCATTCTAACGTTCTCCCCCTTTTTTATTAGAACCTTATCGGATTCAGAAACAACTTTATTGTCCATACTCCATACATACCTATTCATATTGCCTGACAATTCAAACTTTATTTCTTTTGTTGGAGCGTCTTTAGGCAATGAAGTATTATGGGGCGATTTAAGCATTGAGTAATTTAAAGTAACAATATCAGATAGTGCATTACTATTATATTGATTCTCTTTATTTTCCTGTATCTGAGCATTACTTGGGCCAGTAATTTCTGGGTACATGACTACGTTCATATCCATTTGGTTCAAACTCATATTCATTCCCATGTCATCTAAATCACCATTCATTTTCATCATCGAGTTCATCATCTTCATACCATCAAAATACTTTAACCTTGGTAAAGCTGCCATGGTTTGCTTTTCTCCTTCTCCTATATAAAGTAAACTCCTATTAATCCTATCCTCTGAGGTAGCCTGAAATGCAAATGATTTATTTTTTTCAGGAATAGTCAAAACAATATCATAAGTTTCAGAAACTGCTATTATCAATCTGTCCACTTCAACGGGTTCTACATCATTTCCATCATTGGCTACTACTTGGAATTTACCACCGCCATAGTTCAACCAAAAATAGGTAGATGCACCACCATTTGAAATTCTTAATCTTACTTTTTCACCAGCTTTGAATTGAGACAATTGACTTTCCGCTTTGCCATTCAAAAAGAATCTATCATAGTAAACATCACTTACGTCCATTGCCAACATCCTCTTAAATTCATTTTTGACTTTGGTATTAAAATGACCTTCTTTTATAGCTTCCGCGTAGCTCTGAGTGGATCCCTTTCTAATGGCAAACCAATCTGTTGCATTGTGCAACATCCTGTGTACATTATTAGGATTGTAATCTGTCCACTCACTAATTACTACTGGTATAGTAGGTAAGTCATCAATACCTTTTCTAAAACTAGCATCATCGTTTTTTTTATTAAGAATCATTGATCCATACATCCCTATTTGTTCTTGTAAACCTGAATGGCTATGGTACCAATGAGTTCCATTCTGAACAATAGGAAAACGATAAATATGTGTAGTACCCGGTTCAATTGGCATCTGGGTTAAATAGGGAACGCCATCTTCTTTGTTAGGCAAAATAAGTCCATGCCAATGCAAAGAGGTAGATTCTTTCAACTCATTGTATACATGTATTTCTGCCGTGTCGCCTTGGGTGAAAGTTAAGGTTGGCATCGGTATTTGTCCATTAACAGCAATTGCTCTTTTGGTTTTACCTGTAAAATTTACCAATGTGTCCCTCACATATAAATCATACCTAACAACCTTTTGGGCACTAAGATTAACCGAAGTACAAAAGACGCCAATAATTACAAAATAAATAGATAATTTATGTAATTTAATTTTCACTTTGTTATTGAATTGTTTCAACTACTTTACCACAGGTTAGCATTTGATTTCCATAATATGGATTCTTAATCTTATTTTCTAAACTCAACCAATTAGCACCTTTGCCTTTATTTGCCATTGGACAAAATTGATAATAGATTGGCGTTTCTAATTTTGATATTTTTACGACAGAATAAATATTTTTAGACAAATTAATGAAGTGATTTCTTTGATTCGCTATATCTTTAGTCTCACTAATTTGTTCGGCATCTTCCTTTAAGTCATTCACCACTTTCGTCCATTGATTGCGGGTATCTGAACTTAATTCACTTGTACTTAATTCTTTAATTGTCGCTAGCAGTGTTTTGGCGGAACTTGCAGAAACTGCTCCATCTGTCTTAACTAGTGCATCTTTAAGTAGGATGTATTCACTTAAAACTTTATTTACACTAGTATTTGATTGCGCATTTGCGAAAGATGCTGTTAATATAACAGAAACAGCCATCAATATTTTTATTAATTTCATTTTTTTTATTTTGTTTTGTTTAAATGTACAAATTACCGTCTAAAAAATTTGTTATAATGTTATCCGTTTTTCCTTCTAAATGAATCCGTAAAGTTACATATTTTACACAAGATTTTTGGTCCCTTTTTGTTAAAACTTATAACAAAGCTGGCAGAGAATTACCCCTAACAAAAAAGGTCTATGAAAATGACTTCATAAACCCTTTATAGACTTTCGTATAAACAACTATTTTTTTTAAAAATCCTACAATTAAACAATGTAAACCTTTGCAGCTATCATCCACATTCTTTTACGTGAAAATGCTACTTACAAAGCCTTGACGGCGCGAACTAAGTTTGGGTTGAGCTTGCTATTGGAATTCTGAATGCCACTAGAGAAATCTTGCGACCAGGCGTAGTAATTGGTATTTTCCGATGAACTCCAATAGTTGTCAAGGGTGAAAGCACCAAGTTTGTCCTTACTACGGTACATTTCATTCAGCTCTTCTTTGGTTGGTAAACGCCATCCATCCCCTAAGTCAGCACAGGCTTTTTTGGCGGCCTCCCAAGTCATTTTATCAACAAAATCGTGCTTTGCAATTTCCAAATTCCCTAATCTATTAATGGCTGGTGTAGACGAGGCGCTGGGTTGTGTGTTTGCAGGTCCTGATAGATTATCAATAATACTCACCTCCTCACTTTTAGTGCAACCCGTTAGCCAGATTACACCAATGGCAACCAGCATAGATTTTGACAACATGGTAATAATGTTATTCATTGTTGTAATGATAGGTGTGATGCGATGAGAATTAACCCAGTCAATAAAAAATTCTTCTACAAATTTATCACAAAAATGCCTGTATTTTAAGAAAAGAAGCCAATATTTTTTTTATGCAGGTTACCGGATAAATTCCCCCGACGGTTAGTTATTTGTCAGCCCTCAAAAGGAGGAGGTTCCTTTTCATTATCGGAAATCGAATTAGATCCTGATTTGGGAAAGGTTTAAACTGACTTAGTATTAGAAGCATTGTAGTATTTTATTATGTGACATATACTGCTATATAAAACAACATAAATTGTAGGCTAAAAGCAATTTATTACCTTCACCAATTAAGATCCATAGATAAATTTACCAATGCAAAAAAAATATTTTCTGACCTTAATTCTACAATTTGTAATTTTTTTAGTTTCAAATGCACAGACAAGTGTAAGCGTTTCAGGAATTATAAAAGCTAAAACCAGCAAAACAATTTTACCTTTTGTAAATGTGATTTTAAAAACGGTTAAAGACAGTGTTTTTGTGAGTGGAACAGTTACCAACGAAGAGGGTCGTTTTTATTTATCAAAAGTAAAGCCAGGAAACTATCTTTTAGAATTCACCTATATTGGATACGTAACCATTCAGCAATCTTTATTTGTAGGGAATCTAAGCGAATATTTAGATCTTAAAACAATAGAAATAGAAGAAAAATCAACCACATTACAACAAGTTATTATTACAGGAAATACAACCGAAGTAAGTGAGAAAATGGATAAAAAAACATTTTCACTAAAAGACAATTTAAGTCAAAGTGGTGGTTCGGTTCTTCAAGTTATGCAAAATTTACCAAGCGTAACGGTTCAAGACGGTAAAGTACAGCTTCGTGGAAGCGACAAAATAACAGTACTGATTGATGGAAAGCAAACTGCATTAACAGGATTTGGAAACCAAACTGGTCTTGACAATATTCCAGCTTCTGCTATAGAAAAAATCGAAATCATTAATAATCCTTCTTCAAAATATGACGCCAATGGAAATGCAGGGATAATCAATATCATTTATAAAAAAAATAAGAGTGAGGGCTTTAATGGAAAAGTTGGTTTTACTACAGGCTTAGGGTCGCTTTGGGTGCGAGAAGATAATTTGCCAACCATTAGACCTCAGTATACATTTACACCAAAAATTAATCCAAGCACTTCGCTTAATTACAGAAAAAACAAAATAAATATTTTTTTTCAGGGAGATTATTTGTACACCGAAACTTTAAATAAAAATGAATTTGTAACAAGAACTTATGACAATGGTGAAGTGATTAATTCGCAATTAAAACGAAATAGAAATACCCATTTTACGACTTTAAAATCGGGTATTGACTATGCCATTAATGATCAAAATACATTTACTTTTTCAGGACTTTTTGGAAGTGAAAAAATCATTGATAGAGGCGACCAGCCGTTTTTTAATGGCAATTTTACACAACGGAAAAGGCTTTGGCAGTTTCTAGAAGATGAATTAAAAACTACTGTAATGGCCACTGCCAATTACCAACATAAATTTAAAGAAGCAGGACATTTACTAAATATCGGTTTCAATTACACTTTTCATAGGGAAGACGAAAAATATTTTTATGATAATATTTTACCAAGCTCTTCAGGCACTGATGCATTTAAATTATTATCAGACGAGCAAGTATATGATTTCAATTTTGACTATGTAAAACCTTTAAAATATGGTCGGATTGAAACGGGAGTAAAATTTCGCAATAGAGATATTCCAACCAATATGCAATTTATTCCTGGTACCAATACAGTACTAGATTCGAAAGCGGGTGGTTGGGCTACTTACAAAGAATTAATTCCAGCTTTGTATGAAAATTATATTATTGAAAATAAGAAATGGGAAGCAGAAATAGGTTTGCGCATTGAGTATGTAAAAATTCAATACGACGTAAATCCCAATCATGTGGTATATAAAAGTGATGGCTATAATTATACACAACCTTTTCCAAATGTTCGTTTGGCATACAAAATAAATGACAATAATAAAGTTTCTATTTTTTACAATCGAAGAGTTGACAGACCCAACGAAGTAGATATTCGTATTTTTCCAAAATATGATGATGCCGAAATCATAAAAGTTGGAAATCCTGAATTACGGCCTCAGTTTACGAATTCTATTGAATTTGCTTACAAAACAATTTGGGAAACTGGCAGTTTTTACAACGCCATTTATCTCAGAATTGCAGATGGTACAATTACTAGAATATCAAGTATTATATCACCGAGTAATTTAATTTATGCTACTTTTCAAAACGTCAATAAGAGTTATAATTCAGGTGTAGAAATTATTTATACCCAAGAAATTTCAAAAAAATATAAGTTCAATATTAATCTTAACGGATATAAAAATCAAATAGATGGATTTTCGGTAGAAAATAAATATCCATCAACACATGTTTTTTCAGCAGATAAACAGGAAATGTTTTCAGGCAATATAAAGCTAAACAATACTTTCCGTTTTGCTAAAAATATAGATGCACAATTGATGGCTATTTATTTAGCACCAGATATTATACCGCAAGGGAAAATAAATTCAAGATTTAGTTTAGATGTTGGTGTTAAAAAATTAATTCAAAAAGAAAAAGGTGAATTATTTTTTAACGCAACCGATTTATTAAACACCATGATTACCAAAAAAGAAATTAATGGGCAAGGCTTTTACTACTCAAGCAACGACTACTATGAAACGCAGGTAATAAGAGTTGGGTATAGTTATAAATTTTAATGCGCGTATGGCTCATTTAAAATGCTCAACTTCTATAAGATTTATTTAAAATTGTAGTTTCAATACAAGCAGAAATTTTTGCTTGCTGTATGTTTAAAATTACAAAAGATGGAAAAATAATTATAAGAAACAATGAAGATTGGTGGAATCCAATTACACAAATATGGTTTGAGCCCAAACAAAAAGGGCCTATGAATTTTACTTCATAAACCCTTGATAATATTGCCTCTCGGCTGTGGGCCCACACAGATTTGAACTGTGGACCACCTGATTATGAGTCAGGTGCTCTAACCAGCTGAGCTATAGGCCCGCATCTTTCGATGTAAGCGGCAAAAATAAGAAAATTTGCCTATCTATTGAGGCCTAGTTGCGTAATTTTTACCCTTTTTTAAGTTTAACTACCCGTTTTTTGCTGTTCTTGCCAAATGAATAAAGCAACTTTTATAACAGTCTCTTTTTTGCTTTTTTGGCTATTCGCGCAAACTCAAACTCCAACTTTAAAAGCTAAGGATTGATCAAAATGGATTTAATTAGTCCTTGCTGACAATCATTTAGAGTTTCAATCAAGCAGACCCCAAAAAGGTATTGTTAACGCTCTCAGACGAAGGTTGGCAGTATCAAACGAGACAATTCCAGTCTATTTTAAAAAACAAAATAGGATCAAACAAAGTATGTCAAAAAGAGGTAATTGTATAGACAATGCTGTAATAGAAAACTTCTTCGGAACGATAAAGTCTGAACTATTTTATCTAAATAAATATGAGTCATTTACTCATTTAAATAAAGAAATCAACAAATACATTAAATGCTATAACAAAAACAGAAGTAAACCTAATCTAAATGGAATGAGCCCGATACAATTATCGAGCTCATCACTTTAAAAATTAATTATTATTTTCCTCCATATCTATTGCGAGGGTATTTTTGCTTACAACATTTACTACAATTTGTAACTAAATCCTACACTAAATGAACGCATTGGGAGCATTTTACTAAAGATTTGATCCTTTGAATTATAAGATTTATATACAAACTCAATTCGGTCATTTAGGATATTATCTACTCTAAAATTCATATTTAACTTCTTGTCTTTCCCAAATTGTTTATTAAAAGAGAAACTTAAGTTATCATATGGAACCGAGTAAACATCTGGAAATAAACCAGAACCTACAATGGTTAAAGTCGGTCCTTTTACATTATAAAAAATCCCCAAATTAATACCATTATCAGCATTCAAGTATGTTAAGCCAGTATTAATCAAGTAGGGAGATTGTCCGGCCATATCCCTTTTATTTGAAACCGTTTCATTTGGTTTTTGGTAGGCTTTTCTCGCATTAAATTCAACATCTGACATGATAATTTTTGAATTAACATAGGTGAAATTTGAACTAAATACAAAATTCTCAAGTTTAGGAGAGATGAAATCTAGGGATTTAGTGATTTCAAATTCTGCTCCGAATAATTTCCCATCACCTACATTTCTTGGTTGATATTCTGTAGAGGTTTGTTGTTGTGGGATTCTCACTAACTCAATTGGATCTTTAAAGTTTTTGTAAAATATAGAAAATGAAATAAGCTCAGCTCCTTTAAAAAACTTCTCCCATCTTAAGTCTAAATTATCAATCATTGTCGGTACTAAATTGCCGCTCCATTCCTCATAGGGGAATAAACTACCATTGAAAATTCTATTAGTTAAAGGATCTAGAATTTGTGCAAATGAAAGTTCTTTAAATGAAGGTCTTGCAGTTGTTTTGGTGTAAGAAAATCTTAAATTGGTTTTTTGATTAACCTTTTGTATCAAATTTAAACTTGGAAACAAGTTAAGCTTGTTTAAAACTTTTGCATTGTCTAAGTTTTTACCATCCAAATCACCAGATGCAAATCTTTGGTCCCTGCCTGTGTGAAATTGATCGTATTGTTCTACTCTAACACCAATAATTGATTTTAAATTTTCTGTTACATTGATTTCATCCATTACATAGCCTGCATAACTATTTACTTTAGAATTGTATTCATTTGGATTCGGATTTGAATTTCCTGATTGATAATAAATATTATTTAAAGTAGTGGGATAAATATTTTGGCTAATCAGTATGTTATTTGCGTTGATCGTCCAATTTGGTTGTTGACTACCAAAAAACTGCATACTAAAGGATTGAATTTCATAATTTCTCTCCTTTTGCAAGCCTAATGCACCGAATTTTAGCAAATTAGATTTAGACAATTTTTTTTCCAAATCTATTTTATAAGATAGGTTTACCTCATCTAAATAACGCCAGATTCTAGATGGGTTACCACCAGCTCCAGCATTAAAATAGGTACGACCTGGATCGATCGTAAAAGCTGTTTTACGTATATCTGGATCAGTAGAAGTAGACAATGTATTGCCAATCACCCAATCAATTTTCCAACCCTTGCCATTTATAACATGTGAACCAGATAGTTGCAAGTTTGTAACACTTCTTTCGCCATATTCGATATTATCTGACTTTGCTAAATAACCAGATTGTCCAACGGCATCTGAATTATTAAATACGTCAAATTTTCCGGCTTTACTTTCCCCGCTCTGTAGTCTAATCAAGTTAAGTTTGATCTTAGAATAATTGGTCTTGTAAGCTAAACCTGCCAATGCACCTATAAGCACATTTTGTTCTGATAAATCGCCTTCAATATTGTTGGCCACAACCATTTCTGGCGAATTGGGATTGATATTTTTTTGAGACTCCCCATATTGCACTTGATCATATAATCTTTGGTCAAATCGGTAAGACAATGCAGCAACATATCCAAGCTTTGCATTCTTTTTATTTTTGCCGTTTCTATTTAAATCAATTTGATCACCTATTGAAATTCCAAATGAAAAATCCGCTAAACTATTTTTGGTGGTTGAACCCAAAGTAGGATTATATGATTTTACAAATTTATTCACATCAGCAGAAGACGCTCCGGATAACGGGGTTGGTATATTGCTATTGTTCCTTGCAAGTTCAGGCAAGGCTCTTGTACCATCATCCATTCCTAACCAATCTGTAGATCCACTATTTCCTGTCAGAAAATTATCTTTGAAGTGCATACTTGGGTTGTATCCCGTTGATGCTGAAATATTAAATATTTTTTTTGTTGGAAAGTCATTTGTTTCAATATTCAATAAACCACCTGCAAAGTCAGCAGGCATATTTGGTAAAAAGTTCTTAGAAACAGTAATATTATCAATCAGTGCGGTCGGAAAAATATCCATTTGCAATGAATTTCTATCTGGATCCAAACCCGGTAAATCCAACCCATTCATTGTCGATTTTGAATACCTGTCGCCCAAGCCTCTAACATATACATATTTTCCTCCTTCAATAGAAACACCAGTCACTCTTTTTGCAGCTTCTACGGCTGTACCATCACCTATCAGCTTCATTTTTGCTGAGGAAATACCATCAACCATTGCGGCGGATTTTCTTTTTATGGTAGTAATTCCTTCTTCAGAATTTTTTTGTAACCGACCAGAAGAAACTACTACTTCCTTTAATTCTGTACTTACAGCATTTAATGTGATATCAGGTACTACTGTGACATTGTTTTGAGTAACTATAATGTTGGTGATTTTTGTATTACCAAAACCAACCAAACTAACATCTAAATCATAGCTACCTTCCTTTACATTGAATGTAAAATTACCATCCAAGTCACTCATCATGCCAAGATTTGTCTCTTTCCCTGAAATTTTAATGGTCGCTGAAACTGCAGGTTTTCCTGTATTTCCATCTATTAATTTACCTCTAATTTTACCATTTTGAGCAAAACCAAGCTGAACTATAAATAATAAAATGACTGTGAAGAAAATATTATTTTTCATTGTATTAAAAATAAAAGAACGGTTGAGTAGGCTCAACCGTTCGAATTAAAGAAATTATTGAAATGTGAGTTTATTTTAATTTATCAACAATTGCAGCCCAAGACCAACCACTAAATGCTGTTAAATCAGCACCGCCAGTGATAGTTGTTCCAGCCTTGATCGTTGCAGGAACATTTGAAGCAGTTGCCTTATCAACATATTTAAATAAATCAGCACTTGCCACATCCATTACGATATTGTCAAAAGTAACACCAAATGTGGTAGTGTATGTTGTAAATACTTCAGTAATATTAGCTGTAAATACTATTTTAGAGAAACCTTTAGCGTATATATTTTTTAAATTAACAATTGTATTATTGTCATTATCAATGAAGTTGCCAGCAGATCCAGTTACATCTACCCATCCTTTGTTGAAAGTATGTCCAGTCAGAGTATTACCATAAGTGCCCTCTGGCCCATCCAATTCAAAACAACTTCCGGCAACACCAATCATTACAAAGTTTTCGATTGTACCTCTATATGCTTGGTCTGTATCTAAACCATCATCACCAACATTCCATACAAGTACATTTTTACAGTTAACTGTACCACCAAACCACTCAATTCCATCATCTTGGTTACCAATAACTTCAATGTTTTCAACAACAGTACCAGATCCAACACCACCGAATGTAATACCATTGATTTCATTACCATTTCCAATCAAGGTTCCACCGTGTCTTACAGAAACATACTTTAAAACACCAGAATTGTCAGCATCATCTGAACCACCATACAAACCATTTGGATCGGAAGTAGGAATACCTTCAATTTGTGTTTCAGTTTTTTGAGTACCGCTAGAAGAAGCAGAGATATTCGCTTTTCCTAAAATAATTAAACCACCCCAAGTTCCGTTCAATTCAGGACTTAAATTTGGAGAAGCAAATTTACCAGCAGCTATATCTGCTATAGAAAGTTTGTCAGCTATTGTTGTGAAAATAATTGGCTTTGTAGCTGTGCCTGTTGCATTGATCTTACCACCTCTTGCAATTAACAAACAAGTTGCGGCAGCTTCTTGACCAGCTTCTCCTTTGATGATTGTACCTGGTTCGATTGTTAAGGTTGCACCTGAAGTTACAGTTATTCTACCACCTAAAATCCAAACTTTTGATGCACTCCAAGTTGTATTTGTTGTAATATTTGAAGTAACTATTACTTCTGTAATAACCTTTGCGACTTCAACAACAGCAGTTGCAGTAGAAATTCTTTTTTCTGAATCTGTTACAGTCAATACGATTGCACCAGCTCCAGCAGTTGAAGTAGTAAAATTTACTTCTAGAGTTGAACCACTTACACTACCAGTAGCATTTGAAATCGTTACATTCGTTCCAACAGCACTGTATGTAGCTGTTAGTTTTGAATCTAATGATATGTTAAAAGTTACTTTTCCAGTCTGACCAGCAGTAACTAAGGTAGTTGTACTTGGAGCGGACACTGTAGTTGCAGGGTAAACAACAGCAACTTCATCCTTTTTACAAGCACTTAAAAAAACTAATGCACCAACTAAGGAGCTTAAGATTATTTTCTTCATAAAATTTTTTTTTGTTCTGCAAATCTCAAAAGGTCACGTTAACAAATTGTTAGCTTAATATGAATTTAATATTAACAAAATGAAAGGTTCAATAAAAGGAGCGTCAAAAACGCTCGTCTCAGAACTTCAAATTATTGTTAATCAAGGTGATATATCATATAATTCTTTTGTAAAGGAAAAGCTCACCCCCTAGGTCATTGATGAGTCCATCGTTTATATCGTAGACGCTGCTATAAATATGTAAAGGTTGATTTCGCTTCTATGCATTTTGCACAATGTATGTCTTGACTAGATCATAAACTTGTTCTTGTACTTTCGCTTTAACAACCCTTCTAGTTCTAAAGGTTTCATTTTCAATTGCATCTAATTCTTCGAGATAATACCTGTATACATTCTATATATGTCTGAACTAGATATCTATTATTACAAACTGCTAGTTTTTCACAGCAGCCATCACTTCGCCCCTTCACCTCTATTCACCTTTAATTTCCATCAAAAAACCTAAAACCTGGCCCAAACTTGGCATACCAACCCCAAACAAAAAGGGCTTATGAATTTGACTTCATAAACCCTTGATAATATTGCCTTTCGGCTGTGGGCCTGAGGGATAGTACTAGCAGATGTTTTAAACCTAAAACGGCATATTTTTATTAGTAAAATTTATAGTTATTTTACAATTTAGTTGTTTTGTATATTCTGACTGTTCCATCATTTTCGTTGCTAGTAACAATCAAACTTTGACTAATTGGACTTTTAGAAGCAGGGATAAAAATGATTCCTTCTGGCGCATCACCTGTTTTATACATTTTAATAAAAACTGGCGTAGTTGGATTAGTAATATCATAAATCGCAAAGGCATCTGCTCTTTCCATTCCAATAATTGCAATACTTTTACTACCGACTCTTCCAATGCATACAGACTCTGGCTCAACCGATTTGTCATCGCTTCTTGTATCATCATAAATTGCTAAATCCTTTGCTTTGATATCTAGCTCGTTTTGGCTATCAAATACTTGGCTACCTGTTGTGGCGTTCCAAACACTAAATGATCTAGCGCCTAAAGAGTACAAGGCATCAAAATCACCATCAGCATCCGAATCACCCAAAGTGGTTGTTACATTTAATCTGCCCAAAACTTTATCCGTTTTAAGCGTAGTGGCTGTTGGAAAACTTGTGGCATCCAAAGTAATTTCTTTTACTCTTTTCATTTCTGAAAATGCAGTATAATCTCTCGAATCTCCCTCATTGGCCGTAAATAAATATGGTGTTCCATTGTAATTAAAATATGCAATAGCATCTGGCATATAGATACCATAAACTTTAGTAAAATTTTTAAATTGAATTATACTGTCCTTATCACTTAAATCAACTGCATTTGCTGATATGGAATAATCTTTAAATCCTAGGGGTGTAATTTTTTTAATCGTTGCGGTTGTGAGATCAATTTCAGCAATCGCATTATTTTCTTGAAGTGTAACGTATGCGGTTTTTGAATCATCAGAAACAGTCACATATTCTGGTTCAATATCTTTATTGAAATTTTTACCAGGCCCAAAAATTCTAAACCCTTTAGCCGTTAAACTAGCTAACTGACTTTCAAAAGATGAAAAATTTATTGTAGTAATAGAATAATCAGAAACTTTAATAATAGAGACCGTGCCCTCTGGGTCTGTTGTATAATCTGCACTTGGCTCACCTTCATTTGCTGAAATAATATAATTACCATCTGGACTAAATGTTACCATATCAGGTAAAGAGCCAACGTTGATTGATTTAATTTCAGCATAGGTTGAGGTATTAAACACTACAATTTTACCTGCAGCCTGTTTATTGGTAGATTCTATTGCTGCTGCTAATTTACCATTACTAACTGCAACGCTATTTACATATCCACCATATGTAAGCATGCTAATAGATTTTATCACAGTTACACTCGCAGGATTACTGATGTCTAAAACGTCGATCTTGTTCTCAGCGCCGTTGTTTACTGCAAATAACCTTTTGGTGGTGGGATCAAAAGCTGTAATTTCCGCGGAATTAACGCCTCCTAAATTTATAGAGGCTATTTCTTGATAACCACTTAAATCCTCACTCTGCGTGTATTCTAGCAGTGGAGATGCGTCTTCTTTTTTGCATGAAAATAAAGTGACTATAATCAATAATAAAAAAATGCATTTTAACTGCTTCATAGATTTAGATTTTACAACAAAATAAAACTTGCAGTATTACTATTTTATTAATTAATTATTATCTCTGTATTATATTTAAGATTGTGTTTAGCAGGTTCCCTGCCTTCCCTTTTTTTAAAAACTCAAAAAACCACCTACGAAGCAAATCACAAGTGGTTAATATTTGTTTAGGCAACTCCCGCCCAGCCGGGGGGCCACCTGATTATGAGGGTTTCTAGTGGTATTCCATACCTTTTCTTTTTTTTGATAATCAATAGGATACAAGATTGAAATAGATTTATATTTCTCCTGTTTCACCTCTTTTACCTTTTTTTTAATGAAAACCTTGCCGAGAAGGAAGCCCTAATAAAAAGGGTCTATGAATATTACTTCATAAACCCTTGAGAATATTGTCTTTTCCCGACTAGTCGGGAGACCTCTGTAGCACTATTTGCTCGATCCCAAAATTATTTTTTTTAAAAGCAACTTATATTAAGTTACCTTATGAAAGTTAATTGAGTTTCACTTTTAAATACTTTAAATGAGCACTCAAAAATTTATCAATCCATTTCTCATTTTTTTTCTTGTATTTCCAGGAGGTATCAGTCAGGGTTTTGTTACAGTAGCATTACCTTACTTACTCACACACCAAGGTTTTTCAGTTGCTGAAACAGCTGGAATAATTGCAATAGGAGTTTCTGCGAATCTCTTTCGGTTTTTATGGGGCCCTGTCGTAGATATTTCTCTTAGCCTAAAAAAGTGGTATTGGATAGGTTTATTTGCTTGTATTTCTACACTACTGCTATTATGTTATGCGACTTTCGGCGTTAAAGGAGTCTTGCTCCTTTCAATTATAGCATTTGTATCGCAAGTAGCTGCAACATTTACTTTATTGCCCGTAAATGGGTTTATGGCTCATTGCATTGAAGACAGTAAAAAAGGGATAGCATCTGGATGGTACCAAGCCGGTAGCCTTGCTGGTGTAGGTTTTGGCGGTGGTGTTGGGCTTTTTCTATCCACCCATTATAGTGTACTATTTGCTGGCCTTGTATTGGGTGCTGCATCTATTGTTTTTGCTTTTTCAATTTTATTGATAAATGATATTCAACATAGTACTGAAAAAAAAGTATTACGCGAATTATCACGGATGGGCATGGATGTATTTGCAATGCTAAAAGTTCCCACAACTTTGTTTGTAATAATATTACTATGTTTTCCAATTGGTTCAGGTGCGGCAGCCAACTTATGGTCGGCAGTTGCCCAGGAATGGAAAATAGATTCTGATACTGTTGCATTGGTTACAGGTATATTAAGCGGGTTGGTTAGTGCGGTAGGTTGTATAGTGGGTGGACTTATAGTAGATAGATGGGGCGTTTGGACGGCATATTTTGGAAGTGGCGCCATTTGTGCATTTATTACATTGATCATTGCCGTGATGCCACTACAGCCGATTGTGTTTATTGGCGGCGTTCTTGTATATACGTTTGGAATTGGACTGATTAATTCAGCATGTACATCTGTTATATTATTTGCCACTGGTAAAAAAAATGTGGTGACAAAATTTTCACTACTTATTTCACTAGCAAATTTTCCCGTTATATATATGATAGCTTTTGATGGCTGGGTTCACGATAAATATAATAGTCGCTATATGCTTTTAGCAGAAGCCGCTATTGGATTTTTATCCGTGCTTCTTTTATTTTGGGTGTTACAAAAGATGCGAAATAAAAATTTAATTACTTCTTTGGTTTAATTGAGAATATAAGATGGAATGTATTTGCACCCTATTATTACAATACTAAAATATAAAATATGAAATATATCATTCTACACATTTTTCTAATTTTAGTGATTTCGACCAATGCTCAAAACAATTCTGATACATCTAAGTTGCAGCATTACCCAGTCGATGTTGAAAATAAATTTATCCTTCCTGAATATTCAAATCAAATACTCGATGCTGAAAAATTTTTTTCGGAAAACGAGATTCAGTTTCTTCATAAAAGTATTGATTCAATCTTTAAATCTACCAAGTTAAAACTCCAAGTTGCATTTGTCACGCCGGAGTATTATGAAAATGATAGTTCAAAATTTGATCTATTCGCTACTACCCTTGAAAAAAAATGGGGTACAGTTCAAGATGAAGCTAGATTGCTTTTAATTGTGTCAATGAGTGATAAAACAGCCATCATGAGGTTATCTGGGAATAAATTAAAAAGTAGTTTCAGGAACCTCTTTGAAATTGTTAAAGAAAATCGTGAGCCAACAGATATTGAAAAACGAAATATGGAAAATTTTGGTCAACTGCTAGATAAAATCCTTTTTGAGGAAGCAATGCTTGGAGTTAATCTTAAATCTAAAAACTATGTAAAAGCTTTAAAGGATTATTTTACTGCTATAATTAACAATAGACATTTATTTTTTGATTTGAATTAAAAATTATTTAGCGTCTAGTATACGTTTATTAATTTCAAACCCTTTATTCCAACCTTCCACCTCTATTCAACCCTATTTTCATTCGAAATCTGGTGCCAATCTGGCATCAAATAAAAAACCACCTATGAAACAAATCATAAATGGTTGATTTTTAAGTGGGCCCACACAGATTTGAACTGTGGACCACCTGATTATGAGGATTTCTGGTAGTATTCCATTCATTTTCTTTTGTTGATATTCAAAAGTATACAAGATTGAAATAGATTTATATTTCTCCTGTTTCACCTCTTTTAACCCGATTTTAATGAAAACTTGGCCGGGATTAAGTTTTTATAATAACACATCATTCACATCACCATCTGAATCAAATTCAAAGTTATCCAAGTAGTGAAGGGTAGTGGTACGAGGGTCTGAATGGTTCATTCTCTCACTAATTTTGAGTAGGTTGGTTCCTGCACGTTTATGGGTATTAGCGTATGCATCTCTTGCCATCGATTTGTCAAGGGATAACGTCAATCCAAGTCTCTGACCCAATTTTTTTAGACGTGTGTTGTACCCCCAATTTCTCATATTAATATTCAAATTATATTTTCTATTAGCTAATTTGATCAAACCAACTATAGGGCTCAAATTCTCCCTCCCTTGGTATCATCTTTTAAAA